>Ga0256914_1001702_pt1 | contig 19286 bp, 10 predicted proteins | sample HulkmetaG_FD_191571 | JGI IMG/M metagenome (GOLD analysis project Ga0256914, IMG submission 191571) | Hydrothermal chimney microbial communities from Main Endeavour vent field at the Juan de Fuca Ridge, Pacific Ocean - Hulk | ecosystem: Environmental > Aquatic > Marine > Hydrothermal vents ... | reverse complement strand
CCCCTGGGTGAGTTGGTAGCCGGTCTTCCAGGGCAGGCCAAATCGGTACACGTTGTAGAGCGCGTAGCCTCCCACACCCACCAGGGCCGCGGGGATGAGAAACGCGAGCACCCGCGGATGTTGCAGCGCGTCCCGCCAGGAGGTGATCTCGCGTTCACGTTGGCTGTCAGCCGTGGGCGGGGATGCGGCAGGGTGAGCGGGCGTCTGTTCGCGTCCTTCCCGCAGGACGCGGTATTGGTAGAGTGCGAAGAAGAGGATGGCCGGCGAGTTGATGAGTCGGGCCCAGACGCTGAGGCTAATCGCGAGCCCACCCAACGCGCTCCAGCGCGCATCCCGCTCCTCCTCGCCCCGCAGAATCGCGTACAGGGCCAGGACCGTACCCAACGCGGCCAGGGGTTCGCCGAACAACATGCGGGTGTATGGCAACGCGAGGGTGGCGGTCCCGTACACCAGTCCCAGGATCAGCCCTGTGTTCCTGCGGTAGCCCAGGCGGTGTACGTAGAGCGCGAGGGCTACCGCGGTCAACGCGGTGAGCAGCGGGTTGGTGAGGAACGCGACAAAGGTGAGTCCCAGGTGGAAGTGGGGCAAGGCGAGACGGATGAGCGCGGCGGGCAGCAGGGCCGCGCCGAAGCCCTTCTTGGAGAAGACGTGTCCCCCGCGGCCAAACGCGCCCTGGACTTCTCGGGGAGCCCGCACCCACTGGCTCCAGAGGATTTGGTCGGTGTGCAGTTCTCCCCGCTTGGCCAGGTTCTCGGCCATCGCGTAGATGGAGACTTCGTCGATGATGTGAAATCGTCCCCCGTAGATGAGCAGGTAAAGGGCCAGCAGGAAGAGGAAGAGGAAGGACAGGGAAAGTCCCCAGGACGCCCCATTGGTAGGAGCCTGACCTGCTTGTGGTGATTGTCGTTTCCGTCTCATTCGTCTGCTCCGTTGCCCCCCTCATTGCTCGCAGGTGTCGGATTCTGAAATCCAGGTGTGTTTTGGGAATCATAAATCAGATTCGAACAAGGGCAAAAGCGTTCCTGGTTGTTCGGGCAATTGTCAGGAAACTGTCATCCACAATTTGGAAAGGCTTGTATAGACTAATCGTTAGGGATCAGTGAGTAATTCCTTACCGGGAGGGAGGGTAGAGGATGAACAGACGGTTGTACCTGGTCTTCAAGGTGCTCATCCTTGTTGTCGGTTTGATGGGTTTAACCGCGTTTGGACGTGTGGATGCTGGTACCTCACCAGGTGGGTTGTGGGATGCTCCTAAGCCCAAGTTCCACCACGACCAGTACAACACCGGGCGCAGTCAGTACGTTGGGCCGACCAGCGAGCCCACCATTGCGTGGATTTTTGAGCCCAAGGAGCACATACCCGGGCTCGAATCGAGCCAGGTGGTCGGTTATCCCCCGCCACTGTTAGGTCCTGATGGCACAATTTACTACTACCTTGGGGGCGGAAACAGCGATGTTATTATCGTGGCTGTGAACCCGGACGGCTCTCTCAAGTCCTTCTATCCAATTGACTTTGAGAATGAGTGCGAATACATTTTCACTCCCCTGACCATTGGCGCGGATGGCACGTTCTACTTTGGCACGCGGCAAGAGAACACATCTCTGACATGTCAGGACAACACGGATCCCCCGCGTGTGTACGCGGTGGCTGCAGACGGTTCCTTGAAGTGGCGTCTGGATTTGCCGGGGACCAACACGAATGGATACATGCTGAACATCGCGCCGGATGGGACTATCTACGCGTACAGTGACAGGATGGTCCACGCCATTGAGGATCAGGGAACCCAGGGCGCGATTAAATGGTCGGCTTTGCTTCCTCAGGATGAGGGCGTTGGGGAAGGGATGGGAGCGGCCATTGACGATAATGGGAATGTGTACGTTGGGTCATGGCAAGGTCTTGCTGCTTTTAACTCCAACGGGGAACTTTTGTGGGCCAACGGTGATTTCCTCGCGCAACGGTTAAACGTGCCTGTTCTCGATCCGGAACGCCACACGCTTTACACGGCAGACCGCCACGCTGTCTACGCGGTGGATGCTGAGACAGGACAACTCCTCTGGTCTGTGGACAATCTGCCCGGTGGGCTCACCAGGAGCACCAGTGTGGCTTTGGGCCCGGATGGTACTGTATACGTGACAAAGGTCGGCGATTACGCGAACAGTGAGCCGCCCTATGTGTGCGCGGTAGCCCCAGATGGGACGCTTCGCTGGTGCCAGAGGGCTTGGGAGGGGTCGCAACAAAGGGATGCGTCGGCCGGTTCCCCGGTGTCAGATGCCAATGGAAATGTGTATGTGTTCCTGGGGAACTCTCGGTTCGTTGGTCTGGCTCCTGATGGGGAGGTGCTCTTTCGATTTCTCGACACCAGCCACAGCCTTGATTTCACTTACTGTCAGGGCTGGAACGGGCTGAACGAACTCACTGTAGGGGCGTGTGGTGGCTTGTACGTTGTGTCGTCGTATTCCCTGGCCGAGGGGAAACTGGGCTTCCTTGCCCAACCCAACACTACGGATGCGGCTCTCACGATGACCGTGGACGATGAAACTCCGGACCTGGGCGGTACGGTGACATTTACCGTTACTGTGCGGAATCAGGGCAATTATGCGGCGACAAATGTGTACGTCAACGATGTGCTCCCTGCTGGACTTTCTTACCTTTCTTCTTCGGCTACCCAGGGATCTTACGATCCTATCTCGGGAGTTTGGACCATCGGGACCCTGGACGCTCACGCGGTGGTGACGTGGACCGTTCAGGCAGAAGTCACTGCAGCCGACCCCATGACGAACACAGCCACTGTCCACATGGAGCAGTGCGACTACGCTTCCCTGAACGACACGGCTTCCGTGATGGTCACTCCCCAGTACACCCCTGTTTCCTTGGGGGATCTGGTGTGGCGTGATCTGGACGGTGATGGGATTCAGGACGATGGCGAGCCGGGCATTAATGATGTGGTGGTAGATCTCTACCAGGGGACGTGCAATTCCCTGACCCCTTCCAGCACTCCCTATCGAAGCACGACCACTTCATCCCATGAAGGACAGGATGGCTGGTATCAGTTTGCCAACCTCGCGGCGGGCGATTATTGTGTGGTCCTCTCCGCGGAGAACTACAACCCCGGCGGGGCCCTTGTGGGGTTGATAGCGAGCCCTGCCCATCAGGGTGGGGACAGCACTAAGGATAGTGACGCGTCTGCCGGCTTAAAAGCGGATGTGCACCTTGTTGCCGATGACGACTCCATAGATTTTGGTCTTCACCCGGTGCCGCCCATCGAAGCCGGCATGTGTTATGTGATCGCGGATTACGGGGATTACCTGGGCGTCATTGATCACACGACCGGCCATGTGAATGTCATCGGCAAAGTCGTCCCTTCCGACGGGGAGAACTTGGCTATTCGTCCTTCAAACTTTGTCATTTACAACGTGGCCGGTGAGGATGCTTCTACACCGCTCATCACAATAGATGACCAAGATGTCTCGACAACGATCATCCGCTCTGATTTGGGGCTGCAGGATGTCGACGCGTTGGCCTTTGATCCAGCGACCGGTGATTTGTACGCGGTCGCGGTGAATCCTAACCCTGGAGTCCTGTACCGCATTGATCCAGATACTGGCGCTACAACGCACGTGGTTGACCTGCAATTCCCCTCCCCCGATCCTCTGGCAGGGGCAGTCGACCCTCACATCGATGGTTTAACGATTGATCCTGCCACCGGCATTATGTACGGGGCGTACAGCGCGTGGGCATCCAAGAGTTATCTGGTCACCATCGACCCCGACACAGGGACTATGACACTCGTCGGGGGGCCTGCGGACGATCCGGGGTACACGGGGGTGGACGATATCGAGGATCTCGCGTTTCACCCCGCGAATGGCACTTTGTACGCGGTGTTGGGGAGTGAAGGGGCTATTGGTGATGGCCCACGAGGCAGTTTTGAAGGTCTGGTCATCCTGGACAAAACCACCGCCGCGGCAACTCCCGTGGGTCCCTACGGTGAGCCGCTCCAGGGGACTGAGGACGGCCGTTGGGATATCGAGGCGTTTGCCTGCTCTGTTCCCCCCACCGGCTCTATAGGGGATTGGGTGTGGAACGATGCTAACGGGAATGGCGCTCAGGATGAAGGGGCAAGTTACGGCCTTGGCGGTATTACGTTACGCCTGTACCGGGACGATGGCGACCATCTCTTTGAACCGGCCGGGGATGACGCGCTGGTGGATACCCAGGTAACGGACGCGAATGGGCTCTACACGTTCTCTCACTTGCCCGCGGGTACTTACTGGGTGGATGTTGATGATACCTCCTTGCCCACGGGTTACACCCTCACCACGGATAATGAGCCCTTGTTAGTGTCGCTCGATGTGGGGGAGAACTATGAGGATGCGGACTTTGGGTACGCGGGGCGAGGGGATATTTCGGGCACGGTCTTCTACGATTGGGATGAGGACGGCCAGCAGGATGTGGGCGAGGATGGCATCGGGAACGTTGAGGTGTGTCTCTACAAGGATAACGGTAATGGTGTGTACGATGCCGGGGATTCGCTGCAGGCGTGTTTGACGACGAACAGCGATGGCACATATGTGTTTAACGATTACTTGCCTGGCACGTACTTTGTTGTGGAAACACAGCCTTCAGGCCTGGAGAGCACAACCCCCAATGAGCGCAAGGTGGATCTTATCGTGGTCGGACCGAGCGGTTCGGCCAGTGATAACGACTTTGGTGAAATTGTGCGAGGCCGTATCGGTGACTTTGTGTGGTCGGACACGAATGGGAATGGGGTTCAGGATAATGACGAGACGGTCGGCATCGCGAACATTCCGCTTCACATCACCGGTGTGAACATTCTGGGGCAGACCATTGACATCACGGTGACGAGTTCTGTCACCGGATACTATACTGTGGAGGATTTGCTCCCGGGCACTTATACGGTCACTGCACCGGCGAACGTGAACGGCTTTGCCCGTACTTCCCCCAGTCCCCGAACGACCACTCTGGACGTAGCACACATGGAAGATTTGACGTTGGATTTTGGGTACATTGTGCCCACGGGAATATCCATCACTTCCTTTGAGTTCCTGCCGGGTTCTGCAGAAGTTTTGCTGCGATGGACTGTGCGTAGCCCGGCAACGACTCCGCCTGATTTCCGCGTATGGCGTTCTGACCACGGCACGTGGCATCTGTTAACGCCAGAAGGTGTGCAGGCGAAGGAGGTCGCCGGACCCTATGCCACCTATGAGTACGTGGACCGAGGTGTACGGGCGGGACAGGAGTACACCTATCGGTTGGAGGATGGCCAGGGTCAGTTCTATGGACCGTGGACGGTGGTTTTGTTCCAGGGGAACAGCCGCGCGAGGATCTTTGTGCCTTTCCTGGTGAGGTAAAGGCGGGATGGTGTAGGGGATGTTCCTCTTAGAATCCGGAAAGGCTTGGGTTCTGGGGGGAACATCCCCGGGTGTTCTTTACCTGTCTCCGGCGGATAACACATTTGCCCCCGTGACCCGCACGATCTCCTGAGGGGAGACGCGTAACATGGTACGGTCATCCCCGCCGCCCCCGTAAACGATCTCCAGGTCAAGAACGCGAGCGTCCACGAAAACGGGCAGCCGCGTCGCGTGCCCAAAAGGAGGGACGCCGCCAGGCGGGTATCCCGTCACCCGCAGGACTGTATCGCCATCCGCGAGTTTCACCTTCTTGCGCCCCACACCGAAATGTCGGGCCAGGACACGACGGTCCACTTTGGTAGGACCGTTGGTGATGTAGAGGACGGGCCTTCCATCCACCAGAAAGAGCAGGGTCTTGATGATCTGCTCGGGCGGGACGCCCAGGGCTCGCGCCGCGTCTAACACAGTGGGGGTATCTCCCACATCCCGCAGCAGATGAGCGGCTATGTGATGTTCCCGGATGTATTGCTCCAGGTCGTCAGGAGTGAGGGTCATTTTGCTTTCTCCACGTACACAGCCACGTCGTAAAAGGTGGCGCCGCCGCCCATGTCCGTTTCCACCTGGGAGGTGAGAACGTTGACGCTTTGCCCATCTTCCGCGAATTGCCGCCACCAGATGCTGGGCACAGAGCAAACTCCCGGCCGGATGTCCTCACTGACGTGAACGCGCAGGCGCAGGTGTCCCCGCTCATTCCACACCCGTACCATGTCCCCGTCTTCGATGCCTCGCGCGGTTGCATCCCGGGGATGGATGAGCAGGCGCGGGTCGCCCTGGCGACGACGCATCCGTTCCAGGTTGGCGAAGTTGGTGTTTAGGTAGTAGTGCGCGGAGGGGGAGAGGAGCGCCAAAGGACGGTCCGGACGTGTCACTCCGTCCTCAAGGGGGACCTCGTGAGGCGGCACAAAGTCGGGCACGGGGTCTAACCCGTCCCTGGCCGCGCGCTCGCTGTAGAATTCACACTTCCCCGAAGGGGTGAAAAATCCGCCCTGGGCAAAGGGGAGGAATGGATCGGGAAGGTTAAGCCGCGCGAAGCCTTCCTCCAGCAGACGTTCAAAGGTGATACCCTCCATCCACGGGTGGTCCACGTCCAGGGCCTGACGGATTAACGCCTGGTCGCTATCCTGAAATGCAGGATGGTCCAGGCCCAGGCGATCCGCCAGCGCACGGAAGATGTCGGTGTTAGGCCGACTTTCACCCAGGGGCGCAATGGCAGGGCGGTTGAGGGCCAGGTAGTAGTGTCCATAAGCGCTGTGCAGGTCCCAGTGCTCTACCTGCGTGGTCGCGGGGAGGACGATGTCCGCGTACAGCGCGGTGTCGGTGACGAAGTGGTCCAACACGACGGTGAACATGTCCTCCCGCAGGAGGCCACGGATGATGGCGTTGGAGTCGGGCGCGCTGGATACGGGATTTCCGTTGTAGACGATAAGGGCCTGGATGGGAGTGGCGGGGTCGCCTTCCATGACGGCTCGGGCCCGGATGTCCACTTCGGACTGGAGCGCGTCGCCCAGGCGGGCCGCGTTGACTTTGCGCGTGGGATGAGGTTGCAGGTCAGGTCGTTTGAGAGCCTGGGTGTTCAACGGGAACGCGCCGCTGGTGGAGAGGAGGATGCCGCCCCCGCGCTCGCGCCATGCGCCTATCAGCGCGGGGAGCATGGCAATGGTGCGCACCGCGGTTCCACCGCCGTGGTGGCGCTGTATGCCGTAGTTGATGCGGATGAGTGCGGGCCGGGTAGTAGCATACTCACGGGCCAGGGTCTCGATGCGCGTCGCGGGGATGCCGGTGATGGTTTCGGCCCGGGATGGGGGCCATTGGGCCACTCGCTTGCGCAATGCATCAAAGCCCAGTGTGTATCGTTCTACGTACTCCCGGTCCCAAAGCCCGTCCCGGATGATGATGTGCATCATGGCCAAAGCCAGGGCCGCGTCGGTGCCCGGACGGATCGGGATCCATTCATCGGCCTGTCGGGCCGTGCGTGTGCGCACGGGGTCAATAGCGATGATGCGGGCTCCTTGTTTTCGGGCCTGGAGGATGAAGGGCCACAAGTGCATGTTGCTGGTCAGGGTATTGGTTCCCCAAAGGAGAATGAATCGGGCGTGGGCAAAGTCCTCGGGTGGGGTGCCCACGGTTGCTCCGATGGTATAGCGATACCCCGCGACCCCCGCGTCCGCGCAGAGGGTACGGGCCAACCGGGTGGCGCCCAGCGCGTGGGTAAAGCGACGGTCCATGCTGCTCCCCTGGATGTAGCCCAGGGTGCCGCTGTACGAGTAGGGCAGGATGGCTTCTCCCCCCCAGCGAGTAAGAACTTCTTCCAGTCGAGCCGTGATGATGTCCAGGGCTTCATCCCAGGAGATGGGGACAAATGCGCCTTCGCCTTTGGGACCAGTGCGCTTTAAGGGGTGCAGAAGGCGATCCGGATGGTAAGTGCGTTCCAGGTAGTGGCTGACTTTGGTGCAGAGCACGCCCTGGGTGATGGGGTGACGCGGGTTGCCCCGCATGGAGATGGCCCGGCCATGTTCGTCCACGGTGACGACCCAACTGCACGTGTCGGGGCAATCCAGGGGACAGGCGCCGACCACGGTTGAGGCGAAGCGCGGGGGAGAGACATCACGCGACACGGACCGATACCTCCTTCCCCCGAAGGCGAAGATGTGGACGGAAAGCCAACGCCTTTGTTGTCTCCCGATCCATGTTCAGGTCAAGGTGGTTCATACGTTATCCTCACCGCCCAAGGCTGGAAGCCATAAAAGATAAGCCAGAGCAGCCGAATCCATATTCACCGGCCGAACAGGGGGCGTCGGAAAACCGTTAGAATGCCCGGCAACTGAATGTTGCCGGCTTTGTTTGCAAAGCCCCCACATTTTATTCCCACGTGCGCGTGTCGACAAGGGGTTTGGCGTCCTCAGGTAGGGTGCCCGGCGTGAGGATGTCCACGTTCACGCGCAGTTTGACCACTTCCCGCACGGCCTGCGCGATCTCTTCTGGGTCCACCGAGGCCCCTTCCTTAGGCTCCACGCGGATAGTGAGTTCGTCCCGATGGTCTTCACGGGTAACCACGGCCTGGTAGCGGGCGACGGCCGGGTGATTGCCCAGAGCCTGGGCTAACTGTCGCGGGTGCACGAACATCCCCCGCACTTTGACACCCTCTCCCACGCGGCCCAGGAAGCCCACCAGCCGCGGGGTAGTGCGGCCGCACGTGCACGGTTCCACCATGAACGCGGAGAGGTCCCCCGTGCCGAAACGGACCAGGGGGTAGACCGGATCGGGGCGGGTGATGACCACCTCGCCGGTTTCGCCCGGGGGAACGGGTTTGCCCGTGGCCGGGTCCACAATTTCCACTACAATACCCGGTGCAATGTGCCAGCCCTGCTTCACTTCGCACTCATAGCCAATGCACCCCGCGTCCGCGGTGCCGTAACCCTGGTACACATCCACACCGTATTCCTCTTCCAGGGTGCGGCGTAAGGACGGGGGTAAAGGCGCACCGCTGACAAATGCCTTGCGCACGGAGAGGGAAAGCCCCTTTTCGCGGGCTCGTTCCAACAAAGTGAGGAGAAAACTGGGGGTCCCCACATAGCCGGTCACCCCGACCTGAGCCATCAGGGACACTTGCCATTCGGTATTGCCCACGCCACCAGGGACTACCGTCGCGCCGATTTCGGCCAGACCCTCCTCCATCATGGCGCCGGCAGGTGTAAGATGATAGGCAAAGGTATTTTGGACAATATCCGACTCTCGGAAGCCGGCGGCCCACAGGCCTGGAGCCCAACGCCAGTAGTCCGAAGCATCTCCCTGTGGGTCGAAAATAGGGCCGGGTGACATAAAGATTCGGCGCAGGCGTTCCATGGGCGCGGTGACCATGCCACCAAAGGGCGGGTTTTGGGCTTGCAACTCGGGCAGGGTGTCCTTAGGCAGGACAGGGATACGCCACAAGTCCGCGACCCCTTGAATGTCTTCTGGGGTTACGCCGGCCCGTTCCATTCGGCGGCGTACTTCTTGAGAGTATTCGTACGCGAAGGAGACGGCCTCCCGGACCAACTCATCCTGGTAGGCCGTCCAATTTTCTTCGGACATGGATTCCAGGGCTGGGTTGTATATCGGACCAGATGGCATACGCGTTGCCTCCCGTAAGCAGTGCGTGCTTTAGCGATCAAGAAAGCCAACGTTTGCGGCGTTTGTAGTGTTTTACATCCCGATAGGACTTGCGTTTCCCCACTTCTGTGAGGCCCAGGTAGAACTCCTTGACGTCCTCGTTATCCTTAAGGACATCCGGCGTGCCTTCCAGCACCACACGTCCACCTTCCATAATGTAGCCGTAATCAGCCACATTCAGGGCCAGGACCGCGTTCTGTTCCACCAGCAGGATAGTCGTCCCATCTTCGCTGTTGATGCGTTTGATAATATCGAAAATTTCCATAACCAGGAGTGGTGCCAATCCCAACGAGGGTTCATCTAAGAGCATAAGGCGGGGCCGGGCCATCAGCGCGCGGCCAATGGCCAACATTTGTTGCTCCCCACCGGAGAGATAGCCGGCCTTTTGATGGCGACGTTCGTAGAGTCGCGGGAAGTACTCGTAGACGTGATCCATGTCCTTGCGGATGTTGTGGCGGTCCTTTCGGGTATAAGCCCCGGCCAGAAGATTTTCCTCAACTGTCAAGTGTTCAAACACACGACGTCCTTCCATGACCTGGAAGATCCCCCGGCGCACAATTTCCTCTGCAGAGAGTTCATGGATCGGTTCGCCCATGAACGTAATCGTTCCGTCGGTGACTTCCCCGTCGTCCGGTTTAAGTAATCCGGAAATGGCCTTTAGTGTGGTTGTTTTGCCCGCGCCATTTGCCCCCAACAGGGCTACGATTTGGCCTTCCTCCACTTTCAGGGAAAGGCCCTTGAGAACCAGGATGACATCGTTGTAAATCACCTCAATGTTATTTAATTCCAGCATTGAGCATCTCCCCTTTGTCAAGAGGATATTCGCGTGGCCGCGTTATTCACGCGGCCACGCGAAGCCGAGTTTACGCCGCTTACTTCACGTACCGGAAATCGGTTAACTGCACCCACTTCCCGCCTTCCACCTTGAAGAGACGCATACCCTTGGAACCGCGATGGTCGGTGGGAGTGAAGGTGATGGGCACGGTCACGCCGCCTGTGTCAAAGTCCTTCAGGGCTTCCAGGGACGCCTTGATGTTCTCGCCGTTCAGTTCCTTGCCCGCGTCCAGGGTCTTGCGGATACCTTCCACCATAGTGGCCATGGTCCACCAGGCCTGGATGTAGTGGACTCCCTTCTCCTCCAGGGTGGTGCCCTTTCCCTTGAGGAATTCCCGAGCGTCCTTCATACCCGGCACATCCATGGTGGGCGGGGTGAAGGGGAACGCACCAATGGCGCCTTCTGCCGCGTCTCCACCCTGGCGGATCAGGTTTTCATCCGCGCACCAGTTCAAGCAGACGAATGTCACGTCATCCATGCCCAGGCTCTTCGCGTTCTTCAGGGCCAGCGCGGCCGGACTGGACACCGTCTGGAAGACCACGTACTTGGCGCCGAAGTCGCGGATCTGGCTCAACTGCGGGATGAAGTCCGTGACCCCTTTGGGCATCTCAAAGGCCTTGGCCTCGACCCCTAACTTCGCGGCGTAATCCTTGCCGCCCTGTTCCCACGGGGAAAGGCCAAAGGGGCTCGGATGGTGCATGAACGCAACCTTGGGCTTGCCGCTGTTCCCCTTCGCCTGCCAATCTTCGAGGATCCAGTCCATCACAATGAAGAACTGGTCGCTGTAGGTTGTTCCGACCAGGAAGTTGTATGGAGCCTCTTTTGGATCCCCCAACACGTGAGAGTAGGACGCGGACATGAAGGGGATCTTATCCTCCGCGATCTTGGTGCGCAGGGCTTCGGTATCGCCTGTACCCCAGCCCATGAACGCTACAACTCCTTCCTGGACGAACTGGGTGTACAACTGTTCTGCCTGAGGCACCTTATACGCGTAATCCTGATACAGCAGGTCAATCTTGCGGCCGTTGATGCCGCCCTTGCTGTTCAGCCATTCCACATATCCTTGGATGCCGTGGCCGTAGGGCGTCCCTACATCTGAGGTCGGTCCGGTGAAGTCGAAAATGGCACCGATCTTGATGGGGCCGGTTTCGGCCTTTTTGCCCGGACATGCGGCCAGGATCAGGCTTGCCACAATCAGAATGGCGAAGAGAACAAAGAGTTGCCGCTTCATTGTTACACCTCCTCCTTAAATCACACAGTCACTACGTGGTGGGGGATACACAGACGACGGGAATCAACCGACATGCCCTAATATGAGAAGGGCCACACATAGAAGTAATCCTTGATGTTCCGCCACAACTTGGCCAGCCCTTCCGGTTCAATCACCAGGAACAGAATAATGACCAGACCGAAGATGGCTTGCTGGAACGCGGGCAACATAGTCGCCATAGCCGGAAAACTACCCTGCAGGGAGCGTCCCAGGTTATTGATGAACGCGGGTAGAAGCGTCATAAACGCGGCTCCGAAGAAGGACCCGTTAATGGTTCCCAGGCCACCAATAATGATCATCGCCAGGTAGAGGATGCTTGTGTCCAGGGTGAAGCGTTCCCAGGAGATGATGGTCCGATAGTGAGCCGTCAGCGCGCCCGTAAGTCCCACAAAGAAGGACGACGTAGCAAAGGCCAGCAGTTTGTACCAATACACATTCACGCCGATAACTTCCGCGGCGATATCCTGATCCCGGATGGCTATAAAGGCGCGACCCACCCGCGATCGGAACAGGTTCGCGGTGAAGAGCGCGGTCAGTCCGGCCAGAATAACCGCTATCCAGTAGAACCGGAAATCCGTGTTCAGGCGCAGCCCGAACAACTTCGGAGAGGGGACCACCAGCGCTTCGACCCCTCCGGTCACTGACGTCCAGTGGACCACCACCCACTCCACGATCTCCTGAGCAGCCAGCGTTGCAATGGCCAGGTAAAGGCCCTTTAACCGCAGGGACGGAAGGCCAAAGAGCACGCCCACGGCCGCTGCCAGGAAAGCAGCGATGGGAATGCTCATCCAGAAGGGTACCCCCAACCGGGCAGTGAGCAGTCCTGAGCCATACGCGCCCACAGCCATAAACGCGCCCTGGCCCAGGGAAATCTGCCCTGTATAGCCGACCAGAATGTTGAGTCCGATAGCACCAATGGTGGCCAGTGCAATCTGATTGGCCAGGTTTAACCAGTATGGCGACGCGAAAAAGGGAAAAATGATCACAAAAGCAATGAAAATACCCAACCGGATTTTCTGGATGGGCTTCCGGCGCAGCGCCATATCTGCCTTATAGTTCGTAAAGAATACGCCGCATTCCATGCTCCGTTCTCTCCTCTACAGAAGTTTTGGTGCACACATCCCGCGTTGTGGGGACGCCGCCCAATTGTTGTGGCGCAGATCACACGCGTTCGATGATCTCCTTGCCGAATAGACCGTAGGGCCGCACCATGAGCACCAGCATCAACACAATAAACGGCACAATAAGATCAAGACCATGGCCGATATACCCGCCTGTATACGCTTCCAAAAGCCCAATGAACGCGCCCCCAATGATCGCGCCCGGGATGGAGTCCAATCCGCCCAGGATGACCACGGGGAACACTCGGAGCCCCAACAGGCTAATATCCCCGCTCACGCCCACAATATTAGCGAGGATGATGCCGCCCACTGCAGCCGTCATCGCGGCAATGGCCCAGGCAATGGCGAAAGCCCGCTTCACACTGATGCCCATGCTCAGCGCGGCTTGCTGGTCATCCGCGATGGCACGCATGGCAATACCTTCTCGGTTATAGCGGAAGAACAACGTGAAGAGAATGAGCAGCAGCGCGGCAATGCCAATGGCGACCAGCCGGTCCGCGCTGACCACGGCCGGGCCAATGTACACATCCACCGCGGGGATGAAGGGCGGAAACCGCCGCGGCACTGGTGACCATATCGCGTTCACCAGCCCTTTGAGCACACTGGACAACCCAATGGTTACCATGATCATGGAGATGATGGGCTCCCCAATGAGCGGGCGCAGCACAAACCGCTCCACTATGACCCCGATGAGCACCGCCACTAGAAGCGTCAACAGCACGCCGATAGTCCAGTGAAGGCCCAACTGCGCGATGAACGCAAAGGCCAGATACGCTCCGAACAGGAGCAGTTCCCCCTGGGCAAAATTGATCACGTCACTGGCCTTGTAAATGATGACAAACCCCAGGGCTACCAGAGCGTACACCATGCCATTACTGAGTCCCGAAATGGTTAATTGAAGAAATTTTTCCACGTCACCCCTCCGTAGCGTACAGAATGCAAAAGGTAGGGTACTAAGCCGTTACTTTCTCTCGTTCCTCGGTTTCCACGTCCTCAATGTGCAAATTCGTGCGGATGGTTGCTGTACGGCCATCCTGATACGTGATGGTCGTTTCCACCTGTACGAAGTCGTTGTCGCTGTAAAGTGCGGAAATAATGTCCGCGTAGCGTTCGGCCACGAAACGGCGCCGCACTTTGCGGGTTCGAGTTAACTCCGCGTCGTCCGCGTGCAGTTCCTTGTGCAACAGGAGGAAGCGTCGGATGCGCGCTGCGGGCGGCAGATCCTTGTTCGCCCGTTCCACGTGTTCCTTGATGAGTTGATACACCTCTGGTTTCTGGGCGAGATCCGTGTAAGTGGTGTAAGGGATTTGGTGTTTTTCCGCCCACTTGCCCACATTCTCGTAATCGATGTTGATCATCGCGGTCACAAAAGGCCAATCCCCGCCGAAGACCACGGCTTCCCGAATGTAGGGGCTGAACTTGAGTTTGTTTTCGATAAACTGCGGACTGAACTTGGTTCCGTCGTGCAGGGTCATCACATCCTTGGCCCGGTCAATCACAATGAGGTGCCCATCCTCATCAAAGTAACCCGCGTCGCCGGAGTGAAGCCACCCATCTTTAAGCGTCTCCGCGGTGGCTTCGGGGTTTTTGTAGTACCCCACGAACACCGCGGGGCTGCGGGAGAGGATTTCCCCGTTGTCCGCGATGCGCACTTCAGTCTCCGGCAGGGGAAGTCCCACTGTCTGGAACTTGATGTCCCCGTCCCGGTGCACCACTGAGATACCGGAGATCTCAGTTTGGCCGTAGATCTGCTTCAGGTTGACTCCCAGGGCATGGAAGAAGCGGAACACATCCGGGCCCAGGGCAGCGCCACCTGTGTAACATCGCTTCATGCGACGCAGGCCCATCTGATCTTTGATGGGGGTAAAGATGAGCCAATCCGCGATGCGGTATTTCCAGCGCAGGATTCGGGATGGGGTTTTCTTCTCGAAGATGGTGTCGGCCATCTGATAACCGATGGGCATCGCCCAGTCGAACACTTTGCGCTTTAGCCAGGTAGTGTCTTCGATTTTCACCTGCACTTCAGAGACCAGGTTTTCCCATATGCGCGGCGGGGAGAACATCACGTGCGGGCCAATTTCCCGCAAGTTTTCCCGCACGGTCTCCGGTTCCTCGGGGAAGTTCACTGTAAACCCCACGGTCAGCCCGCTGGAAACCGTCATCATCTGTTCCCCAATCCAGGCCATAGGCAGGAAGGAGAGATATTCATCATCAGGCGACATGGGGTCGATCTTCAGCAGATTGCGGCTCATGCTCAACAAGTTATTATGGGTGAGCATGGCGATCTTGGGCTTCCCGGTGGTTCCGGACGTGGTGGAGAAGATTGCTACGTGGTCCGGACGAGTTTTTTCCACATTGTGCATGAACAGGTCAGGATGACTACGGGCATAGGATTCGCCCATGGCCTCCACTTCAGGGAAGTAGAGGAGGAAAGGTTCGGTGTAGTTTCTCAACCCTCGCGGGTCGTAGTAGATTACCTTCTCCACTTTGGGTAAGCGGTCCCACACTTCGATGATCTTATCCACCTGTTCCTGGTCTTCAGCGATCACAAAGCGTGCGTCGCTGAAATCCACCAGGTATTGCACTTCATCCGCGATGGAGTCCTGGTATACTCCCATCGAGATGGCACCCGCGGCCTGCGCGGCCAATTCCGCGATGACCCACTCCGGTCGGTTGTCTCCAATGATGGCGATCTTATCGCCCGGTTCCAGGCCCAGGCTGATCAGCCCCAGGGAGAAGTTGCGTACATGATCCAGGTACTCCTCCCAGGTCATTGTCTGCCAGATGCCGAATTCCTTCTCCCGGAGGGCCACCTTGTTGCCAAAACGGCGAGCATTTGTCACCAGTAACTTGGGTAGGGTATCGTCCCACATGCGTCCGCTGCCTCCCTCGTGTTCTCTTACAGGAACGCCATAAGCGATTCGTCACCCAGGTATGCCTGAATGACCAGCGGGTTGGTGCGGATGGCGTCTGGTGGCCCGGCGGCAATAACCCGGCCAAAGTCCAGCGCCACCACCCGGTCCGAAATGTCCATCACGACGCCCATATCGTGCTCGATGAGCACCACGGTCACTCCCCATTCCTCGTTAATGTCCAGGATGAACCGGGCCATATCCTCCTTCTCCTCCACGTTCATCCCGGCCATGGGTTCATCGAGGAGCAGGATCTCGGGGTCTAGCGCCAGGGCTCGGCCCACTTCCACCCGTTTCTGCAGACCGTAGGGGAGGGCGCCCACCATCGCCCGCCGGATGTGCTCGATTTCCAGGAAGTCGATGATGTCCTCCACGCGCTTCCTGTGCTCTATCTCCTCAGATTCCTGACGCCCCCAGTAAATTCCGGAGGTGAACACATTGCCCTTCATGTGAACATGTCGGCCCAGCATCAGGTTGTCCAGGACCGTCATGTGGCGGAACAATTCGATGTTCTGGAAGGAGCGGGCAATGCCCAGTTTGGCTATTTGATGGGGGCGTTTCTTGGTCAATTCGTGAGCATCACCCTCTTTGTCGTAGAACGTTATACGTCCTCCCTGAGGGTGGTAGAGCCCGCTGATGCAGTTCAACAGGCTGGTCTTCCCCGCGCCGTTGGGACCGATGATGGCGAGGATCTCACCTTCGTACACGTCTAAACTCACCCCGGCCAGCGCGGTTACTCCACCAAAGTGAAGTTCGACGCTTTCCACTTCCAGTCGCTTGATGGGATTGCGCAAAGGACGCCTCCTCAACAAAAGGGATGCTTCGGATGTGTTGACTTCTGTAAGGTTGAGTGCCCAGGAATTGTTTGAGCCGTCGCCACGCGCTATGTGGGGGATGTCCGACGGTGGACGGTTTCGACGATGAAGTGGTTTCCATTATACAGGGGGGCGTTAACGAGGTGTCCCTGAACCCGTTAACGGATGGGGTCTTCCAGGTCGATGGGAGTTTCCACAGAAGGTTCAGACCGTAACCACGCGGGGCCTGTAAGCGGCGCGGATATGGCTTCCCGGGCCGGGCCTACTTTCCTCCCGGATTGCCCTTGGGCCGCACGCAGTTCCTCGATCATGCCCAGTTCTTCAAAGATGGTCACGGCCCGAAAGTGACAATCCACAGCCCACGCCATCCGGGCTGCCCGGTCGTAAAGGCGACGGAGGCTCACGTAAGACCGGGCCAGTTCTGGGCGAGCCCCAATGCGTCGCAACAATGTCACACTGTGTACCAGGCGCTTTTCTATGGTCACCCAGTCAGGGTGGGGCAGCGCGCTGAGCGCGTCCGCTTCCAGGCGGGTCGCTACAGCCTCGGCCCAGCGGTCACCGTATTCCGAGGCCATACGGACGGTGAGGCGGGCTTGCTGAAGCGCCTGGGTGTACTGTTTTTGGTGGAGGTACACGTGTGCCAGGAAGTAGTGGACCAGATGTACGAGTACCCGGTAGTTTTCCTGTCGTGCTTCGGATAACAGGTCTTGAAGCACGCGGGGAGCCTGTTCATCGCCCAACATGCCCGATGTGTACGCGCGCAACGCTTGCAACATGAAGGTCACGGGCGAGAAGCCCAATCCGTGGGTGTATTCCAGACCCTGCCGCGCGTTTTCTTGGGCCGCGGCCCAGAGGTAACGTTCGGCCTGCACAAAGGAAAGGTGCATTGACGCCAGGGCCATGCTGGTGGGCCGCTTTTGCATTTCCGCAATCTGCACCGCGCGCTGTGCTGCTTCAAATGCCCGCTCCCAATTCCCCAGGCGGGACCAGGCAACGGCTAGGTAACTCCACGCCACTGCCTGTCGTGGGTCTCCGGGATCAATCTCCGAAAGGTGACGGCGAAGTAGTTGTACCGCGTGGTTAAACGCGGAGAGCGTGATCGCGGTCCGACCTAACATGCGCAGGGCCGCGGCATACATTTCCGGGTCGTTTCCTGTTTGCGCCCAACGCAGCGCGACTCGCGCGTGGTCCTGGGCAGCCCGGGGAACACCGCGATGCCAGAACACTTGGGAAAGGCGAATGCGCACCTGGGCCAGTCGTTTGGGATCGCCCAGACGTTCGGCCAGACGGAGTGTCTCTTCAAGGAGGGTGAGGGCCTCATCGCTCATGTTGCTCAGACTGTAGGCCTGGGCCAGGTGCAGGTTCACATCAATGCGCGTGGCTTCGTCCTCTGGGGCTCGAGTGGCCCGCTGCCGCCACAGGCGCAGTACTTCCAGGGCGCAGGAGCGCGCTGAATGATAGGCGCGAACGCGCAACGCGTCCGCGGCTGCCTGCATGAAGAAAGGGATGGCCTCGGCCGGACGATCACTCTCGGAGAAGTGATGCGCAATGACCGCGGACTGGGCTTCCGCATCCTGCTGGAGCATGAGAGCAATGCGGCGGTGTAACCACTGGCGACGCGCCAGGGAGAGTTCGTTGTACACAACGTGGCGCACCAGAGGGTGGGAGAATGTGTAACCGTGCCCCGTTTCCTCTACCAGCCCGCGGGCTAACCACGCGTCCAGGGCCGCGAACAGGGTGGATTCCTCCACGTCGGCCAGGCGGACCAGTAAAGGCACGGTGAATGTGCGGCCAAACACGGCGGCGATCTGGAGGAGACTGCGGTATTCCTCCGGTAGCATGTCCAGACGGGATTCCACCACCTGGCGCACCCGGTCGGGCAGAGAGATGGTCTCACCGGCGCTGCGAATGAACACTCGATGTTCTGGCAGGTGCAGCAGTGAGCGGGCTGTTTCCACAACGAACAGGGGAATACCTTCGGTGGAGACGTAGAGTTTTTCCAAAATGCGCCGGTCCACCCCTGGCCCTAAAATGGAACGGGCTAAATCGTAAGTTTGCGCGCGGGTCAGCCGTTGAAGTACACGGCGGTGCACAAAGGACGCTCGGGTTAACCTCCGCCAGACCTGGCGGTTCGGATCGGTTACGTCCTCGGACCGGTAGGTTAGGACGAGGTAGAGGGGGACGTGGGGGGCTAGACGTTGGCCGATGTAGGCCACGGTCTGCCATGTGGAATGGTCCGCCCAATGCGCCTCATCTAACCAGAGGATGACGGGCCGTTTTTCTGCAAGGCCTCTGAGGAACCATCCCAACCCTTCCAGGATCTCCCAGCGGTCAACGTGTCCCCGAGGAGTGGAGGCGAATTCGGGCAGCACATTGGCTACGTGGGGCAGTAAGTACACCAGCGCGGCTTGCCACCGTTCGCGATAGGGCACATCCTCCCAGGGAATGGCTTCTAGCCCTTCACGGATGGCTTCTTTCAGGGGATGGTAAGGAATAACGTGCTCGAACTCGCCGCCTTCGGCTTCTAACAGGAAGAAATCCTCTCGTCGTCGTGATAGCCACTCGCTGAGCAGACGGGTTTTACCAATGCCGGCTTCCCCTTCGACGAGGATCAACGCGCCGTGATCTCCTGCACGGATGAGCACATTGTCCAGCCATCGCAGGTCCTCTTCACGACCGATTAGAGGTGGGGCTGGCTTGACGTTTGGTGGTGTGCTTGCAGGGGGAAGAGGTTGGTCGCGTGGTGCGGTCGGGG
>Ga0256914_1001701_pt1 | contig 19309 bp, 18 predicted proteins | sample HulkmetaG_FD_191571 | JGI IMG/M metagenome (GOLD analysis project Ga0256914, IMG submission 191571) | Hydrothermal chimney microbial communities from Main Endeavour vent field at the Juan de Fuca Ridge, Pacific Ocean - Hulk | ecosystem: Environmental > Aquatic > Marine > Hydrothermal vents ... | reverse complement strand
TCCGCAAGCTATGGACACGAAGAGGATCGGGAATATGGGACCTACATTCTCGATATACCACCCCTTGAACGCCGGCTGGATGAGCTTTATGCCAGTAGCTGGAGATATGAGAGCACCGAATATTATCAGAAGGACTCCTCCTATAGCTGGGAACACCGCGACGAAGTTCATCGGCGTGATGAACTTGGGAAGCGGGACTATAGCCCCCACGAATAGTATTATCGCGAGTATTATCGACCACACTTGGATTGACCACGGACCGAAGAAGTCCTTGGGCGGCCAAGCCACCGCGGTGCCTATGCCAACGCTGATCAGGGTGAGTATTATGGCCAGGGCCGTGACGCCGAATATGTTAGCCTTGTACTTGTAGAGGAGTTCTCCCACTATGAGACCGGTTACTATGATACCTATGGTGGCGATGAACGAGCCTGGGAACACATTCCAGAAGAGCGATACCAGATAGATGAACACTGCCGATATTATCAGCAGGTAGAAGAGCAGATAAGCCAGTAATATCTTCCTTCCCCTCTCCCCTATTGCGTTGTACACGAGGGGACCCATCGACCTACCCTCATTCCTGACCGTGAGCATTATGGTGCTGTAGTCTTGGACCCATCCGATGAACATGTTCCCTATCACTATCCAGATTAGGGCTGGCAGCCACCCGTAGGCTACGGCTATGAATGGACCCAGGATAGGACCAAGAGCGGCTATGCTCTTGAACTGGAACCCGTAGAGGACGTACCTACTGACGGGGAAGTATTCTACACCATCCAAGTACATGTGAGCTGGCGTGACCCTCTTCTCGCTCACTTCCCAGATGTGCTCGTCCACCCATTTCGCGTACACGTAGTAGGCGAAGCCGTAGGCAACTAGGGCCCCGATTATCCAGAGGGAGGGGGTCTCCAAGAACGCTATCTGCATATTTACCCCCCTGAAAGTGATCTTAAGTAGGTAGAACCATCAATTAGCTAATTAACTTTGCTATATACGACCTTTGCCATTCCCTTATGGAAAAATAATTAGCGCCTTATATGAAGGAACGATCATATGGTCTCCGGAACGTCTTCCGTGATGTCCCTCTCCCTCAACTGCCTCTGCTTCCACCCTTCTATCTCGGGCATCAGGTAGGGTAGCAATCTCAGCATCAATGGAGTGGTCATGAGAGGCAAACCTAGCAGCTCTCCCATGATTAGGAGATTGACCGCATCTTTCAGTTTAGCGGCTTCCTTCCTAGTTTCCCAGTACAAATCGAAGTAGAAGAGCCCAAATAAGAACTCTTTGACTGCTCTCTTAAATCCCGCCCATCTCATGGCATAGTACCCCTATCCTCTCGAGTACCTCCATCATATTGAGGTCAAGTGGGCCCTTAAACATTATCTGAATGGTCCTATCAGTGATGTCGCAGTAATGGACCGTAAAGAGGTGCCTCCTCTTCCGCCCAGTTATCATTCCCCTACCCAAGTAGTACGTGGCCCTATGCCCACCGACCTCTATACTTCCCGTCTCCTCAACCCTTATTCGGGGTTTCAGTTCCTTCTTGCCCGGCCTGACCACGATCCTCATATCCACTGCGTATGCAGGCGTGGCTAGAATGTGATAGCTCTCCCCATAGGTCACGTAGGCTAGGTGACCCCTCCTCTCATACTGAGTTATATCGGATCCGTAGGCGGTGGCCAGTACTTCAATATCCTCGGGAACAGTGAGCGTAAGGAAGTCAACGGTACCGAACAGCGAGCTGACGGCCCTAATGTGCACCCGCTTCATCGCCCAACCGCACCCATCGGAAGGTTTTATCCTTTACCTGTGCGCGGGGAATGCGTATGTACGAGCTTGAGTTAATAATAGTCATATCAGCTGTACTCGCCGGCTGGTACTTCGTCGGATCTCACCAGAATAGAAGGTTATCCTCAAAGGTATGGAGATCGGTTCTGGAGCAAATGGATGAATTTGCATCCGAGATAACTACTAGGGAGTTGGGAGGTTCGGCCTTCATAGCAGTCGCCCGGGATATCCGCCAACCCTTCAAGAGGATCGAGATTGCATATACGAGCCTGCCCAGAGAGATCCTCATAAACTACGTCATATCCAGAGCTATGGGAAGGAAAGACCTCCTATCGATCATGGCCGACTTCGCATCAACACCTAAAGCCGAGAAAACCTTGAAGGATTTCCCAGATCTGAAGAACGATGCGCTCTCCCTCAGGATCTCAACAGGAAGGCCAAACCTCAGGGTCATCATGTCAGCCGAGCAGGTACTGGATGGATCCCTGAGGAGGGTTCTCTCCGCTGTAAGGGCAGCGTGCAGTTCGGGTCTCTGCTGATCGCATCATTCAGGCTCGGGTATAAACACCCTGACTGATCCTCTATCCTGATAGGAGCTGAATATCTCCCCTGCCTTCCTTATCCCACTTAAAATGGACTCGAAGAACTCGTTAGCTGTCATTCCCAACTGATCAGCCGATTTGGCGACTTCTCCAGCTCCCCTAACCCAGAAGGTGACCATGCCCGTGTAAACACCTAGCCTCAGATGGGTGGGGACGGGGCTGCCCATCGGAAGAAACGCATAACCCTCAGCCCTTCTGCTGGGCAAGAACCCCAGTTTCTCCATCTCCTCCAGTAACTTCGCTACTAGATCCTCCAGATCTTTGGGGTCAAGGTAGGCATACATCTCCACACTTAACAGGAAGTTCTCATACTCCATCTCAATCGTGAGTAGGGGAGATGTCACCATAAAAATGCAGCTCAATGGGGAAGGAGGTCCAGCATAAGCCCGAATCCTAGGAGCAGGCTAACCACCAAATTCACATTGAAAGCCCGGGCGTATTCTCCCCTCCTAGCGAGGTAATGCTGGTATCCCAGCAGCGCAGCCGTTAGGGCTATCGACAGCGCAGAGAATACCCCGTTGACCGCGCTCATTAGCAGGACAACGACCGTACCGAGGTGCAGTATGAGTGAGAAGTTTAGCGCGGCTCTTTCCCCGAAACAGGCTGGTACAGACTTAATCCCGAGCTTCCGATCGATATCCACGTCTTGGATCGCATATACCATATCGAAACCCGCAACCCACATCCCCAGAGCTATGGCGTAGCCCCATGGTAGGTTGGAGACGCTGTTTGACATCGCTATGGCCCCCGCCAAGGGAACGGCTCCGAGTACAGCACCTAGATGGAGGTGCGGGAAGCAATGGATTCTCTTAGCGAAGGGATAGGTGATCTCAGCCAGGACGATGGGGAAGGCAAGTAGGAAAGCAAGCCAGTTGAAATAGAGTGCACTCAAGGCAAATATCGAGGAGAAGAGCACGATTAGGAGGATCACAATTGAGGGCCTCGCCTCTCCGGTGACTAGGGGTCTGCTGGCAGTTCTAGGGTTCAACGCATCCAAGTCCCTGTCAAATAGATCGTTGGATAGCAGGGCCACGGACCTAGCGGAGAAGAGGGCGACGCCTATCATCAGGGCATCCAGCCATTCACTCAACCCGAACATCAACGCCCCGACGTAAGCGAAGGGAAGGCTGAAGAGGGTATGATGAACCCTTAACATCCTCACGTAGGTCTTAAATCCCAAGCTCAGACCACCTCTCATCCACCCTCTTCGCGATATCGGGGTCGGGAGCAACTGGTTCTGGCCAGTCCCTCCCTATCTCCTCCTTCAGCTTCCTAGTCGCATCCACTATCATCTTTCCACCCATTCTAGGGGCAGAGCTCGCATGGTCGAGCTCGTCGGCGACGGCGTTCTCCACGATCTGCACATCCCTCTGCGGGTCGACGGTCGAGGCCACCGCGTACATAACTTGGTTCAGGTCGTGGACATTCACATCGTGGTCCACCACCACTACCATCTTGGTGAGGGAAAACTGTCCCAAGCCGAGAAGTCCCATGGCCACCTGTCTCGCGTGTCCCGGGTACCTCTTCCTAATCGATACGATAGCGAGCCCATGGAAGAGCCCGTACTCCGGCAAATTCAGGTCGACCACTTCAGGCATGAGCATCTTCACGAAGGGTAGGAATGTTCTCTCCACGGCCTTGCCCAAGATAGCGTCCTCAAGCCAAGGGTAGCCAACCACCGTGGCATGGAATATGGGATCCTCCCTAGTGTACATCCTTTCCACTCTGAAGATGGGGAAGGGCGCCGGAGGCGTGTAATAGCCCATGTGGTCACCGAAGGGCCCCTCAATCCGGGTCTCATTTGGCGGGACGACACCCTCCATCACCAATTCAGCTGAAGAGGGGATCAAGAGACCCTTTTCTCCTTTGGTGACCTGTATTGGCCTGCCAGCCATGACGCCGGCGAAGAGGTAGCTATCTATTCCCTCCGGTACGGGCGCAACTGCAGTGAATGCTACCACCGGATCTACACCGACAGCCACCGCCACGGGCATCTCCTCCCCGTACCTCTCATGATAGGCGGCGCCCCTCTTGTGCACATGCCAGTGCATTCCCGTGATGTTTTTTCCCATCACCTGCATCCTGTATACGCCGAAGTGGTGTATTCCCGTCTCAGGGTCCCTTGTGATGACGATCGGGAATGTGAAAAACCTCCCCGCATCTTTGGGCCATGTCTTAATCGCAGGAATCCTGTCTAGGTCGGGCTCACTCCATTCGTTGTCCTTCCATGGGGCCTTGGAGACCTTGGGCAAGTACCTTCCGAAGCTGGCAGCTTCCCTCAGAGCCCTGACTTTCTCCCCTAAGGTGAGAGGAGGCGGTCCCTTAGCAAGTCTGGTAAACCTCTCGCCCGCTTCCTCAAGTCTCTCCACCCCTAGAGCCAACTTCACCCTCTCGAGCGTCGAGAATAGATTGCCGACAAGCCTCCAACCCTCAAAACCATCTATATTCTCGAAGAGGAGGGCGGGCCCGCCTCTCGCTACCCTTCTCAATATCTCCGCAATCTCCAGCTCCACGCTGACCCGGGCTTTCACTCTTCTGAGCTCTCCCCTATTCTCAAGCTCCCTCAGAAAGCCCCTCAGATCTTCCAACTTTTCACTCCCACGGACTACTCTCGCGTTAAATTAATTGTTTGCCGGTCCTCCCTCGCGCATCTCAACTTCCCCCTCAGGAGTACCCCAGGATAGGCACCTGCGCCTATGTAACCGGTGAACCACCGATCCATCGAGGACCTCTTCGAACTCTCCCGCTTGTCTGAAAACGTAGCCCGGCATAAGCCTGATTGTGAACGTAATTCTATTCTTCTTAGTCTATCATCGCCTTGCAGCCTTCTCAGCGCATTGTTGTGAGCGCGCGGGAAGTCCGAAATTCACGGGACCTCAAGGCCCTTAAGGTCTTTCTCGGCCTACTCGAAGTACCTTCTGGCGAACCTCTCGAAGAATACCAAACTTATCCCCTTGGGATGGAGAATGTTCCAAAATTATAGTTGTCCCCGCCCGCTGGCGGAGCGCCGCTATCGTTTTTTTATGATAGGGTGGGAGGGGTGGGGAGAACATGAGGAGGTTCCTCTACCTGCTAGCCCTCGTCGTGGTCGTCTTGGTGGCCTACGCCCTAATGCCCAAGCAGCGAAGCCCCGTCATAGCAGCCACCATACAGGGAGGGATAAGCACACTGGACCTCATGGAGGGAAGTGCGGAGTGGCTGAAGGTGATGAGGTTCGACAAGCCCTTGGATGTGGCTCAGGCCCTGTCGAAGGGCGAGGTCGATGTAGCGGTCATCACCTCGGAGATGTACGCGAAGTTCGCCCTCTCCTCCAAGAAGGGACTGAAGATAATCGACGCCGAGATGCTCCAGAATCAGGCGGTGGTCGGGGTGAGTGATCTGAAGGACCTGAGAGGGAAGAGAATCGGTGCCACAACGGCCAGCGGGACTTTCGCCATGTTCCAAGCGTACACAAGGCTCGCGGGTGTGGAGGATTACGAGGTGGTGGACATGCCTCCTCCCCAGCTGATTGCTGCCCTAGAGAGGGGCGATATAGACGCTGCAGTGGTTTGGGAACCCATGGCCTCTAAGCTCATAGCTAAGGGTTATGAGCACATCGATTTCACCGATCTAGCTGGTAAGTACGTGGGCAAGCAGCCGGTCATGCTGGTGTGGGTTGCCACGGAGGACTTCCTTAAAAGGCCGGACGATGTGAAGGCATTCCTTGAGCTGAGGGAGAGGGCCGCTCAGCGATGGGACAAGGACGCTCCCTCAGTCATAAAGAGGCTCTATGGCCTGAGCGACGAAGAGATAAATACGCTCATGAGGAGGGTGAGGATCTGGACCGGAGGGTTGAAGGGAGCCAAGGAGGGAATAATCTCCGCTTGGGAGCTTGCCCTCCAAGGTGGATATCTGAAAGCAGATGAGGGTGCCCTTAAGGAGCTCGCATCTAGGGCCTTCTGGGAGGGTTGATTCACGGCCCTCCTTCAACCAAACCCTTAAGAGCCTCCCCGATGGTTGCCCCGTGAGTGAGAGGTCAGGCATCATGACTCAAGGAAGGAAGGGGGCCGATAAGGGACAGGGAATGGCCTTCAGGACCGGTAGAATGCTGGCTGGCCTCTTCGTTCTGGCGATTTGGATCTCAGCGTCGGCAACGGGTATGCTCCCTGGTCCCGTTGAAGTGCTGTCGTACTTGGTCGGTATGAAGTTAGAGGAGGTCATCCCGCAGGTGCTTAAGACCCTGTACAACAGCGTTACCGGCTTCTCCCTCTCCTTCCTAATCTCAATGATGTTGGGCCTCCTGTCCCATAAGCTTCCTCTGATTAGGGGATTCTCGGAGGCCCTATCCGAGATATTTAACAGCACCTCCGCCCTAGTCTGGTCCCTCGTCCTCGTTGCCACATTGGGGGTCTTGAGTCCCCTCCCACCCATATTGGTTGTCGCAGCTGTGACGCTCCCACATATCCTCACTGCCACCGTATCTGCCCTGTCTTCAGCCGATCCTGGACTTCTGGAGGCTGTCAGATCCGTTGGGGCGAGACCATCGGACGAGTTCTTTGAGGTGATCCTGCCAAGCTCAGTTCCCCTCCTAGCTTCAGCATCCAGGGTCGGTCTGGGAACAGCTCTGAGGATAAGCGTCGTGGCCGAAGCTTTCGGATCTAGTGGGGGGGTGGGCTACATGATAATCAGGAGCTATAACTTGGCGGACGCCTCGGGAGTGCTGGCTTGGTCGATCGTGCTCATCGCCTTAGTCTTGGGACTGGATCAACTGGCCCTTAAACCCTTGGAGAGGAGGGCTAGAAGATGGCTAGAGTGATGTTGGAGGTCTCCTCTATATATAAGAGCTTCTCTGAACCTGTCCTAGTGGATATAAGCCTCCACTTGGATAGTGGGGAAGTTCTGGGGGTTGTAGGACCTAACGGATGTGGGAAGACGACTCTCCTGAGGATAATGGCAGGGCTGGAGTTGCCGGATAGGGGGAGCGTCAGGAGGGAGGGGAAGATAGGCATAGTCTTTCAGGAGGACAGACTCCTTCCTTGGAAGACCTTGTGGGAGAATATAGCATTGGGGCTAAAGTACCATGGGATGAGGGGTGAGGAGCTCGTCAGGAGAGTGAAGGAGTACTCGAGCATGGTTGGACTCGCCGACCCAGATCTATCCCTCCACCCTAGAAAGGCCAGCGGTGGAACCAGAAGGAAGGCGGCCCTGGCTAGGGCCCTCGTTCTGGAGCCGGAGATCCTGCTGCTCGATGAACCTTTCACCGGATTGGATGTCAAGGCTAGGGTCTCCCTGAGAGAGGCGCTTAAGTGGATCTGGGATGAGTACGGGCTCTCGACGGTGATAGTCTCCCATCAACTGGAGGAACTCCTGCCTTTAGCAGATAGAGTTTACGTCCTAACCCCCAAGCCAGCTAGAGTGGCTGAGGAGATAGATCTGAGGGGTATGGACTTGGAGGAAAGGTTGGAGAGGGTGAAGGAAGCCCTCCTCCACATCCTATCGAGATCGGGCGCGGAGTAACCTGACCCTCAGGAGCCACCAAATGGCTGGGATCAAGACAACGACGGTCATTCCAATCCCAGTAGCCATGAACTGGGAGGCATCATTCTCGAAGGAGATGTAAGCGCCGCAGACGTCCATCACCGCATGCACGATGGAAGGACCCACTATGTTCCACCCGAAATAGTAGTAGGCGGCTAGGACCATACCTGCCATGAAGACCGCCAACAGGTGCATGGCAACCTCCGTTGAACCGTACCTGAGGACCAAAAGATCTATTGGGAGATGGCTTAGGGCGAATAGGAGGGAGCTGATCGAGGCAGCGAACCAAAACCTCCATCTTCCCCTGTAATCGGCGGCGATCATGGAGAAATAGTAGCCCCTATCCACCAACTCCTCCGCCGGACCGACGACTAAGAATAGGTGGAGGGTACCAAGTGGGTCGGGGTTGGGCGCGCCGCCCATGGCCAAGTAGGTTGAGAGCAAAGCGAGCGATCCCGGAAGTGCCAGCGCGATGGATTCCACCATACCTCTCCTTGAAACTCCCACATCTTCCCAAGAGTCACCGAATCGCCTGAGAAAGAGGTAGACAAGCCCAAAGGAGACCGTTAACTTAGCTAAGGACTCCACGAGCAGGGGAAGCGGTTGAGAAGTCAAGACCCCCCAGCCGAGCATTCCCGTCATGTAACGATAGGGGGTCCACACTAGGATGAACGCTGCGAAGAGCCCCAAGGACTTGAGTGTACCCTTCCTCACAGAGACACCGGGAAATCGGGCGCTCCAATAATAAATCGCTTCAGAAGCATGATTCCCGCGCGAGGGCTTTGACCGGATGGCGCCCGAGGGGCCTGAATCCCAACCCTATCGGAATTAATTTAACCTACTAATGAGATCGGACCATCGACATGAAAGTCTTCGGGACCTCTGGATTCAGGGGATATGTGAACGAGAAGCTTAACCCTCTGAATGTGCTCAAACTGGCCTTGGCCTTCTCCTCATTCCTCTCTGGCGGTAAGGTGGCGATAGGGAGGGATGCAAGACTGGGTAACAGGGTCATCCACCCAGCATTCGTGTCAGGCCTCCTAGCGGGAGGAAGTGATGTCATCGACTTCGGCCTCACGTCGACTCCTTCACTGCTCCACGGGATGAAGGGAAGGAGCGATGGGGCAGCCATGATAACGGGATCCCACACTCCCCCAGACATACACGGAATTCTCCTCTTCAGAAGGGACACCGCGGAGATCTTCGGTGAAGAGGAAAGGGAGATAGAGAGGATATTCGAGAGAGGTAGATTTAAACTGGCCTCTCTGAACGAGCTGGGTAAGCTGGACGGTGAAGATGCCCTTCCAAGCTACAGGGAGGATGTGAGGAGGGAATTTCCTAATTTAGCTGGTAGAGTAGTTCTGGACGCGGGCCATTCCCCTGCGGTCAGGGATTTCCTCTATGTGCTGGACGATCTGGAGTTTAGGGTTTTGAACGGCGAGGTAAAGGGTGACTTCCCCAACAGGCCACCTGAACCCGACCGTAAGTCGCTGGAGGTGCTGGGAAGGATTGTCAGGGAGGAAAGCGCCGTGTTCGGTCTATCCTTGGACGGGGATGGGGATAGGGCAGTATTCGTAGACGAGAGAGGTGAGATAGTACCTCCGGACCGGTTGGGAATATTGTTCGCCTTAGAGGAGGCTAGGAGCAGGGGTATACGGAGGGTAGCGTGCCCGGTCAATACAACCGGAGCTGTGGAGATCTTGGAAGAGCACGGAATCGAGGTCATCTACACCAAGGTTGGTCCGCCAGCCATGGCTGAGGCGATACTCAGGAGAGGAGCTGGCTTCGCATTTGAGGAATCGGGAAAGTACATCTGGCCGGAGAACATCCTATACGGTGATCCCGTCTATGCCACGGCCAAGTTATTACACATACTGGATGGGGAAGCCCTCTCAAAAAGACTCTCTTGGATACCGAGGAGGTACACCCGGAAGGGCGCAATCTCATGTCCGGACCATCTGAAGAAGAGGATGCTCTTGGAGGTTGAGTCGCTGGTCGAGCCCCTTGGAGATCTGGTCAAGATAGACGGTGTAAAGGTGCTCCTAAACGACGGGAGCTGGATGCTGTTCAGACCATCCGGAACTGAACCAGTGTTCAGATATCATGTCGATGCGCCCACGCTGGAGAAGGCGCTCGAGCTCGAGAGGAATGCCCTATCGCTGATCAAGAATGCGGGGAGAGCTGCAGGACTTGAGAACTTTAATTAAGATCCAGTAGCCCTTAACCCGGTGGTCTGCTTGAAGGGTTACGGCCTAATACAATGGGTCGATCTCTCATCGGGGGATCAAAGACGTGAACCTCTTCCCGATGATCTGGCTCTGAAATTCATAGGTGGTAAGGGTCTCGGAGCAAAGTTGCTCTACGATATGACCGATGAGAGGACCGACCCGCTGAGCCCGGATAACCCCCTCATATTCGCCATAGGTCCCTTCACGGGGACAGCGGTTCCCTACTCGGGGAAGGGCACCTTCATCTTCAGGTCCCCCCAAACGGGGATCATAGGAGAATCTGTCGTGGGAGGAACCTTCGGGGCTGCCTTCAGATGGGTGGGCTACACCGCCTTGGTGATAACGGGCAGGGCTGAGAAGCCTGTTTACCTAGTCGTGAGGGAAGATGGTGTTGAAGTGAAGGATGCTAGCCACCTCTGGGGGAAGACCATATACGAAACAGAGGATGCCCTCAAAAAGGAGTATGGACGCAGTTCCATCGCCTCCATAGGACCCGCTGGAGAAAATCTTGTGAAGTACGCGGTGATAGGCAATGAGAAGTGGAGACAGGCAGGTAGAACCGGCGGTGGAGCCGTCATGGGATCGAAGAAGCTCAAGGCGATAGTCATCGATTACGACACCATGAAGTGGGACGCGGCAGATCCGGATGGTGTCAGAAAATACACCTCAGAGGAGATAATACCTAGGGCTAGGGAGGAGCTGAAGTCATACTTCGAAAAGGGAACCACTGGCTTGGTTGAGCTGGCCAACGAGTGGGGGTTCTTCCCCAGCTACTACTGGTCTAGGGGCAGCGTTGAGGGGTGGGACAAGATAGCCTGGGAGGCCATAGAGAGGGAAGTTTTCGTCCATGCCAAGGGGTGCTTCGGCTGCCCAACTCCCTGTGGAAGGTACAGCAAGGTTAGAGAGGGGAAGTACGCGGGAAGCGAGGTGGAGGTGGAGTACGAGACCGTATATTCGATAGGGGGACTCGCCGCCGTCACCGACATAAAGGCCATCGTGTGGCTGAACGATCTCATCGATGGTTTGGGCATGGATACCATCACGATAGGCAACATATTCGGATTCGCCATCGAGGCATATAAGAGGGGCAAGCTTGATCCCGGCTTCAAGCTCGATTATAACGAACCAGAATCCCTGTATGAGCTCACCAAGATGATAGCTGAGAGGAGAGGTGTAGGGGATGTACTAGCCGAGGGGGTCAGGGCGGCCGCTGAGAAGCTCGGCCTACAAGACTTGGCGATACATGTGAAGGGGCTGGAGCCAGCTGGCTACGATCCTAGAACCCTGAAGAGCATGATCCTAAGCTACGGGGTCTCCTCGAGGGGTGCGTGCCACCTCAGGCTCACCGGCTATTTCGCCGACATAAAGGGACTTGGAGGAGACAGGAAATCCGTCACAAGGGAGAAGACAGAGGTACTCACTGATTTGGAGGAGAAGGGCGTCCTTGAGGACTCGTTTGTGATATGTAAATTCACTAGAACTCTGATAGACTGGGAGCAGATGGCTAAGTACTACACGCTCATAACCGGGAGAGAGACGAGCGTAACTGACCTGAAGACGGCTGCTAGGCGCATAATAAACCTGGTAAGGATGTATAATGTGAAACTCGGTGTGAGGAGGAAGGACGACAGGCTGCCAAAGAGGCTGTTCAAGGAGACGTTCGTCCATGAGGGAGAGGAGAGGAAGATAACTGAGGAGGAGCAGGAAAGGTTCTTGGACTATTATTACGAGATCAGGGGATGGGATAAGGAAGGGATCCCTAAGGAGGAGACGCTGAAGGAATACGGCCTAATCTGAAGGTTCCCTCCACCCTTTTATCTATTAACTGAGTCGGGCACACCACTCAGAGGTTTCCCCTCGAGTTCTGGCGCGGATCAGTATGCCAACTGATCATCGGAGACTCCACCCAAACATGTTCAATTAGGAAAATCCGAAGCTCGATGTGATTAAGCGATTCTTTTAATTTTTCGTATATAAATCCCAGACAAGCTTATATTAATCAAATCGGGATGTTCCTCTGCCCCAAGAGGGGGTGTCATAATGAGTGGAAAGGATTGGGGTATAGCGATAGTCCTACTTATCGTGGGTCTACTGATTGGCTATTTAGCCGTCGGACCGGGTAAGACCGTCACCACCACCGTTACGCAGACTTCCGTGAAGACCGTTACGGTCACGCAAACAGCGGGCGCCCCTCCGCCCAAGACGACCACCACCCAGACCACGCCGCCCAAGAAGTACGCTGATACCATAGTGATAGGCGTGACCGACAAGGTGTCAGACCTAGATCCGGCCAATGCCTACGACTTCTACACTTGGGAGGTGTTTAATAACATAGGGGAGGGTCCGTTCAAGTACAAGCCAGGAACCACCGAGCTGATCAAGGGGATAATAGAGGACTACGAGGTGAAGGAGGGTGGCAAGGTCTACATACTCAAGCTCAGGAAGGATCTGAAGTTCGCCGATGGCACTCCTTGCACCGCCAAGGACCTGAAGTGGTCCATAGACAGGGTGGCGAGGATAGAGGGCGATCCTGCGTGGTTCGTCCTCGATTTCGTCAATAAGACCGAGGTCATCGATGATTACACCCTGAAGATAGTGCTGAACCAGCCGGTCGCTTTCTACCCCGCGGTACTGGCCGTCCCAACCTACTTCCCCATACCCCCGGACAAGTATCCTGCCGACGAGATATCCTCCGATAACACCGCTGGGAGCGTTGGACCCTACAAGATAACCAAGTGGGTGAGGGATCAGGTCCTCATACTCGAGGCCAACCCCTACTACTACGGCGAAAAGCCTAAGACCCCCAAGGTCATAGTGAAGTTCTACAAGGACGCCACCACCCTCAGGCTGGCGCTGGAGAGCGGTGAGATAGACATAGCTTGGAGGACCCTGAACCCGACGGACATAAAGGACCTGATGAAGAAGCCGGACATACAAGTGATAGAGGGTAAGGGCTCCTTCATAAGGTACATCGTGTTCAACACGAAGATAAAGCCCTTCGACAACAAGAAGGTGAGGCAGGCCCTCGCTGCCGCCCTCGACAGGAAGGCCATAGCTGAGAGGGTCTTCTTGGGCACGGTAGATCCGCTGTACAGCCTCGTTCCCATGGGCATGTGGAGCCACATAGATGCGTTCAAGGAGAAGTACGGGGAGGCGAACATAGAGCTGGCCAAGAAGCTGCTTAAGGAGGCCGGTTACTCCGAGTCCAACAAGCTCAAGGTAGAGCTCTGGTACACGCCGTCCCACTACGGCGACACCGAGGCTGATGTTGCCGCTCTGATAAAGGAGGCGTGGGAGAAGACCGGAATGGTTGAGGTAACCGTGAAGAGCGCCGAGTGGAGCACGTACTTGGAGCTCACTAGGAAGGGACAGCTCCCCGTAACCCTCTACGGCTGGTACCCTGACTATATAGATCCGGACAACTACCTGTTCCCGTTCCTCCACACTGGCTCCAATAGGTGGCTCGGCGAGCCATACAGCAACCCAGACCTGGATAAGATACTGGAGAAGGCTCAGGTGTCCTTGGATCAGAAGGAAAGGGAGCAGCTGTACAAGCAGGCTCAGCAGATACTGGCGGAAGATGCTCCGATAGTACCTATATTCCAGGGCAAGCTGTATGTGGCTGCCAAGAAGAATGTGCACGGTATAGTTCTCGACCCGATAATGCTGCTCAGGTATTACCTGATATACAAGGAAGCCGGCAGCTGAACTCCCCTCTCCCTTTTTATCTTTCCCGCTAGGGTGGATTCCAGATGTCACTAAGGGCCTACGTGATAACTAGGATCCTCATGACCATCCCCATGATCCTCATTTTGCTGACGTTAGTCTTCCTCGTCATGAGAGTACTCCCAGGAAACCCGGTGATAGCAATAGTAGGGATGAAAGCCTCTCCCGAGTACATAAAGAAGCTGGAGCACCAGCTGGGCCTAGATAAGCCCCTATGGCAGCAGTACTTGGACTACTTGGGGAATCTGCTCAAAGGGGATCTGGGGAGGTCGATGATATGGGGGAAGAGGCCCGTCATCCAGGAGATAATGGATCACTTTCCAGCCACTTTGGAGCTGACGATCGGAGGCTTCTTGGTCAGCGTCCTCTTGGGATTGGCCACAGGTATGGTCGCGGGGATAAGATCAGGGGGCAAGGTAGACGCTTCGATGAGAATCTACAGTATCGTCGTGTACTCCCTCTTCATACCCCTGCTTGGGATGATGCTGCAGCTAGTGTTTGGGGTATGGCTTCACTTGCTGCCGGTGGGTGGGAGGATAGACCCGGGTATGGAACCTCCACCAATAACAGGCCTGTACGTCCTGGATTCGATCATTAGCCTGAAGATGGACAGCCTGCTCAACTCGCTAGCCCACCTCGCGCTCCCGTCGTTCACCTTAGGGTTGGTCCTATCCGGCATATACACTAGGTTGGTGAGGTCCAGCCTGATAGAGGTGCTGGGGCAGGACTTCATAAGGGCCTGCAAAGCTAGGGGCCTTCCTGGAAGGGCTATCCTGTTCAAGCACGCGTTGAAGAACGCGCTGATCCCTATACTTACCATGATGGGCCTTCAGTTTGCCCTTCTGTTAGCTGGAGCCGTGCTCACCGAGACCACATTCTCGTGGCCTGGAATGGGTACCTTCCTCGTCGAGAGAATAACTTACAGGGACTTCACCACGATACAGGGATCTATCGTGTTTTACGCACTGTTCGTGGCCCTCGTCAGTTTGGTCGTCGATCTAGTGTATGCATACGTAGATCCTAGGATAAGGTATTGAGGTGATTTGATGAGGACGTTCAACTTCTCTCGCTTCCTCAGTTCCGTGAGGGATGCTGGGCTGGATGGCTACATGATGGTGGTCGGCCTCATCATAGTGCTTGTCGTCTTGGTGATGGCCGTGTTCGCCGAGTTCATAGCACCCTACGACCCCATTAAGACCGTGGGCATGCCCGTAACCCCCCCATCTCCAGAATTCCCTTGGGGGACTGATACCATAGGCAGGGATGTGTTCAGCCGCGTCGTCTACGGTTCTAGGACCATAATGATAGTGATACTGATGTCAACTGCCCTCTCAATGGCGGTGGGCATACCCTTGGGTCTCATCTCCGGGTACGTCGGAGGTCCCCTCGACAGGGTACTTTCCTTGGTGATGGACAGCATATACGCCTTCCCAGGGCTTATTCTGGCTATAGCTGTAGCTGCAATGCTCGGACCCGGTATCTACAACACATCCATATCCTTGGCAGTGGTATACATCCCCACCTATTTCAGGATGGTGAGGGGGCAGGTCCTTTCGCTGAGGGAGCAGCTGTTCGTGGAAGCAGCTCGCGCCTTGGGCGCCACCGACTGGAGGATACTTCGCAAGTACATCTTCCCCAATGTGTTCTTCATCATAGCCGTGGTGTTCTCACTCAATGTGGCTGATGCCATCCTGACCGAGGCGGGTCTGAGCTTTCTGGGACTGAGTGTCCCAGCGCCCACGCCCGACTGGGGATTTGACCTTAAGAACGGCCAGAGATACTTCCTGTCAGGCAAGTGGTGGCCCGTGGTATTCCCGGGAACCATGATAATACTGTTGGCCTTGGGCTTCGGTCTGCTGGGCGAGGGGCTCAACAGGATGCTGGGGCAGAAGGAGGTGAGATGAGTGCTATTGGAGATAGATGACCTCCATGTCTATTACTTCACCAAGAGGGGCGTGGTCCGGGCAGTTGAGGGCGTCTCCTTTCAGCTAGACAGGGCCGAGATACTGGGAGTGGTGGGCGAGTCCGGGAGCGGCAAGAGCACGCTTGGACTAGCGATAATGAACCTCGTTCCTTCTCCCGGGAGAATAGTGAAGGGGAGCATCAAGCTGGACGGGAAGGACTTGACCAAGATGAGCGAGAGGGAGCTCAGGGAGATCAGGGGGAAGGAAATAGCGATGGTCTTCCAAGATCCCATGACCTCCTTGGATCCGCTCATGAGGATAGGTGACCAGATAGTTGAGACCATCCTAGCTCACGAGGATATAAGCAAGGAAGAGGCCAAGAGGAGGGCCCTGGAACTCTTAGAGGAGGTCGGTATCTCGAAGGATAGGTTCAACGACTATCCCCACCAGTTGAGTGGGGGGATGAGGCAGAGGGTCATGATTGCGATGGCCATCTCCCTGAACCCCAAGCTCATAATCGCCGATGAGCCGACCACCGCCCTCGACGTCATAGTACAGGACCAGATAATGGAGCTATTTTCCAAACTGAGGGACGAATTCGGAGTGGCGATAATACTGATATCCCACGATCTAGCACTGGAACTGGAGGTATCCGACAAGATCGGGGTGATGTACGCCGGTTGGCTGATGGAACTCTCTAGGGCGGAGGAGCTAGCTAAGAAACCCTTGAATCCCTATGCGAGGGAACTCTTGAAGGCCATACCCAACGTAGAACTGGAAGAACAGGAGCTCGTGTCTATCCCAGGATCTCCACCGGATCTCCACGACCCCCCACCGGGCTGCCGGTTTCACCCCAGGTGTCCGGATGCGATGCCCATCTGCACCAAGGAGGAGCCACCCACCAAGTCGATCGACGGGAGGTTCGTAAAGTGCTGGCTGTACGGAGGGTGATTTAATGTTGCTGAAGGTGGAGAACCTCAAGAAATACTTTCCAGTGGCCAAGACCTTCATAGAGAGGCTTCTCACTAGGGAAGAGAGATATGTCAGGGCGGTGGATGGGGTAAGCTTCCACATAGAGGAAGGAGAGGTATTCTCTTTGGTTGGAGAGTCCGGCAGCGGGAAGACCACCACTGGAAAATTGGTGCTGAGGTTAATTGAACCCACCTCCGGGAAGGTCGTCTTCCAAGGGAAGGACATAACCTCCATGGGCAAGAAGGAGCTCCGACTGATGAGGAGACACATGCAGATAATCTACCAAGATCCCTACGCATCCCTCAACCCCAGGATGAGGGTCGGAGAGGCCATAATGGATCCTCTCCTGATCCACCGGATAGCGGAGGGGAGAGATGCCAAGGAGATGGTGCTGGAGATGCTCGAGAAGGTGGGACTCACGCCCCCGGAGACGTTCTTCAACTCATATCCGGCCTATCTAAGCGGGGGTCAGAGGCAACGCGTCGCCATAGCTAGGGCCATGATCACTAGGCCAAAACTGGTGGTGGCCGACGAGCCGGTCTCCATGATAGATGTCTCCCTGAGGGCCTCCATCTTGGATCTGATGATGGATCTCAGGAAGGAGTTCGGCGTCGCCTACCTCTTCATAACCCACGACCTAGCGGTAGCCAAGTACATCTCCGACAGGATAGCCATAATGTACTTGGGTAAGATAGTCGAGCTCGGAAGGACGAAGGACCTCTTCAAGAACCCACTGCATCCATACACCAAGGCCTTACTGAGCGCCATACCTGTACCCACTCCGGGCAAGAAGAAGGAGAGGTTGAGGTTGAAGGGCGAGATTCCCTCGGCGATAGACATCCCTCCAGGGTGCAGATTCCACCCGAGGTGCCCCATGAGCTTCGAACCTTGCGATAAAGAGGAGCCCTCCTTGATTGAGATGGAGCCAGGTCATTTCGTGGCCTGCCACCTACACAGGTGAACTCACCCTTTCTTTTTATGTACGAAAGAGCCCTAACTTGACCTCATGGTGTGAATGTAGAAAGGGAGTTAGGGCTCTGGCCCTCCTCCCCCTCTCTCCTTCCCCTTGTCCTTGGAGAGCCAGTCCTTCACGATCTCCATCAGTTCCATGGGTATGAGGAACTTGGTGGCTTCGGAGGACCCTATCACCTTGAGCCCGTCTAGGTACTGGAGCTTCATGGTCTTCTCGTCCAACGCCTTCGCCACCTCGTCTATGGTCTTGAGAGCCAAGGCATATCCCTCAGCCTTGAGTATTTGAGCCTGCCTCTCACCCTCAGCCTTCAGGATCGCTGCCTGCTTCTCCCCCTCTGCCACCTTAATGGCAGCCTCCTTCCTACCTTCTGCCTCCGTCACCATGGCCCTCCTGTTACGTTCTGCGGCCATCTGCTTTATCATTGCCTCCTGAACGCTCTTGGGTGGTAGGATCTCCCTGATCTCAACGTTGGTTATCTTGACGCCCCAACGCTCGGTCACCTCATCGAGCTTGACCCTCAGGATGTTGTTTATCTCGTCCCTCTTCGCCAAGACCTCGTCCAACATCATCTCCCCTATGACCGCTCTCAGCGTGGTTGTGGCTATGCCTATCGCCGCGCCTTTGAAGTCCGAGACATTGAGAACGCTCGCCATGGGATCGACTACCTTGTAGTAGACGATGAAGTCTATGTCAGTGGGGGCGTTATCCTTCGTTATGCATGTCTGATGCGGCACATCGAAGTAGCTCTCCCTCAGGTCTATCCAAATTACTTGATCTAGGATGGGTATCCTGAACACTATCCCAGGGCCTTTCACTCCCAAGAACCTGCCCAACCTCAGGATAACGAGTCTCTTGAACTCGGGTACTATCTTTATGGCCGAAGCTAAGAACAGGATCAGGATGAAGACGACAACAGCTATAAGGAACTCGGAAATACCTAAAACTACCGCTTGGATCATTCTCTCACCACCTTAACCTTGAAACCTTCTATACCGACTATCCTCACCCTCTCCCCCTCATCTATACTCTCATCCGAGTAAGCTGTCCACAGCTCGGAGCCCACGAGGACCACTCCCTCCTTACCCGGTCTTATGGCCACCTTGACGATGCCCGTCCTCCCTATTATGTTCTCAGGGCTCAGAGGGCTGGTTTTCTTGGCCAAGATTTCCCTTATCTTATACAGGTAGAACCCAACGAGGCCGGAGAAGACCACCAAAGCGACCATCACTGCCTCGACGCTCAAGGTAGGCGCTATGAGGGGCCCCGACTCGTAAACTAGCAGGAGGCCCAGGGCGGAGATCACGGCGCCAGTCAAGGCTAAAAGCCCATGACCTGTCTTCAACTCTAGGAATATGGTCGCCGCTCCCATCACCATGAGTATTATGGCCGCAAGGCTCGCTCCTATGAGGCCGAATGCGTAAAGCCCCAGCACTATCATTATAGTGCCACTCGCTTCCATCACGAATGTCGGGTGCGTGAGCCCGAGCAGGACCAGTATTATCCCCAGAATGAAGATGACCCAAGCGTTCAGGGGATCCGTTATGATGAGAAGGAAGGACACTCTTGCATCAGGATAGTACTCCTCGACGTCCTTAGGCCAAC
>Ga0256914_1001700_pt1 | contig 19314 bp, 18 predicted proteins | sample HulkmetaG_FD_191571 | JGI IMG/M metagenome (GOLD analysis project Ga0256914, IMG submission 191571) | Hydrothermal chimney microbial communities from Main Endeavour vent field at the Juan de Fuca Ridge, Pacific Ocean - Hulk | ecosystem: Environmental > Aquatic > Marine > Hydrothermal vents ... | reverse complement strand
AAAAAAGTATTGTGTACGACGATAACGGAATCCCGATGAACCCGACCTATATAGACGTTAGAGATAAGGATTATGTTTACTTCCCTTTAACAATAGGACAAGTGGGGCTTGCGGTTTTTCATACCTATCTTAAAACAAATTCCGAAAAGGATAAAAACCGCTTTCTGAAATTTCCCGAATGGTTTTTTAACAATGCAATAAATGATGAAAAGCTCGGTGTTTATTGGCTTACCGATGTCCCTCTTCCGCAATATAAAAATCCCGGACCATGGCAATCGGCATTTGTGCAAGGAAGAGGAATCTCAAATCTGTTACGCGGATATCAATTAACCGGTAATACGGAATGGAAAGATATGGCGGAAAAAGCGTTACTTCCGTTTACTTTTTCAGTAAGCGATGGGGGGGTTACTTCATTTACCGAATATGGCCCTTTTTACGAAGAATACACGGCTGAGGTTCCTACGCTTGTATTAAACGGGATGATTTTTGCAATGTGCGGCGTTACTGATTTTCTTCGCGTTTTTCCGGAGCATGAACTGGCACACAAGCTTTATAACGAGGGAATTAAAACACTTAAGCGGAGCTTGCCCGATTTCGATTTGGGGTATTGGTCTAAATACAATTTATGTAAGGCGGATTGGTATCCGGAAAACGATCCTGCAACCATAACTTACCAACATTTACATATTACCCAATTAAATATGTTATATAAACTTACCGGAGAAAAAATTTTTGGTGACTATGCAAAAAAATTCAAAAAACAGATTAACATCTTTAATATTTTGAGAATGTATTTTACCAAATATAAATCATTAAAAAAATTAGGAAGACTTTAGTGAATAAATTTCCGGAACGAAGAGTAAAATTCTACGAAGAACAATATTGGTATGCCAAAGAATTCCTTACTAAATACTTACCGGTAAAGGAGTTTAGCAATATTAACCTTCTTGAGGTCGGTTCTGCGGAAGGCGGAGCGGTAAAATATTTTTATGAACAAGGAGCAAATTGCTATGGTATTGAAATATCCAAAGGGCGTAATGATTTTGCGAAAGGATATATAAATATTGATAAAATAAAGTTTACGGAAGGAGATATTTGTGATGATGTTTTTGTGGAAAAACTTCCGAAAATGGATTTAATTTTGATTAGAGATGTAATAGAACATATTCCCGATAAATTGAAGGCGTTACAAAACTTAAATAAATTATTGAAAAAAGACGGGTTAATTTTTTTATCGTTTCCTCCTAAGTATTCGCCTTATGCGGGGCATCAACAAAATGTGAAAAAAAAGATTGGGAGTTTGCCGTTTATACATATACTTCCGAAAAGTTTTTATACGATGTTCTTAAAAAAAGCAAATTTAACAAAGGAAAAAATTTCCGAGTTATTACAAACACGCAAAGATATGATTTCGATTAAAAAGATTGAACAGCTTTTCGATAAAGCGGGACTGAAAATTGTACATAAGGATTTTTATTTTATTCGTCCTTGTTTTGAAAAACGCTTTGGTTGGAAACCTAGAAAAACAATTTTTAATTCGCTTCCGTTATTGAAAGAAATTTTTACACTCGGTGCATTATATCAACTTAAAAGAAAATGAAAAAGAATCAATTTCAAGAATCTAAATTCAGAACTTGGCTTGCGCAACAGCCGGCAACAAAATTATTTATTAAAGCCCTATTAGACTTGGGCAAGTTGGATTTTTTTCAGTTTAAAATTAGTGTGAAAGGATGGTATAAAACACTGATTTGCCATATAAAGAGAATTCTGAAAAACAATAAAACCGTGGAATGTAATTTTTGCGGTTGGCAGGGAAATAGATTTTATCCGCATGTTACAACGGCGGGAGTTCGGGAAGAGGAAAAGTGCCCCGTTTGCCATTCAATTCCTCGTTACCGTTCCTTAATGAAATTTTTAAAAGAAGATTTAAACTTGTTTAATAAAAAATTAAAAATTCTGGAGATAGGACCGAACCGTTCTTTGCAAAATATTTTAATTAATAATCCTAACTTCGATTATATAAGCGTGGACATAAAAGCTCCGCAAGCTATGTATCATATGGATGTAACGGATTTAAAGTTTGACGATAATACTTTTGATGTTATTTTTTGTATTAGCGTTATGCATTATGTTGAAGACGATGTAAAAGGTTTTGAAGAGATGAAAAGAGTTCTTAAGCCGAACGGGGAATTGATTTTTGCAAGCGGTATTGATGAAACAAGCGAAACCACGGTGGAATATAACAAAAGAACTGCCGAGCACAATTTTACAATCAGAACTTACGGCTGGGACGTTAAAGAAAAAATAGAACGTATCGGGTTTAAGATTCAACTTTTTAATCCGTATGATAAGGCCTCCGAAGAGGAAAGGAAAATTTACGGTTTAGGTACTCATACTATTCTGTTGTTGACAAAATGAAAAAGATACTTTTAACAATCGATACGGAATTTATAATTTCCCGAACGGAAATTTTGGGAATAAACGGTTCCAACGGATTGGAAGAAATTCTTTCGATTTTAAAAGAATATAATGTTAAAGCCACGTTCTTTATTGATTACTACGAACAAAAAAAATGGGCCGATGAAATTTTTAAAAAAATCACTTCGTTAATTTTAAATGCCGGACACGAAATAGAATTGCATCTTCATCCAGACGTGTTAGGCGGGCAAGCCTATTTGTGGCAGTACAACAAAGAAGAGCAAACGAAACTTATTAAAGAAAGTATTTCCATTTACAAAAAGTTCAACGATAAACATCCGAAATTTTTTAGAGCCGGTGGTTATTCGGCAAACGACGAAACTCTCGAAGTGTTAAAAGAACTCGGCTTTGTTGCCGATTTATCTTTTCAGCATAAACAAAAAAGATGCAAAATATCTCCGGACATATTTTCGTATATCAATAAAATTGATTATGCAAAAGACTTGCTTGAAATTCCCACAACCGTTTACAAATATAAATTTATAAAAGAACAATACAGCTCGATTAATTTCGAATGGTCATCACTTAAGGAATTAAAAGAGATAAGCCGGCAAATACAAAATTCCAAGCTTGATTACTTTGTAATAATGATGCACAGTTTTTCATTCCTGAAACGTTGGGATAGAAAACGCTTTACGAAAAACAACAGACAAAAAAACAAATTCAAAAAATATTTGGCATTTGCAAAAACAAACGGATTTGAATTTGTAACCGTTTCGGATTTTCATAATTCGTTAAAGTCCAATAATATCAACACGAACGGAGATTTTATTCCGCAAATAAAAAACCCGTTTATTATTCTAAACGGAGTAGTGGAAAAAATAAGAAATAAATTTATTTTAAATAAATCTTTCCGCAGAAAAATTTTATCTTCCTTTTTTGCGGGAATTCTTTTTTTGTTATTGTTATTCTATTTGATTTTATTCAATTATTTTTCTCCCGGTTACAAAGAAGCAAACAACATTACAATCGATACAACCTCTTGGAATAAAGATGATAACATTTCCACAATTGAAAATTATTTTATTGAATTCAACAATTACAAGTCCATTGTTACAAACTACAAAGACAAAAACGGAATACTTTTTCGCAAACCGTTTAGCGATACAAAAAAATACAAAATGAAACCCGGGATTGATTCACTTTATATCGCTACCGATATGAGCGGAAAAATAATTAAAGATTATACTAAATTTATTGAGACAAACGATTCGTCTTACTACAAAGAAATTATTTTGTTCAGTGATTGGCTTAATGAAAATGCCGTTGTTAAAAATAATTTTGCCGTATGGCCTTATCATTTTAAATTTACAAAATATGATTTGGATTACGATTGGTGCGGCGCTTGGGCTTTGGGAAATATTCTTTCGGCAATTTCGCGTAGGATAGAATTAACAAATGATTCTTCATTTGTAGAACTTGCAAACAAAACGGTAAATTCTTTTCAAACAAAAATTGAAGACGGAGGAATTTTATTTATTGATAAATCCGGGAACTATTGGTTTGAAGAATATCCGGCACTTCCGCCGAACCATGTATTGAACGGACACATAAACGGACTGCTCGGTTTATACGATTATTGGCGAATAACAAAAAACGATAAAGCAAAAAAATTGTTTGACAAAGGAATTAAAACAGTAACGGATAATCTTGCTAAATACGATGCGGGCTATTGGAGTTATTACGATTTGCAATATCCTTACGTTGCGGATTATTTTTATCACAAAGCAGTTCACATTCCGCAGTTAAAAATACTTTATCAAATAACCGGCAAAAAAATATTCAGAGATTATGCGGAAAAATGGAATAACTATTTCAACGAACCTTACTACACGCTTTACAAATTAAAAATGATTTACGACGGTTTGCACAGAAGATTTACTTACAAATCGTTTTTTACGCTTGGGAAATAATACTTGACAATTCATAATATTATTTTATATTTCGAGTAATATTTTTACTCGTTATATAAAATGCTAAAATCACTTATTACATCCGAAACAAGAATTAAACTTTTACTTAAGTTTTTTCTAAATCCAAAAACCAAAGGATATTTACGCCAACTCAGTTCCGAATTTAACGAATCGACAAACGGGATTAGGGTTGAACTTAACAAATTGGAAGAAGCAAAAATTTTACTTTCCGAATTTAAAGGACGTAATAAAATTTATAAAGCAAATTCATCTCATCCTTTATTTAACGAACTTAGAAACATTGTTCTGAAATCCACCGGTATTGATAAAGTGATTTCCAACATTATCAACAAAGTCGGAGACGTTAAAACGGCATTCATTCGCGGAGATTATGCAGTTGGAAACGACAGCGGTTTAATTGATTTGGTTATTGTGGGCAAAGACCTTAACAACAAAGAAATTACACGAGTAAAAAACAAAACGGAAAAATTAATCGACAGAAAAATTTCAATTCTCCTTTTAACGCCACAAGAGTACAAGACATTAAAACCGAACTTCGACAAAGAACCGACTTTTGTTTTATTGGAGAATAAAAAATGACTGCAAAAGAATTTGAATTTATACTTCAAGAAGGTGAAAGTTACTTTACAGAGTTTAAAAAAAACTTCGGCAAAAAAGCCGTTAGACGCAATCAACTTATTGCATCTCTTTTACAGCGTTGCAATATTGTTGAAAATATGGGAACGGGAATTAATAAAATAAAACAACTCCTTAAAGAAAATAAAAACTTCCCTCCGGAATTTATTTTTAATTCATTTTACACTATTCTGTTTAGAAGAAAAAATGAGGGAGTAAATGAGGGAGTAAATTTACTATTAGCTACAATTAAAAAATATTCGGGGAAAAGGAGTTCTTTTTTTAGTGAAAAATTAAATACATCGGTAAAAAATATTGAACGATGGCTAAAAAAATTACAAGATGAAGAAAAAATTGTATTTATAGGTGCACCCAAAACCGGAGGTTATTTTTTGAAAAAAGGAAAGAAGCAATGAACATAGGAATGATTCTGGATAAGGAATTTTATGGTGATATGCGTGTTGAAAATGAAGTGCAAGCGTTATCTTCGGCCGGATTTAATGTTTTTGTTTATTGTTTTACTTTTAACGGTGATTACAAAGAAGATAATTATTACGGAGCAACAATTGTTAATATTCCCGTAAACAGAAAATTTATACGTAAATTAAGAGCTTTAACAAATACAATACTAAATTTCTATCCGGATTACTTGGTAAAATTAATTAAAGATTATCTTACAAGAGATAAAATAGATGCTTTACATATTCACGATTTGTATTTGTTTGAGGTAGGATTAAAGTTAAAAAATAAATTTCCGCATATAAAATTAGTGGGTGATTTACACGAAAATTATGTTGAAGGACTAAAGAGCTATAAATTTGCAAATACATTTCCGGGTAATATTTTAATCTCTATAAACAAATGGGAAAAGAAAGAAAAAGAATGGTGCGGCAAATTTGATTATCTAATTACGGTAATTGACGAAGCTGTTGAACGATACAAAAGCATTGGAATACCGGAAAAGAAATTAACTGTAGTTGCCAATTATGTTAATCCGGAAAATTTTCTATCAGCAAAAGATGATGTAAAAATAATTGATGAAATGAAACAAAAATTTACGCTACTTTATATAGGCGGGTTTGATATTCATCGCGGACTTGAAAGTGTTGTAAAAGCCGTTCCAAGAATTTTGGAAACCGTTGAAGATTTTCATCTTGTACTTGTCGGCAGAGGTAAAAACGAAAACGATTTAAAAAATATTGCAAAAGAATTAAATATACTGCAACACATTACATTCGAAGGTTTTAAACCTGCAACTAAATTACCATCCTATATAAAAGGAAGTTCAGTTTGCATAATTCCGCATTTAAAAACCGTACATACGGATAATACAATTCCTCACAAATTATTTCACTATATGATTCTTGAAAAACCTGTAGTGGCAACCAATTGTAATCCTATCGAACGGATTGTAAAGGAAGCAGATTGCGGTTTAATTTACGAATCTGATAACGAAAACGAGCTTGCCGAAAAAGTAATAATGTTATATAAAAATAAAAATTTGCAAAAACAATTAGGAGCAAACGGGAAAAAAGCGGTAGAAAGAAAATATAATTGGAATGTAACAAGTGAAAATTTAATAAAAATGTATAAAACGATATGAACCCTATAAATGTTAAATATGTAACAGATAACGACTTATGTAATTCTTGCGGTTTTTGTGAAGCTGTTTGTCCGGAACAAGCCGTTAAAATGCAGTTCAATAAAGTAAAAGGATTTCACGAGCCGGTAGTTACCGAATCGATTTGCAAAGAATGCGGAAAATGTTTGGAAGTTTGCCAAGGATATGAAGTTGACTATCCGAAGTTAAATAAATTTATGGAAAGAGAAATTCCTCAAAAACATCAAATAGGTAATGTAAAAGAAAGCATGGTTCTTTATTCCAGCGATTTGGAAATACGCAAAAGGGCAGCTTCAGGCGGAGCAATTACTCAATTGCTAAGTTATCTTTTTGATAAAGGGGAAATTTGTGCTGCATATGTTACAAAACCCTCTAAAAAAAATGCTTTTGAACCCGAAGGATTTATTGCAAAAAATAAATCGGAATTAGTTGTTTCGCAAATGTCAATATATAATACTGTTCCGTATGGTAAAGTTGTTAATGAAATTAAAAATTTAAAAGGTAAAATTGCAGTTGTAACTATTCCATGCCAAACACACGGTTTGATAAAATATTTAATGATGAATCCGGAATTGAAAGAAAAGATTTTTATTATAATCGGTACGTTTTGCGGCGGTTATCAAACATGGTTCGCTCATAAGTATTATTTCCCGGAAATAAATGTTAATTTTAACGAGGTACAGTCTATTGATTATCGTTACGGAGAATTTCCCGGACAATTAAGAGTAGGTTTTAAGAATGGTTCAAGTAAAGAATTTAAAAGACGATTTCAAACTGCTAATGAAAAAGATAAATACAACACGGCATTTAATTCCAATTTTTATCTTCCCCGATGTTATGTTTGTGCGGATAAAGGAAATATTTTTGCCGATATATCGGCAGGCGACCCATGGTTACCTAAATTTGAAAATGAAAAATTAGGAAAATCCTTAGTGGTTTCAAGAACTGAATTAGGTAATAAAATTATTAATGAAGCGGTTAATGCAGGCTATCTGATAAAAGAAACCGCTGATTTTATAGATGTAAATAATGTGCAAAAATTTGAAAAAGAAAGGCACGGAAATCAAACAGGGTATAAAAAAATATATAAGTTATTTAATAAATCTTACCCTAAATATAAATTTTTAGGTGAAAATAAGATATACAGCAAAGCGATATACTTAAGGGTAATATTTGATATTTTTAAAATTTCACTTCAACGAAAACCCGGATTTTGGTTTCTGATGAAACCATTATATGTAATTGATAAGCACTTTAGAAACATCTTTATTTTATCAAATCCTTACAAATATTTTAAAAGGAAGTTAAAAAAATGAATAATCCTAAAATTATTATTTCCGAAGGGGATGTTGTAGGAAACAAAGGTGCGGTTGCCATGGTTTTTACCTTGATTAACGGAATAAGAAAAAAATATCCGGAAGCGGAATTTATTATTACTTCAAAGTTTATAAAAAATCCGGATTACTTCAATAATCCTAAAATTAAATTGCTTTATGATAACGAACAAGCATTCGATATACCGTTGTTAAAACTATGGATTTGGTGGCTTTTCAGTAAAGCGGGAATTAAATTTAATTTTTTGTTAAAAGACAAAGTCCTTTCTCTATATAAAGATGCCGATTTAATAATTAGTGCGTCGGGTATTAGTTTTCACGAAAGTTTCGGATGGATAAAGATATATCATTTTTCCAAATATATTCAAATTCCTTTATTTCTCAGTAAAAAAATTGTCAAATTTACTCAATCAATAGGCCCGTTTGAAAGTTGGTACAATAAATTAATGGCAAAATTAATTTTGCCTGAAATAGATTATATATTTGGACGCGGAAAACACTCGGAAAGGAATTTAAAAAAATTAGGAATAACCGAGAATGTAAAGATTTTTCCGGATATCGCAATAACTATGGAAATGCGGAAAAATTCCGACATTGATGATATTATAAATAAGTTTTCAGGGCAAAAAATTATTGGAATTTCTCCGAACATTGTTTGCAAGCAGTTAGACAAAAAAGAAAATTATATTCCCGCTTTGAAAAAATTAACAGAATATATTATTGAAAAATATAATGATGTTATTTTGCTTTTTATTCCTCATACAATAGAAAAGGGACATTTAAATAAGGAAGACGATTATTCAATATGCAAGTACTTACATGAAAATATTATGGAAAGCAATAGAAGTGAAATTATTAATACATTAGAATTTTCGCCGGAAGAAACGAAATATTTAATTTCCAAATGCGATTTTTTTATAGGTTCGCGTTTTCATTCTCTTATAGCAGCCATTTCAAGCAGTGTTCCGGGTATTGCCATAGGTTGGCATTGGAAATATGAAGAAATGATGGATTGGCTTGAAATTGAAAACAATGTAATTCAATATTGGAATTTAACTACAGAAAAACTGATTGATATGTTCAATTTTAATTACAATAACAGAGAAAAAATAAAAAAACAAATGCTGTTAAAAATTCCGAAAATACAAGAAAAAGCAAAAGAAGCAATAGAAATAACCATAGGAATGATTGATGAAAAAGATTAAAAAAATTTTCGGTCGTTTATTTTATTTGATAATGGCTTTGTTAAGTATTGTGTTTTTAACCTTAAAAAAGAAATAAAATGTTATTACGAAAATTATATAACACATACATTTCCACTTTTGTTTTTCACTACTTCCATTTTATAATGAAACAAAAGTTGAAAAAACATCAAGAAATAATTAGCGGAAAAGTGCTTGATATTGGCTGCGGAAATAAACCGTATAAAAATATTTTTAAAAATATTAAAAAATATATCGGTACAAATTCTGAAGCCTATTATAAAAATTCATTACAAAAAATTAATGAACATGATATTATTGTTGAAGACGGAACCGAATTGCCGGTTGCGGATAAAAGTTACGATGCCGTATTAAATTTTCAAGTGCTGCCTGTTTTCGAAAACCCTAACGATTTTTACAAAGAAGTTTATCGTGTTCTTAAACCGGAAGGATATTTTTTGCTTACGACAGATTTTTTATATCCCATTTGGAATGCTCCTTATAACTTTTGGAGAACGACGAAATTCGGATTACAAAAATTGGCCGAATGGAATCATTTTAAAATCATTTATATTGAATCTTTCGGGGGGTATTGGGTTATGCAGGCAAGGTTGCTTGAAAGATATTTCAGAAGTTTATTACCTAAACTCTTAAAAAGTATTTCCGTTGAAAAAAACATTATACTAAAAGCACTAAAGTTTTTACGGGTTTTATTTTGGTTAATAATTGTTTTAATATCTCCAATATTACTAAACATTATTTTTTTAGTATTCCATTTTCTTGATAAAATATTTTATGATGATGAATTTACAACAAATTACTTTGTTTTAATGCAAAAGGAAAAATGAATTATTTGATTCCGACAATAGATGTTGAAGCTTTACGAAGTCTTTCCCGTCTTGGAGATTTTGACAGATTGATTATGGGAAAAAGGTATGATGAATATTTCGGAGTTCCCAAAATACTTGATATTATTGGAGAATATAACGGAAGCGGAACATTCTATGTTGATTTTGCCGAGGTGGGGCACGGTACGGATAAATTGAAGGAGCTTTCAGATTTAATTATAAAAAAAGGAAGTGATATTCAACTTCATATTCACCCGCAATTTATAGCCGATAAAAATCGATATTTATTAAATCAATATTCTAAAAAAGAACAAGCCGAAATTATTGAGAAATGTATTGAAATTTATAAACAATGTACCGGAGGAAAACCAACCTCGTTCAGAGCCGGTGGATATGGTGCTGACGAAAGCACTATTGAACTTCTTCGGGAACATGGTTTTAATTCCGATAGCTCTTATTTTTATAATCATAAATGGTGTAATATTAAACCGAAACCTTTAAATAAAATTTCCAGAATAAATAACATTTATGAAATTCCCGTAACAATATTTGAGAATAAAATTTCATATACATTTGCCGGACAAACCGTAAAGGAAAAAACACTTATTAAAAAATTGGATATTGACGGTTGTACAAAAGAGGAATTACAAAAAGGATTCGATGCCCTTAAAAGCTCCGGTGTTCGTGTAATTATTTTATTCCTTCACAGCTTTTCTCTTTTCAAAATCGATTACAATTATAAAAACATTTATCCGGATTTTACGGATGCGGAAAAATTGAAATTTATTTTGGATTACAGTCTAAAAAATAATTATCAAATTGCTTCCGTAAAAACAGTAACACCATTGCTGGATAATTATATAAATGATAATGAAATTATTCCTACAATTACAACGGAACGGAATTTTATTAAAAGTTCGGTAATTACCGTAAAGAAAAAAATAAAGAAAAAACTTAGAGGTAAATAGACGTGCTTGACAAATTAAAAAATACCGTTAAGCATTCGGCTATTTACAGTCTTGGCAATTTATCGGCAAAACTGGTCGGCTTTTTTCTGTTGCCGGTTTATCTTCATTATTTAACCGTGGAAGAGTACGGTATTTTTGCAATTTTTGAAATTACCGCACAAATTGTTTTGGAAATAATGTTGATTAGTATCCCTACGGCAATGATGAGGTGGTATAGTTACGAAGAGAATGCGGATAAAAAAAAGACAATAGTTTTTACTTCCTTTGTATTTGTTTTTGCTGTTGCATTGTTAACGGTTTTGGTAGCCGTACCTTATAGCGGTAGTTTATCAACACTCTTTTTTTCAACAACAAAATACTCGATTCATTTTACCATCCTCTTTTTTTACATAGCTTTATTGATGATTAATAGAATGGTGTTGAATTTAATAAGGGTAAAAAAGAAATCCTCTTTTTATGTAATGCTTTCGTTAACCCAATTTACGGCAATTTTACTCTTTAATATCTATTTTGTTGCGGTACTTAAAATGGGGGTAAAAGGCATTTTGTTGGGCTTGCTTATAGGACAAATACTATTAATTGTATTAAGTGCCAAATTTGTTTTAAGTAATATCAAAGTGAAATTCAATTTTACGGTTCTTAAAGAAATGCTCGGTTACGGATTTCCCCTCGTGTTTTCAACAATATCTTCAATGACGTTAAATTTGGGCGATAGATATTTAATTAAGTTTTTCTTGGGAGACGCGGCTGTAGGAGTATATTCAGCCGGATTTAAAATTGCAAGTATAATTAATGTTTTTATTAATACACCGTTCCAAATGGGCTTTTTACCAATAGCGTTTTCCCAAGTAAACAAACCGGATTCGAAAAGATTTTTTTCAAAAGTACTTACCTATAAAACTCTGTTATTGGTTTTTGTAGTAACTGTTTTAACTTTTTTTAGTGGAAATATTCTTGAGGCAATAAGCAACAAGAAAGAATATTTAGAAGCAATACCTCTTATCCCCTTAATAGGATTTGTTTTTATTTTTAAGGGGATACAATATGTTCTTGTGCTTGGGTTCCATTATGTCAACAAAACAAAATTTAGTGCCTATATTGTTTTTAGCGGTGTAACAATAGATGTATTGTTAAACTTTCTTTTTATACCTAAGATCGGAATTTTTTCTCCGCCTATTTCCATGATTATATCTTATATTGTTATGATTATGTTAACTTACCACTTTGCACAAAAGGAATTTTTTATTCCTTATGAAACAAGAAAAATTATGGCATTGCTTTTAATGGGTGCGGGATATTATATAATCAACATTGAAATAGAAAATTTTATTTTGTGGACAGAGGTTTTAATAAAAATAATTTTACTTGCGGTATTCCCTTTGCTTCTATTTTATTTTAATTTTTTTGAAAAAATTGAATTGCAAAGAATAAAAGGAAGTTGGCAAAAATGGAAAAATCCGTTAGAGTGGAAAAAAAACTTCGGCAAAATTAAAATCAAATAGGGTAACTTTATGTTAAACCGCAAAGCGTATTTGTTTTTTTTATTTCATAAATCTTACGATAATGTGAAGATTTTTCATCTCGTTTTTTTGTCTTTTTTTATCCTTTTTCAATCTGTTTTTTCGCAACAAATTAAGTATGAACTGTTCCCGAAAGGGCAAAATTTTATGCCGTTAAAAGCCAATTATCAAGAAGCTCGGATGGGAATTCTCTATTATCCGGATAACGGATATTTAAAAGTAGATATCGGGAATTCTTCCGACTTATTTGCGTGCTTTTTTTCAAGAAACGATAAATTAACTATTGCAATTGATTTTATGGCTTATGCTCTTTCCACGAATTATTCCGGCAAGCGTTTGCAAATAGCGGTGCTCGACGGTTTTTTTGGCGGGCATTTAGCTTACAGAACAGTTTCCGAAAAAAGAAATTTGCTTTTCCGTTTTCGTATAATTCACAACAGTGCTCATTTTGTTGACGGGCTTTGGAGCCCCGCTCTAAAAGATTGGATTGGGGAGGAGAAACCTATTCCGTTTACGCAAGATTTTGGTGAGTTAACGGTTGCCGACGAGTTGCTTTCTAATTGGGGCAATGCTAAATACTATGGCGGTATCGGGTATTCTACGCTTGTACGCCCGGCAGAACTTGAAAAGTGGTGGGGCTTTGCCGGTTTAGAGATTAATTCGGATAAAATTTTAGGAACGGTTTTACAAAAGCCGGTTAACATTTATTTTGCATCTCACAATTCTTATGCCGGTAAACCCGATTACAATATTAGTACAAATAATATTTTGGGTGTAAAGTTCGGTGAATGGTACGGAAAAGGAGTAACCGTTTATCTTAATTACTATTATGGAAATCATAAATTTAGCGAGTATTATTTTAAACGTGTAAGTCAGTTCGGAATCGGGTTTAGCGTGGATTTCTTTTAGTGTTTGTCAAAATCTTTTTACTTAATACTCCATAAAATCCACAAAACAATTATAAGATTTGGGATAAATTTTATTACATATTGATTTATTCCGTTTTGTTGCATCTTTCTCAAAAACCTATCCCACCAAAGGAAATCCGGTCCAATATGATTTAATTTTTTGCCCATTGCCAAAGTTACAAACAAATCGTGTGCAAAAGAACGAATACCAACCGCAAGCAATATCATTTGAAATGCAAACAATAAATTTTCCGTTATTAAGTAGACTAAAATTGCAAATACAATTTTAACAAGGGCTTTTTCCAAAGCATCGAACAAGTGCCATTTTAATTCGTACTTAACAAAGTCGTTTTTAATTTCGGAAAATTTTTCTTTGCCGAGTTTCTCTTTCATTAACTTTGTTTCCAATGCAAAAGCTCCGTCATGGCTCCCTTCAAAATAGTAATAAAGAAGCCAAAATATTATTGATGCAATAAAAATGTATAATTCCATTATTTGTTTTTCTCCGGAATAAATAAAGTGTTGTAATTGGTTGTTATAAAATTAAAAATTTTTTCGGCAATAATTTTATTTGCAACGGGGGAATAGTGCCGCTTCATAAAAAGTTTGTTAATGCCATATTTATCGGCATACTGTTTAAGTGAATCGTAAGGCTCAACAAATTTGTTTCCCTCTTTTAATTCGGAAAAAAGTTTATCATAAATGAACTTTTGATTGTACATAAATTTTAAAAATTTTCCCGTTAAAAAATCTAAATCGTTTTTTACCGGTAAATGTACGGGAACAAAATATTTCCCTTCTGCGGTTACATCATTTTTAAATTGAGTAATTAATTTATATGTAATCTTATAACTTTCGCTTTCAGGCTTATAATAATCTATTTCGTTAAAAATCTGTGAAAGGGCGGAAACAACAAAGGAAACGGTTTTGCTGTAATAAAAAATATTCGACGAATAATTTTCGCGAGAATAAAACCCTTCGTAGTTTGCAAATTTCCAATTGTGAAAATTCCTAATAATATCAACGGTTTTTTCAATATGTTTTATGGGATTACTGATTTTTACCAAAGCTCCCTTACGCAAAACAAAACGAGGTTTGGAATACGGGATTTTCGTAATAAAATAATAGAACGGTCTTAAAATATTTATATGTCGTTTTACATTTTCAAATTGTACCCCCAGAATAATAATATCAGGATTGAATTTTTTCTTTGTTGATTGCCAGCGCAGATAAGCCTGGTCAATTCCGTATCCGCTTACACCGAAGTTAATTACTTCAACATCAAAATTCTTTTTTGTAAAAAGATGTTGCAGATAATATCCGATTGTATTTTCAAAAGGGACTTCATCTCCGTGCGAATATGAATCCCCGAAAATTGCAATTCTTATTCTCTTTCCCTTTGCATATTCAATATTCGTTGTTTCACTGCGAATAGCATCTTTGTTATAAATATAAATGTTGTTTTTCCCTTTATAGCAAGGGCTTGGTAACCATCCCAACAAAGTATCCGGCACAAGTCGAACGTTTTTAAATTTTCGAATTGGTTTTGTATTATAGATGCTGTCGGCAACTTTATGTTGCAAAAGTGCGTTTATCTTTTTTTCAGTTTCATGTATTGGAAGTTTGTACGGCTTTAAATGAATATAGTTTAAACTCATATTCCCGTCGGAATCTGTAACCGTTAAAAAAGAGATTGTGATTTCAACCATTGCAAATAACAGCAACAGAGTAAAAACCAATAGCAGTAATTTTTGCTTCATCGTTATTTAATATATTATTCTAAAGTAAGCGATTCAATTTGAAAGCGGATTTTGTTCGAAAACAATTTGAAATAAAAATCGTTATTTTCATACCACTTAAATTTTAAATATCATACAAAGATAAAAAATAGTATTGGAAAAATTAGTTAGAAAACGAATTGTTACCGTCGGTAAAATTTTTATCGGGATAGGATTAATCATTTTTTTAACTTTTTATGTTAAGCCGGAAAAAATCTATTTAACATTTATTCGGGCAGATAAAGGATGGTTGATTGTTACTGTTTTATTATTGCCGTTAAATTTGTTTCTCCAATTTTTAAAATGGAAATTACTTTCGGATGAATATTTCAGTATTAATAATAACAAGGCAACGTTGCTTTCTCTTTTTTACGGAATAAGCGGGGGTATTTTTACCCCTATGAAATCGGGAGAATATTTTGCACGCGCTTTGCCCTATCCTAAAGTAAAAATGCTGGATGTTATTCTTGCAACGGTTGTCGATAAATTAGTTCCCGTCCTGTTTGTTTTATTAATAGGCGGAATGTTTTTTATTATTTATCTGAAAAGTTTATTTGAACTTTCGGTTTTTGCAACGGTTTTGTTTATTGTTGCGTATAAAATTATACTTTTATTGATTCTTTTTCTGTTGCTCGGTAACGGTAAATTTTCTGCAAAGTTAAAAACTCAATTAAAAACCAAAAAATATTTTGCACGGATATTTGAAAGAGTAAGTTTCTTAAAGAAAATATCTCCTGAAATATTCGGCAAAATTATTATAATCTCTTTTTTGTATCATTTAACATTTACTTTACAGATGAGTTTTTTGCTTATTGCTTACAGCGGAGTTTTCAATTTGCCGTTATTTTTCTTTGCAGCCAACTTGATAATTTTTGCACAGATTGTAATTCCTCCCGTAGCTTTCGGAGAAATAGGTGTGCGGGAAGGAACCGCAGTATATTTGTTGCATAATCTCGGATTTTCCGCTGCCGTAGGTTTTAATGCGGCAATAAGTTTGTTTGCAATCAACTTATTATTTCCTTCGGTTGTCGGATTAGTGTTATTATTAAAACGAGGATAATTTGTTAAATCTTTTTTTATTACTATTTATCGGGTTACTCGGGTTCTATTATTGGTTTATAAAAAAGATTAGAACCGGTTTGAGTAAATTGGATTATTATAAAACCCGATACGGAGGAGAGGAATTTATCAGCGTTGTAATACCTTATAGGAACGAAACGGAAAACATTGTGGATAATCTCAAAAGTTTGGAGTCCCAAAGTTTTCCCGAAAACAAATATGAAGTAATTTATGTTGATGATTTTTCTGAGGATGATTCCGCAATAAAACTTCGAAATGCCGTAACAAAAAAGAATGTTAAATTATATTCCGTGAAAAATTCCGGCTTGAAAAAAGCACATAAAAAGCATGCAATAGAATATGCTCTTACTAAGGCAAAAGGAAGCATTATCCTCTATACGGATGCCGATTGCATTGTTCCACCGGATTGGATTTCTGCAATGGTAGCCGGCTTTGAAGAAAATACGGCTTTAATTTCCGGACCTGTAAAATTTAAAAGTTCAGAAACACTTTTTGATAAATTGCAAGCACTGGAATTTGCCGGGCTAATTATTGCCGGTGCGGGACTAATTGCAAACAAAACACCAATGATTGCGAGTTCGGCTAACCTTGCTTTCAGAAAAAAAGTGTTTGATGAAGTTGGCGGGTACAGAAATTTAATGAATTTATCTTCCGGCGATGATGAATTACTTATGCAAAAAATTGCGTATGATACGGATTACGAAGTTAAATTTTGTTTTGATAGTGATGCAGTGGTTGTTACAAAACCCAATGATAGTGTCGGGGAATTTAGTCAGCAACGAAAACGTTGGGCAAGTAAAGGATTTTATTATCAAAACAAAAAAATAATTTTTCAACTCGTTTTTATTTTTTTCTTTTATCTCGGTCTTATAATACAGCCGATACTTGGTGTGTTTTGGTCTCCAAAATTTTTACCGGTTCTTGCGGTTTCATTTTCGGTTAAAATTATTATTGAATATTCCGTTTTGAAAAAAGGAGAGGGGATTATTCTCGATAAAATTTATTTCCCGTTGTTTCTGTTGGCGGAAATTTTGCATATCCCTTATATAATTTATGCATCGATTTCAGGATTATTCGGTAACTTTTCATGGAAAGGTAGGGAATTAGAGCGATAAGATGCAAAGGAAAAAAATTAAATATGTTCCGCCCGTGCTATTTCGTAAACTGTTTCCCACAACAATATGGAACGCCAAAACCGATAAAATACTTCTAACCTTTGATGACGGACCTAACGAGGTTACAACTCCGCTGATATTGGCGGCATTAAAAAAACATTCCGTAAAAGGAGTTTTTTTCTGCGTGGGAGAAAACATTTTACGATACCCCGAAATTACAAAAGAAATAATCAAACAAGGACATATGCTTGCAAATCATACAATGACCCATAGAAAAATTTTTCTTTTTAATGATGAAGCGGAAAACGATATTGCCCTTTGTTCACAAGCAATTAAAGATATTACGGGTACATTGCCTCGTTATTTTAGAGCACCATACGGACGAATAGGTCTCAGAACGGAAAAATTATTGAATCGTCAAAGTTTGATAAACGTAATGTGGAGCTTAATCCCATACGATTACAAAAATGATTTTAATATTATTAGTTTTGCAGTTAGTAATTATTTAACAAATAATTCAATAGTGGTATTGCACGATAATGTAAAATCAAAAACGATTATTAAAAAGGCGATTGATTATATAATTCAAGTAAGTGAACAAAAGGGATTTACAATAGGAGAGCCGAACGAATGTTTGAAATAATCTTTCTTGTGATACTTTCTTTATATTTTGTTTTTACTGTTGCCGTAATAATAGGTGCTGCAAAAACTTTTCCTAAAAAGGGGGAAAACAATTTGCCCTCTGTCTCCGTTATTGTTGCTGCACGAAACGAAGAAAAAAATATTGTCGAAACTCTTAAGTCCCTCGATAAATTGGATTTTCCCGAAAACAAACTTGAAATAATTATTGTTGATGATAACTCTACCGATAATACCGGTAAAATAATAGACGAGTTTATTTCAGGAAAAAGTAAGTTTAAAAAAATCATATCAATTAAGGGAAAAAAAGGATTAAAAGGGAAAACCTTAGCCATTGCTAACGGAATTGAGCATGCAACTAATGAAATAATATTAACCACGGATGCAGATTGTGTGGTCTCGTCTTTGTGGGCTAAGCGATTGGCTTCCTATTATTTTGATGAAAAAGTTGCAATGGTAAACGGCATAACCAATCAGTTTGACGATACACTTTTTTCGGGAATGCAATCGGCAGATTTTATCTATTTGCTCACAACGGCAAGCGGTACAATAAACATGGGCTTGCCTATGAGTTGCATCGGTAATAATATGTCTTATCGTAAATCTGTTTACGAAGAGATAGGAGGATATGAAAATCTTGATTTTTCCGTAACGGAAGATTTTAAATTATTGATGGCTATTAACAAATTAAAAAAATATAAAATTATTTATCCAATCGATAAAGATAGTCTGGTTACCTCCAAAGCATGCGTTTCTTTGCGAGAATTGTATCATCAAAAAAAACGTTGGGCAGTTGGCGGCTTGGATAGCGAGCCTGCCGGAGCTGTTCTTATTGCCACTGCTTTCTTTACAAATTTAATGATGCTCCTTTCGCCTTTCTTTTTCTCAAAATCGGTCTTCACGCTCTTTCTTTTTAAAATTATTATTGATTATTTTTTCATTACTCCCGTATATCAAAAATTAGGATTGAAACTACAACTAAAACACTTCCTTCTATTTGAACTTTATTATATAATTTATGTTGTTGCAATGCCCGTAATACTCCTTTTTAATCGAAAAGTAAAATGGAAAGGAAGAGAATATGCAAAATAAAAAACATTCCCCCTTTCTTCATGTTTTGCTTTTTTTTGTTACGGTAGCAACTACGTTAATTGCCGGAGCGGAATGGATAACCGGTAAACCCGGTCCGTTTGATATTTCGGAGTTGAAAGTGGCACTTCCCTATACCGTTTCAATCCTTTTTATTCTCGGTGTTCACGAGTTCGGTCATTATT
>Ga0256914_1001699_pt1 | contig 19314 bp, 15 predicted proteins | sample HulkmetaG_FD_191571 | JGI IMG/M metagenome (GOLD analysis project Ga0256914, IMG submission 191571) | Hydrothermal chimney microbial communities from Main Endeavour vent field at the Juan de Fuca Ridge, Pacific Ocean - Hulk | ecosystem: Environmental > Aquatic > Marine > Hydrothermal vents ... | reverse complement strand
CCCTTATAGGTTAGCTACAAACAGTCAACCAACCTGCACCACTATTGCGTTTTCTCCACCGTTTCAATCCCTTATAGGTTAGCTACAAACGAAAAGAACAGTAGTTTTTGCAGAGGTTGACAGAAAGTTTCAATCCCTTATAGGTTAGCTACAAACCTTCTGGTATTCTGGCTTTGCAGAATGCGGGTGGAACATGTTTCAATCCCTTATAGGTTAGCTACAAACCATTGTCCGTCATAAAATTCGCAGGGTTATGGTAGAGTTTCAATCCCTTATAGGTTAGCTACAAACAGTACAGAAATTCTCTTATCTTTTTTCCTTGTCTCAGTTTCAATCCCTTATAGGTTAGCTACAAACAAAAGAGATTGCTCAGTGGGGAAAACCCCTCAAAGTTGTTTCAATCCCTTATAGGTTAGCTACAAACGGCTATACCTCCCGCTCCGTTGTTATTAAACTTCTAGTTTCAATCCCTTATAGGTTAGCTACAAACAGCCAACCAACTCACATCACTATTGCATTTTCTCTGCCGTTTCAATCCCTTATAGGTTAGCTACAAACCCTATGGTAAGTTGCGAAGAGAAGACCCAGAAGCATTGTTTCAATCCCTTATAGGTTAGCTACAAACGAAGAAAGAGATTATTTTAGGTGTGAATGATATCGTGTTTCAATCCCTTATAGGTTAGCTACAAACTGAAAAGTAGAAATAGAAAGTATAGCGATGTAGATAGTGGTTTCAATCCCTTATAGGTTAGCTACAAACTTTTTTGGAAAAAGCGCCTTTAAAATATGCCAAAAAGTTTCAATCCCTTATAGGTTAGCTACAAACTATTACAGCAGGTAAATTAAAATAGCGCAGGCGGGTGTTTCAATCCCTTATAGGTTAGCTACAAACGCGCATGTTGATTAGGCCACGAATTATAAACAGAAATGAGTTTCAATCCCTTATAGGTTAGCTACAAACCTTGCGCCCTTGTGAGAACAAAAAATACAGGTTAGGATTGTTTCAATCCCTTATAGGTTAGCTACAAACATGTAATGTATAACTTGCTGGCTTGGAATTCTTTTCGTTTCAATCCCTTATAGGTTAGCTACAAACGACAACATAGCCAACCAATGGTTGGTAGGGGAAATAAAGTTTCAATCCCTTATAGGTTAGCTACAAACTGTAGTAGCAGTCGTAATGGACGAAGCAGGACAGTGTTGTTTCAATCCCTTATAGGTTAGCTACAAACCAACCTTGCTTTCCTTACTTATATTATATACAATTTGTTTCAATCCCTTATAGGTTAGCTACAAACGAAAGGTGGTGCAGTATGAAGAAACAACAAAAGCAAGTTTCAATCCCTTATAGGTTAGCTACAAACGGAGAGCGACCCGCTCGCTCTCTTCTTCGTGCGTAGTGTTTCAATCCCTTATAGGTTAGCTACAAACTTGCTTATCGTTAAAAGCAAACTTGCCAAATGACATGTTTCAATCCCTTATAGGTTAGCTACAAACTATATTCTTCAAATGCTTCTGCAAGTCCAGGTTGTATGTTTCAATCCCTTATAGGTTAGCTACAAACTGGATTTTCAGAATATGCATAAGGGGAAGAAGCCTCGTTTCAATCCCTTATAGGTTAGCTACAAACTACCAATGAACTGAGGTTTGACATTTTGGATGCACAGTTTCAATCCCTTATAGGTTAGCTACAAACTACGATTGAACTTGTCAATCTCTTTTCTCGCTGATAAGTTTCAATCCCTTATAGGTTAGCTACAAACTACCTCCTTATCTTTTCTCTTTTTCTACTCACATTAGTTTCAATCCCTTATAGGTTAGCTACAAACGGGCGGTCACTTTTATTCTATAATGTTTACTGTTTAGTTTCAATCCCTTATAGGTTAGCTACAAACCTATAATGTTTACTGTTTATAAGAATGGCATTCAGGGTTTCAATCCCTTATAGGTTAGCTACAAACCTGAGTATTTACCTTATTTTTATCATGTTGTTTTTGTTTCAATCCCTTATAGGTTAGCTACAAACCAGGAACAGGATATTGTTTAACAACGTAATATTCTCGTTTCAATCCCTTATAGGTTAGCTACAAACTTTGTTGATTGAGCAAAAAGTAAAGAAATATCAAGTTGTTTCAATCCCTTATAGGTTAGCTACAAACTTACTTTTTGTGCAAATAATCAAGGTGATTTTGATAGTTTCAATCCCTTATAGGTTAGCTACAAACGATTTTGTTAAGCAAGTGTTCGGAGAAGATATTCAGAGTTTCAATCCCTTATAGGTTAGCTACAAACAATCCTTCCAGCTCACGAAAGGGGAGTTGGAAGCGAGTTTCAATCCCTTATAGGTTAGCTACAAACAATCATACGCAACAGACCCGCAATATTCTGAAAAGAGTTTCAATCCCTTATAGGTTAGCTACAAACTAGCAAACACCTGAATGAAGAAGATTTTGGGATAACAAGTTTCAATCCCTTATAGGTTAGCTACAAACCAAAAAGAGTGGGCAAAAGTTGTAAGCAAGATACTTGTTTCAATCCCTTATAGGTTAGCTACAAACGAATAGAAAACTTGACCGAACAGTTTTTGCAATTTGAGTTTCAATCCCTTATAGGTTAGCTACAAACTTGCGGGTGTGCAGTTGTAGTTCCACTATAAGTATGTCGTTTCAATCCCTTATAGGTTAGCTACAAACCATTTTCGATTCTTCTGGGAATCAAACTGAAAAACAGTTTCAATCCCTTATAGGTTAGCTACAAACACGCGTCATAATGCATTATACATCAAAATGTTTAGTTTTCAAGGTATAGGCAGAATTCACAAAATCCCGGTGTCAATTTTCATTATCATTTTAAAATATATCTATAAATAATCAACAGTTTTTAAATGTTTCTAATCAGCAAATTTTTGTCGTCGACCTCCAGGGTTTTTTGCAGGATTACAGGTCGACGACAAAATTATATAATATTACTTCTCTCACCTTTCTCCTGTCCCAGGATTTCCCTTGAGGAATATTTTGTATCACGAAGTATATAAAACACAACAGAATCTTCATCTTCATGTATTACATCGCTTATCTCCATTTTGAGTTTTTCATACTTTGCCTTTGTTATTTCCCCTTCGAGAACAGAATTTTGTATCCATATTAAGTATTTACGGCATATCTTCAACACCTTATTTACCCGTTTCTCATTTATGTCATAAACCGCAATAACATACATCTTACCACCTCGCTACAAATGGCTTGTACTCTTTTTCGCCAATTAAATGTTTTTCTAACTTATACAACTCAATTCGAATCAAGCGCCTGTAAGAAACATTTCCTATATCTCTTAACTTTATCGTGTTTTTTAGTCTTTCATCAAATTCTTTAATAAAAATCGCTCTTCCTTTCTCTCCAAGGTATATGCCATTTAATTCCTTCATAAAGTGTGTTGATTTAAGCATTTTTCTATTTATCAAAGAAAAGATAATGCGATCCGTAACAATGGGTTTAAATATCTCTGCAACATCAAGATTTAATGAAAATCTTCTGAAATTTGTTGAATGCAAATACCCTATGCGAGGATCAAGATGCGTTTGATAAATTTGTCTTAACACTTCGACATAAACCAGAGAGTTTCCAAAACTTACAAGCGAATTTATTCTGCTCGTTGGTGGCCTCTTTTCTCTTTTACTAAACATAAAATTCTTATCCTGCGTTATCAAATCCCAGGCATCATAATAAGTATTTCTTATATTCCCTTCTATTGCCATTACTTCTTCCACAGAATTCTGAGATAGTATTGAGTCGTTTAATTCTTCTATTCTGGCAAGGTATTGTAAAAGATTGATGCCTCTATTGTTATAGTAAGCAAGCACTTTTGAGATATTATTTGCTGCACCCTGAACAAATTTTTTTGCAAGTACAAGTCGCTTAGACGCATCTAAGTAATGCTCAGCCTGTTTTAATACCATAAAGCCAGAATTATAATGTTCTCTTGGATAAAAACTTCCCGTATAATACCCATAATAATTAAAAAAATGAAGAAGTATCTCGTTCTGTGACAGAAAATTAAGCAATTTTTTATTGAAAGTTACCTCACCAAAAATCATTATTTCAGCAGTATTTTCCACAGGAATAAACTTTCGTGTGCCATCAGATTTTTCAAAGTACAATGTATTTTGCTTTCTTTTTATCTCTCCATTAGAAAAAATATAGATCGTTTTTTTAGTCATTCTATTATCTCACTATACTGTTCTCCAGATCTCCTATACCGTAAAATCCAACTTAAAGATTCTTCCATTGTCTTTCTTAGTGTAACAAACATTAAAGTTTATACAAATTTTATAATCATCCACAATATCTATCCCTCCCATTTTCTTGAGTTATGCAAAACAAAAATCTTTATAAGCACACTTATTGCAAAAGCGAGTTTTCATAGCTACTGGAGGAAGCGGAGAAGCAACGATTTCTTCAATTTTATTAATTGCTTCTTTTATTTTTTTCTCAGATTCTTCCGTAAGATTCACTTTTTCTTTTTTTCTCTCCTTTGGTATTAATAATTCTCCTTCAGCGTAGATTCCCATTTTGCGAAGATTATACAAATAGAAAAGTAGCTGCATCTTAGATGGAAGTAGATAAGATGAGGATTTTTTCATCTCCCCAATTAATAATTTGCTATTGCTTTTCTTAATTACGTCAATTTTCATTGAAAAAAGTTCCACTTCTTTTTTCTCTTTTTTGTAACTATTTTCATGGATTAATCGTCCTATTTCCAACAAATCATTTTCTTCAAATGGCGTAACTTCTCGTGCCATAAGCCATACTTCACGCTTGCAAACGAAATAATACCATATGAGCGTACCTGTAACTTTTACCATATCGGGTTTACCGAGTCCTTTTTATATCCTATCTCTAAATCATAATACTCTTCTAACTGGCTATTGTGCACTATATAAAAACCCTCCTCTATTTGAGGAAGATTCTCACATCGTACATTCACAGTGTAGAGTCCGATTTTTGTCCTATTCATTAAATATATTTTGTGTCTTTCAAAAAAATTATTAGCATTTGAAATCTGGTCTAAAAATTCCGTGATAAATCTTTCTGCATCTTTATTTACAGCAACAAACACGCTTTCTTTACCTGTATCATTTATTAATACAAAGTCTTCTAAGGCAGAAAACTTTAGTTCATGCAATGCCTTTTCTATGTTTCTGGAAGCATCTTCATTTACAGCTTTTCTCTTTGCTTCTTTAAAAAATGAGTTTACGATATCTTTAACCTGAGGTTCTCTAAACTGTCCAACATTACCCAATATTCCTCTCGTAATGTTCGGTAAAGCTTTCCTGTACACATAACTTGCAAAATCTTCAATCGCAATAATATTTACATAACCTCTATCCTTTTTCCATGCTCTGTTACATCTTCCAGCTGCCTGTACAATAGAATCAACAGGAGCAATATCTCTAAACACAACGTCAAAATCCAAATCAATTCCTGCTTCTATCACCTGGGTAGATACTAATATGGGTTTTGCCCCATCCTTCATAGACGCTTTTATTACTTCTATCCGTTTGCGCCGTTCATACGGAACAATAAGCGAAGACAAGTAGAATAACGGCCGTTTTCCGGACTTAGTTATTTCTTCTATGCTTTCTGGACACCCAACGACATCAAAAGAGGCATTCTGTTTAATGTACTCATACAGATTTTGAGAACTTTTTATAGTATTCAACACAAACAAATAAGATTTTCCGTCTTCTACATTTTCAAGAAATTTTTGATACACCCTGTTTTCCTCTTCTTTATCAAGGTGAACATTAAATTCAACTCTATCCATTTTCTTGAATGTATTTTCGTTCTGCAAAAAAAGTTCCTTATAATTGTCAAAAATTAAAGGTCTAGTTGCAGTCATCAATATAACATAGCAATTCAGGTTTTCAGTTAGATCTTTTAAAACGCTTCCCACAACGTTCCAATAATCGATAGGAATATTCTGTACTTCATCTAATATAATAATGCTCTCACATATGTTGTGATACTTTTTAAGAAATCTATTTTTGAATGCGATGATACTATAAAGAAGTTGTATAAATGTTGTAACAATAATCTCGCTATCCCACGATTCTATATACATTAAAGATTCATCTATGCTTTTCTCTTCATTATCTTCCTTAAATCTTATAGGCGCCAGGTGATAGTGTGGCAAAATATAAGAACTCTCATTCTTATCAAAATCAGATAATCTACCTATAAGAACTTCCTTAAATACATCGTAATTTTGTTCTATAATTGAAATAAAAGGAAGTGAATAGATAATTCGTGGACTGTAACCCTTTGCTTTTTTTATTTTTTCACGTAGTTTTAACGCAAATGAAAGAGAAGTAAGCGTCTTGCCAGAACCTGTTGGAGCGGTTATGGTAAAAATTTTGTCTTTATCAATATTTACTCTATTTATTTCGTTATTCACACTTTTGTAAAGCAACGCGCGAATCTTATTCATTTCAGTCTCTGACACATTTCCATATTCTCTTTTCTCATAATCGTCAACTATATCACCGGGGATATCCAAACGGCTATGCTGTTTAACTTTCCCTGCATCTCTCTTATCAGAATCAATAAGCACAGAAAAAACCAGGTAAAAGTAGTTATAAATTCGCTCTTTACTATTGCATAATCCATCGCAACTCATCAAACTATGAGAATCTTTTGCAATTTGCTTTAAAATCTTCTCAAAATTACCAAAAAAATAATCCAAATTTATTGACTTTATTGCATTGGCACATCTATAAACTGAAATATTTGGTTCAAAATTTTTAATACAAAGCAATTCAGAAACTTTTTTCTCAAAACTAACTATCCCATCTGGAATTCTCTGTGCTTTAACATTTTTATTTAGAAATTCTGAGATCCATTCAAATTCATGCAAAATAACATCTTTATGGTTTTTCATATCAGGGATTTGAGCATATAGAGCCTTGACACTGTCGTTAAATTTACTTAGATCTCTATTAGAACCTATCCTTATGAATTCTTCGAAATCTTCTACATCGGAAAGCGCTGAGTGGTGAGAAAGCACTGCATCAAACCCAATAAGTGGAATAGGAGAATCAGGATAATTTTGAGCAAGCACAAAGTATGAAAGCAAGGCTGATATAAAAGAATGTTGCGAATACATTACTTTTTTGCTATTCAGAAGATGCTGTTGAAAAAAACTTGTGTACTTTCCGAAATCGTGAAGTGCGCCAATGATACAGGAAACTTCTTTCAGCACAAATATGGGCTGCGTTTCAAAAGAAAACGCAGCCACACTTGAAAGATGCTTTTTTAATAAAACTCCGGGATGAGAATAAAAATTCACCCCATAAACAGTATATTCTCCTCTTTATCTCTGTATTTCACTCTATAAAAATGAGATTTTAGATGTGCTATTACAGGCTTGTGCGTCTGTTCATAAACAAACTTTGCTACACTTTTAAGGTTCCTATTCTCATTAAATTCAAATGGCATAGTTTCAGATATATAACGCATTGGCCCGTTGCTATCCATTATAACAAGTCCTCTCTCTTTCACATAGTTCAAATTCAATACAGAATGTATAGGAACTTCATTAGTCGGTACTATTTCGCTCACACTACCATAACCCAAAAAATATCCTTTAGATATAAACTCACTAATCCCGAAATAAATTGGATAAACTGGGTGTTCAACACGTTTTTCAAGTTCACCCATTAAGTTTTCGTCATCGTGATAAAAATAGATACGATAGCGAATTTCATCGCTAATAGGAAAAACTATTTCAATTGGAACCTGTGTGTGCCTATTTTTATTACTTCCATTAAAATCACTTGCATTTTTTACAAACAAGTAATTTACAGTATGAATTTGTTTTCTTACAGGAGAAAGCACAGAAATGGCTAATTTACATCTATCTGAAGAAAATAGAGTATAGTAACTATCTCTATCTTTTCCAAGCATTGCGGCTATAATACCAGTGATAACAGTGCGAGGTGGAAATGTATATGAAAGTGAACTTGAATTTGTATCATATTTTCTAAAATGTGCAAATGTCCCAACTAAATCAAATATCAGCAACCGTTCTATCTTCATACTCCTGCCTCGTTAAGAAGCGATGTTAAAATGCTGAATTTTATTTTCTTCAATACCTTTCTCAATAAGCATTCTCTTTAGCGTTTTGCCCCCTTTAAGCATAAGATCCTTGTCCTGACAAACCTTTATCAAATTAATCTCACCCTTATGTTCTGTAAGTATTTCTACAACTTTATCGGCATCTATCTCAAAATCGACCAGATCTCTTATTTCTTCTTCTTTTACTTTTGGAATTAACTTTAAATATCTCCTGAGATCACCTATAAACATGTTTTCTTTGTATTCCACACGGAGTACTAATCGCGGCATCTGATTGTTTTTACTACGACTTGTTGCAGTAAGTGGAATGGCTTTTATCAACGCTTCGTCAAGCATAGCAACATCTTCATCAGTAAGGAAAGTCTCTTTTGCGCGTGCAGCACTAATAATACCGTAAAATGCAATAAGTGAATAATAAAGTCTGTAATCTTTTCCCATTGCACCCTGTGTATTTTTCTTGTCAGAAGAAAAATGAGATGTTATACTATTTGAAGGAACAATCGTCGCTTTGTTTAAGGAATAACCCCAGTTAAATTGAACAGGACCAGTAAACGTAATCGAACTACCAGCCCCTCCGCCTTCTGCTTTTATCGGCATTGTTGCACCAAACAAACGGACATCAACAAGTTGGTTTACTATCCATTCAATATCCTCTCGTGTCGGTTTGCTTAAGACTTTGCTATCTTTACCATACTTTTCAAGAAGTTTCTTAAGCCTGTCCGTTGCAGTAACGCTTTTCCCGTCGACCAGACCTACAAAGATCTCCATGCCTTTTTGAGCAAAGTAATCCCTGAAGTATCTCTTTAATCTCACATCACTTACAAGATTCCTGCCTGTTTCATAGTCCATACGAGGTTTGTTTTCGTCGTCCGGGTCACCATTTGGATTACAAAGTTTGCAATCGTAAAGGTACAAAATCTCAGAATTTTTGTTATAAATTTTTTTCTCTTCCATGTTTTTCCTCCTATTAATTTTCTTTTGCGGATTCTTCTTTGTTTGAAGAATTCCTTGCAGACAATTTTTTTAATGTATCAAATGAATATCCTGATAGCATATAAAATACATTTTCTTTGTCTGAAAGTTTCCAATTGTCTATGTTTTTATCCAAAAGTGATTTGGCAGATGCAAAAATATGTTCATTGAATTGTAATTCATCGTACTGGATAAGTTTCTCAAATAACTCATTTACAAACGGTACAATACGTTTTATGCTCATCCCCTGATAAACAATTTTTTTCAAAATAGGTTTGTTTTGCATACCCCGGTGATATTGAGTATAACCTACCTCACCAACAAGGTAACCAATCAAAAATAGTGCCGTTTTTTGTTCGTCGTATCCCATTTTCCTCAAAAATTCTTTTAACTCCTCCTTTACATTAAGTTCATCAACATTCATTACCTCACCTCCTCTTAGCAAATTTAATTCTCTCAAATATTGCAAGAACAAATTTTGTTTTAATAACGTACTGTGCAAATTGTTCATGCTACCGTTTATGTTATACTCTCCGCTTATTTCATAGGCATTTATCTTAGCAACTTCTACAAACTTGTCGATCAAAGCCCTGTAAGGGATTTCTTTACCTCCCATTATTGCTGCATAGAGATTAACAAGAAATTTGTCTACCGTATTCTTATGTACTGGAAAAAGGTAATACAAACTGTTAAATGTAAGGTTCCATGAATTTTTAGATGGTGATAATGCCTTCTGAGCCCAATCATTAAGTTCATTCTGCTTAATAACAAGCATATCAATACGTGACGGTGGAACATCTCTTATGAATGAGTTTATCTTTACAGAGGAATTTGCTTTCTTTACAAGTAGTAAATCAAATATATAATTATTCTTTTCATCTTTGAAAGCCATATCGTCCAACAGGCGATTTTTAAACTTTTCGTAATTTTCTAATGCATTAGGACTTGTTACAAAATATCTGATTACTTCTGCTCTTTTACGTAGATCTTTTGCAGAAATACTCGTTTCAAAAACAAACTTCGGGATAATATAAAGTGTAAGACCGAACATTCCTGTTTGCAGGTGATTTTCCAAAAATACTTCGCCTTCCAGGATTTTACGATAACAATCACTACAAATTGCAAGATTTTTAATAAAGTTTTCTTTCCTAAAACCAGCCGCAAAATTAATTTTGTCCGTTATATAATATTTCATTTTAAAAGCAGCTGTATTTGCAGTTACCTGTACATTGGTTTTACCACATACATAACATGTACCTTTTGGAGTATCTTTAAAATTAGACTCTAAAGCCAGGTTTATTATATATTTCTTGTATGCAGGACGTTTTGCAATGTACTGACCATTGAGCATCAGCGTAAATAGTGCTATTTCGTCCTTTTTAATGCCTTTGTCCTGATCAATTTTTTTATATAGAAAGTGCAACATACCTTTACAAAAATCTTTCTCTTTCTTTTCGTTTAGCAGTTTTTCCGCATCAATTCCTAATTTATCATCACAATTTCTTATATCAAACCTGTAAACTCCGTTTACTTTTACAAAGAATACAGAGAGCACCTCTTCTATTAAATCTGAAAGTTCTGCATCGTCAACTTGCTCTTTAATTATGGGAAGTGTCTGCGTGAAAAAATATTTTACCTGATCCCCACTCACCGTTGCCTTATTCTTTAAAGTATTTGCTGATGAATTCCCAACATAGAGAAACTCTTTTGGAGAATTTGAAGAGTAAATACTTTCTTCAAATTCCAAACGTTTATTTTTTGTATTAAAATTTACACCAATTACATATAAGTCTTTAACCTTATTCTTTTTTCTTTTAATTTTGGGCTGGAGTATTAACAGATTAGTAAAATCTTCACCACTATTTTCAACAAGTTCGCCTAAATCCTTTACCTCCTCGATCAACATTTGCCTCCTTATTTTTTATTTATAATTCATTCTATCATTTTAAATAAACAAATCAAATGCTTACTTCAAACTCGTTTAGTATATATCTTCCACATTCCGAAACCTTCAGGGTTTTTGCTTCCCAGACCAGCCTCGTATGTGACCTTTATGAGGTTTACATCTCCTTCAAGCACAAAAACACCAGTCCACCCCTCTATGCGTGTGTTCTTAAAATACACTACCGTACGGTTTCTTTTTTCAGTAAAATACAGAGGAGTGATTTTTAGCGTTCCGCTGGACACATTTCCAGTTATTAACTGGTACTTCTTCTGGGCATTTCTTTGAACAAGTTTAGAGAACTCTTTTTCATACGGAGAATAATAATACGTTTTTGACCTGCCCTCTTTTGTTTTCATTGTGCTGTAAACCGTCATAGGAGAAATCATTTTTATGTTCATTTTGTTTGAAAATTTTGGTTCAGGCATTACTTCTATCGAAGCAATGAAAATATCCTGACCTAAAAGAGTACCTTTTTGCGTGGTTATTGCCTTATTGCCTATGTCTTCAATGAGAATATCTTTTGGAGAGGAGAAGTAGAATTCAATACTGTTTTCAAAGTAAAGTGCTTCTTCTATTGCTGCATTTCTTTTAGAAATAAAATAAAAATCTTCGTTAATTCCAACCTGTTGTTTTAAAGTTTTAAGATTATCCCCAGAAACTTTGCGACCTCTATTCAATATGCGGGAGAAATTGAAAAGTTTAAAATGGCGATTATTTAAAGTAAAGCCTTCATCGTGAAGAGATGCTGCAAGTTCTTTTGAAAATGTTTTATAGATGAGTGCCTGAAGAATACTGTTGTAATGCAACGGAAGGAGCAAACCTTTTTGCTTAGTTATATACTTTAATTTTAGTCTCAAAATACCTCCTTTATTATTTCTACCTCGCCACCTCGTTTAAAGGATAAACCTTTTTACTTTTTAGTCAAATGTTGCAAAACACATAAAAAAGTAGCCACTGTCCACCTGGTACCAGGTACCAGGTGGACAGCACAAAACCTTAATGAAAGAATTACGACTTTTCAGTAAGAATTTCTGTTATATCCGGAATATCTCTATTGTAAAAGAAATTTTCATAACCGCGAACGAGTTTTTCGTATGTCTCTGTATCCTCCTCATAAAAAACACCTATTGGAATTTTGTCACCCCATTCAAGTGATTTTTCCACTGCTTTTTCGAAATTGTGTGGATCATATTCAGTATCTTCTAACCTGTAAACTCGTTTCCTGAAAAAATCATACGTATTGTTAAATGTAACGCATGGTTGAATTACATCAACAATTGAAAATCCTTTATGAAAAATTGCCCTTTCAAAAAGGTATTCAAGGTGTTTAACATCACCAGCAAAACCACGCGCAACAAATGTTCCACGTGAAACAATCATAAGCGTTATCGGGTTAAGTGGTCTTTCAGGGTTTCCAAACGGAGTTGAACGCCCTTTAAATCCTTTAGGGCTTGTAGGTGTAAACTGCCCGGTTGTCAAACCATAAACAGAATTATCGTGAACAATCATTGTGATATCTGTATTTCGTCTTGCTGCCTGGATAATATGGTTCATTCCCTCTGCGTACACATCTCCATCACCTGCAAAACCAATAACAGTTAATAAATCATTCGCTATTTTCATTCCAGTTGCAAGCGGTGGCACTCTTCCATGTATCGGGTGAAAAGAATTTAAATCATAGTAATTCGTGATGTATCCATGGCATCCAATTCCTGAAATAAGAACAATGTTTTCCTTTATGAGTTTTCCACTTTCAATATTCCTTTCTACAACATTTTTAAATGCAGAATAAATTGCATAATTACCGCACCCCGGACACCACTGGATCTTTTTATCCGTCCCTATATTCATACAAGCGCCTCCTTTATCCTCTCTTTGAGTTCAAATGGGTCAAAGGGCCTTCCGTCATACTTTAAAATCTTTTTGTCAATTCGCCTCTCCGTTTTGCACTCAACGAGCGATGCAAACTGCCCTGTGGAATTTTGCTCAACAGAAATTATTCTCTCAGAATGATCAAATACATTCTTAACCTTGCTGATCGGGAAAGGCTCAATTGCAATCACCTGCAACAATTTAACAGGTAAGTCTTCAATGACCTCTAACAAAGCACCCGTTGGGGAACCAAAAGTGATTACCACATCTTTTGCATCTGGATCTCCAAACACGTTTATCGTATGCTCTGCAAGAAAATCATTCTTTATCGTCTCCGCTTTTTTGAGCCTCTTTTCCTTCATTTTAATAACATTTTCAGGAAGACTTGAAGAATAGCCTTCTTCTGTATGTTCAGTGGAGTTGGTGTGGTTTACCACATCTTTCATCGATGGAAAAGCAAGCGGTGAAATTCCGTCATCTGTGATACGGTAACGGGCATACTTACCACTACCGTCAAAATACTTTATAGGCAGTGGATACTTTTTCCCAAACTGTATGTTCACCGTTTTTGTACTCTCAGCAATCTGTTTATCGCTCAACACAAAAACAGGTGTTTGATACCACCACGCATACTGCATTGCACGTGCTGTAACATCAAAAGATTCATCAATCGTTCCCGGTGCAAGCACAATCCTTGGAAACTCTCCATGTCCGACGTTCAAAACAAGGTTTAGATCACTCTGTTCAGTGTATGTAGGAACACCAGTTGTAGGACCTGCGCGTTGTGCATCAACAACAACGAGCGGAATTTCAGTGCCACCTGCAAGACTTATTGCTTCTCCCATTAGATCAATCCCGGGGCCACTCGTTCCACACATTGCAGGCGCACCTGCATACGCAGCACCAATAGCCATAACAGCCGCTGAAATTTCATCTTCAGTGTGAATTGCTGCTATATGAAGTCTTTTTGATTCTTTTGCAAGAAAATGTAGCAGTGTGCTTGCAGGGGTAATTGGATAAGCGGTATAAACCTTCATACCGGCACGCACAGCGCCAAGAGCGGTGAGTTCATTCCCCGATACCATAGGAAACTGTGGTTTTACCCATCGTTCCATACGGATTCTGGGAAAGTTTTTTTTACTTGCATAGTCAAACCCGGCTTTTGCAAGTTTAACATTGATCTCTGCCTTATCTCTAAATTCTGATTCAAGTGTCTTTTGCACAACTTCAAAAGGAATTTCACAAATATAAGAAAGCACACCCATCGCAATAGAAGGTTTCATAACAGAGGCACCAGCATTTTCTTTTATGAGTTTATCAAAAGGCACGTTAGTTCCACTTTCCCCATCAAGAATAGCAACAGAATTACTATTAGTTTTGTTGGAATACCTTTCGAAAATGTCTCTATGAAAAGAAAAAAAGATATCAGCAACGCCCTTTTGAGAAAACACTTCCTTTTTTGAAATCCTTATTTCACTGTAATCCTGTCCACCACGAATGGTAGAAACATAATCGTCCATAATAAAAATGTGATATCCGTACCGGTTAAACAGTTTACCGATAACAAAGGCGCCACGTTTTACGCCTTCCCCGGCTTGTCCACCTAAAAAAACAGACAGTTCATCCATCATTTACCTCCTTTCGGTTTTTCCATTATAATATCTTAGTAGAAATAAAAGAAGAGAAAGGGGTGAAAAATGAACAGTTGGGAAAAAGCATTGGAAAAACTTAAAGAGAGCCTTAGTGTTCCAGCACTGGAAACATGGTTTAAACCAGTAGAATGTGCAACGGAAACAGAAGATAAAATTGTTCTGAGGGTTCCGTCGGAATTTGTAAAGGACTGGCTCGAAACAAAGTACATTTCACTCATTAAAAGCACACTTGAAGAAGTAAAAAATCACCCCGTAGAAATTGATTTTATTGTGGAGGAGAAAAAAATTCAACAGCCACCTAAAATCAAAGTTGGGGATATAACATTAAACAAGAATTATACATTTGAAAATTTTGTTGTAGGTGGTGGAAACCGTCTTGCGTACGCAGCCTCGATGGCTATTGCAAAAAATCCGGGGAAAACATACAATCCGCTTTATATATACGGAGGCGTAGGATTGGGAAAAACACACCTTTTACAGGCAATAGCCCATTACATTTTGCAACACTTCCCTGAAATGAAAATCATATACACAACCACAGAAAAATTTACAAATGAAGTGATTTATGCAATTCAAAATGCTCAAAACAACAGAAGGTTAATGGATCAGTTCCACAGGCAGTACAGAACAGTTGACGTACTTCTCATTGATGACGTACAATTCCTTGCGGGTAAGGAACGGACGCAGGAGGAATTTTTCCACACGTTCAATGCACTGCATGATGCTGGAAAGCAGGTTGTTCTTACCTCAGACTGCCCACCAAAAGAAATTGCAACCTTACAGGAAAGGCTCACAACACGTTTTGAATGGGGACTTGTTGCAGATATTCAACCACCAGATTTTGAGACAAGAGTAGCAATACTAAAAAAGAAAGCAGATCTCGAAGGGATAAAGGTAAGCGACGACGTTTTATTCTATATAGCAGAGCATATATATTCAAACATTAGAGAACTTGAAGGTGCCCTCGTCAGGCTCGTTGCAACTGCATCACTTGCAAATGAAGAAATTACACTTGAATTTACGAAACACGCACTTTCTGATATTATCCATCCAACAAAAGAGCCCATTACAATAAGTAAAATCCAAAAAACAGTGGCTGATTATTTCAACATACCTGAAAAATCTTTGAAAGAGAAGAGGCGTTCTCAAAACATAGCAATACCAAGACAGATAGCAATGTATCTTTCCAGGGAACTCACAGATGCTTCACTTCCTCAGATAGGTAAAGCATTTGGAGGAAGAGATCATACAACGGTAATGCACGCATGCGCAAAGATTAAAAAAGAACTTGAAAAAGAAGAAACAATGCGGGCTTTAATCGATGAAATTAAAAAACGCTTAAACGGTGTGAATTAACTGTGGAAAATATTGTGGATAATGTGGAAAACATTGTGGATAAAATAATTCCTGTGGATAAAGTGTACAAGCGCAACCTGTTATACACATCTTTTCCACGTGCAAAAGTAGGAGTAAACAAAAGAGTGAATTGCGGTTTTACACCGTATCAACAATACTTACTACGACTACTACTATTTTTTATAAATAAAAATAAAATAATAAAAGAAGAAGAGGTGGATAAGTATGGAAATTAAAATTTTGAACCGTGAACTTGCGAATGCATTGAGCAATGTAGGGAATGTTATCTCATCAAAAACAATTGAACCAATCCTACAAAATGTGCTTTTAAAGGAAGAAGATGGTTCTGCTTTTCTCATTGGAACAAATCTTGAACAGGCAATAAAGGTAAAACTTAACGGAAAAATTGAAAAGGCAGAGGAAGGCAGTAAATCCATTGTTTTACCGTATGCTTTGCTTAAAGCGATTGTCTCAAAGTTTGACATGAGTGAAGAAACGATCCTTGATATTTCATCAAAACAGGGATATATAAAGCAGAAAAATTCGAGTTATAAAATTAATTATCTTGATCCTGAAGCCTTTGCAGTAATTCCGAAAACCGAAGAAAAGGTAAAGTTTGAGATGAAACTTGGTTTACTTCGCAAACTTACAGAGAATACACTTTTTGCCGTTTCAAAAAAAGAGGAAACAAGAAGAGAATTTAGTGGTGTGTATTTTGAATCCGGTGAAGGAAAGATTAGATTTGTTGGAACTGATAGTACAGTTCTTGCAATCAGTGAAACAGAATCGGAAAATTTGCCTGAATCTTCTTTTATTATCCCATGGAAGGCAATGGATATACTGGATAAGTTAAATGTGGAAAGTGAAAGTGTGCTTATCCTTGCAAATGAAGAGCAAATTGAATTTGTTACCAACGAAGTTTCCGTTACATCTTTACTGATAAATGGAAAATTTCCTCCTTATGAAAGTGCTATTCCTAAGGAATCCGAATTCTCTGCCTCTATTAATAAGAATGAACTTTTAACTGCATTAAACAGGCTTGAAATTATTGCTAAAAAGGGAAATGAAAAGATCACACTCACATTTTCTGGAAATACGTTAGATGCAACAGCAACTTATCCTGAAATAGGTGAAGGAAAAGAAAAACTGAATTTTGAAGGTAAAGCGGAAATCTCCCTGGTATTTTATGGTGAAAAACTCATTGAAGGTGTCTCTCATATCGAATCTGACACAGTTGAAATGTATATGAACGGTCCGCTCCACCCGGTGAAGATTAAAGGTAAAGGTGATGAGTCGTTTATGTACATAATTATGCCTCAACGCCCATCTTAATGAAAATAAATATTCTTGAATCTGAGAATTTTAGAAAGTTTGAAAAAGTAAAATTTAGTTTTGCTGACTATTTTAACGTAATTAGCGGAAAGAACGGTGCAGGGAAAACCACACTTTTAGAAATGATTTACCTTTTATCCACAGGTAAATCATTTATTACCACTCATTTGAATAATTGCATTCGGTTTGGATCTGACTATTCCTTCATTTCGGCAAAATTTGAAACAAAAGAAGGGAATAATGAAATCAAGTTTATGTTCGGAAAGAGTGGAAAAGAGATACGGTTTAATGGAAAGAAATTAAAGAGTTTCTCTCAATTTGTTGGTATTCTTCCTGTTATTTTTATGAACTATAAACTTTCTCTTACTGTTAAAGGCGGTCCTGAATACAGGAGGGCGTTTTTAAATCACCTTTTGATTTTTATTGATAAAAAATATTATAAATTACTGATGAGATATTATACTCTCTTAAAAGAGCGAAACGTTCTCCTTAAAAACGGTGCGGATTTATCTTTGCTTTCAGTGTATAGTAATGAAATTGTAAAGTGCGGTGAAGAAATTCAAAATAAAAGAGATAAAATTATACAAAAACTTGCTCCTGTTGTAAATGAAATGATGAAGTTTATTACAGGTGAAAAGCATAACATCGATATGATTTATGAAAGATCTGATATAAATAATCTGCGTTTTAAAGATACACTAAAAAAAGAAATTTTAAGAAAACGAACATTATTTGGGCCGCATCTTGATGATATTAAAATTCTTTTAAATGGAGTTCCAGCAAGGGAATTTTCTTCACTTGGTGAAGCGTATAGTCTTGCCTTTTCAATGAGATTTGCTGAAAATAAGATTATAGAAGAAGTAAGAGGTGATACACCTATTATACTTCTTGACGATTTCTTTTCGGATCTTGATGAATTTCACAGAAGAAATATTCTCTCGTTGACAAAAGATAGACAGGTGTTTCTTACAACGCTCAATTTATCACTTATTCCAGATGAAATAATAAAATCTGTGAAGGTGATCGTTTTAAGATAAAATGGATAATATATCAAAGATTCTGGACAGCGTTATTACGAAGAAAAATTTTTACATTAAAATTAAGGGAAACATTGCATTGTTAAAATGGGATAAAATTGTTGGAGATAAACTTGCCAAATTTACAACACCACTTTATTACAGGGAAGGTATTTTGTATGTAGGAGTTGTTAGTTCTCTTTTTATGCGTGAACTCACTGCGATAAAAGGTATGATTTTAGAGAAAATCCAGAAGGAGGTTGGGGAATCTCCAATACACGATTTAAGGTTTAGAGTTATTGAAAATAGAATTAAGAAAAGGAAAGAATATATATCTGAGACTTCTGAAGTTGATTTTTCTGATATTAAACTTTCTCCTTCTGATTTAAAGTGGGTTGAAGAACTCGTAAATAAACTTAAAGCAGATGAAAAAACAAAGGAAAAATTTTCTGAACTTCTCATTCTTTATAAAAAGAACGAAAAATTAAGGGAGAAATTGGGTTATAAACGGTGTAAAAAGTGTAAAGTTTTATTTAAGGGAAAAGGAGATTTATGTCCAATTTGCAGTGTGAATGATAAAAAGTAAAAATAGTTTGTAAGTAAAATTAAACCATCGCGAAAATTTTTCATATATTCACATTTCCTTCAAGTTGTTTCTCTACAATATGCCAAAGGCATAAAAGATAGCCTATAAATTTATGGAGGTGAAATATGAGTAAGAAAAAATTATTAACTGGTATATTTATTGGTGTTTTAGTAGTAGGTATTGCGTTTGGTGCAATAGGATATGCAAATGCGCATAATAGCGCTTTTGGTGTAAAAACTAACGGCGATTTTTATGGACTTGCTATAGGAAAAAATAGTGGTTATGCAAGATCTTCTGTAAATGAACTTGCAAATTTCCTTGGGATATCTGAGTCGCAGTTGATTGAAGAAAGAAGGAGCGGAAAAACTCTTCTTGAAATTGCAGAGGCACACGTAAAAACAGCGGAGCAGTTGAAAAATTTTCTTGTATCTGAAACCGATGCGAAATTACA
>Ga0256914_1001698_pt1 | contig 19324 bp, 16 predicted proteins | sample HulkmetaG_FD_191571 | JGI IMG/M metagenome (GOLD analysis project Ga0256914, IMG submission 191571) | Hydrothermal chimney microbial communities from Main Endeavour vent field at the Juan de Fuca Ridge, Pacific Ocean - Hulk | ecosystem: Environmental > Aquatic > Marine > Hydrothermal vents ... | reverse complement strand
AATTATAAGATCTATGTAATTATTTGTGGGAATTAAAAGTATGATGGCGGCGAATATTCCCAAAATAAAATTCATCAAAGAGACCTGATTGGGTGTGATATTTGTTCTTGAAAGTACCGCTGTGAGCCTTCTGGAAATACGCCGATTGTATTCACCTACCAGTTCGCCCTCGATTTTTGTTGTTTGCTTCAATAGCAATGATTTTGCCTTCTTAAAGGCTTCTTTACTTCTATTATGGCACCACAATGTACCGTCTACATCAAATGTATTGACCTTTACGTCCTTGAGTCCTTGTTTAATTAATTGATACATATCTTGTGCAGAATCCAATGATATTAATCGTTCAATTGTTTCTCTATCAAAGAACATAACATCTGTAAATACGGATCCATTCTCTAATTGTGTGCCTATATCTTTTAATTCATTATTTTCCACGATAATTTTTGTTGCCTGTGTTGTATCGCAACCCTTGACTTTTGAATCTATAAACAATGTAGTTTTTCCAGTCAATCCATTTTTAAAACCGCGATAATCTATCAAATGATCTCCAAAAGTTACAACTGCAGGCCATTTTGTGTGTTTTAGTCCTTCAATTATAGGCGTTGCATCTTTTCCATTCTTTACTCGAACAATCTCCATGACAAATGTTGAGTCTAATTTTTTCTTTTGTATATATTCTTCAAGTTTCGTATCCCCATCATTAATCACAATTATGAATCGTTTAATTCCTATTTGATGGAACCTATACATATGTCGCTCCAGTAATGATAACCCGTAGACTTTATGTAAATATGCTGGAGTATTCTTGTTGGACAAAACCTGATTTTCGGTAGTACATAAAATGACTGCTTGAATTTGCTCCAACTATATCACCGCTTTTATTTCAATATTTTTCAATTCTGAGATGTTCTCCGCGATGAGCTGCGGAGATTGTGAATATTAGACTACCCAAATATAGTCTTTCAGTGTATATACTCGCTATATTTTAGCGAGGGCTCTTAGTTACTGCTTCACAATCTTGAGGATTTTAGATGCGAAGAGAATAACCTAAATCCTCAGATTACTTGATTTGAGATACGTATACACTTTTATTAACTTTTAGGCAATTTGTCTTTGTTTTAAAGATATACTTTTTTGTTTTGTTCATATCCTGATTTCTGGCTGTTATTCATGCGGCAAAGACTTTTTAAAAAAATCCACTTTATTTGAATAAAAAAAGATTGGGGAACCGAAATTGTCTGGAAAGAATGTAGCGATAATTCTGGCTGGTGGTTCTGGAGTTCGATTTGGTGCTGAAAAACCCAAACAGCTTGTCAAATTAGCCGGTAAGACTGTAATTGAGCATACAATTGAGAAATTTGAAAAACATCCTATGATCGATAAAATCTATCTGGTTGTAAATCCCTCATATCGCGATTATATTGAGGAACTGATAAAGGGTAAATTTTCAAAAGTAAAGAAGGTTTTAAATGGCGGAAAGACACGGCAAGAATCTTCCAGCATTGGTATCATGGCATGTGAAGATGAGGATGAGAATGTGCTTGTACATGATGCAGTTCGTCCATTTGTTTCAGCGGAAATCATATCTGAAATGGTCGAGCAGCTTAAAACTCATGTGGCTGTTGATGTAGCGATTCCAAGTCCAGATACAATAATCCAAATCAACGATGAACATTATATTGTAGACATTCCACAAAGGAAGTATATGTGGCGAGGTCAAACGCCGCAAGGATTTAAAAAAGATATATTATTGAAGGCGCACAAGTTAGCCATTGAAAACGGAATTGAAAATGCATCTGATGATTGTTCTCTGGTATTAAAATTAAATCTGGGCGATATTTTTGTTATTTCCGGTTCGAAGTTCAATATTAAAATAACATATCCACTAGATATACACATTGCAGACAAGATCTTTCAGATTTATCAGATTAAGATTCCTGAGGTCTCTTCTGATGAGTTGAAAAAGTATTTCAGAGATAAGGTGGTAGTTGTTTTTGGTGGAACCAGTGGTATCGGTTTAGAAATATGTAATCTTACAAAATCCTATGGTTCCCGTGTTTATAGTTTGTCTCGTAGAGTTGGTGTAGATATTCGAAACTATGACAGCGTAAAAAAGGCATTAGATGAAATATATGAAAAAGAAAAGCGTATTGATGTTGTAGTGGTTAGCTCTGGAGTCTTAAAGCGAGCCTTTATTGAAAGTGCAGATATTGAGACTATCCGTGAACAAATTGAAACGAACCTAATGGGCAACATTCTAGTTGCGAAAGCATCAATTCCATATCTTAAGGAATCTCATGGTTCTATTACGTTCTTTGCGTCCAGCTCATATACTCGTGGTAGAATGGGCTATACACCCTATAGTTCATCAAAGGCTGCATTGGTTAATTTCGTGCAAGGATTTTCTGATGAAGTTTCCGAGTACGGAATTTGTGCTAATGTTGTTTCTCCGGAGCGGACTGCAACACCTATGCGCGTTATGAACTTTGGAAAGGAAGACCCCAACAAGTTATTGTCTCCTGAATTTGTCGCACTTGCAACATTAAAGACCATAGCGAGTCGAGTCACCGGTTCAGTGATCAGTGTTACAGTTGCTGATGAAAAAGGAAGCTGAGAGTTTTACAAACGCTCTGCGAGAAAGTATCGCTTTAGAAAGCAGTGATAAACCGCATAAATGTTCATAAGTATATACATGATACTGAATCAACCAATTTGAGGATTTAGAATGGGCTGCGACTTGCATACAACATTGCATTCAAGGACGGCTTCAGAAAAACTGGAGCGCATTGTGGTCTCGTCGGGACATGGTGTGTATATGCGTGAAATGGCTATCGCTGTGTAATCTACACGCATAACCATTGCGTCTCAATGTGGAGAGTATGTCTGACTCTCCTATTTTCTAATTAATAACTTTTTAATTAGCTTTATTATTGGGCTTGGTAAGAAACTTGTGGCTATCGATAATTCATGCTCTGATACTACATTTGCAAATCTGCAATAGATCATATAGACTAAAGCACCTGCTACAAGGTCAATTAATAGTGCTATAATTCCTGAATATTGCTGATTTATGAAATAAATTGGTATATACATTAAGATTGCGCCAAAGATTATTTTCACAATAGCTCGTGTATCCACGTATATATCTGGCAAGTATTTTCGACTGTAATAGACTAAAATGAGATTACCTGTAATTTCTGAAGCGGCTAAAGCAAGTGCAATTCCTATTGGTCCAAATGGTACAAATAGAACGCCACATGCAATAGCAATAATTGTAGCTACAGCTGCTGAAATATAATATCTGTCGGTTCGTTTGATTGCTGCAAGCATACTGTTAAAAGGTCTCATCAAAAAGATTGGCAAAATTCGTATTGCCAGTATTATAAAAATTGGAAGTGCAGCTTGATAATTTGGGCCAAATATTGAGAAAAATGGTTCGCTTACGAAGATCAGTCCCAGTGTGAGTGGTGCGAAAACAAATGCCGATGATTTAATCGTCCAGCTTACTCCTTGGAGTTTTCCTTTTCCTCGTCCTAAGCTTTCTGAAAAGTATGGTGTAAGTGTTGCATAATATCCTACGCCAAACGTCACAAGAAGATTTGCCTGTCTCATAGCAAACTCATATAAACCTAATGCACTAATTCCAAATGATGTGAATAGGAATACTCTAAGGAAGAAATTCTGACTTAGAAATGCAAGTAGATAGGACGAAACTGTAGGGAACCCGAATAGCAGAAGTTCTTTTGTGGGATATCTATCACGCTGAATTTTAAGCGAAATCGGTTCGAACATTGCCATGAATAATATACTTAGCAAGGCAGCAATGAGAAACTTGAGCAACAGCGCATTTATACCAAAACCTTGAATTAACAAGAATGCAGATACAATTTGGCCTGTAACGGTACCTCCGAGTGATGCAAGTCCGACTTTTTTCATATTCTGGAAGCCTTTCTCAATTCCGGACAATATATTAAATGAAAAAATAGCGATTATTGCGCCCGTATATATAAGCAAAGTATCCCAGCCAATTACTATGTTAAGCGAATCTAAAATGAAGAGTGTAATTCCCGGAATAAGTATTATTGAAATTACAATAACTGAGATTAGAAACAATGTAACGCTAGCGATTATCCTAATCACTTCGTCTCTTTTTTCCTCGCCAATTGCATGTGCAATATATCGTGTAGCGGCGCCGGGCATACCGAGTCCAATTATTGTCGGTATTCCGCCAATTAATGTGGCAAGGATCGAATACGTACCAAAATCACTTGTTGCGATAACGTTAGAGATAATCACACTGATGATTAAACCCAGTATTAGAGATATAATGGGTTTTAACGATAGGTAAATGCTGTCTGCAATAACTTTTGTTTTCCTGTTTTTCGGTGAGTCTGGCATATTCTCGTATTCCTATTTACTTGATTTGTAATTTTATTCTAAATAACTTCTATATAAAACTCTTCATAATATCTATTGATTGTTATCCCTTTACGTGCTTGGTGAATAATATTCAATTTTGATAATTAATAGATAACTTTTTCTTGTATTTATTCAATTGATAGGCACTAAGTTTTTATGATATTCATTCGGATTATTTTCAGAATCTAATGGGTGGTCAAAAATTGAGAATTACGATTGTAGACGAAATTGCAAATGTAGCGTTTCATTTATCCAAAGGTCTTTCTTCAAAGGGTCATCATGTGACGGCTGTGTTAGATATTGCACGAAAGCTTCCTCGTCTTCTGTTTGTGCATAAAAAACTACCGAATGTCGATGTAAAATGGATAAAGCCACTCCCAATTAAGCCGCGAGCCTTTGGGCTAGCTCTTCCAATGATACGCGCCATTATCAAGTCTCGTCCTCATGTGATTAATGTCCAGTATTTATGGAGTCAATTATTTATCTCATGGTTTGCTGCAAAGTTGCTTGGTGTTCCGATTATTGGAACAGGGCATGGTTGGGAAGTTCTTGATGTACCAAAGAGCCGAATTCGCGGTCGTATTCAGAGGTGGTTTCTGAATAGGCTCGATAGAATTATAGTTACTGCAGAATACTATAAAGAACACTTACCGGTTCCAAAAGAGAAAATGGTTTATATTCCACGTATGATCGATACGGACATGTTTCGTCCGGGTATTCCGTGTGATGATATTATAGAGAAATATGGAAACCATATTGTGACATTTATTGCACGTTTATATCCTATAAAAACGCCCTACAAAACCCTTGATGCATTTAGAAAAGCTCTTGATGTTGTTCCTGATGCCCATCTACTCATTCTTGGAGTAGGACCTGAGTATGAAGGTATGGTTAAGCACGTAAAAGAATTAGGCATGGAAGATCATGTACATTTTCTCGGTGAAGTGCCGAATACAGAGATCCCTAGATACTTGAATGCATCAAAGGCCGAAGTTCGTGGTTTTAATCCTGAGACCCCTGAATTAGGTATTTCACATTTAGAGGCATTAGCATGTGGAACCCCTGTATTAACCTATACCGACTATAAGGATATGGGCGGAGTTATTGTAGCATTAGAAGTTGATGATATTGCAAAGCACTTGATTCGAATTTTGACTGATAAGGAATTTCATGATGAATTAGCGCGTCAAGGACGCGAATATGTTATGAAGAATTTTAGCATTGAAGCAGCAACACAAAAGACATTGGAAATATTCTACGAAGAACTTAAGAAAAGGAAGTCCAAAAAATGAAAGTACTGACAATTCTTGGTACTCGTCCAGAGATAATAAAATTGTACTCCTTAATCCACGAATTTGAGCGCAATAGCGAAGTGGAGCACATTCTAGTACATACCAGTCAGCATTATGATTTTAAAATGTCCCAGGTGTTTATGGAAGAGCTAAGAATTCCTACGCCTGATTACTTTCTAAACATTCGATCAGGAACCCACGCGGTTCAGACTGCTCGCTTATTAGAATCTCTTGAAAAAGTATTAATGGAAACAGAACCTGATCTTGTAGTTGTTCTTGGTGATACTAATTCCACATTGGGCTCTGCACTGGTAGCGGCAAAGCTCAAAATACCTGTGGCACATATTGAAGCTGGCTGTCGCAGTTTTGATTTGACTATGCCCGAAGAAGTTAATCGTCTCGTCACTGATGCAATTTCTTCATTATTGTTTGCACCCACGGAAACCACAGCTCAAAATCTATATTTCGAAGGCCATCCGAGAGATCGTGTATTTATGTGTGGAAATACCATTGTTGATGTTGTCGAGGAAGTATTAAAGAATCATCGTAGCAATCGTCCTATGGATGATGAATACATACTTCTGACAATGCATCGCGCTGAAAATGTTGATGACCCACAGAGGCTCAAGAGTATTCTTGAAGGCATAAAGCAGATAAATACCCAGGTAGTTTTTCCGGCACATCCGCGAACAATCAAGCGCATTAACGAGTTTGGCTTGAAATCGTTTGTTGACGACATTGATAATTTGGAGATTATTGAGCCTCTAGGCTATGTTTCATTTCTAAATTATATGATGCATTCAAAAATTGTTTTGACAGATAGCGGTGGTGTTCAAGAGGAAGTAATTTTACTGAACCGTCCCTGCTTAACCTTGCGGGATTCTACAGAATGGCCCGAAACCGTTTGGGCTGGTGGAAATATTCTTGTAGGCTGGGAAAGCAAGAAAATTTCAGAAACTGCAAATAAACTATTAAACAACGAAGATGAATATGATAGAATGGCTAATGCTAAGAACCCATTCAAAGAAAATGCTGCGAAATGTATTTCTCAAAAGATCATCGAACGATATCACGCCCGTTCTCTTAGCCGCAAGAGAATCGACCTGAGATTTGCAAAATATCCCCTTCCACATTTGCATATTGGTGCTTCTGTAGAGCCTCAAAACGTATCACTTAGTTTTGATTCAGATGGAAATTCCCTGCCTAAAGACATTGGCGAGTACAATATTTCGCGGGATTGATCTCCATTTATATTCAAGGCTGATGTCTTAGCCATTATTTTTTCTTCTCCAATAATCCTATAAATCAGTTTTCGTATATTTTTCTTAATTGGATTGGTTGAATAATTTTCTAGTATAACTATAAAAGGAAGATGATTAAAATGGTGGGAATTCGAGAGCCTCATGTTGCCGGGCAATTCTATGCAGGTTCGCGTGAGAGTCTCATTAAGCAAGTTGAGTCAGCTTTTTTACATCGTCTCGGACCGCAGGAATTACCAAAAGGAGAACCGGGTTATGATAGAAAAATAAAATCTATTGTAAGTCCTCATGCCGGGTATATCTATTCGGGGCACATAGCAGCTCATGGGTATCTTGAGCTTTTTAAAGATGGAAAACCGGAACATATTGTTATTCTAGGTCCCAATCATACAGGAATTGGTGAAGGTGTGGCAATATCAAATCTTGCATGGCGCACACCATTAGGCATTGTAGAACCTGATTTTGAAATTATTGATTCATTAGCGGAGCATCACATATTTAGTATTGATAATTCTGCACATGCATGGGAACATAGTATCGAAGTGCAATTGCCTTTTCTCCAATACATTTTTGGTGATTTTCAATTTACTGCGATATGCATTAAGAACATTAATTTTGAAGTATGCTCACTTGTAGGCGAGGTTCTTGCAGATCTTTCGAAGGATAAGGATCTACTTGTAATTGCAAGTTCTGATTTCACTCATTTTGAATCTGCAGATTCTGCACGTAAAAGAGATACGCCTGCAATTGATTTCATCACAAAGTTAGATGCTGCTGGCTTTCATTCATATGTTGTACAGAATAATGTTTCAATATGTGGGCTTGGTCCAATTACAGCTGCGATATCCTTCTCGAAATCTGCAGGTGCACAAAAAGGCACATTATTGAAGTATGCAAATTCTGGTGATGTGAGCGGCGATTTTGGTAATGTTGTAGCTTATGCTTCAATAAAAATAGAATAAAAAAGAAGCAAAGGCACTATTCGACATTTGCATGTCTTTGCTTCATATCACTTTCTGTTATTTCTAGTTTCTCCATCATGAGTGTCACTATGCTCTCAAGCAGTATCAGTGTAGTATCCTCAAATAGGGATCCCATAGGCGGTACTGGATGTCCAGCGCCAATTAGTCGTAATTCGCTCCAATCTAAGTTGGTTTCTTCTGATTCTTTATTCTTGACCTTAATTATTATAGATACATCAACGTATTTCATCAATGGGCTATCCGGATTTGTAGTAATTGCTAAGGTTTTCGCACCAATTCGCTTTGCGACTTCTGCTGCATTAACTGTGGATTTTGTTCTTCCACTTCCAGAAATTAGAATTATTGCATCATTTGAGCGTAGTGGTGGTGTGGTCGTACGACCGACAACATGTACTTCAAATCCGAGGTGCAACAGTCGCATAATGAACGTTTCGCCAATTAATCTACTGCGTCCTTGTGCTGCAAGAAATATTCTGCCATCTCGGACTTTCGTCATGATTATCTCATCAATAAATTGTAAAACTGCGTCATCATCAACTTCATTAATGGCAAGCTCGATCATTTTTAGGATATCTTTTCCAAACAGCTTAACTGAAGGGAGCTCTTTTCTTTTATTATTTTTTTGAGTCATATGAGCGTCATTCCTTTACGACTGGCTTTCATTTTTTTTACTACTGTAAAGAATTTTAAATTTTTGCTTTCTCTATTATATTATTTCATGGATTTTTTGTTTCATAATTGATCGTAAGGTTTAGAATTCCCTTTCTTCGATCTTTTTTCTTCTTAAAATGTCTGGAAGAATTCTGTGTAAGATGTAGAGAAAGATTGTCGGTAGGATAAATGAAATTGCTACAATAAGCATTTTCAAATTTTCCGGAACGTATTGTGAAGGGAGCATTGCTGAAATATAGTAAAAAGCCACAATTACTGCGGAGATAGCATCTGGTGCGATATTATAAAAGGCTCCTGCTAATGCGCATAACACTCCAAATATTAGAAGCTTGCGTGATAATATGTTGGTTTGGCTGATCGTGATTTCTGTAAATTCAACATCTTCCTTGGGGATCGTATCAAAGTGAGCTGTCAAATATCTAATGAACCTAAAAGAGTCTAGTTGTTCTGAATTTTTAAATATGAATAGAAAACTAATTACTACTAATAGCAATGGCCAACCGATTGATTCAAATGCAATTAGAAAAACGAAAACAATTACGAATGCAATAATAACCATGAGAATTCCCATCAGAGGTCCGGAAATTATACTACGGTCGTCTGCGAAGCTTCGCATTTTTTTACGGAGATGAAATTTTGATTCCTCAGTGAGGTTTTGTGAAATCCATTTTCCACTAATGTTATTTTCTTCTCCTTCAATTGGGAGTTCTCTCACACGTTTGATAAGTCCTTTTTGATAAACTGAGATTAGAATTAGAAATAATCCAAATATTGTTATGAATATCTGAGATGCAACTGCGATTTCAGGACTTATCAAATTTAACACCCACTGGATATCAAAAGAGATGAGTTTATATTCGTTATTGAAACGGTAATGTATAGTTTTATTGTTATATTTATTGAACAGCGCAATCATCAATAAAAAAGTGTGAGTACAATGGATGTTGAAAGTAGATTAAAACTAATTAAGCGACTACCAACTGAGGAAATCTTGGTGGAAGACGAACTTGTTCAGATGCTTGAAACGGGAGTTCCTATCAAACATTATATCGGATTTGAAATTTCTGGCTTGGTTCATATAGGTTCTGGACTTGTATGCACATCAAAAATAGCAGATTTTCAAAAGGCTGGCGTGGATGTTGAGATCTTCCTTGCTGATTGGCACGCGTGGATCAATAACAAATTAGGTGGCGATCTTGAGTTCATAAATGAAGTTGGGCATCTCTACTTTAAACAAATGCTTCTTGCTGGTTTGAAATCGATGGGTGGAGACCCTGATAAGGTTCGCGTGGTTTATGGTACTGAACTTTATCACAATAATGATGAATATTGGCAGATTATGATTGATGTTGCAAAGAATATGACTCTTGCGCGTGCAAAGCGTTCGATCACAATTCTTGGGCGTCAATCTGCAGAAGAAGGTATCCCTCTTGCACATTTGATTTATCCCGCAATGCAAGTTGCAGATATTTATTCGCAGCGAGTAAATCTTGCGCATGCTGGTACGGACCAACGAAAGGCACATGTAGTTGCACGTGACGTAGGTAAGAAGCTCAAATATAATCCTCTTGAATGGAATGGGGAGAAGCATAAACCAGTCGCGATTCACCATCATGTTGTACTTGGTCTTCAACAGCCTGCAGTATGGCCAATTCCTCCAGACATGGACCGAAAAGAGCTCATGGCAAGTAATAAAATGAGCAAATCAATTCCCGGTTCCGCAATTTTCATACATGATCCACCTGAGGTTATTCGAAAGAAAATCCGAAAAGGTTTCTGTCCTGCGAAAATCACTGATTATAATCCTGTTCTTGATTGGGCTAAGCATATTATATTCCGTGGAGGAGAAGTTGAGCTTAATATTTCACGCCCTGCAAAGTTCGGCGGTGATATTACATACTATCGTTATGAAGATCTCGAGAAAGATTTTGCAGAGGGTAAGTTACATCCGATGGATCTTAAGAACGGTATTGCAGAAAAGCTCATAGAAATTCTGGAGCCTGCTAGAAAGATTTTTGAGTCTGATAGGAAAATTCAAGAAATAGCCGAACGAATCAGTAAGTCTATAACGCGATAGGCATCAAGCTGGTGATCATTTGCTAATGCGGGAGCACAGATTCAAAACAAAAGATGGTCGCGATATTTTAGTAAGACCTGCTGAAATCCGAGATGCTCCCGCACTTAATAAAATATATGCGGATACAATTGCTGAACGTAAGTATCTTCCTGAACTTTTTGTATCTCTTTCTCTTGACGAATGGCGTGAATGGTTAGCAAAGGTAAATCAGAATCGAGAGGTCATATTGGTTGCTGAGGTGGATAAACAAGTCGTAGGACATGTTTCTTTGCAACCCGAGGAATGGCAAACCTCACAACATGTCTGTATTCTTGGAATTATCGTTAAGAAAGGATTCAGAAATATTGGTATTGGAAAAGCGTTGATCCTTGCAGCTATTGATGCGGCCTTAATTGTTGGATACAAAAAGATAACTCTCAGTGTTTTCGCAAATAATTCGCGAGCAATTGCATTATATAAAAAAATTGGATTTGAGCAGGTTGGATGCCGTAGGAAACAATTCTACATGAATCATGAATATATCGATGAGGTTTTGATGGAATTGTTTATTGCGCCTCTTTAGATTCAGACCCAGTAGCCTTCAAAAAATTCGTCTAGTGCATGAGTGATCACGTTAAAGTTTGTGCCCGGGTTGATAATTGCGAGGCGTTCTCGAAGCCATGGGCTTATTCTTGCGATATTTCTGGATGCTTGATATCGTGTATCTAGAAGAATTCCTACTGCGAAATCTTTTTTATGTCTCCAGACTCTACCGAGAGCTTGATTTAATGCGCTGAATGCTTGGTCCATATACCACTCATTTCCAAGTCCCCGTTTCTTATTTTCGAAGTAGTTTATCTGAGCGACTATTCGTGGATCTGTTATGTTCGGATATGGTAAGCCAACAATAATTACTGCACGTCCGAGTCTATCTGGGAAATTTTGCCCCTCACTAATCGTGCCTCTGGAGACTGCGAACAGAACTGCTTGCCCCTTTTCTGCTTTTTCTTTAAACTCCATTAGATATTTAATATCCTTTTTTGCTTGTTCTACATAAGTTGGAACATTAAATGCATCGAGAATTTTCTCATCGCTCCAGATTCTCAAAAACTTCCACATTAAGTCATAACTTGGGAAAAATACTAGTGTTCCAAAGGGAATGTGCTCTATCAAATGTTGAATTGTTCTTCCATATTCTTTGATTATTTCCATATTCTCTCTGAATTCGAATTTTGTGCTTAGTGGGACTCTATTGGGGCCTTCAGCTATCGATAATAATAGAATATTTTCGCGTGGTATTACTGTTGGATATGCTTTGGTCATGGGTTTATATGCTCCAAGTCGTGTTGCGGTAGATTCTAACGGGCTTAAAGTTCCGCTAGTAATTATGATACTTTGTGGTCCTGAGCCAAGTAATCTGTTAAAACCTAAGCGTGGATCTAAGCACCGCCATTCCAGAATTTTGAGCGAATCAATTGACCTCCATATTCCTGAATAATATTTCTCGTCGGTGTGCAACAATGCATTAAAGAACATATAGATTTTAAAGATGGCAGTTTGTTCAAGTAGAATTGCTTTCTGTTTCTTTTCAACAAGTAATCTATGAATTTCTACAATATCGTACCATGCGCCTCCTAGTCTTTCAATATCCGGCATGGTCATGTCGAAATTTCCAAGTTCCTCTAAAATTTCTTTTCTATCCAAAATTTGGCCATCTTCGAAGTGAACGTCATCGAAAAAGTTTTCGAGTTTTACCAGAGCTGAGTAAATCTCAGTCAAATGTGGATTTTTTACTTCTCTAATCTCGGAAATGGCTGTTGTAACATCAATTCGGTCCATCTGGAAACTCAATTCATCCTGGAAGAAATTCTCAATGTTGTGACCTTCATCCAAAACAATAATTTGTCCTTTATATTGATCATTTCCAGTTAATAGATAGTTATAGGCACTGATCACAACATCATATTCCTTTGCAAGTAGTCTCGCAAGGTAGTATGGACAAAATCCGTTTTCTTCGCCATATCTTCGTAACTCATCTGGTCCTGCAACTATAGGTACATCTTCTGGAATTGTTTGTGGAATTCTGATTCTTTGTCCTTCAAAATCACACCATAGACTTTCTGCGGGTAGTCGTTCGAACATATCTCCTGCAGTAAAACCTTCTACTTTTCGTAATTCAACCAATCTACGTCCATCGTATTTTCGCCTTATATTACTCAAACAGATTTCAGCACCCTTTGTATATGTGGCTGCTCGGACATCTTTTCTTAGGCACAAAATCTCTCTGGAGCCTCTCACTACCGCACGTATGTTATGCCCGTGCTCATTAATCTTTTTAATCTCTTCGATGATCTGTCTCATCTGATTGTGTGTTCTTGTGAAATAAAAAATCCTTTTCCCACTACCTAACGTTGCAGACAATATCGCAAGTGTTTTGCCGAATCCTGTGGGTGCTTCAGATAGAAAGACCTTTTCATTTTCTATTGCTTTTTCTATATCTTTCATAAATTCTTCCTGTATTGTATATGGTTCATAAGGAAAATATTTCATATATTTGTTCGTGCTCATTTGTATCCCTGAAATCCTTTGCTTCAATGATATTTTTTTAGCGATCCTATTTTAAGTAAACCATAATTATTTTATTAAATTTTAATTTATATTTACTAGTAAAAATTGAAAAAATTCGGAGAACTAATAGAAGAAGATATCGATAATAACTTCCAATACGAATAACAATCCTGATAATATGATATATTTTACACCTTGTGAATATTTCTCTGTGGGTAATGATTCGCCTCTATGTTCTTTCTTGAGCTCTCCAGATAGGATGCATCCACCAAAAATAAGGAACAGACCTATTTCTGCGAACATGAATAAATCCAAGAGACTAATAGGATTTGCTCCTGTACCCAAGCTTATAATTGTACTTGCAACAACATTGATTAATAGAAGAACTCCAATATACAAAAACATATCTTCTATTAGATCGAATACTTTTTCTTTGTTTTTCATGAATTAAACACCGTTTTAAGGAATTTATGCAGTTATTCTATCAGATATATTTAAGATTTTCCAGATGGCAAATAAGATTAACTTTTTCATCTTTGCAATAGAATTTATTCTTGTTTAGTTTAAATCCCGCATAATCTAAAAATCCGTAAGCTACTAAATCTCATGTACTGTCCTCTTTTAAAAAATTAAATTTATAAAATTGCGAACAATATTGTTATTGCAAACATGACGAGGAGCATAACTACAATTGGCAAGAATATTGTTTCTAAGCTTGCGATGAATATCGCTATATAATCTTTACCTTCTAATTTTACTGGCTTTTTCTTTTCTTCGGGATTTTGTTCTTCCAGATACCATAGTGGATCTCTTTCATGGTCTGAATCTGTCATATCATTCACCACTTCAAAACGAGTTTATTTTTTAATATAAATAAAATTGTAGGTTAGGGATTTTCCCTAACTTTTAATCAAACAAGTGACAGGCAACAAAATGTCCGCCGCCAATATCCTTGAGCTCTGGTTCTTCTTCTCTACAAATCGGCATAGCCTCTGGGCAACGTGGATGAAATCTGCAACCTTTCGGTGGATTTACTGGACTTGGGACTTCACCTTTTAGAACACCTAGTTTGCCTTTGAATTTGGGATCTGGAATTGGAACAGCTTTGATAAGGGCTTTTGTGTATGGATGAGCGGCTTCTTCGAATATGTCGTGTGGTGATAATTCTACAAGTTTTCCGAGATACATGACACCGATTCTATCGCTTACGTGCTTTATAACTGATAGATTGTGTGAAATGAATAAGTATGTGAGTTTGAATTCTTCCTGTAAGTCCTTTAGCAAGTTCAAAATCTGAGCTTGAACTGACACATCTAATGATGCTGTTGGTTCGTCTAACACAACGAATTCTGGTTTCAGTGCTAAAGCACGGGCAATAACGATTCTTTGTCTCTGGCCTCCACTAAATTCATGTGGGAATCTGTTCAAGTGGTCTTCGTTCAAACCGACTTTCTGCAAAAGTTCTAGTACCATATCTCTCATTTTGCGTCCTTTTGCAATTCCATTAATGACTAATGGTTCTCCGACTGCATTTTTAATAGTAGTTCTTGGGTCTAGTGAAGCAAATGGGTCTTGAAATACCATCTGCATTTTAGTTCTAAGATGGCGTAAATCTTTGCCCTTTAATTTAGTGATATCCTTTCCATTGAATTTAATTTTGCCTGATGTTGGTTCGATTAATCTAAGCAAGAGTCTTCCGGTGGTTGTCTTTCCACAACCTGATTCTCCTACAAGTCCGACTGTTTCACCCTTGTAGATTTTAAAGCTCACATCATCAACTGCATGAACATATCCAATTACTTTTCGGAATACTCCTCCGGTCAATGGGAAGTATTTCTTTAAATGTTCAACTTCAAGCAATGGTTCTGCCATTTTAGTTTCCTCCGTTGGTTACTGGATGGTAGCAGGCGACATAATGTCCCGGCTCTACCTCCTGAACTGGTGGCTTTTGTTTCTTACATTCTTCAGTTGCGTAATCACATCTGGGATGGAATCTGCATCCAGATGGTGGATATATTAAGTTTGGAACGCTTCCTCTTATAGTTGCAAGTCTATCTAATTTCTTATCAAGTCGTGGAATTGCTGCAAGAAGACCCTTGGTATATGGATGTGTAGGATTATAGAATACTTTCTCAACAGGTCCTCGCTCTACAATTACACCTGCGTACATGACTGCTACACTATCACAAGTGTTTGCGACAACTCCAAGATCGTGCGTAATAATTATGACTGAAGAATTGAATTTATCCTTAAGCTCATTAATGAGTTCTAGAACTTGTGCCTGAATAGTTACATCGAGAGCTGTAGTTGCTTCATCTGCGATAAATAGTACAGGATTACACGAAAGTGCCATAGCAATCATTGCTCGTTGTCGCATTCCACCGCTAAGTTCATGTGGATATTGATCGACTACTTTTTCCGGATATGGCATTCTTACAAGCTTAAGCATTTTGATTGCTTCTTCTCTTGCAACTTCATCTAGTTCCTTCTTAGTGGGCTTAGGAGGATTATCTCGTAATGCTTCATATTCTTTTAGTTTTTTCTCAAGTTTTTCCCGCTTACTATCTGGAAGATTCTTATCTTCGAGTGCTTCCTTTAGTTTTTTGATTCGCATATCATGTACGCGGTCTGTAAGGTCTTGGTGTAGCTTTATAACTTCTGCAATCTGATATCCGATTGTAAATACCGGGTTTGTATATGTCATTGGGTCTTGGAATACAATTGCGATTTTGCTGCCTCGGATCTTTCGCATTTCTTCATCACTAAGCTTAAGGAGGTCTGTTCCTTCTAGAATAACCTGTCCCTCTTCAATTTTTCCGGGTGGTAGTACTAATCTCATAATTGATCTTGCCGTGACTGATTTTCCGCATCCTGTTTCGCCTACAAGTCCTACGGTCTCGCCTCTTCTGATTTTCAGGTTTATTCCATCGAGTGCTTTTACAACACCTTCATATGTGTAAAAGTTCGTTTTTAGATCTTTTATCTCTAATACAATATCTTCGTTGGACACTTTTTTACCTCCTCAATCTTGGATCCATGATGTCTCTCATTCCGTCGCCCATGAGGTTAAATGCAAGTACTGCAAAGAATATCGCAAGTCCCGGGAACAGAACCTCCCACGGATACTGTAAGAAGTATTGTTGTCCTGCTGCAATCATCCAACCCCACTCAGGAGCTCCTGCTTCTGCACCAAATCCGATAAAGCTAAGACCTGCTGCAGTAAGCAATACACCACCTAAGTCCATTGTAGCTGCAACAATAAGTGGTTGAATTGAGTTTGGAATTATGTGCTTAAAGATGATTCTAAGGTCACTTGCACCGACTGAACGTGCGGCTTCAACATATAGTTTTTCACGCTCTGCAAGTGCTTGAGCACGAATAAGTCGAGTATATCCTGGCCACCACACAAACATAAGGGCAAACATGATATTTTGTAATGACCTACCTATGACTGTAACAATTGCCATAGCAAGAATCAATCCGGGAAATGCAAAGAATATATCTGTGATACGCATGATTAATTCATCATATTTTCCGCCAAGATATCCTGATGAGGCACCTAAGATCGTTCCAAATGTTGCTGTTACGAGAACGACTATCAAAGCCATACCAAAGTCTACTCTAGTACCCCAGATAACTCTGCTAAATATGTCCATTCCATAATTATCTGTACCAAACAGATGTCCATTTGTTAATGGGGGTAGGTTTCTGTTTGATAGGTCTATTAATTCGGGATCGTAAGGTGCAATCCATGGTGCAAATATCGCTATGAACACATAAAATAAGGTGATAACAATACCTGTGATAACTAATGGGTTTTGCTTTAGCAAGTGCAACGAATATTTGAACTCTTTAATATGAGGCTTGAGGTCCTCTTTCCACAATTCGAATCGTGAAAATTCTTGTTCTTCATTAGCTTGTATTTGTTCTGTCAATTTAACTCCTCCTAACTGTATCTAATTCTTGGGTCTAGAATTCCATATAGCAGGTCTACTAAGAGATTCATTATCACGAAGATAAATGCCACAAGTAATGTGAATCCATTAATCGCAGCAAAATCTGTTGTGAGAATTGCAGCTGTAGACCATTGACCCAAGCCATGCCATGCAAATATGGTTTCCGTAAGAACTGCACCTGTCATTAATCCACCGAATGCTAAACCGATGACGGTTACTGTTGGAATTAATGCATTTCTTAACGCATGACGATATATTACCACGCGTTCGGAAAGTCCTTTGGCTCTTGCAAGCAATATATAATCTTCTTTTAGAACTTCAAGCATGCTTGATCTCATCATTCTTGTAATTAATGCCATGGATATGTAACCTAAACAGAATGCTGGCATTATTAGATGTATTAGTGCGCTCCAGAAGAATACAAAGTTTCCTTGGATTAATGAGTCGAACAAGTATAAACCTGTTATTCTTTTGATTGGATACAATATTTCAACGAGGTGGTCTACACGTCCTACATTTGGTAGGTATGGTAATCCCCATTGCCAGAATTTGTAATAGAATATGTATTTCAACATTAGCGCAAGCCAGAAGACTGGTAGTGAAACACCACTTAATGCAATGATTCTAGTTAATTGATCAATCCATTGATCCTTATGGGTGGCTGAAACAATACCCAATGGTATACCTAAGCCAACTGAAAATACCATTGCAGCCATTGCTAATTCAAAGGTTGCTGGAAAGAATGTTGCAATAGCAGCTGTTACATCCATATGAACTGCCATAGAATAGCCCCAGTCGCCTGTGATTACATCTCTCAAATAGAAAAAGAACTGCTCCCAGATCGGTCTATCAAGACCATGCTGGTGAATAATTGCCGGAATGGCTTCTGGGGGTGTTCTTTCAGTCACATAGGCCGCAGCCGGGTTTCCTATTACGTGTGATAAAAAGAATGTTATAAACAACGCCCCTAATATAACTGGGATAGATAGTATAATCCTTCTTATAATATAGTCTCGTACTTTCACAATCACCACATTCCTTAATTTTTTAAGGAACCTTGCTACAATTAACCGAAGAACACTCTGTTTTAAATGTTCCTAGCTAAGTAATTTTTTTATGTTAGAAGAAGTTCATATATAATATAAATTGTTTCTTTTAACCTTTTACATAAGCGCCTTTTATATTTACACTTGTTGGTTTTAATATTATAATTTGCCAAATATTTTTTTGCAAAAAAACTACTAATATTCTTCAAATATACTTGGATTTGTTATCTTTTTTATATTTTTTTTCTCATTCTAAAATCCGTTTAAAGGTTTTACAAGCAAAAATAATGCCATAACATATATATACTTTATTTTTATCTATTGATAGAATGAGCATTCCTGCTTATGCAGGTTTGACCCGTAGTATAATCGCTTAATTATGGCGATTGTACTTCTTACAAAATAGAAAAGTTATTATATATGAATCGTTGATAAATAAAATAAGCTTGCTATAAATAGCCGTATGGCTATGAGGCAACTAATATGGAAGACGATACAACTTTGAGGAGGAATCGAAAATAGAAAAGAATCAAATGATAGCTCTCGTAGTAGTTGTACTCGTCGTTGCCGGTGTTGGTGGATTTTTATTCTTTAACCAAGCACCAACTGGATTTAATTTCCAGAACCAAATTGTCACAATTCAGACAATTGGTGACCCAGATTACATGGACCCCCATGTAAACTATGAAAGTTACGGCAGCGAGTTACACTACAATATTTACGAGACGCTTTACACGTATCCACGTGACCCAAGTGTTGATCGTGAGAAAAGCAATCCTACTGAACCCTTACTTGCTACATCATACGAAATAAGTGATGATGGTAAGACTTGGACCTTCCACCTAAGACAAGGTGTCAAGTTCCATGATGGCACGCCATTCAATGCAAGCTGTGTCCAATACAACTTCTATCGTGCCGTTAAGATGTTTGATCCATCAGGTCCAGTTTGGATGATCGTTGAGCCTATCAATGGTGGTGACTACGTAGAAAGCTTAGTCTATAGTGGTCATCCCGAATGGTGGAACGAAACATCCTTCAACTATTGGGTTAACACCTATCACCCAGTTGAAGTT
>Ga0256914_1001697_pt1 | contig 19327 bp, 19 predicted proteins | sample HulkmetaG_FD_191571 | JGI IMG/M metagenome (GOLD analysis project Ga0256914, IMG submission 191571) | Hydrothermal chimney microbial communities from Main Endeavour vent field at the Juan de Fuca Ridge, Pacific Ocean - Hulk | ecosystem: Environmental > Aquatic > Marine > Hydrothermal vents ... | reverse complement strand
CCTCAGAAGAAGAGTCAATGGGAGTCAATTCCAGGAGTCAGCTGGTGTCGGCCGAAAAGGTATTGCTCAATAGGGTGCGTAGTAGGCATATGGCCAGAGGTGTAACTTTCATGATGCCTGATACTACATATGTTGAACAGGAGGTAACTGTAGGCAAAGATGTAACCATTGGTAATTGCTGTGTTTTGAAGGGACAGACAGCGATAGGTGATAACGTTACAATTGGTTCGTTTTCTTATATAGAAGATGGTTACATCCCAAACGGTAGTATTATTGCTCCATATACAAAAATAATAAAAAATAAAGATAAATAAAAAAGAAGTATAATCCAAAAAAGAAAGGAGCTGCTTATTCATGAGTGATATAGCTATCATATCTGTTTTAGAAGAAAAAATAGATGAGTTGATTTCATATATAATCCGTCTTGAGGAAGAAAGAAAAGGTCTTTTGAATCAAATCCACGAAAAGGATGCAAGGATTTCCGACTTGGAGGGTAAGCTCAATACCTTAGAAAATGAAAGGGCTGAGGTGGGAAGGCGTGTAGAGCATATTCTTGAAAAACTTGGCCGGATTTCTTCTGAGGGGCAGGAGGTTGAAGGGCAAGGCGGCAATTTTATCGACAGTGAGACAGGGTCACCAGAGGGTGACTTTCAATTTGCAGATACCGATTAATCTACTCATAGAATAGTGGCTCAAAAATTTAAATTAAAATTTCTTGGACATATCTATGAATTAATGGGCGATGAGCCAGATATTGATTTGCAAGAAGTTGCTACATATGTGGAAAAAAAGGCGGCAGATATAGAAAATAGATATCCAGGATTGTCTCCTTCAAGGCAAATGGTTCTTATCGCTATGAGTCTCGGAAAGGAATATTTTTATCTAAAAAAGAGTCTAGACAGATTTAGCTCCAGTCTTGACTCAAAGTTAAAAACGCTTAACGAAAAATTAGATACACAATTGATGAAAAAAAAAGATTGATATGTTATAATTTTTATTAAAGCATTCCCTGCTGTGTGCGTGGCAAGCTGAAAGTTTGTTGAGCCAACACCCCGTACAAGGGAGTCGTTTCTCCGTGGAAGAGTGGAAAAGGAGAACAGCCTTTTCCGTTGGAAGCGGATATGACACCCACCTGAGTTCGCTCAGGTTCAATAGACTCAGCTGCACGGCACGGCGGGGTTTTTGAGTTGCTATAACCCCGTCTGGGTTTTTATATAAACGGATAATGGTGAAATTGTAAAAAGTTCAACTCTGCAATAGCAGATCCACGATATATGGGAGCCATTGAGTAAGTAGATGTATGTTAGAAAATTTGACCATGACTTGCCAAGAAGCATGATATTGTCCTGCACGTTTGGCAAGTAGAAAGCCAGCCAAGATTTTCCACCAATTATCCGTTTTTATTCATAGTTGTAAGATGGGGTGTGGCACTATAATCCTATATGGAGGCCACACATGATTGACATTACAACCATTTTTCTTCTCATCCTATTTGCTGCAATTGGAGGCGCTGTAGGTTTTGGAGTGGCGAAGGCGATATTCTCCAAGAAGTACAGTGAGGAGCGGGATGAGGCCGTTAAGCTCAAAAAAGAGGCAGAGGCAGAGGCTAAACGGCTGCTCAAAGAGGCAAGGGTTCAGGCCAAAGAGGAGGCCTTGCAACTAAAGAAAGAGGCAGAGCGGGAGGTTGCAGAACGCCGAGGTGAGTTGAGAAGTCGTGAGAAAAGGCTTCTTCAGCGCGAACAGCAAATAGAAAAGAAAAAGGAACTGGTAGATTCTAAAGAAATAGAACTCCTAGAAAAAGAAAAAAGGATTCAATCAACGGAGAACAGGCTTAAAGAGAAAGAAAAGGAAATAGAGTCCTTTATTAATGCTCAGAGAGAGAAGTTGGAACAGATATCCGGTATGTCAAAAGAAGAGGCCAAGGAGCAACTCCTTAAAAGTTTTGAGGCCGAGGTGAGACAGGAGGCTGGTAAACTTCTCAGGAAGATTGAGCTTGAGACCAAAGACGTAGCAGATAAGCGGGCCCGGGAAATCATCGCTTTGGCCATTGCACGGTATGCTGGCGAATACGTTGCCGAGCGGACTGTTTCGGTAGTGGCTTTGCCTAATGAAGAAATGAAAGGTCGCATTATTGGCAGAGAAGGACGAAATATAAAGGCTATCGAGGCTGCAACAGGCATCGATATAATAATTGATGATACACCAGAGGCGGTATTGCTGTCTGGTTTTAATCCGGTCCGTCGTGAAGTAGCTAGAGTTGCACTTGAGAGGCTTGTGTTAGATGGAAGAATTCATCCGGCAAGGATTGAAGAGGTAGTCCGCAAAGTAGAGAAGGAAATAGATGCTGCCATAAGGGAGGCAGGCGAGCAGGCCACCTTTGATGTAGGTGTTTATGGTATCCATCCTGAACTAGTTAAGCTTCTTGGAAAACTTAAGTTTCGAACCAGTTACGCACAGAATGTGCTTCAACATTCTGTAGAAGTGGCGTTTCTATGTGGTATTATGGCAGCAGAACTAGGCATAGATGTGAAAAAAGCAAAACGGGCAGGACTTCTTCATGATATAGGAAAGGCCGTTGATCATGAAGTTGAAGGTTCTCATGCTATCATAGGGGCTGATCTGGCCAAAAAATATGGTGAACCAAGGGATGTTGTCCATGCCATAGCTGCACATCATGAAGATATAAAACCAGAGTCTGTATTGGCGGTATTGGTGCAGGCTGCCGATGCCCTTTCTGGTGCCAGGCCTGGAGCCCGTCGAGAGATGCTCGAAAGCTATGTCAAGCGCTTAGAAGATTTGGAACGAATTGCCACGTCATTTACTGGCGTTGAAAAATCCTTTGCAATTCAGGCAGGCCGCGAAATAAGGATAGTTGTTAACAGTGAGTCAATATCCGATTCAGAGGCGGCCATGTTGTGTAGAGATATTACCAAGAAGATAGAAAGCGAGCTTACATATCCTGGCCAAATCAAGGTTACTGTGATTAGAGAGACCAGGGCAGTTGATTATGCCAAGTAGGAAGGATCAAAATTAGAAGATGGAAAAGGATATAGAAAAATCATTAGAGTTAATAAATCGCGGTGCTGTTGAAATAATCTCTCCTGACGAACTTAAAAAGAAGCTGGAAAGGGCTATTTCTGAAGACAGGCCCCTAAGGGTAAAGGCTGGTTTTGATCCTACGGCTCCAGATCTTCATCTAGGGCATACAGTATTGATACAAAAAATGCGTCATTTTCAAGAGCTTGGACATCAGGTTATTTTTCTTATAGGTGATTTTACCGGTTTAATTGGCGATCCAACAGGCAAGTCTGAAACCCGTCCTCCTCTAACTCCTGAACAAGTCCAAGACAATGCTGCTACTTACAAAGAGCAGATATTTAAGATACTTGATCCTGGAAAGACAAAGATAGCCTTTAACAGCAAATGGATGAAAGAAATGGCCTCTATAGATATGATTCGTTTGTGTGCCAAATATACAGTAGCCAGGATGCTGGAACGCGAAGACTTTAAACAGAGATTTCAGCAACAAAGACCGATTGCCATCCATGAATTTATATATCCTCTTATACAAGGTTATGACTCGGTTGCCTTAAAAGCAGATGTCGAGTTGGGGGGAACAGATCAAAAGTTCAATTTGCTAGTAGGGCGGCATATACAAAAGGAGTACGGTCAAGAGCCCCAGGTAGTAATTACCATGCCTCTTCTTGAAGGATTAGATGGCATAAACAAGATGAGTAAATCTTTAGGTAATTATGTAGGCATTACAGAAAAGCCAAGTTCAATGTTTGGGAAGTTGATGTCTATATCCGATGAGCTTATGTTTCGTTATTATGAGCTTTTGAGTGCAAAATCTATGGACGAGATCCGCCAAATGAAAGAGGGGGTTGAGCAAGGGAGGTTACATCCAAAAGATATCAAGAGTCAATTGGCCTTTGAGCTGGTGGCCCGTTACCATGGTGAAGAGGCAGCTAAAAAGGCCAAAACCCAATTTGAGGCCCAGTTTTCAAGAGGTGAGGTGCCAGAGGATATCCCTGAATATAGCTTGCCAACTGATATAGAGGACAAGATATATTTGCCAAGAGTGCTTAAAGAGGCAGGTCTTGTTAAGAGCATGTCCGAGGCCAGAAGACTCATAAAACAGGGGGCAGTTAGCCTTCAGGGAGAAAAGATCCGTCAAGAAGAAATTGGCAGGCCATCTCCTGGAAGCGTTTTAAAGGTTGGCAAAAGGAGATTTTTAAGACTGATTTGAATCTGATAGCCCTATGGGTCTGGCAAAGATTGTGGTAACATGAATACCTGGTTAGGCAATGCCTTGGCTGCCCTATTGTGTTGGGGTCTGTGGGCATTTTTCCCAAAGCTTTCTCTTGCAAGAATATCTCCGGCCAGCTCTGTTTTTTTTGAGGCGTGTGGTGTCATGGCAACCAGTGTTGTTGTGATGTTGCTTCTTGGTCCTGGCATTGATAAAGATTTTGAAGGTGCTCTGTTTGCAGTCTTGACTGGTATATTTGGCACGGTGGGCCTTTATTTTTTCTTTTGTGCGGTCAAGACAGGGCCTATCTCGGTTATCTCCTCTCTTACTGCTCTTTATCCAGTTGTAACAGTGGTATTAGCAATGATAGTACTGAATGAGAGACTAGCCTTGAGGCAGATATTAGGGATTTTATTGGCACTGTTGGCAGCTGCTCTGCTTTCCTCCAAGGCTTGAGCCAGACCAAGCTAGATCTAGCTAGCCAAGAAAAAATGGTGTTTTAAAGATGGTGCCGAAGGGGAGATTCGAACTCCCACGGGGATAACCCCCCACTAGATCCTGAATCTAGCGCGTCTACCAATTCCGCCACTTCGGCAATTGCAGCCGTTTATTAAATAAAGAGGTGTTGCGATTGTCAAGTGCCCATATTACTGTTTCCAAGACAATTTAACGGTGGTTCAAATGAAAGTATATTCTTCTTTAAGGGAGATAGAGAGGCCTTTTTATAGACCTGCTCTTACTATTGGGAATTTTGATGGTGTTCATCTTGGTCATCAGGCCCTTTTTAGAAAAGTTGTAGAGCTTGCTGGCTCTAGAAATGGTGATAAAGTGGCTTTGACCTTTCATCCTCATCCCATGAAGGTTTTGCGGCCTGATAACCCTCCCAAGCTCATATGCACGCTTGAACAAAAGATAGAGTTGATAATGGCAGCTGGCATAGAACATTTAATTTGTTTGCCTTTTACTCGCCAGCTTGCCAGTACTCCCGCCAGCCAGTTTGTGAGGGAGATATTGTTCAACACCATAGGCGTTGAAGATCTGGTAATAGGTTATGATTATGCCTGTGGTAAGGGACGAGAGGGTGATATCAGCTTTTTGAAAGCTATAGGTCAAGAGTTGGGCTTTCAAGTACATGTAATTCCTCCTGTGAAGATTGATGGTATCATTGTAAGCAGTACTGCAATAAGAGAGTTTGTGAAAAAAGGCAATATGAAGATGGTGCGCAGAATGCTGGGCAGATTTTATCAGATTAGAGGGGTTGTGCAAAAGGGAAAGAGACGCGGTGGACCTGTGGTAGGTTTTCCTACGGCCAACCTTGCGATTAATCCAGAGGACCTTTGTCCAAAGCCGGGTGTTTATGCCGTACAGGTCATTCATGCAGATAAACTGTATAATGGAGTAGTTAATATCGGATTCAACCCCACTTTTGGAGATGGTAAGCTTGGTGCAGAGGTGCATATATTCGATTTCAACAAAGAGATTTATGGTCATGAGATAAAAGTAAACATCGTCGAAAGAATAAGAGACGAAAAGAGATTTTCAGGGGCTTCTGAGTTAGCTGAACAGATAAGAGCAGACATACAAAAGGCCAAGCAAATTTTGCAGCAGCTTGTGGAAGAGAGTCGTTGAGCTCGGGGTATGTCTTTTTTTATTGATATAATTTTGAAACATTCAGGTTAATGAAAGAGATCTCTAACAAAGAAAAAGCAAAAGGTTTCTCAGGGATAAGATTTCTAATTACCTATTTACTCCTTATGGGAGGACTTGCCTTGGCCTTAAGTCTTGAAGTGGTCAAAAAGGTGATAGATATAAACGGCATATACACGCGTTTTATAGTAAAGGCCACAGCATTAGTGCTCGAACCATTAGGAGTCGTAAGGGGGATTCAGGGATCTGTTATCCATCTCAAAGGAATATCTTTAGATGTCAAATTTGGATGTAACGGGCTTGAGGCCTTTCTTATTTATATGGTAGCAATACTTGCCTTTCCCGCTTCGTGGAGGACACGATTGATCGGGATAGTGGTTGGGTTTGTAATAATCCAATTTTTTAATATTCTTCGTATAGCTGCCCTGGGTTACTGTGGAGTACATTTTGCTAATCTTTTCTATATATTCCATATTTATGTGGCACAGGGCATTATGATTGCGTTAGCATTTGTGCTTTTTCTCTTATGGCTTAACCGTGCAGTTAAAGAATAGATTAATACTGGCAATATTGGCCTTTTTGGTCACTTATGCATTTATGGTGTTCTTGTGGCTTTATTTAAAGGCTTTCTATGGGATTGTGGTAACAAATATTGCTGCACATATTGCGGCTTTTGTTACTGGTAGCTTGGTGGACAATATTAGTGTCTATGATGAAAAGATAGTTTGCAAATTTTTGTATCAGGCCCTGACCGTCAGGGGACCAGCTAATTTACATTTTGATGCCACATTATATGTCTCCAAGTATTCCTATAATGTGCCCCTTACCGTTGCTATGGTGGCTAGCCTCTTGCCAATTATCAAGTGGAGATTGCGTTTTGTTCTAGAGGCTTTGACATTGGTCTTTTTTATCCACTTAGGATATGTATTTTTTTATTGTGTTCTGCAGATATACTATGCCTTAGTCAGTGCGGGTATCAAGCAAGTCTGGAGGCCTGAACAGTTTTTTTGGGAGTTTTCGTGGACTTTTATCAACGCTATGATAATTCGGTTTGAGCCTTTTCTTATAGGGGCATTTTTATGGTTTAGGACTGTGGGAACCAGATTCAAGCCAGAAATTAAAGAAGAATTGGTGTAGAGCTGATGACGAGAGCGACAAAAAAGGCCCCGATAGAGGGGCCTTTGGCCTTTCGGAATGGCATAACTTTAGACTTCTTCTACTGTAATTGCACCTACAGGGCAAACCTCAACGCAAGTCTCGCAACCAAGACAGTCATCAGGTCTTGCTATGACTGGCTTGTCATCCTCGAAATCATAAACTTCTGCAGGACAGGCGTTTACGCATTCCTCATCGCCCTGGCACTTGTCATAATCGATTGTGATCTGAAACATGGCTTCCTCCTTTATTTTTAATTTGCGGGAGCGGATCCCTAGTTCTTCATCAATTCAATATTTAAACAGAACTCATATAGACTATAGTCAAAGGCGTTGTCAAGCCCATTTTCGTTTTTTTGCTCAAAATCTCACATGCTCTCTTTACCTTTAATTTCCGGTCCTTTTATTCTGGGCCACTCTGTCTAAGAATACCTGTGCCCATTCTTTTTGACCAAGGACATGGACATGGGTATAGGTTGAAAAGGTATTGTTCCAGGTAAATCCTTCATTTTCACCGTCAAATCCAGTGCCTCGCAATACCTTACAAGAAAAATTGCTTCCTTCAGGAGCATTAATGAAAATAGGTTTAGAATAGTGAAATTCATGCCCTTTTATTACTGATCCTTTGTTATAAAAGGGAGAATCTGAATCAAATCTTAAGACTGTATAGCCATGACCAGCGGGTTTACGTTTCATTTCAAAATGGAAAGGTATTGCTCCTACCATTTGATATTGGACTTTTTTCCAGTTGATAGATTGACCCAGATACATGAGTCCGCCACATTCGGCATATACAGGAAGGCCGTTTTGGATTTGCTTAAGCAGATTGTTTTTAAAGGACTCGTTTGTCATAAGGGCTTTTGCTTGGGTCTCTGGAAATCCACCTCCAATATACAGGCCATGGATTGGCGGGATGGAAGTGTCGGTTAGGGCATCTAAAAAGAAAAGTTTGGCGCCAAGGAGTTCAAGGGCTTCGATATTTTCCGGATAATAAAACTGAAATGCACTGTCTTTTATAATGCCAATATGCAAGCCTTGATGGCTTCCTGGAGTTATGCCCAAAAGTTTGTCAAGGGTGGTTATAGCATTGGTAGCGGTTGTTTCTGTGGCTCTAGAATCGACTATACGGTCAAGATCAACGTATTTTTCTGCAAGCTTGGCAAGTTCTTCAATTGCATCCAAAGGCCCAGAAAATTCGTCTGTGGGGGTTAGGCCCAAATGTCTCATTGGCAATGGATCTTTTTTAAGACGTGGGAAGAAACCCAATACCGGAAGCCCGGTGTATGTTTCTATGGCCTCTGTAACAACTTTTTTATGTCTTGGACCTGCAATCCGATTTAAAATTACCCCAATGAAGTCCAAGTAGGGTTCAAACTTTAGACAGCCTAGGACCATAGCTGCTACAGTTCTTGTTGATTTGGTACAGTCTACCACTAACAATACAGGAATGTTTAACATTTTTGAGAGTCTTGCAGTGCTGGCTGTACCTTTGGTATCCATTCCATCAAAGAGGCCTCTGTTGCCCTCAACTATAGCTATATCTGTTGTTTGGGTCCGTAAACGGAACGATGCCTGTATAGTGGATTCATCCATTAAAAAGGGATCCAAGTTGTAGCATTTGTTCCCAGATGCAGCGGCAAGCCAAGCTGAGTCGATATAATCAGGTCCCTTTTTGAAACAGGTGACGTCTAACCCCCTATTTTTAAGGGCGCGTGTTATGGCAAGGCTCGCTATAGTTTTGCCAGAGCCACCACTCAATGCGGCAATAGTAAAGGCAGAAATTCTTTTATTTTCGTTTTCGATGTTGTTTTTCATGATTATAATTTAACAAGGCCGTTCCATATCTGTTATACGTTTTTCAATCTCTAAAAATAACTGTTTATCTCCCAAGGCCTTGGCACAATTTATGGCATATTGGAGGTTTTGGAGCGAAGATTCGCCTCTTGTTAAAAAACCGATGGCCTCCTGAAAATTTCCCAGATTCATGTAACTGATACCAATGCATCCGCACAGTTGTACAGAGTTTGGGAAGTGTTTTAGGCCTTCTTTGGCTATTTGAATTGCCTTGGGATGGTTGCCTTTTTTTTGGTACATTATCGCTAGTCCCAAAAAGGCCCTGTGATCTGGGAATATGGCCAAGGCCTTTTTAAAGAGTTTGATAGCAGTTTCAAACTTATTTGGAATCTGGCGTATCTTTGAATAGTCACCAAATGCGAAGGTCATGCCGAGCCTCGACAAAAAGGACGCATGGTGCGGGGCGAGTTCGGCAATATCTTTGAGTTTTAGATTCAAGGCAAAACTTGGCAGTCTGGAATAAAAGGCCTTTCTTAGGATTTTGCCGTATCTTAGGATCTTTTCCTGGTTGATCTGGGGATCTGTCTCAAAATACATAATGTCTTCTATCCTTTTGAGCCAGATGTCATCATCTACCCCAGTCCTTTTTTTGAAGTCTTCGTAAAGTTTTGTGCCTGGAAAGATGTCTAATATGTAAAAGATAGCGCCAAGGGGCCCCATCCTTTTTATCAGCTTCACGGATTCGTTGATGGTATCCTTGCTTTCGCCAGGACTTCCGTAAATGAAGTAGGCCCTCGGCATTATGCCATAGGACTTTGTTAGCTTGAAAGCCCGGAGTATTTCTTTATTTGTTATATTCTTGTTTAATACCTTTCTGATTTTGGCTGAACCACTTTCTACGCCATAACTAATCTGTATGCAACCTGCTCTTCTCATCCAGTAAAGTATTTCCTCGTCTATTATGTTGACTCTGGATATTGCAGCCCATTCTATTGGTAGATCTGCCTCAATAATGCCTTTACAGATAGATATCACCCTGTCTTTTTTTAAGGTAAAGGTATCATCAGAGACAAAGAAAAATTTCTGTCCCTGTCTGTATAGGTTTTTAAGCTGTTGTACGAAATAGCCGCTGCTATGGAAGCGAACGGTTCTCTTCCAAATCTTTGGCGATCCGCAAAAAGAACAGTTCCACGGGCATCCTCTTGATGAAATCACATGCTGAAAAGAAAAGTGAATGGATGGGTCAGGTAGGGTGTCAAGATCTTTGATGAAAGGCCTTGGGGCTGACTTAAAAGGTAGTCCATGCTGTTTAAAGGCAATTCCGGCAATGTTTTTTAGGTTCACCAGTCCTTTTGTTTCGATCCTTTGAACAAGTTCAGCCATGGTATTTTCGCCTTCTCCCATGACAATGGCATCGATTTCATGAAAGTTGCTCAAAAGGTGTCGCCAAAGGAAGGTAGCACCTGGCCCTCCAAAGATGACAGGAGTTGTGGGAGAAACTTTTTTGGATAACCGCGCTATATCTATTCCTCCCCATCTGTTCGCATGAAGTATAGAAATAGCCACAATATCGGGTGCCAACCGCCTAAGTTCTTGCTCCATATACTCGTATTGGTTTTGCATAGAGAACCAATTGAGTATGGTGCAGTCGTGTCCAAGCTCGATAAGAACAGAGGCCAAGTAATAGAGACCTATTGGAGGGATCCGAATATCGTAGTCTTGAACCCTTGGGTCTAAACAGTATGGATTTACGAAGGTTACTTTCACGCCATATCCTTAGATTTTTAAGGTGCAAATGAAAAATTTTTCATGTTCAATTTACATTCACAGTACGTCCAACTGCTTGGTTTTTCAAGCTGAATTGCTAATGCATATTGGTTGGGTTGAATTAGTGACTTGACACACAAGCTCTTTTTGTCTATAGATAGAAACTGTCGCCTGAATGGTCATTCATTGGCAGTTATTGTCTGCTGGGGAGGAATGCAAGGGTATACGTTACCCTAGAATCTCTTTTCATAAGGAGGCATTTGTGGGGAGAAATTGGCATAAGGGGTTTAGGGAGATCCTGATGCAGAAAAAGGGCCAGATAGTTGAGAAGTGGAGGGAACAAATCCATAAATCCTATCCCCCTGAAACAGCACAGTTTCTGAAGAGAGAGAAGGATAGATTCTCTAATCCTATTGGTTCCTCTATAGAAGAGAGTATTTGGCCTCTTTTTGATCAATTAATGAAAGAGCCCGATCCAGTCACTACGAAGAAGCTCCTAGACAATTTAGTGAGGGTTAGGGCAGTGCAAGATTTTACTCCTGCAAGTGCAGTGCAGATAATTTTTGCCCTTAAGCCCATTGTAAGAAAAGAGGTATTGCCTTTGGCTCAGAAAAAGGGCCTTTTAAAGGAGTATCTTGATTTTGAATCAGAGATAGACAGGTTTGGCCTCTTGGCTTTTGACGTCTTTATGGAGTGCCGCGAGAGAGTTTGGGAGATTAAGCGGAATGACCTTTTGAAGAGACCGTATCTGCTTGCAGGAGGTATGTGTCCTTCCTATATGATGAAGCGTGGCATTAAGCATCTTGAGAAACTAAAAAAAGAGATAACCCAACATTAATTTAGAGGAGTAGGTATGGCAGCGCGTATATTGTTCCCACTAGCAGTAGTCTTGGCAATTGTGGCAGTGGCTCTTGTAGGGGGATCTATTCCCTTTTTGCAGCCCTTGTTTAGCGTGGCTCTGCTCTATATTACCTTTGCTGTTTTTCTGTTCGGTTTTATAGCAAAGGTAATCTATTGGGCTAAGTCTCCAGTGCCCTTTCGTATCCCTACAACGGCAGGCCAAGAGTATTCATTGCCATGGATTAAGTGGTCCAAAATAGAAAATCCAAGTACAACCGGAGGGGTCCTTTTGAGGATGTTTTTTGAGGTGTTCCTCTTTCGTTCCCTCTTTAGGAATATGAGAACGGATCTCCGTTCTGGTTGGCTTATTCATTCTCCATCTAAGTGGCTATGGTTGCTTGCTTTAAGCTTTCATTATTCATTTCTTATTATTGCGTTACGGCATTTACGTCTATTTGTTTATCCCATCCCCGGTTTTGTTGAGACCTTGGATGCAGTTGACGGAATGTTCCAGATAGGCATCCCTCCGCTTTATCTTACAGATATAATTATTTTGCTGGCCGTCTCGGGGTTGCTTATCAGAAGATTGTGTTTGCCAAAGGTCAGATTTATATCCCTGGCTGCAGATTATTTTCCGCTCTTTCTAATATTGGGGATTGTTATAAGCGGTCTTCTTATGAGATTCGTCTTTAGAGTGGATATAACTGCTGTAAAGGCCTTGGCTACTGGGATAGCAAGTTTTCATCCCGTTGTTCCTAAGGGAATAGGCGCAATATTCTTTGTCCATTTGGCTTTGGTATGCACCCTCCTTGCATATTTCCCCTTTAGTAAGCTCATGCATATGGGAGGTGTATTCATGAGTCCTACCAGGAACTTGGCTAACATAAACAGGATGGCCTATCATGAGAATCCTTGGAGGCGACCACCCAAGTTTCATTCCTACGAAGAGTATGAAGATATGTACAGAGAGTATATGAAGGAAGCAGGACTACCACTTGAGAGAGAATAATCAAAAGGGAAAGGTATCATGGCTAAAGAACTAACACCCCAAGAAATGTTGAGGATAGACCTTACTCCCCCTAATAAGGACTGGATGGATATCCCTACCGTTATAAAGCCTGGAATTTATTGTTATCCGGCTAAGCCAGAAAAGGTAGAGATAGTGGGAATGCCCAATCCGCACGTTTGGAGTCCATTGGATGATGACTGGGGTCTGCCAGATGATTGGAAAGAGACCTTCCTGCAGGGCATGAGAGAGAGGCTCGACAAGCATCGTTCTTTTAAGATTTTTATGGATATCTGTGTTAGGTGCGGTGCCTGTGCTGATAAATGTCATTTCTTTTTGGGGTCGGGAGATCCTAAAAACATGCCTGTTGCAAGGGCAGAGCTTCTGAGGTCCGTTTACAGGGGAGAGTTTACTAAGGCAGGTCAGATTTTAGGAAGGCTCGCAGGAGGCAGAAAGCTTACCGAGGATGTCTTGAAGGAAATTTGGTACTATATGTTTCAATGTACCGAATGTCGGAGATGTTCTCTTTTTTGTCCGTACGGAATAGATACGGCAGAGGTCACCATCATTGGCCGTGAGCTTATAAATCTATTTGGTTTAAATATCAATTGGATCCAAGAGCCTGTGGCCAACTGTTATGAAACAGGAAACCACCTCGGTCTTCTTCCTCATACATTCAAGCAAAATATAGAATTTATGTGTATGGATATTGAGGAATTTGTCGGGATTAATGTGGAGCCTCCATTTAATCGCAAGGGAGCCGAGATCCTTTTTGTTACCCCTTCTGGTGACGTTTTTGCTGATCCGGGAATCTATACCCTTATGGGTTATCTATTGCTTTTTGAGCATATAGGGCTTGATTATACATGGAGTACCTATGCCAGCGAGGGCGGAAATTTTGGATTCTTTACATCTCTGGAGATGGCTCAAAGGTTAAATGCCAAGATATATGCAGAGGCCAAGAGGCTTGGGGTGAAATGGATCCTGGGTGGTGAATGTGGACATATGTGGCGTGTGGTTCATCAGTACATGAACACCTTTAATGGTCCTCCTGATTTTTTGGAGGAGCCAGTGAATCCATTGACAGGTACCAAGTTCGAAAATGCCAAGTCGGCAAAGATGGTTCATATATCCGAATTTACCGCAGATCTCATAAAACATGGCAAGTTGAAACTTAATCCAAAAAGAAACGATCATCTAAAGGTTACCTATCACGATTCATGCAATCCATCTCGTGGTATGGGAATGTTTGAGGAACCCCGTTATGTCATAAAGAATGTTTGTAACAATTTCTATGAAATGCCTGAAAATACTATACGGGAGCAGACATTTTGTTGCGGAAGCGGTGCAGGTTTAAACGCTGGAGAAAATATGGAACTCAGACTCAGGGGAGGTCTTCCTAGGGCGAACGCAGTCAAATATGTGCATGAGCGCTTTGGTGTAAATATGCTTTCGTGTGTTTGTGCTATTGACAGAGCTGTGCTTCCGGCTTCTATGGAGTACTGGGTGCCAGATGTGAATGTCTGTGGGGTATCTGAATTGGTAGGCAATGCGTTGATAATGGAGGGTGAACATGATCGACCCACAGACCTTCGAGGCGAAGAAATACCTGGCTTTGCTAAGGCAGAAGGTGAGGAGGTAACAGAAGATGTATGATTCAGGGAAGGTCATAATAGGTCTTGCAGTCTTTGCGTGTATCTTTTTGTTTCCCTTCCTTTACAATCGAGGTACTGCTGCGCCACAGCCCAAACCGAATCTAGATACACCAGCCATAAGGGCCCTAGCACAGAAGAAGTGCGTAGAGGACACGCATTTTATGATTACGACACATATGCAGTTTCTCAACGACTGGCGTGACCAGGCGCTTAGAGATGGTAACAGGTGGTATGTGAATAGGGAAGGCAAAAAGATCTGGATCAGTCTACAGAATACATGTATGAAATGTCACTCCAATAAAAAGGAATTTTGTGACAAGTGTCATAACTATGCAGGTGTGGAACCCTATTGCTGGGATTGTCATTACGATCCAAACGGGAGCAAGCTATGAGCATGGATAGAAGGAAATTCTTAAAGGCCGCTGGTGTTACTGCACTGGTTGGTCTTGGAGGAAAGGGAATTTTTGAGCTGCTTAAGCCGGGGACAGTAGAGGCCGAGATGGCCCATGAGGCTCATGGCCATGAAGGTCATAACCAAGAGGCAGGGCCAAAGGTTCGCTGGGCAATGTTAATAGATGTAATGGCCCTTAATAAGGAAAAGGCAGAGAAAATTATTCATACATGCCATCATCTCCACAATGTGCCTAACTGGAATGATCCTAAAAACGACATCAAGTGGGTTTGGGAGGATGAATACGAGCATGTCTTTACTGACAGCTACAATGAGTATAATCATATCCTTGAAGGTATGCCTTTCCTGTTAATGTGCAACCACTGTGACAATCCTCCATGTGTAAGAGTGTGTCCGGTGCAGGCCACCTTTAAAAGGCCAGATGGTATAGTAGCCCAGGATTACCACCGCTGTATTGGCTGCCGTTTTTGTATGGCCGCCTGTCCTTATGGTTCAAGAAGCTTTAATTGGCTTGATCCAAGGGTCCAGTTAGAAAAGGAAATGGCCCATGGAAGAAAACTAAATAAGAGATTTCCAACGAGAATGAGGGGAGTTGTAGAAAAATGCAATTTTTGTGTAGAGCGGCTGGCTGAGGGTAAGCAGCCTGGATGTGTAGAGGCAGCTCCTGATGTCATGTTCTTTGGTAATCTTGCTGATCCAAACTCTAATGTGCGCAAGATTCTCAAAGAGAGAATATCGCTTCGGCGCAAGTTAGAGCTTGGGACAAAACCGTCAGTCTTCTATCTGATATAGTGTGAGGGCATTATGATTGAAAAGGCATTAAAAGGATCATCAGTTTATTGGGGCTGGATTATTTTTCTCCTGTGCCTTATAGGCGCAGGAATGATGGCCTACATCTATCAGCTCAAGGTAGGTCTTGGCATAACAGGTATGAGTCGTGACATTTCCTGGGGTGTATATATTGCCCAGTTCACATACTTTGTTGGTGTGGCTGCAGGAGGTGTCATGGTGGTGATTCCAAAGTATCTCCACCATTATTCCAAGTATGCAAAAATAGTTGTATTCGGAGAGTTTTTGGCAATAGCTGCTGTGATCATGTGTTTACTGTTTATTGTAGTAGATATTGGACAACCAATGCGCATGCTCAATGTTGTTATCCATCCAACTCCTCATTCGATGTTGTTTTATGACATGATAGTATTAAATGGATATCTGCTACTCAACATAATATGTGGATACAATACCTTATTAGCAGACAAGAAAGGTGTGCCCTGTCCAGGTTGGGTAAAACCCTTTATTTATATTTCTATACCATGGGCAATCAGTATCCATACGGTTACAGCATTCTTGTACGCTGGTTTGCCAGGCAGGCATTTTTGGTTGACAGCGATTATGGCACCTCGTTTTCTTGCTTCGGCCTTTGCAGCAGGTCCTGCACTACTCATCATGATACTGCTTTTTGTAAGAAAGGTTACCAAGTTTGATCCAGGTGATGAAGCGCTTCAGACTATTGCAAAGACCGTCTGCTATGCAATGATTGCCAATTTGTTTTTTATGGGGTGTGAATTTTTCACAGCATTTTATAGCCAGATTCCTGGCCATATGCATACTTTAGAATATCTTTTCGCAGGTCTTGATGGTTATGGTAATCTCGTTCCCTTTATGAGGGCGGCTATAGTCATCGGACTTTTTGGAGTGTTTCTATTGCTAGTGCCAAGGATACGCCGCAATCCAAAGGGGCTGGCTCTGGCCTGTGCATCGGTATTTTTGGCAACATGGATTGACAAGGGTGTGGGATTAGTGATCGGTGGATTTATTCCAAACCCATTCGAAACGATAACTGAATATCATCCAACGCTCCCTGAAATTACTATAGCTGCTGCAATATGGGGTGTTGGCGGATTGATTGTAACAATACTTTATAAGGTAGCTATTTCTGTCAGGGAAGAACAGGCAAGGGTTTGAAAATTTAAGGATAAATAAGGCGGCTTAAAGCCGCCTTATTTATCTGTGTCAAGGGACTTGATAAGGTTTTCCTTCATCTCTTCAATTTCTTTGGTATAGTGTTTAGCCGGCAGGGTCATCCCGCAATCCTTGCAGGTAACAGTAGCATTTGCTCACCTACCGCAAATTACAGCCGGACCCCCACAAAATTTGCAAGTAAGGATCATATCGTTTTTTGAATTCCTCTGCATAATGTGCAATTTGTTATGTAAATCCTTGTTGTATATGTTAGATTATGGCACTTCTTAGTAAGAAAATCTACACGTGTGTCCTTAGCTAGGAGGAAAAATGACACAGAATCCTATAAAAAGTGGTGATATAAAACAGATAATTAAAGATTTAGAAAAAGAAACGAGAGAAAATCCCAATTCAGTAGTAGCGCATCATCGCTTAGCCCTTGCATATTGGCGGGCAAACCGTTTAGAAGATGCAATAACATCTTTTCAAAAGGCCTTGGAGATAGATCCCACTTCCTATGAGGTCAGGATAAATCTCGGCACCCTCTTTTTCCAAATGGGACGTCTAGAAGATGGAATCAGGGAAAATATGGAGGCGTTGAAGGCTCATCCAGGCTCTGCTGAGGCTATGGCAAATATAGGTTCGGCCTATATGCAACTGAGCAGGTGGGCGGAGGCTGCCAATTATTTTGAGCAGGCCCTTGATATTAAACCAGAAATGGTACCCGCTTTGATTAATCTGTCCTCCGTCCTTATAGAACTTGACAATCTTGAGCGTGCTGTTGCCTTGGCAGAAAAGGCAGTCAGTCTGTCTCCACGTTTTGGACTTGCCAGGAATAATCTTGCAGTAGCATGTTATTTTAGCGGAGACTATAACAGGGCAAGGCAGGAGATGGAAAAGGCAAAAGAGTTTGGATATCCTGTTCATCCTGATTTTGAAAAAAGAGTTAAGGAAAAGGTTGAGTGATTAATATCTATGGCAATCTGTAAAGGTGTGATAGAGCCACAGTGTCCCTTTTGTTCACAGAGGCTTCCAAGGCCCAGACAGGTTGAGCCTAAAAGACTGGGCGATTTTGACTTTGGTGTATGTGAATGTGGTGCCGTATTTGTACACGATGTAACTGGACACAATCTAGGTGCGGCCATGGTGGAAGCCTTAGGGTTCGCATGCGATAACGACTGGGATTTGGCATGGAACCTGTTGCCAGGTGAGGATTATATAGACGCATTGATAGAAGGATATGATTTTGATAGACATGCAATTTTCCCTCAGGGGCATGATATTGAAGGCCAGAAGATTCGGGGTGCTCTTAGTTTTATCAAGCTCAAAGAGGATCTCCAGGAACTGAAACATGAAGGTGTGAGAGCTAGATTTGAAAAGGGGTCTCCTGTAAATGGCGTACCGCGGCAAATTCATAGTTCTGCTACCTCTAAAGTTAAGGGTAGGAGATATTCTAAAAAAGAGGTGGCGCAGTTTGTAAAGAACAAGGATATCGGAACCTTGACTAAAATGGCCTGTGAAGACAAACTTGTTCTTAGAAAAATACAGAGGCTTCTTTATTCAGCGGATTTGGAATCTAGGTGGAATGCTGTGATAATATTGGGTCAGGTGGCAGCGGCCATCAGTAATCAGGACCCTTCCACTGTTGGAGACCTTTTGAGGAGATTGTTGTACTCGGCTAACGATTCTGCAGCAGCGAATTGGGGAGCTATCGAGACCGTTGGTGAAATAATAAGAAATCAACCCAACCTATATGGTTCTTTTGTTCAGCATATACTTGGTCTTGTTGGTGATGCACCTTCTCGGCCAGCAATTTTATGGGCTATTGGCAGGATAGGAGAGCTACATCCAAGACTGGTTCGTACCAATTCATTTTTTGTGATGTTTGATTTGCTGGATTCGGATGACCCTGCAGTTAGGGGTCATGCTGTGTGGGCCTTGGGGAAAATCCGAGCTAAGGAGTCATTAAGTGCCATTACCAAGATGTGTGACGATTCGGAAGAATTTCAGATTTTTGATAACAATAGATTGCGATTAACAACAGTTGGCAAGGTTGCAAGAGAGGCTATTGAACGTATGAATGAAGAAAAAGATATTAAACGCGAGGGACAGAATAAAGAAAAGGATTTTAGACAGGCTCAAGCTCAGACTAAGACTCAGAAACAGGAGCCGCCAGAAGTGATCGAGGCGAGGCGTATATATCAGGAGGCCGATATATTAAAAAATCGTGGTCAGTCTTTGGACGCACTTGCCAAGTTTGAAGCAGTTTTAACCGTGTTTGACAATGCAGGTTATGATGTTGAAGTGGCAAATATCTGTGAAAAAATTGGAGACCTTCATGTAATGCGCGGAAACATGAAGGCCGCCCTTTCTCCTTATCAAAGAACGCTTGCTATCTGTGAGAAAAAGAACGATCCAATAAGTGCTGTCATCATGTTGGAAAAGGTGATCGATATATATAGACATTTGAAGGAATATGACAAGTGTTTGCCTTACTATTTCAGGGCCTTGGAACTTGTAGAAAATTTGAGTGATGTTAAGCGTTCTGCCTTATTCTTGGCTGGTATTGCAGATGTTTATGAACGGCAGGGCAAGATAGAAGAGGCACTTGATGCATACAGGTTGGCAGAGAAACTTTTTAGAGGAATGGGGGCCAGAGAAAAGGCAAATATTCTGGAGCAGGGTATTAAGGTGTTGGAAGACCGGTTGAAGGGACAGGCCTGATAATCAGTAGATTTTGCCTAAAAGTATTGCTGATATTGGCCATCTTTTGCCGGCCTTTTTAGGATCAATTTGTTTGCTTATTTTTAGGAGTTCTTGTTGAATAATATTGAGTCTTAT
>Ga0256914_1001696_pt1 | contig 19333 bp, 19 predicted proteins | sample HulkmetaG_FD_191571 | JGI IMG/M metagenome (GOLD analysis project Ga0256914, IMG submission 191571) | Hydrothermal chimney microbial communities from Main Endeavour vent field at the Juan de Fuca Ridge, Pacific Ocean - Hulk | ecosystem: Environmental > Aquatic > Marine > Hydrothermal vents ... | reverse complement strand
CGATGACGATGAGGTGCGGTTGCTCAACAGTGCCACCCGGCCGACGATGCAGGTGGCCGGGGCGGCGGGGGGGCTGGTCGAGATGCCGGTGCCGCCGACCGATGCGGTGTTGACCACGGACGAGATCGAGCGGCTGCGGGCAATGGTGAAGCGCGTGAGGGAGCATCTGCCGCAGTACGACGATGCGGGGCGGCCGACGCCGGCCGACATCGAATTCGGCTTCGACGATGGCCGGCTGGTGCTGTTCCAGATCCGCCCCTATCTGCGCAACGCTGCGGCTCGCCGCAACCGCTATCTGCTCGAACTCGACCGTCGGGCGGAGGCGCGGGGCGGGGGGATGGTCGCAATGGATGAGAAACCGGAGGTGCTGCGGTGAGATGGTTGTGGCTCGTGCTGGCGGCATGGGCGGCAGCGCTTGGCGCCTATCCGCTGGATGGTTACGACCATACCGGCATCGGTCGCTTGGAGGGTTACCGGCTGGCGCAGGAGGGCAAGGTCCGGGCGCGGCGATTGCCGCCGGGGGCGCTGTTGCCGCTGGAGGCGGTGGATCTGCGGCTGCGCCGGCATCGGCAGTTGGAGATCCCGGCGGTGGACCCGGTTTTTCGTCAGCAGATCGTCGCGCTGCTGGGCAAGCATCGGGACCGCTATTCGATCGCCATTCTCGATCTCACCGACCCGGACCATCCGGTCTATGCCGAGCACCGTGCCAACGAGGTCTTCAATCCTGGCAGTATCGGCAAGCTGGTGGTGGCCACCGGCATCTTCAACGAGTTGGCGCGGGCCTTTCCCGACGACATCGAATTGCGTGAAGCGATACTGCGGGGGACTGAGGTCACCGCCGATGCCTTCATTCGTGTCGACAGCCACAAGGTGCCGTTCTGGCATTCCCGCCAGTTGCGGTTGGAACATCGGCCAATACGCATCGGTGACAAGGCGTCGTTGTGGACTTGGCTGGACTGGATGCTCTCGCCCAGCTCCAACGCGGCCGCGTCGATGGTGATGAAGCAGCTGATGCTGCTGGGAAGACTGGGCGCCGGCTATCCCGGTACCGACGACGATGCCCGCCGCTATTTCGACACCACGCCGCCGCGACGACTGGCGGCCGATCTGCGTCGTCTCCTCGATCGGGCGGTGACCGACAACGGCCTGTCGCTGACGGCGCTGAAGCAGGGTGGGTTCTTCACCCGGGAAGGCAAACGCCGGGTTCCCACCGGCGGCAGCCGCGCCACGGCCCGTGAACTGCTTCGCTATCTGTTGCGGCTGGAGCAGGGGAGAATCGTCGATGAGTGGTCCAGCCGTGAGATCAAGCGCCTGCTCTACATGACCCAGAAGCGCATCCGATACGCCTCGTCGCCGGCGCTGAAGCGGGCGGCCGTCTATTTCAAGTCTGGCTCACTCTACCGCTGCCGTCCCGAGCCTGGATTCCGCTGTGGCAAGTATCGTGGCAACCAGCTCAATTTGCTCAACTCGGTGGCCATCGTCGAATCGCCGGCGGGGGCGGAAAAAGGACTGTTCTATCTCGTCGTGGTGTCGTCGAACGTGCTGCGGGAAAACGCCGCCGTGGCCCACCAGAGTCTCGCCGGCTCCATCGAACGATTGATGTGGAAGCGGCATCCGGAGCGGAAACCGCCGTGATCTGGAGCCGCTGTCCGAGCTTCGGTTACACTCCGCAGCCGTTTCACAGCTGAACAGGCAGTCGCCATGGCACGACGTTCTCGACGCAGGCCGTTACCCGCCGGTGAATTCGATGCGCGGATCGAATCGCTCTCCCACGAGGGCAGGGGTGTGACCCATATCGACGGCAAAGCCGTCTTCATCGACGGTGCGTTGCCGGGGGAACGGGTGCGCTTTCGCTACCTCAAGCGGCAGCGGCGTTTCGACAATGGCATCGTCACCACCGTGCTGGAGGCATCGCCCAATCGCGTCGAGCCGGCCTGCGCGCACGCCGATGTCTGTGGTGGTTGCAGTCTGCAGCATCTGGCGCCGGGGAAACAGATCAGTTTCAAGCAGCAGGCGATGCTCGAGGCGCTGGCGCATATCGGCGGTGTCGAGCCGGACGAAGTGCTGCCGCCGCTGACCGGCCCCCATTGGGGTTATCGACGCAAGGCCAGGCTTGGTGTGCGTCATGTGAAGAAAAAAGGGCGTGTGCTGGTGGGGTTCCGCGAAAAGCAGAGTGCTTTCTTGGCCGACATCCGGCGTTGTCCGGTGCTCATACCGGCCGTCGGTGAAAGAATCGAGGCGCTCTGCGAGTTGGTCGGATCGATGGAGGCGAAGGCGCGGATCCCGCAGATCGAGGTGGCCGGTGGTGACGAGGCGACCGCACTGGTGTTCCGCCATTTGGAGCCGCTGTCGGCCGCCGATCTGGAGAGACTGAGGGCTTTCGAAACGCAGACCGGACTGCAGATCCATCTGCAGTCCGGTGGTCCCGAGACGGTGACGCCGTTGACGCCGGCCCGGGTCACGCCACTGTCGTATGCACACCCCGGCTACGGAGTGCGCATCGGCATCGGGCCGCTGGACTTCTTCCAGGTCAATGCGGAGCTCAACCGCAAGATGGTGCCGCTGGCACTGTCGTTGCTCGCGCTCGAACCGCGGCACCGGGTGCTCGACCTCTTCTGTGGACTCGGCAATTTCACCTTGCCGATTGCGCGTCATGTCGCCGAGGTGGTTGGTGTCGAAGGTGAGCCGGCGATGGTCCGGCGGGCGCGTGAGACCGCGCGGGCAAACGGTATCGACAACACCCGGTACCACGTCTCGAACCTGATGGGCGCGCTGGAGAATGAACCGTGGCTGCAAGAAACCTACGACCGCGTTCTACTCGACCCGCCGCGAGCCGGCGCCAAAGAGGTCATTGCGAAGATCGGAGCGCTCGACGCGCAGCGCATCGTCTATGTCTCCTGTCACCCGGGCACGCTGGCCCGAGATGCCGGTGAGCTGGTCAATACCCATGGATACCGCCTGCTGGCCGCCGGGGTGATGGATATGTTTCCCCATACGGCCCATGTGGAGTCGATCGCGGTTTTCGATCGTCTGTAAATTGCTTCAATAAAGTGTACGGGAGCTGTGTGCTGCCTTGTCACACTGTCGGCTGGACCGGGCGCGCCCAAAGATCGTGCTCGTCGGCGGCGACGATCTCCACTTCGACGAATTCGCCGGCGGGGATGTCGCATGCTTCGATGACGACGACGCCGTCGATTTCGGGGGCATCGGCGCTGCTGCGGGCGATGCTGTGGTCGCCTTCGTTGCCATCGACCAGCACGGTCATCCGTCGGCCGATCTTCTCCTGCAATTTCTCCCTGCTGATGTCGGCCTGTAGTGCCATGAAGGTTTCGAGGCGATCCTGTTTGACCTCTTCGGGCACCGGGTCGGGCAGGTCGTTGGCGGTGGCGCCTTCGACCGGTGAGTAGGTGAAGCAGCCGACCCGGTCGAGGCGGGCCTGTTCGAGGAAGGTGAGCAGGTTCTCGAACTGGGCATCGGTCTCGCCGGGGAAGCCGACGATAAAGGTGCTGCGCAGAGTGATGTCGGGGCAGGTCTCGCGCCATTGCTCGATCCGTTCAAGCATTCGTTCGCTGTGTGCCGGCCGTCGCATGGCCTTCAGAATCCGGGGGTCGGCGTGCTGCATCGGGATGTCGAGATAGGGGAGGATCCGCCCGTCGGCCATCAGCGGGATGAGGTCGTCCACATGGGGATAGGGGTAGATGTAGTGCAGCCGGATCCAGATGCCGAGCTCGCCCAGCGCATCGGCGAGGGCATGGATGTGGGATCGCAGTGGCCGGCCTTTCCAGAACCCTGTCCGATAGCGGATGTCTATACCATAGGCGCTGGTGTCCTGGGAGACGACGAGCAGCTCCTTGACGCCGCTGGCGGCGAGGTTTTCCGCCTCCTGTAGGATCTCGGCGACGGGACGGCTGACCAGGTCGCCCCGCAGTTGTGGAATGATGCAGAACGTGCATCGATGGTTGCAGCCTTCGGAGATCTTCAGATAGGCGTAATGACGTGGTGTCAGTTTGACGCCGGTGGCCGGCAACAGGCTGCTGAAGTCGTCGCCCGACGGTGGCAGCTGCTTGTGGACCTCGGCCATCACCTCCTCGTAGGCGTGAGGGCCGGTGACACCGAGGACATTGGGATAGCGGGCCAGGATCCGTTCGCTGTCGACGCCAAGGCAGCCGGTGACGATGACCCGGCCGTTCTTGTCCAGTGCCTCTCCGATGGTGTCGAGGGACTCCTCGATGGCATCGTCGATGAATCCGCATGTGTTGACAATTATCAACTCTGCGTCTTCATAGTTTGGCGTGGTCTGGTAACCTTCCGCCCGCAGCTGGGTCAGGATACGTTCCGAGTCCACGAGTGCCTTGGGACAACCCAGGCTGACGAAGCCAATGCGCCTGTTGGTATTCATGGGGTTTTATGCTATATCCCGAGCAGATAACTAAGAAATAGAAGATGGCCAGAGTATGAACGAGCCGACCCGGATCCGCCAACATCTGCAAGGGCTCCCGTTGTTCACGGAACTGCCGGGCCCGATCCTCGATCGTTTCGTCGAGCGTGTTCGTATCGTGCAGCTCAGTCGAAACGAGATCATTTTCCACCAGGGGCAGGGGGTTCACAGCCTCTACTCGGTTATGTCTGGTCAGATCAAGCTGGTGGTGACGGCGCCGACCGGTGCCGAGAAGGTGGTCGAGATCGTGGGCCCCGACCGCAGTTTCGGCGAGGCGTTGATGTTTCTCGAGCGCCCGAGCCCCGTCTCTGCGCAGGCCGTGGTCAAGACCGAGGTGGTCGAGATCAGTTCCGAGCTGATTTTTTCGGCCATGGAAGAGTCGAAAGGGGTCTGTCGCGCCTTGCTGGGCGGGCTCAGCTATCGGCTGCACCACCTGGTCTCCGACCTGGAGAGCTGCTGCTTGCAGAACTCCACCGAGCGGGTGGCCCGCTTCATTGCCGACGAGTTGGGCGACGACCCACGCAAGGTGTCGTTCACCTTTCCCGCCAACAAGAATGTCATCGCCTCGCAGCTCAATCTGGCGCCGGAGTCCTTCTCCCGCGTGCTGCACCAGCTGTCGGCCAAGAAGATCATCGAGGTGCATGGTCGGGAGCTGACCGTGCTCGACCGCAAGCGACTGGTTCAGGAGTCCTGAGCCGTCGCCAGCGGTTCGAAGAAACGCCAGGCCAGAAGGGTCAGGGCCAGTATCCAGCCGACGCCGGCGACGATATGCCAGCGCAATGTCAGCGTGTCGATGAGCCAGGGCAGCACGGCCAGCGCGCCGGCGGCGACATTGAGCAGAACATATCCCGTTACGATCCATGAATCGGGTGGTGGCTGTGGTGTCCGGCTTCTGTTGGCATCGACCACCCGCGTCATCAGCCCGGCAGCAAAAAGACCGATGCCGCCCACTCCCAGACCGTGCCAACCCGCCTCGGGGGTGGTTATTCCGATTGCTCCGGCGGCCAGCATCAGCAGCCCCAGCACGATCCAGCCATACCCGCAATACAGCACCCAGAGTGACGGTTCGCGCCAGATTTCGGGCAGATACCAGCTTCTGAGCCGTAGGCCGTTGGCGATTGCGGCGATCAGTGCGGTCACTGCGCTGAGCCAGTGGGTGGGGCCGACGAACGGGATCATCAGCACCAGGGCGTAGATCGTGCCGATGGCGGTGTTCTCGATCAGCGCGGCATGGCGGGCCGGTCGCATCTCGAGGCCCAGTGTGCGTTCGGTGAAGCCGGGTATCAGCTTCCCCGCCAGCACGGCGAGCAGGGCAATGAGGGTGAGCAGCATGGTGCCGTCGGTGGTGACTCGCGTAGCAAACCACCCCACGGCCTGCCAGTAATTGACAATCGCGACGACTGAGGTGAAGAGCAGCACTTCGATCACTGCATAGGCGTGGCTGCTCCGTGTCTCGATCAGTGTGGCGGCGACGATGGCTGTCAGCAGCAGTGGAAACAGCAGATCCGGCATGGCCGCGAGGCTGGGCGGGATCAGATCGGGAAAGAAGGGAAGGAAACGACCGCCGAGCCAGAGTAGCACCAGTCCGAGCAGCGTACGCCGCCCCAGTGGTTCGATGCCGGTCCAGTTGCCAACGGCGTGGAGAAGATAGCCGGCGACAAAGGCGAGGGCAAAACCGTGGAGCATTTCGTGGGCGTGCCACTGCTTCTGACCGTAGAGACTGGCCATCGGATAGCCCGACAGGTAGTCGATCAGCCAGAAGAGCATGATGACCGCGCCTTGGATCGTCGCCGCGAGAAAGAACGGGCGGTAAGCGGCGTGGAGCAGCGGGTGGCCCGTGTTGTCCGAGGTGGTGTCGGCTGTCGATGTCATGGTGACCCGGGATTCGAACGCAGAGATCGAATCATACAACAGCGTGGCGGGCCGTTGCTGTCGATCGCGGGCTACGCCATGGGCCGGATCACTCGGCCCGGTGGATGAAGATACCGGAGGGGCGCCGCACGGGTACCTCGAAGCGTGGGGTCCAGCTCCCGGTCTCGACGGCGATCACCTTGTTGTCGGTGTTGTTGGAGAGGTAGAGCAACGGTTTCTCCTTCGACCAGCGCAGATGGAGAATCTTGCCGCTGAACTGCAGCCGTTCGATGATCTGGAGCGTATCGGTGTCGATGATCTGTACCACTGGAAAGTGCTTGCCACTGAAGGTCACCGCAAGATATCGCTTGTCGGGGCTCAACGAGGTGAATACCGGCAGCCCCTCGGTTTCGATGCTGGCGATGTACTTGAAATCCTTGCCAAAGACAAAGACCTTGTTGTCGCCGACGGCGGGAATGAATTTCTTGTCACCGCTCAGGCTCCAGAAGCCGAAATGGGGTACCTTCAGCACCGGCTGCTTGTCGCCGAGCCTGAGCGGCAGTTTTCTCAACGTCATCTTCTCCAGATCGATGACGCCGACGAAAGGTGAGTTGAAGAAGCCGGCGATATAGAAGTGGCCGTCGAGCATTGCATCGAAAGGCGCGACGCCGACGTTTTCGAATTTTCTGTGCGGCTTGAAATGCGGCAGCGGCTGGTCTGGCGTGGTGTCCTCCATGACCCAGAGGGCGTCTTTGTCCATCAGCGCGAAGACCAGGTAGTTCTTGTAGTGCTTGATGCCGACGTTCTTCGAGCCGGTTTCGATGGTCTGCACCGGATTGAGATCGTGGTCGAGAATCTCGACGGTCTTGTTGTCGTAGTTGGCGATTGCCAGATAGCGCGGTGTGACGATGAAGCCGATGGCGCTCTTGCTGGTCCGGTATTCCTTCAGCTTCTTCTCCGTGATCGGGTCGAACTTGATGACATAGCCGTCCCGGGTGATGGCAAAGCCTTCGTTGCGGTGGAACTTGACGACCGCGTGATTGAAATTGCGCATATTGGGGATGCGGTTGACCAGCCGGTCGCCGACGATGACCGCCAATGCCGAATCCTCCCGTTCGATGACGAACAGTTTTTCTGCGGCCAGTGACAGTGTTGCGAAGCCCAGCAACAGGGCGGCAAGCAGCAGTTTCTTCATTGACGTGTACTCTTGATATAGGCGGTGATGGCGAGCAACTGCTCGGGGGTCAGATCGAACGCGGGCATCAGGTTTCGGCGGTAGCCGAGCGCCTTTGCCGACTCATCGGGCGTGGCGATATGGGCCATGATCTGCGCGTCGCTGCGTTTGGCGGCGATCTGTGCGAACGGTGGGCCGAAGGCCTCGGCTGTCTGGTGGTGGCAGCCCCAGCATTTCTCCTCGAACAGGGTTTGCCCGAACAGGGCGGGGTAGAACCGCCGGTTCTTGTTGATGAAGTTGTACTTGCCCACCGGAACATTGGCGGGGTAGCGCTTCACCATCTTGAGTGATGCCGTGTCGTAGACGAGCAGCGCGCCGTCCGGCTCATAGATGCTCAGATAGGCATACTTGCCGTCACCGGAGAACTCGGTGTGGTTGAACTTCTTTCCCTTCACCGGCCTCAGAGTCCGGGTGCTGTAATCCTTCTTGTTGACCAGCACCAGCTGGTCGCTGCCGTTGTCGACCCAGAGCCACGGCGTCGCCGGATGGGTCTTGACGAAAAAGCCGTCACCGCCGACATCGACCTTCTCGACGAACGACCAGTCGTACATCCGCCATATCGTGATGGCCGACTGGCGCAGATGGGGGGTGGCGAAATAGAAGTGGCCGTCCTGGTACCAATAGGTGGCCGAGAAGAGGTGCGGCATGCTGTCGATGGGGTGGCTGAAGACGATCTTTCGCTTCGCCAGATCGAATACCTCCAGTCGTTTGCCGTGCCGGGAGGTGCCGATGATGAAGTGTTCGAACGGATCGATGAAGAAGTCCTCGAATGGCGCGTCGAGTTCGATGTAGTCGATATCGAGGCTGCGGGTGTCGAGTATGCCAAGCAGCGGCCGGTCGCGATAGGTGAACAACGCCTGGTCGCGGGTATAGAGGTCATAGAGCGCGCTGATACGGCCCTGCAGTGGCAGGATGCGTTCCACGTCGAGACTGGCGGCGTCGAGCACCACCAGGTTCTGGGGCAGGCGGCAGGTGGCAAACAGCCGCCTGTTGTCCTGTGAGACGGCGATATTGCGCAGATAGACACAGGCGCGCACCTGGTTGACCAGTCGGCCTTCGGCCAGCGAATATTGCGTCACCCAGCCGTCACGGGAAGGGATGAAGATGCGTTCCCCGTCCGGTAGTGTGTATTTGATGCCGCCATGGACGTTGTCGACCGGAAACTTGTCCAGGATCCGGTCGTCTTCGATGATCCAGACCTTGTCGGCGCCCCGTTCGACCACCGGCGTGACATTACGAATGTCCCGGATGCCAAGATCCTTCGATTTCGCCTCGAAGAGGCGCCTGCTGGCTTCGATGTCCCGTTGTGTCCAGCTGAACTCTCCGGGTTTGGCCAGATAGCCGATGATGGCCGCCGCGTCCTGTACCGTCAGGTTGGGAAACGGTGGCATCAGTGTGGCCGGCAAGCCTTCGAGGATGATCTTTTCCAGTTGCTTGGGCGATTTGCGTTTGAGGAACTGGGGCAACAGCGGCGGGCCGCTGTGGCCGATACGGTCGGGATGGTGACAGCCCGAGCAGTGTCGATCGTAGAGTCGTTTGCCGCTACTGACCGGATGCTCGCCCTGCTGGGTGGCTTCGAGCTGGTGAATGGCGAGACTGTCGCCGATGCCGGAAGAAAGAGCCTGGCTCGAGGCCAGGCCAAGCAGGGAGGAGAGGACCAGAATTCGGATCGGTTTCGGCAAGTACAAGCGAATAACCTCGGTGCGGTTTGATTCTTGTGGTTACATCGAGAGCAGAGCGTGTTCGAATACTTGCTATCGTAACCTTTCGGGCGTGCCCTGGCATCTCAGGACCCGTCTGAAAAGTCACGTCATTGGGTTTGTTGGTCCCCCTTGGTCGTTGGTGGAGATCGCCTGCCCCGGCGACAGTCCGGGGCAGGCCTTGCGGTTGCTTCAGATGATCAATAGATGTCGTTCATCGTATTGGTTACGTTGAACTTGCCGGTCGGCGTCTTCAGACGCTTGTCCTTGATGATCTTCTTCAGCTTGAGTGTGTTGGAGTCGTAGACCAGGATCGCGGACGGTACCTCCTTGTGGCCCCAGACCGAGGTCCAGAGCTCGGAACCGTCGGCATTGAACTCCAGGTGTACCGGACCACGAAGCTTGACCTTCTTGCCGCCACCGATGTCGAAATCGCCACGGAATTCCTTCGGCATCGGCAGGGTCTTGACCACTTCGAGGGAGTCCTTGTCGATGACGTAGATCTGCGTCTGCAGCTTACGATCCGGGTTGACCGGGCGATCAGCAAAGATGTATTTGCTGTTCGGATGCGACTTGATGAAGAGGTTGCCGCCGCCGTTGCCGGGAAGCTTCGTCGTTTTCACGATCTTCCAGGCATTGTCGGGGTGGCCCTTCGGATCGGTCCCGATGAAGACGATGGCATTGGCGCCGATGTGGCCGGTGCCCCAGATGGGACCGTACTTCTTGTGGTCGACGTTGACGCCACGACCCGGGTGGGGCTTGTTGGCGCCGGTCTCGACCATGGCGGCCAGCTTGCGCTCGACGGTATCGACCACGGCCACCTTGTTACGGGCGTTGGCCGCAACGAGGAAGTAGCGCTTGGACAGATCCCAGCCGCCGTCGTGCAGGTAGCGTTCGGCGTCGATCATCGTGATGGTCGGATTGTCCACGTCCTCGTAGTTGTAGAGCCAGACCTGACCGGTCTCCTTGACGTTGATCACCCATTCGGGTGCGTGGTGGGAGGCGACGATCGATGCCACGCGTGCTTCACGGGTGAACTCCCCGGTGTCATAGGTATAGCTGGCGGTGGAGACGATCTTCTTCGGCTCCAGCGTCGGGCCATCGAGTACGACGATCGAAGGCGGCCAGTAGCAGCCGACGACGACCAGTTTGTCGTCATAGTTGCCTTTCTCGCCGTTGTATTTCGAAGTGTCGATGGAACGGGCGTCGTTACAGGTGCGGATCTCCGCGACGTTCTGCGGCGTCTTCATCCACAGGTCGATCATAGAGGCCTTGCCATCCCGGCCGATGACGTACATGTAACGGCCCGACTTCGAGGTCCGCAGGATGTGAGTGGCGAAACCCGAATCGACGACGCTGATGATCTCTTTCTTGTCACCGTCGACGATGGCGATCTGGCCGACGTCACGCAGGATCACGCCGAAGTAGTTCTTCCAGTTACGGTTGCCTTCGGGCTTGGTGGGCCGCTTGTCCACGGGCACCAGCACCTTCCAGCTCTTCTTCATGTCCGCCATGCTTTTTTCCGGCGGCGGGGGCGGCGTCATCTGGATGTACTTCGCCATCAGCGCGGTCTGCGCCTTGGTCAGCTCACCCGACTTGCCCCAGCCGGGCATGCCGCCGGGCGTGCCATTGAAGATCAGATGTTCGAGTGCCGCGGTACCCATGGCCTTGGTCTTCTTCGGCTCCAGGCTGGGTCCGAGCGCGCCCTTGCGCAGCATGCCGTGACAGCCGGCGCAGCGGTCGAAGTAGATCTGCGTCGCGTCCTTCAATTCAGCATCGGTCAGTGTGGGTTCTTTACTGTCTCCCTTGGCAAACGCAGAATTCGCGAGAACCATCGATATGCCAAGAGCAAGCAGTTTGCTCACCGGTTTTTTCATAACCATCTTCAGTTACCTCGTTGGACTGTTGGTGTTGCGGAAAACGTTGGTTCATCGGGGGTGTCCGGCACGACACCCCCTTTTTTGTGTCCGAAATCAGTCGTCTGATTCCCCGCGTGCGATCCTCTTCTTCTCCGAAAAGTAGATGAAGAACATCGGCAGCACGATCAAGCTGTGCAGAAAGATCGTCAGCGTCATCGGTCCCCGGTTGAGGGTGCCGAAGAAGCTCGGGAACACATCGGTGAATGCTTCGATCATGGTTGTTTCCTCTTGTTGAATCCGGTTGGCCACGCTCCGGAGAGCGTGGCCGGGTTGAACGTCATGCGGTAGCCGGTTGTGCACCCGATGGTGCCGTGTCGCCAGCGGTGATGCCCGCTGCCTCTTCGGCCTTCAGGCGTGGTCCGATGGTCAGCAGATCCTTGAACAGGAAGATGAAGCCGAGCATCGTCACAACCCCCATGGCCAGCCGCCAGCCCATTGCCTGCAACATCCAGACGGAGTTCTGGGCGGCAAAGTAGCCTTGCCAGGTGGAACCGAATTCGGCCCGCTCGATCATGCTTTGCTGATAACCGGCGATGGTCAACGCCATCGTCATGCCAAGCACGCCGATCGTCAGCAGGGCGACACCCCACTTGCTGGCGGCGGTGAAGCGCATCCGCTGAATGCCATACTTGCCCTGGACCACGATGTACATCATCCCGATCAGGATGGCCGCGTAGGCACCGTAGAAGGCCAGGTGGCCGTGGGCGGGTGTCCACTGCGTGCCGTGGGTGTAGATGTTGATCTGTGGCAGGGTGTGCATGAAGCCCCAGACACCGGCGCCGAGGAAGTTGCCAAAGGTGTTGACGATGAACCAGGCGAAGGCCGGCTTGTTGGCGATCGGCTGCTGTTTGGCCGACTGCTTGCCCCAGTCATAGATGACGTGGACGAACATGCCGATCAGTGGTACCGGCTCGAGCGCGGAGAACAGGGCGCCGATCTCCCACCAGTACTCGGGAGTCCCGATCCAGAAGTAGTGGTGCCCCAGGCCGAGAATGCCGGAACCGAACAGCATGGCCAGCTCGATCCAGATCCACATCTCGACGATCTTTCGGCTTGCGCCGATGGTCTTGATCAGTCCCCAACCGACGACGGCGGCGACATAGACCTCCCAGGTGGCTTCGACCCAGAGGTGGATGACCCACCACCACCAGAACTGGTCCATCGAGATGTTCTTGGTGAAGAACATGCCGGCGAGATAGAGACCGGCCAGGGCGAGCAGGTCGAACATCAGGACGGTGAGGATGCCGGTCCGGCGGCCCTTGAAGGCGGTGAGGAAGACGTTGGCGAGAAAGCCGAGTACGACCACGACGATACCGATATCGGCCCAGCGAGGTGCTTCGAGATATTCACGCCCTTCATTGATCAGCCAGATCGACATCTCGTTGCCTGCGCCCACCTGTACCAGCAGATAGACCAGGACGACGACAGCGATGGCGGCCGTCAGAACGTAGAACAGCAGCTTGCCGAGGCCGATGCCAACGGTTTCGATCCCGGTCTCCTCTGGCAGCAGCCAGTAGACCGAGCCGATCATCGCATAGAGCAGCCAGACCACCAGCGCATTGATGTGCACCGTGCGGTTGACTGAGAAATCCAGAATTTCAAACAGGAAATTCGGATAGAGAAACTGCGTGGCGGCCAGCAGGCCAAACAGCAGGTTGGCTAGGAACAGAATGATCGCAACGCGGAAATAGTTGATTGCGAGCTTCTGCGACTCCCATTTGACTTCACTGTATTTACTTAGCATTGACACCACCATTTATTTTCGCAAAGTTTCTCGGGAAACCGTTGGTATCGATCGACGCCATGTGCTTGAGAAAGGCGACGACGGCCTTGGCCTCGTCCTCGGTGATGCCGAGCTCGGGCATGCGCCGCGCATGGGTCGGGAAGGTGGATGGCTTCATCAGGAACTTCGCCATCGCCTCTTCACGCGTCTGTGTGCCGGTCATGGCCATGTAGGGTCCGGCGTCGCTCCAGGCGGGGTCGAGCCAGGCCTTGGTGAGGTCGGGCGCGAAATATCCGCCGTTCCCGAGCAACGTGTGGCAGGACATGCAGTTTTTGGCCTGCACCGTCAGCTTGCCGTGCCTCAGCAGGGCGGCCGCCTCCTCGTCGCTGTAGTCGCTGCGACCGAAGAACGACTCTTTCTCGCCGATGATGGGGATCTCATGGCCACGCTTGGCATCGTACTCGTAGGTGATCTTGTGATTGATCACCGTCGCCGGAGGGACGCGCATCGGCTGCTTCGCATCCAGCTCGGCGCTCGTACTCATCGAAATCTGGGCCACGGTGTCGACACTGAGCCATATCAGCAATACCGCACTGACCCCGGTGACCCACCCGGCGGATTTTCGCCAGAAGCGGGTACTGCTCCAGACAGAAGTCGGTCTTTCTTCCACGCTGCACCTCTTTTGTTTGCTTAGGTTGTTGGGTTGGTTGATTGGTTAATGGGAATCCGGTGACTCGCAGGCGGCGTGCGTGCGAACCACGAGGAAATAGACGATATGGGGAAAGATCAGGTAGCCGACCATCGCGCCCATCAACACTTTCTGGGTGAACGGGTCGCTCTTGATGTGTACCGACAAGACCCACAGGCTGTAGGTTTGCAGTCCCCAGAACGCGTAGGCCAGCGGCATCATGTAACTTCGCAGGCGATCGATCTTTACCAGGGTAAACGTCCCGGCATAGGCGGTTCCGAACAGAATCACCAGCGCCGCCGAGACGAAAATCGTGAGAAAGCTAGAAGAGTCCAGATAGGGCATGGCGCCTCCACGATGTGACAAATAGTGAAATCTATTGCCAGCGAGTGTAGGAACTGGGCCTCTGCTTTTCCTTGACCCGGATCAAAGGTACACTTCGCTGCGATCAACAACTCAATCGACAGGACACTATCTGATGAAGAAGACACACATTCTCGCGCTGGCGGTCATCGCCTCGCTGACGGGCTGTAGCGGTGGTGACGACGCCGCTACGGGTGAAGCGGCCAAGTCCATGGTGGAGAAGGCCGCCGAGGGCGCCAAAGAGGTGGCCGGCAAGGCCGTCGACAGCGCCAAGGATGCTGCTTCGGCCGTGGCCGAAGGCACCAAGGACGTCGCCTCGGCCGCCGCCGACGCCACCAAGGAGGCAGCGGGTGCTGCCGTCGAGAAGGCGAAGGAAGTGGCCGGTGGCGCGGTCGAAAGCGTCAAGGAGGCTGCCGGTGGGGCCGCCGATGCCGCCAAGGGCGCCGTGGCTGCAGCCACCGGTGGTGCCGACGGCGCCAAGCTCTACTCGGCTTGCGCGGGCTGCCATGGTCCCCAGGGCGATATGAAGGCGCTCAATGTCTCGCCGCCACTGAAGGGACAAAGCAAGGAAGACATCGCCAAGAAGATCCACGGCTACAAGGATGGCAGCTTCGGCGGTCCGATGAAGGGCGTGATGGCGACCCAGGTCACCAAACTCAGCGACGCCGATATCGAGGCGCTGGCGGACTACATCTCCAAGTTCTGAAGCCATTTCGGAACACCTGGAAGAAAAACGGGGGCTTCGGCCCCCGTTTTTTTGTCCCGTGAATCGATCCGCCGCGGCTGGATCTCGACCGCATCAAGCCGGGATGTGGCGGGTGTCCTGCGGTGACGGGGTCGTCCCGGCCAGGCCGATCTCGTCGTCGTCGAGGTAGCAGCCGGGGTCTTCCGCCCAGGCGTCGCCATAGAGCTGCAAGGCGCGGATGCGGCTGTTGCCGTTGCAGATGTCGAGATGGGCGCAGGCGCCGCAGCGGCCCGATACCTGTCGCGGGCGGCGCTTGAAACCGGCCATCAGCGGGTTGCTGGTGTCTTCCCAGATTTCTCCGAACGGGCGTTCGCGCACGTTGCCGAGGCTGTGATCCCACCAGAAGGTGTCGGGGTGGACGTTGCCGAGGTTGTCGATGTTGGCGATGTTGACGCCGGCGCTGTTGCCCCCCCACTGTGCCAGCTTGCGGCGGATGTGGTCGGCGCGGTCGGGAAAGCGACGACGCACCCAGTGGTAGAAATAGACGCCATCGGCATCGTTGTTGCCGGTGACGAACTCCTTGTCGCTGCCCGATTCCACGGCTTCGAGCACCGTCTCGAACAACAGATCCATCGCCTTGCGGGTGGTTTCGAAATAGGCGTCCTGCTTGCGGTTCTTGTTGCCGCGGCCGCCGTAGTTAAGGTGTGAGAGGAAAAACTTGTCGACGTGCTCGTCCTCCATCAGTTGCAGCAGGGCGGGAAATTCGGCGGCATTCTGCTCGGTGAGGGTGAAACGCAGCCCGGTCTTGATGCCTTCCTGATGGCAGAGCCGCAGCGCGTCGAGGCTGGCGTCGAAGGCTCCCTGCTTCTGCCGGAAGGCGTCGTGGGTCTCACGCAGGCCGTCGAGGCTGATGCCGAGATAGTCGTAGCCCACCGCACGGATGCTGGCGATGTTCTGGGGCGAGATCAGTGTGCCGTTGGTGGAGAGAGCGGTGTAGAACCCCTTTTCCTTGGCGCGGTGGGAGATCTCGAAGATATCGTGGCGCATCAGTGGCTCGCCGCCGGAGAGTACCAGCACCGGCACGCCGTAATCGCGCAGCTCGTCCATCACGGCATAGACCTCGGCGGTGGACAGTTCCCCGGCGAAATGGGTGTCGGTGGAGATGGAGTAGCAATGCTTGCAGGTAAGGTTGCAGCGCCGGATCAGGTTCCAGATCACCACCGGACCGGGCGGCGGTCGCTTCGGCAACACGGGGGTTGGGTCGAGCAATTCCTTGACGAACTGGTTGACTCGGAACATCGCTATCCTCCTTCACGGTGATGGGCCCGGCGATCGTGGTGGCTACAGCCTGAACCCGGTCTTTTTCAAAATCCGCGTACTGAACAGTACATCGTGGGCACGAACCCGCCCGGCCATCAGCGCCTGCATCTCGTCGATCCGCGCCAGCACCTCGTCGCGGTCGTGGCCGTGCACCATGGCGAAGAGGTTGTAGGGCCAGCGCGTGCCGAAGCGGGGGCGTCGATAGCAGTGGCTGACATAGTCGAGCGCAGCCAGTTGGCGGCCGATCTCATCGACGTGCTCGTCCGGCACGTCCCAGACGCTCATGCCGTTGCCGCGGTAGCCGAGGGCATAGTGGTTGGGGACGGCGCCGATGCGGCGAATGGCGCCGGCCGCCAGCATCTGGTCGAGCCGCTCGATGACCACGTCGCTGCCGACGCCGAGCCGGGCCGCAATGTCGGCATAGGGTGTCGGCGTGACCGGCAGACCGGCCTGGGTCAGCCGGATGAGCCGGCGCGAGAGGTCGTCGTCGAAGGTTCCGGGCGCCGAGGCGTCGAGGGGGTCGATGACAACGTCGCCCATTGCCCTTCACACCTCGAAATGGAGGCCGATGAAGTACTCCTCCTGCTTTGGCAGATTCAGTACCTCGCAGCCGGTTTCCCGCTCGATCTCGGCGATCACTTCGCCGACCCGTCCGGGGCGGTCGGTGGCGATGACGAACCACATGTTCAATGCATGATCACGGGCGTAGTTGTGGGCCACCTCCGGGTGCCGGTTGACGGCGGCGGCGATCTCGTCGAAGCGGTCGTCCGGTGCGGTCAGCGCGCAGAGGGTCAACGCGCCGCCGAGCCTCTCGGCATGGTACATCGGGCCGAAACGGGACAGCATGCCGTCGTCGAGCAGCCGGCGAACGCGGTCGATCAATGTCTGTTCCTCGGTGCCGAAGCGCGCTGCCAGTGTCAGGAACGGCCGCTCGACCAGCGGAAACCCGCCCTGTAGTTCGTTGATGATCTGACGGTCGAGTTCGTCCATCGTCCGGCTAGCCGTTGGCCACCTGTTTCGGGGGTTCCAGATAGCGGGCGCCGCGCTGCTTGAAACGTCGGCGGCTGAACAGGATCTCGTAGGGGATGTGCGCCAGACCGGCGGTCTGGCGAATCCGCGCCAGGCTGGCGACCACCGTCTCCCGGTTCATGCCGTGGATCATCGTGAAGAGGTTGTAGCGCCACAGCGGCAGGCGCCGGGGGCGGCGGTAGCAGAGGGTGATGCAGTCGAAGGCGCCGAGGCGCTTGCCGACCGCCTCGACTTCGTCGTCGGGCACGTCCCAGACCACCATGGCGTTGGCCCGGTAGCCTAGTTCATGATGGCGGATGACGGTGCCGAAGCGTTTGATGACGCCCGCCTCGGTGGCGGCCGCGATCCGCTCGAGCAGCGTCTCTTCGGTGATGCCGAGCGCTTCGGCCAGGGCGGCGTAGGGGCGGGGGGTCAGTGGCAGCCCGTTCTGGATGGCGGCCATGATCTTCTGATCGAGTTCGTTCAGCACCATAGCGGGAACCCCAGGTCGATGTGGTAGGCGGCTTCCATCGGCAGATTGAGCAGGCGGCATCCGCTACGCGCCCGGATGTCGTCGAGCACCGCGTCGACCGCCTCCCGGGAGGCGGCGGTGACGACGAACCAGAGGTTGAATTCGTGTTCGCGCTCGTAGTTGTGATTGACGGCATCGTAGCCGTTGACCAGTTCGGCGACCTCGTCGAGACGATCCTCCGGGACGGCCAGCGCGGCCAGTGTGCTGGCGCCGAGCCGGCGTGGTCGAAAGACCGGGCCGATGCGGCTGATCATGTTGCGGTCGGTCAGGCTTTGCAGGGTGTCGATGACGGTCTGTTCGTCGCAGCCCAGCGATTCGGCGATGGCCGCGAACGGGCGGGAGGTGAGGGGGAAGTCCCGCTGGTAGTCGTTGAGCAGCCGGTATTCGAGGTCGGACAGTTCGGGTCGCTTGTTATCGGCAGGCATTGTCGTCAACCCAGATTCCACAACAGTTGACGATCAGTATCGGGAATCGGCGTCGCCGCGTCCTTGATCCACGTTAAGCCGGAAATGCGGCAGGGATAACAGTTTCGTCGGCGGCGGCCGGGGGATTCGCTGGTATCATGGCGGCCCCGATCATCACGCAAGGACACGGTGGCTGCGATGGCATTGGAGCTGTTCAACAAAAAGGGGCATGTCTGCGTTTCGTTCTCCGACCTGGTCACCGGTGAGGCGGTGCAGGCCAACCAGTTTCTGATCGTCGACAACGGCCACGCGGCGATCATCGACCCGGGTGGCGAGCTCACCTATTCGCGGCTCTACATGGCGCTGGGCAAGTACGTCAGCGTGCGCGGGCTGGACTACATCATCGCCTCCCACCAGGACCCGGACATCGTGGCCTCCCTCAACCGCTGGATGGTGGGCACCGACTGCAAGGCGGTGGTGCCGGAGCTGTGGGAACGGTTCATTCCCCATTTCACCACCCCGGGGCGTACCAGGGACCGGCTCATCTCCATTCCCGACCAGGGGATGAACCTGCAGCTGGGGAATATCGGCCTGAAGGCCATTCCCGCGCACTTCCTCCATGCCGAAGGCAACTTCCAGTTCTACGATCCGGTGTCGAAGATCCTCTTCTCCGGCGACATGGGCGCCAACCTCGCCACCGGTGATCTCGACAGACCGTTTCGCAAGATCGATGAGGCGATTCCATTCATGGAGGGCTTTCACCGCCGCTATATGAGTTCCCGCAAGGTCTGCGCCTACTGGGCCAATATGGTGCGGCAGCTCGATCTGGAGTGGATGGTGCCGCAGCATGGCAGGCCGTTCAAAGGCCGGAAGCTGATCCATCAGTTCCTCGACTGGATCGCCACGCTCGATTGCGGCACCGACCTGATGACGCAGGATCACTACCGACTGCCGTGAGATGACCTCGCAGCCGGCGACACGCAAGCTGTTCTTCGCGCTGTGGCCCGACGAGGGGACCCGTCGGCGGCTCTACGACGCCACCCGGGCCTTCAGCGGGGACGGGCTGGTGATGCCGGCGGCCAATCTCCACCTGACACTGGTCTTTGTCGGCCATGTGGATGCCGCCACCCAGCGTTGCATGGAGACGGCTGCCGCACAGTTGCGGCAGGCGCCGTTCGAACTGGTGCTCGACTGCATCGACAGCTTCGGTCGGAAAATCCTCTGGGCCGGCAGCCGCCAGCCGCCGGATGCGCTGTTCGAATTGCAGCGTTCGCTCGATGGGGTGTTGGCCGAGGGGTGTGGCCACCGGCCCGAACAGCGCCCCTATCGCCCCCACGTCACGCTCCAGCGCAAACTGCGCCGGCCGGTGCGGGATCGGTTGCCGGAAGCGGTCATCTGGCGGGTGGATCGTTTCTCCCTGATCGAGTCGGTGGCGATGAACCGGCCCGCCACGCCGCCCCGCTATCAT
>Ga0256914_1001695_pt1 | contig 19341 bp, 17 predicted proteins | sample HulkmetaG_FD_191571 | JGI IMG/M metagenome (GOLD analysis project Ga0256914, IMG submission 191571) | Hydrothermal chimney microbial communities from Main Endeavour vent field at the Juan de Fuca Ridge, Pacific Ocean - Hulk | ecosystem: Environmental > Aquatic > Marine > Hydrothermal vents ... | reverse complement strand
CCGCTGGAAATAGATTTGATCATTGTGGCGACGGTAACGCCCGATATGTTCTTTCCGAGTACGGCCAACTTGGTGCAAGACAAAGTGGGTGCCAAAAACGCCTGGGGATTCGATGTTTCCGCAGCTTGTTCCGGATTTATTTTTGCCCTTTCGGTGGGTACGCAGTTTGTTTGGGCCGGAACTCATAAAAAGGTGGTGGTTATTGGCTCCGATAAAATGAGCGCCATTACCAATTATCGTGATCGCAATACCTGTGTGTTGTTTGGCGATGCGGCCGGGGCCGTTTTGCTGGAGCCGACCGATCGCGACGATATCGGCATCATGGACTTTTTACTTTATTCCGACGGAAGCGGTGCGGAATATTTGAAGATGAAAGCCGGCGGAAGTTTGTTCCCGGCCTCTTTGGAAACCGTGGTGAACGATTGGCATTTTATTTATCAGGACGGCAAAACGGTGTTTAAATTTGCCGTAACCAAAATGGCCGAAGTTTCGGTTGATATTCTGGAAAAGAACGGCCTTTCGGGCAAAGACCTTACCTTGCTCGTTCCGCATCAGGCCAATTTGCGTATTATCGATGCTACCGTAAAACGTCTGGGAATCGATTACGACCAGGTAATGATCAATATCGAACGCTACGGCAATACCACGGCCGCTACCATTCCTTTGGCACTTTCGGAAGCGTACCAGATGGGGAAATTGGACACGGGCGATTTGGTATTGTTTTCCTCCTTTGGCGGCGGATTTACCTGGGGCAGCGCTTTGCTGCGCTGGGGCCTTCCCAAGCCCAAACAGACCATCGAGCAGAAATAAGGAAGCACGCCATGAAAACAGCCTTTATTTTTCCCGGGCAGGGTTCGCAATTTGTCGGCATGGCCAAAGATTTGTACGAAACCTTTGACCTGGCGCGTTCCTATTTTGATCGGGCCAATGAAATTTTAGGCTTCGATTTGAAGAAAGTTTGCTTTGAAGGCCCGGAAGAAGAGTTGAAAAAAACCTACATTACCCAACCGGCCATTTTTGTGCACAGTGTAGTCGTTAACGAATTGCTTAAAGAAAAGGGCCAAACGCCGCAGGGTGTGGCCGGGCATAGTTTGGGCGAGTACAGCGCTTTGGTTGCCGCGGGAAGCCTTTCATTTGAAGACGGGTTGAAACTGGTGCAAAAGCGCGGGCAGCTCATGTACCAATCCGGTCAAAAAAATCCGGGCACCATGGCCGCACTGATCGGCCTTTCGGAAGAGCAGGTGTACGCTTTGTGCGACGAATTGAAATCCGAAGGCGTTATTCAACCGGCCAATTTCAATTCGCCCGGACAAATTGCCATTTCGGGCGAGGTAAATGTGATTCGCAAGGCCATCGAAAAAGCCAAAGAAATGGGCGCCAAAAAGGCCGTGGAGTTGGTGGTTTCCGGAGCATTCCACAGTCCGTTAATGGATGACGCCCGTGCCGGATTGCAGGAAGCGCTGGAAAAAACCGAAATCAAACCGGCGCAGGTGCCGGTTTACACCAATGTCACGGCGCAGCCGGTTAGCGAGGCCGCACAGATTCGCACCTTGTTGTACCGCCAATTGACCAGCCCGGTGCTGTGGCAAAAAAGCATGGAAAACATGATTGCCGACGGCTTTGAGCGTTTTTACGAAATTGGCCCGGGTAAGGTGTTGACCGGTTTGTTAAAACGCATTAATCGACAGGTTCCGTGCCAGCCGGTCGGAACCGCAGAGCAAATAAACGCAACGGGGGAATAAAAAATGAGTGAGAGTAAAGTAGCCATTGTTACGGGTTCGGCGCGGGGCATTGGCAAGGCCATTGCTTTGAAATTTGCCAAAGACGGGTACGATGTGGTTATTTCGGACATTCTGGAAGATGTGGCCAAAGAAACGGCCAAAGAAATCGAAGCATTGGGGCAAAAGTCGCTGGTGGTAGTGGCCGATGTTTCCAAAGCCGAAGATGCGGCCCGTTTAATCGACGAAACGGTGAAGGCATTTGGCCGTCTGGATGTGTTGGTGAATAACGCCGGCATTACGCGTGACAATTTGGCCATTCGCATGAAAGAGAGCGAGTGGGACATGGTGCTCAACATCAATCTGAAAGGCACCTTCTTGTGCTCGCAGGCGGCGGCCAAGGTGATGATGAAAAAACGTTCCGGGCGCATTGTAAACATCGCTTCGGTCAGCGGAATTTTAGGCACGGCCGGACAGGCCAACTACGCTTCGTCCAAAGCCGGTGTAATTGCGCTTACCAAAGCGCTGGCCCGCGAACTGGGCCCGCGGAACATTACGGTGAATGCCGTGGCCCCCGGGTTTATTATTACGGAAATGACCGAAAAACTGCCGGAAAAAGTCAAAGAAGACTATCTGTCGCAAATTCCGCTCAAGCGTGGCGGCACCCCGGAAGACGTGGCCAATGTGGTGGCTTTTCTGGCCAGCGATGCGGCCTCGTATGTGACGGGAACGACTTTAATTGTCAGCGGCGGATTAGTGATGTAAAATACAAAATGTCATTTGCGTTGTGCCCCGAATATGATTATAATTAACGAAATTTAAATGCTGATGGTTGAAATCAGTTTAAGAGTATTGAAAAATCAACACATCCGCAATTCCGATCAATTTTAATCGGGATGCGAAAAAAGTTTTGGAAACTAAACGTATAACCAAAAAGGAGAAGGTATATGGATATCGAAGCAACCGTTAAGGAAATTATCGTTGAACAGTTAGGCGTTGACGAATCGCAAGTAAAACCCGAAGCATCGTTTATCGATGATTTGGGCGCCGATAGTTTGGACACTGTGGAATTAGTCATGGCTTTCGAAGACAAATTCGGAATTTCCATTCCTGAAGACGAAGCCGAAAAAATGCGTACGGTAGGGGATGCTATCGAGCATTTAAAACAGAAATTGGCTGAAAAAGAAAATTAATGAACGCATTCGGTGGTAAGAAGCAATCTTGCACAGGAAAGATTGCTTCTTGCTTTTTTACAGCCGTGCCAACAGTTTAATGCTAAACGAATGAAAAAACGTGCAGTAGTACCGCACAATTAATTACGGAATTCAGAAAAGTCGGTTTTAGTAAGGGATTCATATATGAGCAAAAGACGGGTAGTCGTTACCGGAATGGGCGTTATTTCTCCCGTGGGTCATAATGTGGCGGAAACGTGGCAGGCACTGCTTGCCGGTAAAAACGGTATCGATAAAATTACATTATTCGATACGACAGGCTTTACAACAAAAATTGCCGGTGAAGTCAAAAATTTCGATCCTTTGCAGTATTTCGATCGCAAAGAAGTGCGTCGTCTGGATCGCTTTAGCCAGTTTGCCCTGGTAGCGGCCGAAGAGGCGCTTAAAGATTCCGGATTGGATCTGGAAAAAGAAGATCGTGATCGCATCGGGGTGATTGTGGGCTCGGGCATTGGCGGCATGCTCTCGTTTGAAGACGAGCACACCAAACTGGTAACCAAGGGGCCCACCCGCATGAGTCCGTTTTTTATTCCCATGATGATTATCGATATTGCCGCCGGTCATATTTCCATTAAATACAACTTAAAAGGCCCGAATTTTGCGACGGTTTCGGCTTGTGCTACAGCCGGCCACAGTATTGGCACGGGCGCGCGTACAATTCAGTACGGCGATGCCGATATTGTTGTCTGCGGTGGCGCCGAAGCGGCTATTGTGCCCAGCGGTATTGCCGGTTTTAATGCCTTAAAGGCAATTTCTACCCGCAACGATGAACCCCACAAAGCCAGCCGACCTTTTGACGCAAAACGCGACGGTTTTGTTTTGGGCGAAGGAGGGGGCATTTTGATTCTGGAAGAATTGGAACATGCCAGAGCACGCGGCGCTAAAATTTACGCCGAATTGGCCGGGGTCGGCTTTACTGCCGATGCCTACCATATTACCCAGCCCGCTCCTGCCGGCGAAGGCGCTGTGCGCGCCATGAAACAGGCCATTAAAGATGCCGGCCTGCAACCGACCGATATTCAATACATTAATGCGCATGGCACTTCTACTTATTTTAACGACAAAAACGAAACCGAAGCCATTAAGACGGTGTTTGGAGATTATGCCTACGAACTCAGCATTAGCTCTACCAAGTCGATGACCGGGCATCTTTTGGGTGCCTCCGGCGCTCTGGAACTGATTGCCACCATCATGACGCTTCGCGAAAATAAGATCCATCCAACCGTCAATTACGAATTTCCCGATCCCGCGTGTGATTTAAACTACACGCCGAATAAAGCCATCGAAAAAGAAGTGCACGCGGCGATCAGCAATTCTTTCGGTTTTGGTGGGCATAATGTAACCTTATGCGTTAAAAAATTCGAAGAATAATCCGTCGCAGCCCCTTTTTTTGCTCCGATCGGCAGATGATGTTTCGGAAGAGAAGCGTTGTCTGCCATTGGATTTTTTCATTGCGTATTCGTAATTTTACATCCGTAATTAACTGCAGGTACTGCTGTGCTGAAAACAGTAGAAAGTGGATTGAAACGGAATTGAAATGATTGAAAAACTTCTGCAACGCATTGGCCTTCACAAACAGGAAAGGGAAGTTTTCCCCATTCCGGTAAAAGAAATCGAACAAAAACTTAAATACACATTTAAAGACAAACACTTGCTTTTTCAGGCATTCAAGCATCGTTCGTTTTTGAATGTTACCCACGAAAAAAGCCAGGATTCCAACGAGCGGTTGGAATTTTTGGGTGATGCCGTCCTGGATTTGATCATCGCCGATCATTTGTATCGCTATTTTAACAAAGAAAACGAAGGCCAGCTTTCCAAAAAACGATCGGTTTTGGTCTCGCGTCCGGTTCTGGCCCAGATTACCGAAGAATTGGGCCTGGGTAAATATTTGCTTTTGGACAAAGGCGAAGAAAAAACCGGCGGACGTACACGGTTGAACAATTTGGCTAACCTGTTCGAAGCCGTGCTGGGCGCCATTTACATGGACGGCGGTATTGAGGCGGCTCAAAATTTTGTGCACCAGGTCGTGGTCAAGAATCGTGACCGTTTGCTGAATTACAAAAAGTATTTCAATTACAAATCGGCTCTGCTGGAAATGGCCCAGTCGCGCGGCTGGGGCAATCCTGCCTACCAAATTGTGGACGAGAGCGGCCCCGACCACAAAAAACGTTTTGTGGTGCGGGTAAACGTCAATAATCGCTGGCTGGCCAAAGGTATTGGGCCCAGTAAGAAAAAAGCGGAACAATTGGCCGCCCGCAATGCTCTGCAAAAGTTGGAAGAAGAAGAGACGAAGAAGGCGGAGAACAATCGTAATAACCACGGGCGCAAACGCCGCAACAATTCCCGCCGCAACCATCGTTCTTCCGCAAATGACAATGGGCAAAAACAAACACAAAAAACAAGCAATAAAGGGGCTTCCAATTGATCAAAATTATTAACGTGGTCGGCGCACGACCCAACTTCATGAAAATTGCGCCCATTCAGCGCGAAATGGCCAAATACGACAACATTCAGCCGGTTTTGGTGCACACCGGGCAGCATTACGACGAACGCATGTCCAAATTGTTTTTTGACGATCTGCAATTGCCCAAACCCGATATTTATCTGGATGTGCGTTCCGGTTCGCATGCCGTGCAAACGGCCAAGGTGATGATGGCTTTCGAAGAAGTGCTCAAACAGGAAAAGCCGGATTTGGTGATTGTGGTGGGCGATGTCAATTCCACGGCGGCCTGCAGCATGGTGGCGGCCAAGATGGACACCAAAATCGCCCACGTAGAAGCCGGATTGCGCTCGTTCGATCGTACCATGCCCGAAGAAATCAATCGCCTGGTAACCGACGTGCTGTCCGACTTTTTGTTTGTTACCGAAAAAAGCGGGCTGGAAAATTTAAAGCGCGAAGGCATTGACGATGCCAAAGTGCATTTTGTGGGCCACGTGATGATCGATTCGCTCATTTACTTTGAGCCTATGGCCGAAAAATCGCCGGTTTTGCAGGATTTGCAGTTGGAGCCCCAAAGCTACGGGCTGATTACCCTGCATCGCCCCAGCAATGTGGATCACAAAGAAAATTTTCTGAAATTACTCAACGCTTTCGAACACATCGAAAAGCAAATTCCGCTTATTTTCCCCATTCATCCGCGTTCGCAAAAGATGATTGACCAATTCGGTTTGCGGGAAAAAGTGGAAAAAATGAAAAACTTGCGTTTGTTGGAGCCTTTGGGCTATCTTGATTTCATGAAATTGTTGCACAATGCCAAGCTGGTGCTGACTGATTCCGGCGGCATTCAGGAAGAAACCACCTACCTGGGCATTCCCTGTATTACCATGCGCGAGAATACCGAGCGTCCCGTTACCGTGGAAGTGGGTACCAACGTGCTGGTGGGAACCGACACGGAACGCATTATTGCAGAGGCGCAAAAAGTACTTGACGGGAATGCCAAAAAAGGGCAAATTCCCGAATTGTGGGACGGCAAAGCGGCCGAACGCATTGTGAAAATTTTAAACGAGAAATTGTAAAATGAAACATGTTTTTCCCCGGGGCAGCGGCATGCTGCTTGTGCTTTTTGTCTGGATGCTCACCATCGGTACGGCGGGCGCGCAGCAGCAAAACACCCTGCCCGATCTTCAGTCGCTTTCTTCGCTTTTTTCTTTAAGCCAGCAAACGCCAAAACCTCAGGCACTTACACCCGGCGATTTGATGAACGCCATCGATGAAAACACCTACCATGTCGATTCCGGAGACGAGTTTTACATTCGCGTGGATGTGCAGGGACCGGATGTCAAAATTTTTAATCCCGTGGTTTCTGCGGACGGCATGCTTGTTTTGCCGGATGTTTCGGCCCTGTACGTGCGGGGGATGCTTTTAAAAGAGGCCAAACGGCGCATTTACAGGCACCTTAAAGATTTTTATCCCGGTGCGGAAATCGACGTTTCGCTCTCCAAGGTGCACAAGGTGCGCGTTTCCGTCATCGGGGCGCTGGAACCGGTGGTTAAGCTGGACCTTACCTCTGCCGATCGTCTGGTGGATGCCATTCAAAACATTGTGGTGGCCTATCAGGCCGATACTTCCCGGGCCAAACTGTTGGATCATGTTTCCGCACGGCGGATCGATGTGATTCGCAGTAATGTGCGCCATCGTTACGACCTGTTGAAGTTCATGCGTTTGGGCGATTTGAGCCAGAACCCCTTGCTGCGCAGCAACGATGTGATATTTGTGCATTACCGGGATTCGTTGAAAAGCAATTTGGTGGTTGGCGGCGAAGTGGGCCAGCCCGGCGTTTATGAATTTGTGCCCGGCGATTATTTGATGCTGGCCGTGAAACTGGCCGGAGGCATGCTGCCCTCTGCCGATTCGAATCGTATTGAACTGTACCGCCGGGGGAACGAAGGGGGATTTGTGCGCCGTGTGTTGCGCTTACCGGCGGACAGCGCCCTGGCCCTGCAAGCGGGCGATCAGCTTTTTGTGCGCGCCAAACCTAAAAATCGCGAGCAGAAATTTGTCGAAGTGGAAGGCGAAGTTAAGTATCCGGGCGTTTACCCCATCGAAGAGGGCAAAACCCGTTTGTCGCAAGTGGTGCAATGGTTCGGCGGATTTACGGAAGATGCCGCGCCCGAACTGGCCTTTGTGCAGCGAGAAGTAAAGCGCAATAAAAAGCTGGAAAAGGGTCTGGAAGCCATGCGCATGATGAATGTGCAAAACAAGCAAATGCCCACTACGGACATGAGTTTTATTAAAGATTATTACCGCCAGAATTTGCAGATTTTGCAGGCGGACTTCGGCAAAATTGCGCAGGGCGACAATCCGAATCTCGACTTTTTGTTGCAAAACGGCGATCGCATTGTGGTTCCGGCCAGAGTGATGGCGGTTACGGTGGCCGGGGCGGTACGTAATCCGGGTATTTACCCCTATGTGAAGGGGGCAACGCTTAAAGACTACGTGAAAATGGCCGGTGGCTATGCCCCGCGGGCCAAGAAAGGGTTGACCAAACTCATCAAGTACAAAAGCGGCGCCTGGCTGGATGCCGGAGGCAAATCGGTTCCCGCGCCCGGCGACAAAATTTTCGTTCCGCAGCGTAACGAAATCGAATTTTGGCCTATGCTAAAAGAGGTGGTCACTCTGGTTGCTCAGATCGGAACTATTTTTGTCATCATTCGCAGCGTGAACAAATAAAAAGGAAAATCGTTCTGTGAAAGAAACCATCGTACCCATTCTGCAATATATCTGGCAAAAACGGAAGATTAATCTCTGGAGCTTTGTCGCCTCGATTTTGATTTTAATCGTCGTCGTATTTTTTGTTCTTGAGAAAAAATATACGGCCGATGTAACCATTCTGCCCCAGACTTCGGACATTTTTTCCCAACTGGGCGGCGGTGTCAGTGCGCTCTCCGGATTGTTCGGACTGGAAATGGGTTCGGGTTCGTTTAAATCGCAGGAAATGTATCAGGAAATTCTCCATTCCCGCACGCTGCAAAAACGTCTGCTCGATACCGAATTCGAAGTGAACGCAGACGGGAAAAAACAGAAAATGACGTTGTTGAAGTTTCTGGACATTGATGGCGATTCGCCGCGGGAGATCATGGAAAAAGCCTTTAAAAAGCTGGAAGATGATGTCATTTATACCAACATCAGCAGCGAAAGCAATATTTTGCAGTTAAAGGTAACGCTTAAAGATCCGTTTTTGGCGGCCGAAGTGGCAAACAAAATGGTGCAATATTTGAAAGAAATCGTAAAAGATCGTCTGGAAAATGACTTTATTACGCAGATGAAGTATTTGCAAACTCGCATCAATACGGTTTCGGACAGCCTGAAAATTGTCGAACAAAACTTGCAGCGCTTCTTGGAAAAAACGCGTGATTTGAATAAGCCGCAAAATGTGGTTAAGGAAATGCGGCTGAAACGGCAGATTACGGAAAAATCCACCATATACGCGGAATTAAAGAAACAGCAAGAAATAATGGTACTGATGAACGTTACCAATCTTTATCCGGTAAAAGTGCTGGATAAGGCTATGGTGCCTTACAAAAAAAGTCGCCCCAGGCGGGCGTTGTTGCTAATCTTTTTCGGGCTGCTCATTGTGATGGTTCAATTCTTCGTAAATTGGCTGATTGTACGGTTAAAGGATTTAAAAACGCAGGTTCTTCCTGCACAGGGCAAACCGCAACATTTGCCGAACAAAGTGTGACGATTTAGAACTTTCGATAACGATGGCGTGAAGAGGTGTAAGAATATTGACAGAGCCAAAGCGCAAATATTGGTGGAGAAAAGGTGTTTTTTTTGCAGTTAATTTCTTTGCCATCCTTTTGATTGCGCTCTCAACGGTTTTCCTTTTTCGGCCCCAATATACCGCCAAAGCTTTATTGTTACGACATCCTACCAGTCTGGGATTTCAGGATCAGTTTAATACCATTGCTCAGGTTATCGGGTTAAAAAGTAAATTCGGTAATTTTATCATTTCTTTTGAATTGTACCAGAACATTCTGGGCTCCCGTGCGTTTCAGCAAAAACTTTTTCACAAACCATTCACGTTTAACGATCACGGGAAAAAACGCACCGCCACCTTATTGCAATACCTGAACATTACCGGCAGGAACGAAAAAGAAATTTTTGAAAAAGCGTACAAAAAATTCAATGACGATATTCTTTACCTGCACAACGACGAATTGGACGGCGCTTTGTCCGTTGAGATAACGTTGCCCAATGCCGAGTTGGCCGCCAAAGTGGCCAACACGATGATCGGACAGCTTAAAAAACAGGTGCTGGCCATGATTGTGAGCGAACGGGACGAAAAACTGCGGTTTATTCGGCAAAAGATCGCCGGAGTCAAAGCGAAAATGGATTCTCTGGACAGCCGTTTGGAGCATTTTTTAGCCCTGGCCAAGGATCCTACTTTGCCGGCGAATCAGGTGCGTCGGATGCGTATCGAACGCGAAATTACGGTGCAAACCGCTGTGTTAACCGAATTAAAAAAGCAGGAAGAGATGTTCCTTTTGCAACAACTGCCCATTCTTAAACCCGTTTGGGTTCTGGATTCGGCCGTTGCGCCTTATCAAAGTTCGCGTCCCAAGCGAATTTTGTTGTTTATTTCGCTGGCGACTATCTTTTTCTTCCTTGAATTTCTTTTCTTTAATCTAAAAGCCTCGCTGTCCGGCGATTCCCGAAACAAGTAAACCGATGCCTAACGAATGGCCATGCGTATGAACCTACCATCCAAAAACGAACTTCGAAGTCTGGCGATAAATTTTTTTAACTACGGCATTTTTCAGTCGTCAACCTACATTGTGCCTTTGATTACCATTCCCTACATCATTCGTGTGGTGGGCATCGAAAATTACGGGATTATCAGCCTGGCCAACGGCATTGCCAATTACATTCGCGTTGGCGTGGATTACGGCTGGAATATTCTGGGCATTCAGTACATTGCGCGGGCCGGTAAAAACAACAAAAAACGCGGAGAAATTGTAAGCGCGATTTTGTCCCAGCAAATGTTTCTGGCCCTGGTAGGAGGCGCCATTCTGGGCTTGGCCGTTTTGCTTTTGCCTAAGTTGCAGCGCGAATCTCTGGTGTTTTTTCTGGCTTACGGTCTGGTTCCGGGCAATATGCTCATTTTAACCTGGTTTTACGTGGGAGCGGAACAGGTTAAGGATTTAAACTACATTTTTCTTTCTTCGAAATTGCTGTACGTTTTGCTGATTTTCTTTTTATTAAAACCGTTAAACAATTTTATGTGGGTGGTAGCTTTTAACAGCCTGTCGCTATTGGCCGCCGGAATGGGCAGCCTGCTTTTGCTGCGTTTTAAATACGGCATCCGGATTCGTCTGTACGGGTGGAAAAAGTTTTCGCCGCTTTTCAAGGAAGGCTGGCCCATTTTTGTCTCCTATTTTTCCACGAATTTTTACCGCAATTCCAATATTCTAATTCTGTCCGTTTTTGCCAGCGAACGGATTATCGGAATTTATTCCGTGGCCGAAAAAGCGGTTAAAGTGGTGCAAAGTACCTTTATGCCGCTTTCCCAAACGTTGTACCCGTACATTGCCAAAATTTCCAAAACAGATGAAGTTAAGGCGGCAAAATATTTGCGTTACATTATCATTGGCATGGCTGTTTTAAGCGGAATGGTTTCGGCCCTGATGTTTGTTACGGCTCCTTTGATTATTCGGCTGTTGGCCGGAACCACACCGGCGCTTGGCGTATTGCTGGTGCGGGTGGGCAGTTTGGTGGTTCTGTTCGGAGTTCTGAATTACATTCTTGGCGTTATTTATTTGACCAATTTCGGATTCAAGGAAAAGTTTTCGCATGCGGTGGTTTCTACGGGGATATTTGGTATTGTAAGCTGTTTTATTTTGTCCTATTTTTTCAGCGCTACGGGAACAATGCTGAGTTTTACGCTGTCCGAATTGTTTCTGTTGGTTCTGCTGACGCACTATGTGCGAAAATACAAACGATTGGGTAAACTGGTATGAAACCGCATTGCAGCATTATTGCCATTAACTGGAATAGCGCTCGGGACACCATCGAGTTTGTGGCTTCGCTGTGGAGCCAAAATTACGAGAACTTTTCGTTGATATTGTTGGATAATGATTCTACGGATGATTCGTTAAGCAAAATAAAAGCATGGATGAAGGCACCGGGTCGTATCCCCTCCGGATTCGAATTGGGAAAGGCGCTTCCCGAACGCATTCCGTTTGTCGAAATGGAATGGCAGGAAACGGATTCGTTTGTTCTTAGCGAAAACGAGCCGCTCAGGCAGGTTTTTTTGCTCAAAAACGAACGGAATCTGGGGTTTGCCAAAGCGGTTAACCGCGGGCTGGAATTTGCCCGCAAGCAGTTTGGCAGTCCGTACTATTTTTTACTTAACAACGATATTTTTATCGATGCCTCCGCTCTGGAAAAAATAATTGCTGCGGCGGAAACGAATCCCGAATTTGACGTGCTGCAAAGTGCGATTTATTATTATGATGCGCCCGAAAGGATCTGGAATGCGGGCGGGCGGATTTTACCCTGGGGACAAACCCGCTATTTTCGGAAAATGCCGCAAAGAAAAATTTACCGCACGTATTCAATTAGCGGATGTGCGCTTTTGTTGCGCAAGCAAACCATCGATACCCTGGGCCTGCTGGACGAACGTTTTTTCCACGGAGAAGAAGACCTTGAATATGCGTTGCGGTTAAAGAAGAACGGGCGGAAATGCGCGGTTGTTGCCGATTCCCGCATTTATCACAAGGTGTCCGTCGGCGCAAATAAACAATGGGCGCGTAAATCGGGACGTTTGATTAATGCGGCGCTCAATCGGTTTTTGAATATGAAGACGTATTTCCCGGCCTGGTTCTGGAAAATATGGCGCGTAATAACATTGTTTTATTATTTTCTGTTGCTATTGATTTTGTACCGGGAATCGCTCAGAGATTCCTGGAAAATAATTCGTTTAATTTACCACTATTCGGGACGGATTTCTGCGGTTACTCCGCAGCTTTTACAGGAAATTCGGGATAAGTTAAAATGATCGAATTATGGAGCAATACCATTGCGGTTTCTCTTATTTTTTCGCTGATTATCGTTGATGAGGTCAAGCGCTTTAAGATGATTGTTACACCGGCCGTTTTCTTTACCGCTCCGTTTTTGTTCATTATTCTGGTTACTAATTTTTTGTTGGTTTATTATCAATATCCTCCCGTTTCATTAAGGGTTATGTGGTTCCTGGCCGGACAGGCACTGATCATTTGGTTGTTGGGCCGGGCGCTGGAGCGTTATTTTTCCCGGGACACCAGCCACCTAAAATCCGCGGTGGATCGGCTGGCGGAATTTTATGCGCGTTATGCCTTGATTTTTATCGGATTGGGTCTGTTGGCCGCACTGTTTATTATCGGAAAAGCATTCTATCTGTTCATGTCCCACGGAAGCTGGCATTATTTTGGCCATTCCGATTACGAGAAGGTAATGTCGCAGGGCATTATCGCCCATTTAATTCATCTGGATAAAATCAGTTGCTTTTTTTTGGTGCTGATTTACAAAAAAAGCAAACGAAGTTTTCGGGTGCTGTATTGGCTTGTGTTCCTATTGAGCTTTTTTGCTTTGGCCCTGGTGCAAATTAAGCATCACATTTTGCATTTGATTTTATTAATGTTTTTGCTTTTGATTATTACGCGCAACGGCAGGGAACAATTAAAATCTCTGGCTACGGGATTTGTTTTGATTGTGGCGGTTTTTAGCTCGTTTTGGGTAATTTTGGCCTATTTGAGCCATATCGAGCAAACGTCCAAAATTATGAATATTCTGGCGAAATATTTTGTTAACTACCTTTTTTCCGGTACCATGAATCTGGATTTGTGGATGCGGCATAGTTACGTGCTTCCGCAATGGAGCCCTTTGGTCACATTCCGAAATTTGTTTCACGTGCTCATGGGCAATCCGAGAATTTATTCTAACGTGTATTATTTATCGATGGATTTTTCGTACATTGCTCCTGCAACCATTTCCAATGTGGCTACGGCCTACGGCCCGTTCTTTTTGATAGGGGGCTGGCCGTTTGCGGTTTTTTATTCGATTTTTATCGGGGCTTTGAGTTATCTGTTTTTCTATTTTTCTTTAATTAAAAGCAATGTATTTGTCTTGTTCATGAATTTAATTTTACTGGTTTATTTGCTGTTTTCATTTTTTGGCGCCTATGTTTTATTTATTTCGTTTTATGAAGTACCGATTCAACTGTTTTTGATTATTTTGTTCATTCATTTCGTTCATTTTATGCTACATCCGAATGAAGAAAAGCAGCCGGAATCCGTTACTGCCGGATATTCCGGATCGTAGAATTGCCATGCGAAGTTTTTTGCGGCAAAGGCAAATTTAATAAAATAGGGAGTAACGAGAAAAAGATGGCGGAAAGGAATTCGATGAAGAAAGTGAAATTGTTGTATTTTGCCAACAGCTATCCCTGGCCTGGCGGACAAATTGTTATTTTTGAACAGGTTTACGAAGATCTAAGCAAAACGGATGAAATAGACATTAAAAAAATCAGCGTTAATTTGATGCGCTCCTGGAAAATTGTGCTTTCCATGCTGCGCGTTTTGTATGGGTTTGTTCTTGTGCCGTTTTATGATGTGATCAGTTTGCAGGCTTCCTACAATTATCTTCATTTTTTGGGGCCGTTACTTTATGGTTGGGCAAAGTTGTGGCGCAAACCCTTTTTGGTGCGCACCAGTGCGGGCAACAATATTGAGCTTTACCACGAACGAAATCGCTATTTTAAGAAAATTCTGGACAAAACCGTTTTTAATGCAGACACATTTTATTTGGAGACCAAATATCAGGTCAAATATTTTTCGTACGTCAGTAAAAACAAAGTTGCCTACATGCCCAACAACAGGCGTCTTATTAACGGCGAGTGGACGCCCAAAAAGGAACCGGCAAAAAAATTCGTGTTTTTAGGCGGCATCGACGAGCGTAAAGGGGCGCAAATGCTGATCGAGGCTTTTTCCGAAGTGGCGGAGCAATATCCGGTGGAATTGGATTTGATTGGTCACGACAGTCTCGGTTTAAAAGAAAAAATTAAAAGTGCGCATGTGCATATTCGTGCCCCGTTTAAACCTGCCCAAATTTACGAGGTTCTAAGTCAATACGATGTGCTCGTGCTGCCCAGTTACCGTGAGGGCATTCCCGGAGTGATTATCGAAGCGTTTATGCTGGATAAACCGGTTATTACCACCTATTTGCCCAGTATTATGGAGTTTATGGAAAACGAAAAACACGGTTTGCTGATTCGGGTGGGGAATAGCGAAGAATTAAAGAAAGCCATTATCCGAATGCACCAGGACATTGATTTGTACAATGCCATTTCGGCTAATATTCATCAGGTTAAGAAAGAATTCGATCGTGCCCGCTGGTCAAGAGTTTATGCGGACGAAGTTCTTCGCCTTGCCCAAAAAGCAAAGATCAAAAATTAAAATTCGCAGCGAGCAAGATGAAATTTAACATTAAAAAAACAATCAAACGGGAAATTTGCCATTACGCTTCGCCCGATTTGGTGATTACCAGCCGGCACAACAAAATTTACGTGCAACGGGACGGCAAAGAAACAATCGTTAGCCTGCCTTTGAAAGGCTGGAAAGAAGTTTTTAGCTTTTCGCGCAAATTGCGCCGCGCCCTGCGGCTGGACAAATGCAATGTGGTGCCGGTGCAGGAGGGATTGGTGATTGTGCGGCAGGGTGCCGTGTATTTTTACGACGAAAGGCAAAAAAAGCTAACCCAAACATTACGTCTTAAAAACTGCCGGAACCTGTTGCACCAGTCCATTGCGGTCATGGAAAACGGGCGTGAGATCATCTTTGGCGAATACGGCGTGAATCCGCAGCGCAACGAAGTGCCGGTTTACAAAAGTTCGGACGGCGGTCGTACCTGGCAAACGATTTTTACCTTTCCTCCCGGAAAAATCCGGCACGTGCACGGTTGCTATTACGATCCCTTTGAAGATAAGGTGTGGACGCTGACCGGTGATTTTGACGGCGAAAGTCACATTTTGTGCAGCGACAAAAACTTCCGGAATGTGGAATGGATCGGGGACGGAACTCAGATTTACCGGGCGTGCAACGCGTTCTTCGAGAAAGATGCGGTGCATTGGATCATGGATTCGCATATTCAGGAGAGCCTGCACATCCGTTTGGATCGAAAGAGCCGTCGAATCCAAAAGTTGCAGGGCTTTCCCGGGCCGGTGTGGTACATCAAACGTTTGCGGGACGGTTACTATTTGGCCGCGACGGCACAGGAAATAGGCGCCGGAGTAAAAGATCGCTACGTGCACTTGATGGTTTCTAAAGATTTGCAAACCTGGCAAGATTTGCATTTGTTCGAACACGACGGGTGGCCGAAGGGCTATTTTAAGTTCGGGGTAATCGGCTTTGCCGACGGGCCGCAAACCGCGGATTCCTTTTACATTTTTGCCGAAGCCGTAAAAGGGCTGGACGGCAAAACCGCCTTGTGTGAAATTGTTGAGAAATGAGACGCTGAAATGGAAAACAAATTAATTCGGGATTACTGGACCATCATCGCGCAGAAGGATCGTTCCGGGCCGGAACATTATTTAAAACCGCTGAGCCATCTGGAAAAATTTCTGGCGGCGTTCGGATTGAGCGTTAATCAGCCCGATTTGAACCTTGTTGCGCCTGTGCAAGACATCGGTGATGTTAAACCGGCCTTTAAAAATTTGACGGATGAAATCCTCTTGCAACTGCGCTACGAGGTGTACGCGCAAAAAGAACCGGAACAGGTCAGCCCATGGGCGGAAAAATTAATGCGCTTTTGCGAAGTGCGCTATCACGATCTTGAAAAAAGAACCGTTGCCAAATTGGGAGATCGCGCGGCGGCCCGACTGCATTTTTTGCATCTCATGGTTTTTTTGATGGATTACGGAGTCTTTAGCGGTGATCCGCGCTATTTGAACATCGTATTGAAACTCGAACGGCAACGCTGGGCCTTTGACGAATCCGCAATTAAAAAAGCGCTTTCGTCCCGGGGGGCGGAGTTTTTGGCAGGACTTTTTCACTTCCGTCTGCTTTTGCTGACCGAATACGGACTTTCCCGAATTAGCAAAGGGCCCGCGTTATGAGCAAGATTGTCATCTTTTCACCCAGTCAATACAGTTTGTACACCATTTGTGTGACCGAGCTTTTAAGACGAAAAGGCATTGAAATAAAGGCGATTGTCGTATTGCGCCTGCTCAATTTTACACGCTTTCGCAAAGAGTTCAAGCGGGACGGCGAGCGGCTGCTGAAGAAAATCTGGAAAAAGGCCGTACTCAGGGAAAAGGCTTATTCTCCTGCCGATTACGAAACCATGCTCGATTTGCTCGGAAACGAGCGGATTACCATGAGAAATGTGAAGGAATTCAAGAAAAAATTTTCGATTCCCGTGGTATTTTGTAACGATCTGAACGCGCCTGTTGTGTTGGATGTGTTGAATGAGACCAAACCGGATTTGGTGGTTTTTACCGGCGGCGGCTTAATTCGCAAACCCGTATTGCAAAGTTCGGGACACGGCATTTTGAATTGCCACATGGGCGTGCTGCCCCGTTACCGGGGCATGGACGTGATCGAATGGGCCATTCTGGAAGAACAATTCGACCAGATTGGCCTGACGGTGCATTTTATGGATCAGGGTGTTGACACCGGAGATATTTTGCGAATCGTAAAAATTCCTTTACGCTCGTCCGAAGAAACCATTGCCCGGCTTCGCGAGCGCTTCGAACCGATTATGTGTCGCACAATGGTCGAAACCGCCGTCGATTTTTTGAATGGCACGATTCGGCGCAGGCCGCAAAAAGCGGAAGACGGAAAGCAGTATTTCATCATGCATCCGCTATTAAAACGGATTGCCGAGCAAAAAATCAGAACAAAATTCCGGCCCTCCGGCAACGCGACGGTTGCCAATGATTGAGATTGGGGCCGAACGCTTTTAAACAACGGTGAAAACGAATGAAAGCCTTGCGCTTATTACACACATTGCGCTATTTGAAACCCGTGCAAATTTGGGGACGGCTGAGCTTTGCGGTAAAACGTAAATTTTTCCGACCAATCATCGTTGCCTCGGTAAAGCGTCAAAAAATCTCTTTACCGGGAAAAGCATTTTCTTTACTCTTGCCGAAGTGTTATCCGCAATCGAGCGTGCAAAATTTAAGCGAGCGGAGGTTCGTTTTTTTGCACGTTCCTGCCGATTACCATGCGGGCATCCGCTGGAATGACGGTAGCAAATCTAAATTGTGGCTGTACAATTTGCATTATTTTGAGTATCTCTTGCCCTTAACGCATGAGGTCGGTGAGAATAATTTTAATCCGGCCCGGTCGATCATCCAAGATTGGCTGCGGAACAATCCCGTTGGCTATGGCAATGGCTGGGAACCTTACCCCATTTCGTTGCGTACGGTCAACTGGATTTTTTTCTATGTTGCCTATCGAAAGTTCTTTCGGGACGATCCGGCCTTCGAACAGAACTTCTTGAAAAGTTTGTATCGGCAAATAGCCTACCTGAACCATTTCCCGGAATTTCATCTCTTGGCCAACCATCTCTGGGCCAACATCAAAGCATTGCTCTTCGGCGGAATTTTTTTCGCGCAACCCCATTGGCTGGACAAAGGCGCGCGCCTTTTTTTGCGGGAAGCGGACGAACAAATTTTGGCGGACGGCGGGCACTTTGAACGCAGCCCCATGTACCACGCGCTGATTTTAACGGACCTGATCGATTTGGCCAATTTGCTGCAAAATTCGCTGCCAGACGAAGCGGCGGAATTTTCTCATGTGCAGATGTTAAAGGAAAAAGTGCATGCCCGAATTCCCGAAATGCTTCGCTGGCTGGAGACAATGACCCATCCCGACGGTGAACCCGCTCTGTTCGGAGATACGGCGTTTGACATTGCGCCGTCGTTGCAGGAGATTAAGAAATACGCACAGGCAGTTCTGAAAACAGACTTTTCGGAAACGCCTGCCTTTGCCACGGTCAGCTTAAAAGACAGCGGCTATTATGTGAAGCGAACGGAGCGCTTTTATTTGGTTATCGATGGCGGGGAATTGGGCGTAAGCTACCAGCCCGGCCATGCCCATTGCGATTTGCTGAGTTATGAGCTTTCGTACAAAGGACTGCGTTTTGTGGTCGATAGCGGAGTGGGCGAATATTTGCCCACGGAGTTGCGCCGGAAGGCGCGGAGCATTTACGGGCACAACACGCTGGTGGTAAACGGATTGGAGCAGGCGGAAATTTGGTCGGCCTTTCGCATGGGGCGGCGTGTGCACCCGGAAAAGGCAGAATGCAAAAGCGAGCCCGTATTTACTTTTCAGGGGGCCTATTCCAATCGTTTAAAGCGCAAATTGGCGTACCGGCATCAGCGCCGAATTGAGGTGCGCGACACCGTCAACATTACGGATCAGTGGCAGGCTGCAAGCGTAAAATCCGTGGAGAACTTAATCCACCTGCATCCGCAGTGTACCGTAAAAGCGGGCCCGGGCTATGTGCAGGCGGAAAGGGATGGCGTCGGGATGCGCATCGTTTTTCCGGCGCACCATGTAAAGGCGGAAATTCGCGATTGGTTTTACGTGCCCGAATTTGGCCGTGTGCTTGCGGCAAAAGTTTTGGTCTTAATGCCCAGGGCTTCTCTCAGCGAAATGTCGTATGCCATTCAGGGGCTGTAAAACGTGCAACCAAAAGTTTGGCGCCCTTGTTTCTCCAGAGTTTTGTTAGCCACAATCAAAATTTTGCAATAATACGATCCACTTGAAATTCAAACGATACGCAAATTTTTTCAGACGAAATTTTAATAATTGCGATGATAAAGGTACTGAGTTATCATGCCTGAACGCTTTTACGCTCCCTTTGCGGCAAAAAACAAGCCGCTGCCATCTCATTTGCATTAAATTCG
>Ga0256914_1001694_pt1 | contig 19343 bp, 18 predicted proteins | sample HulkmetaG_FD_191571 | JGI IMG/M metagenome (GOLD analysis project Ga0256914, IMG submission 191571) | Hydrothermal chimney microbial communities from Main Endeavour vent field at the Juan de Fuca Ridge, Pacific Ocean - Hulk | ecosystem: Environmental > Aquatic > Marine > Hydrothermal vents ... | reverse complement strand
CGCTGCCGCATCCGCTAATCCGTTACCTCATCCGCTGCTCCATCCGCTGCCGATTGCACCACGGCTTTTAGAGAGCGCGCCAGTTTGCGGCGCGGCAGGAGCATCCGCCGCTGACAGGTGGTACATTCCAGCCCGATGTCGGCGCCCAGACGGATGACTTTCCACTGGTCCCCGCCGCAGGGATGCTGCTTGCGCAGCCGGAGAATATCGTCCAGGTGAAGTTCAGGCAGCATAAAAGAATTATAACACCGGCTCACTCTACGGAATCCCCACATCGGCCTGCGCCACTGGCCCGCGGTTCAGGTTTTCCTGCTTGCACGAAGGCTGGCAGCCCTGCCGGAACTGCCAGCCTCGAATAGCAATCTATTGTCAATGGCTGTTTTGTAAAATGATAAAAACGATTTTCCCCGTCGGGGCTGTTTCTCTTTACCGGAACTTTCGCCCTGAACCATGGTTTGTGGTGTTTTGAGCGTACTTCGCACGCTCAAAACACCACTTTTCCCCGCATTTCGGCAAAAGTTCTATTTATCTTCTTTGGGAAGAAAGCGGGAAACCTTCGTCCCGCAGGTGGGACAAATGCCTTTCGCCATGCGGCGGCCGTTGGCAGTTGTCACGACCTCGCCGTCCTTGATTTGCTTCTTCTCACGGCATTTGACACAATAACCTTCGAATTCCATAATTTTCTCCTTTTTTGGGGCGGGGCATCTGCCGGCCGCCAACTTTTGGGAATCGCGCCAGCAACATCATGTGCAGAATCTGTTCCCATGCCATCCGGCTTGTGATTGCGGGCACACCGCTGACGAATCCCGTAACTAGAATGTGCAGAAAGTATAGTCAATAACGAGAATTTTTGCAATACCCCCATTGTTTGGGGTGCAGGCAAAAGATGTGGAAATTGCTCTGCGTTTCCCTTACCCCGCACACAAGACTGGTAGTCCTGCCAGGACTGCCAGTCTCAATGTGACGAACAGGACAACCACCGAACACCTCTTTGGCTCCTCTTTTGGAGAGATGGGTCAGGGGTGAGGACGAGAGGGCGGCACACGGAAACCGCCTATCTCCTCTCCCGGATTTCGGCACTGCCTGTGGGTTCCCCCGGCTTTTTTGCCTGCGCAGGAGACACTCTCCCGGAGTCGCTATCGTTCTGGTTCGTGCCCATAAAAATACCGGCAGTGGCGTGACCAGGCTGGCTGATTCCCTCGCGGCGGAGAACCTTCACGAAGGTCAGCCACAAAATTCTGACATCCAACTTCAGCGACCAGTGATCCACGTACCAGATGTCAAGGCGGAACTTCTCCTCCCAGGTGAGTGCGTTGCGCCCGTTGACTTGCGCCCAGCCGGTGATGCCGGGGAGTACCTCATGGCGGCGGGCTTGTTCCGCCGTATAGCGGTCGAGATATTCCACCAGCAGCGGCCGCGGCCCGACCAGTGACATCTCTCCGCGCAAGACATTGATCAATTCCGGCAATTCGTCCAAACTGGTGGCGCGTAGAAATCGCCCCAATGGGGTTAGCCGCTCCGCATCAGGAAGCAGATTGCCCTGCGAATCGCGGGCATTGTTCATCGTGCGGAATTTCCGCAGGGTGAACAATTCTCCCCGATAACCGGGGCGGACCTGCGTGAACAGGATCGGGCTGCCGTGCTTCCAGCGCACCAGCACAGCAACGGCCAGCATCACCGGCGAAACCAGAATCAGGCCGGGGAGGGTAAGCATCAGGTCAAACAACCGCTTGGAAAGGGGAATGCCTTGCGGAAACATGCCGTGATTTTACCAGATGGAAAAATTATTCGTATTTTGTACATGCCAAGGGGTGCAGGCAAATGTTGTGGAAATTCCCATGTGTTTCCCTCGCCCCGCACACAAGACTGGCAGTCCTGCCAGGACTGCCAGTCTTCATTTTGCGAACAGGACAGGCACCGAACACCCCGCACCGCCGGGGGACGGGCAGAGACATGTGGCTGCTCAATTTCTACATCTTTTGTCTGCACCCTTTCCCGAAAAACCTGTCGTATCATGCCAGTAATGGCTATAATTCGTTGTATGAATAGCAGACGGTACCTTCAGTTGTTTGGGCTGCTTACATGGGGTATAGCAGTTTTGCTGGCTCGCTTGCCGGTGCCCGCAGCAGGGCAGAGCTCTGATACCCAGGCCTACCTGCCATTGGTCTTCTCCCCGCTTCAGCCTCCGGCCTGGATCGGACCGTATGGCGGCCGTATCACTGCGGTCGCGGCGCACGCTGAAGTCATTTTTGCTGGAACCTGGGGATCGGGCATTTACAGAAGCACGGATTACGGCGCAACCTGGACGCATCAAAGCACAGGGCTTGGCAGTCTCTATATCGGCGCACTCGCCATTGACCCTGAAAATAACCGGATTGCTTACGCAGGGACGCGCGGCGCAGGCATTTACAAAACACTGGATGGCGGTGCAACCTGGTTTCCGGCAAATAACGGAGTTGAACCTTACCGGCAGGTTTACACTATTGCCATTGACCCTCACGATGGTGAGAACATTTTGGCCGGTACGCGCAGTGTCCGCCCCGAAGAAGAACACCCTCCCTGGTATGGAATCGTCTACCGCACTACGGACCAAGGCATCACCTGGAAGCCGCGTCTCACCGGCATCGGGGGCAGCCAGCAGCGGGACTGGGTTTATTCCATCGCGGTTTCCTATCAGAATTCGCGTTTGGTTTATGCCGCCACGCATGAGCATGGCATATTTCGCAGCAACACATTCGGCAATAAAAACTGGGAGGCCGTCAATACCGGTATCAACAATTTCACCACCCGCGGCATTGTTGTCAACCCGTTGTCGGAATCACCAAACATCATTGTGTACACCGGAACATGGACAAAAGGCAACATCTTCCGCAGCAACAACGGCGGTGATACCTGGTTCCTCACCAATGGCACATCAAATGACAATCGTATCCTGCAAATGCGTATTGACCCCGGAGGAAACATTATCTACGCAGCAACTTTTCGGGATAAAAACGGAAATGGCGGCGGAATACTGCGAAGCACGGATGGCGGAAATACCTGGCGTATATCCGGATTGAGCGGAATGGATGTGGTCGCAACTGCCATTGACAGCCAAAACGCAAATCGGGTTTTTGGAGGCACAAACGGACAGGGATTGTTCCGAAGCACAGATTACGGTGCAACCTGGTCACCCTGCCAAAACGGACTGCACGCGGCCAGCACCAGCGACCTGCTCGTTTCTGCTGGCAACAGCCAGAAATTATATGCCGGCACCGACACATTAGGCGTGCAGTCCACTGGCAACGGCGGCGCAACCTGGTCTTCATTGGGCGTTGGGCTCGAAAATGCACAAATTTTGGCGCTGGCCTCCCCGCCGGAGGCTCCGCAAACTTTGTACGCCCTCACAGCCGCATCTGGCCTCTACCGTTGCAACCTCAGCCAGATCGCCAACAACTGCTGGATTCCGGTGCCCATCAATTTCCCCCTGACCGGTTACCCGGACCCCGTTGCTGCTCCACAGTACCCCATCCCCGTCATCCCTTTCCTTGATGACGAAATCTCCGCGTTTTCAGCATCCCCTGCCGGGAAACCGGCTTTGCAGGAAATGATCTTTGCCCCCTCTAGCCCGCAAACCGCCTATCTGGCAACCTATGGCGCAGGCATTTACAAATCCCTGGATGGCGGTGCAACCTGGAGCAGCGCAGGGTTGAGCGGCAAATCGCTGCTTGCCCTAACGGTGGATGCCAGAGATGAAAACCATGTCTTCGCCGCCAGTTATACCCATATCTGGTATAGTACAGATGGCGGCGCATCCTGGGCTGACAATGGCTTCAGCGGAGCGGATGTTTACGCACTGGCGATGGACAACGCGGGAACCCTGTATGCCGGAACATCCAACGGGATTTACCGCTATCAATCCGGAGGATGGACTCACCTGGCACTGCCGGGAGTCCCCGTTACCGAGATTGCTCTGCGCCCCGATAAAGACGGTTGGCTCTACGCAGGGACACCCGGCGGGTTGTACATCTCCCGCAATGGCGGCGATTCGTGGCGTCCCGGCCCGCCCGAACTAAACGGATTGGTTGTCAACGCAGTTACCTTCGACCCTGGCAACCCTCGCTGGATCTATGTCAGCACGGCCACTCAGGGCGTGCTGCGTATACAGGATTACCAATGACCAACAAAGAACTGCACACCACACTGATACAACTTGCAGCCAAAGCCCGCAAATGGGCTTACGCACCCTATTCAAACTATTCCGTTGGAGCAGCCCTGCTGACCGCCTCCGGGAAGATCTACGACGGCGTCAACGTGGAAAACGCCGCGTATCCCGACGGGATTTGCGCAGAGCGGGTGGCGGTATTCAAAGCCGTCTCGGAGGGAGAACGGCAATTCGAAGCCATCGCCGTCGTCACGGACAACGGCGGTTCACCCTGCGGCTCCTGCCGTCAGGTGCTGGCAGAATTCGGCCTGGAAACGGTGGTGCTGATCGCCGACGGGGATGGGAATCTGATCGAAGAAACGACCGTCGCCGACCTGCTGCCGACAGCGTTTACTCCAAAGGATTTGAACCAATGAAACGATCAGGCCACCCAATTGCGATGCTGACTGTCATCGGCATCGCAATTGTTTTTTTCGTCACAGCCTGCGATACGCCCGCGTTTGCTGCGCCGATGGGAGATGATACGCAATGCGCCCCGCTGCCGCCGCCAGGCGGAAATACGGTCACCGTTTCCAGCGTGACGGCGTTGCAGAACGCGGTCAACAGCGCATCGGAAGGCGATACCATCCTGGTCATGGACGGGACTTACAACCTCGACGGCGTGTACCTGCGCTTCGACACCCCCAACGTGACCCTGCGCTCCTCCAGCGGGAACCGCGCAGCCGTCATTCTGGATGGCAACTACCAGACAACCGAAATCATCCAGATTGTGGCCTCCAGCGTCACCATCGCCGACCTGACGCTGCGGGAGGCTTATAACCACCCGATCCATGTGATGTCCTCCGCCAGCGGGGATGTGACCGGCACGCTGATCTACAACGTCCACATCATTGACCCCGGCCAGCAGGGCATCAAGATCAACCCCTACGTTCAGGAAAACGCGCTCTACTTTCCCGATGAAGGGATCATCGCCTGCTCGCATATCGAACTCACCGACGCAGGGCGCCCGCATATCCGCGATAACTGCTACACCGGCGGCATTGATGCACACCAAACCCGCGGTTGGATTATTCGCGACAACCTGATCGAGGGCTTCTGGTGCGAAACGGGATTTTCGGAACACGGCATCCACTTCTGGCGGTCAAACCGCGGCACAATTGTGGAACGCAACGAACTGCGGAACAACGCCCGCGGCATCGGTTTCGGGCTGGTGACCAGCGGCACCGGCATCCGCACCTATGATGACAACCCCTGCCCGGCGGCAAACGGCGGCTATGTGGACCATTACGACGGAATCATCCGCAATAATTTTGTCTTCGCCAGCGATAGCGGGCTGTTCGCATCCGAATACGGGTTCGATTGCGGTATCTGCTTGTGGCAGGCCTGCGGATCGAAGGTTCTTCACAACACCGTTGCCTCAACGGAAGCCCCGTTCTCATCTATCGAATGGCGGTTCGATTACACGGATGTGGAAGTTTCCTACAACCTGGTCAGCCACAACTTGCGGGATCGCGGCGGCACGGCGGTACTGACCGGAAACCTGGAGAATCAGCCGCTCTCGCTGTTCGTGGATGGAACAAATGGGGACTTGCACCTTGCAGCAGGAGCCGTCATCGCGATTGACCAGGCTGCTCCGCTCGCGGAGGTTCCCGATGATTTTGACGGGGGATTACGCCCGAATGGTGCGGCGCCCGACGTGGGTGCCGATGAGTATGGTGCTGTCCCCGTACCGACGCCGACTCCCACGCCTTTTGCCGCCACCGACTGGAACTACCTCCCCCTGATTCTGCGGTAAAGCGGCTCCGGTTCGCTCTCATCCGCCCCTGTGCCGCGGTAAGATTAAGAGCCTATCCGAAAAATCGCTATGCGACAAACCAGGTTTGTTTTGACACGCTGGGGCAGCATTTCCTCCACCCCAACCCCCTTCCTGCCCTCTCCCCTGACCCCTCTCCCGAAGGGAGAGGGGAACCAAAGCGGAAGTTTTGGGAAGGGCAACAAAAAGTGCGCGACAACAGCACTACAACACGTCCCCCCTTCCCAAAAACGCAATCACCACTCCGGCGCAGGGGTGGCGGCCAGCAGGGTGCTGTCCAGCATCCAGCCTTCGCGCCCGTCAGGGATGCGGACGAGGTGCCAGAAGTAGCCCTGAATATCCTCAGACGGTTTCTCGCTCAAAATCTGGACGGTGGTACCGTTGAGTACGGTGGTGATGATTTCGCTGCCGAAGCCGGGCTGGGCACGCAGGACCGCGCCGCCGCCATCTTCGGCGTTGACCACCGCATAAACCGGCGTCGGGCTGGGGGTGAAGGTCGGTGATGGGCTGGGGGTCAGGGTCGGCGAGGGGGTGAGAGTCGGCGTGAGGGTGGGCGGAACCGGCGTGGACGAGGGCGTGAGCGTCGGGCTGGGGGTCAGGGTCAGCGTCGGGGTGGGAGTCGCGGAGGGGATGGGGGTCGGCAGGGCGACCTGCCCCCCAAAGGCCACGCCAGCCCCGGAGAGGGCGATCACCACCAGAATGCCGAGCAAGAGCATCGTCCCCCCCAGGGTGTAGCCGAACACCGTGAGCGGGCGAAATCCCAAAACCAGAAGGGTCACCGCGCTCATCAGGGCTGCCCAGGCGAGGTAAATCACAAAAACCACCAGCCCGTCGGGCCAGAGGTGTTCCATCCCGTACCCCAGGCCGAAACCGGCAATGGTGAGCGGGACGTACAACTCATAAGCCAGTGCCACGCTGGCGACGGCTGCGCCGCGCTTGTCGCGCACCAGCCAGTAGGTGGTCATCACCGCGCCCAGAGTGAGTACGGTGAACCCGGCAAGGGTGATACGGGCGTGGAAGTAGGGCTGGATCAGTTCCAGCGGGAAAATCAGCAGGATTTGTACCCCAATTCCGGCGGCCAGCCCCACGAAGAAGACAATCAGCGCGCCGATGAGCAGCCCGCCGAAACTGCGCAGGAAAAAGTTGAGCGAGCCGGTTGCCGCTCCGAGAGAGATGCCGACCAGCGGGGTCATCAACGGAGCGAGCAGCGCGCCCAATACCAGCAGCGAGGGCGAATCCAGCAGCACGCCCAGGCCGAGTACCAGCGCAGCAATCAGCGAGAAGAGAAAGAAATCGAAAGACGGGGTCAGGCGGCGGGAGAACGCGTCCAAAAAGGCTTCGCGCTCGGAGGCCGCGTGCGGCAGCAGGGTGCGCTGCGCCCGTCGGCGGCGCGCCGGGGGCATTTTCCTGGGGTCGTCCGGGGTTTGTTTGGATTGAGGGAGGCTCATGGGTAAGGTGTGAATGTGGCAAGTTGCAAGTTGAAGGTTGAAGGTTGCAAGTTGGAGGTTGTTTCTTTCTTCAATCTTCAATCATCAGTCTTCACCTGCGCTTCGGAAACGGAGGTCAGTCCCGCAGGGTTGCCACCATCCGCAGGGGATTTTCCAGCAAGCCCAGAGCGGCGAAGATGTCGGGAACGAGGATGTCGGCGGCGAGCAGGGTCTCCTTGGCGATGCCCTCCTGCGAGAGGATGCCGATGCCGATTGCGACAACTTCCAGCATCTGGGCGTCGTTGGCGCCCTGCCCGATGGCGATGACGTTCTCCGCACCTAACTGACGCACGAAAGCGGCTTTTTGTTCTGCCTCGTGCCCCTTGCGGACGCGTTCGGCGGTCAGGTTGAGTTGACGGTCAATTTCAGCCTGCCTGCCGTGGGTATCGGCGGTCAGCAGGTGAACTTCCAGGCGGTCTCGCAGGGCGTTCAGGGCCTGCGGCAGTCCTTCGGGCAGGATGCCGTCCACCGCCAGCGTGCCGTTCACATCGCAGACCAGGTGTTTCAGTCGGTAGTGTCCCTTGCCGGGGATGTCGAGTTCGATCATGGCGCAATTATAGCACGGCACTTTATAGTAAAATATGGCAACCATGCACTGTGGTACCAAATGGATGAGCCAGGACTTTCGCTCTGAGCGATGATTTGTGGTGTTTTGCGCGTGTCATCCGTTTCATTCACAGATTTTCGTGTTAAAAAACAGCGTTCTTTTTGTCGCTCTCACTTACGGAGAACACCTTGTCCCGAAACACTCGATTGATTGGTCTGATGCTGCTTTTGCTCGCTGTCCTGGCTTTGGCCGGATGCTCCGGCGGCCTGCCGGGAACCGGCGAAACCCCCGAAGCGACTCTGCCGCCCACAGAGACGCCCGCGCCCACCAGCACGCCGGCCCCGACGGTAACCCCGCTGCCCCCCATCGGGGCGCTTCTGGTCCCCGAAGGGTCAGATGCCGATCTCGCCAACCGGATGCAAAGTTTTCTCTCCGAGCAGATTCCCCGGCACGGGATGCGCTTCCAGTTGCGTCCGTCGCTCGACAAGGACACCATTCAGCGTGACGAGATTCAATGGGTGATCGCCATTCCCCCGGTGGACGGGCTGGACGCGCTGGCGGCATCCACGCCGGATACCCGCTTCCTGGCAATCGGCTTCGAGAACCTGGAACCCGCCGCCAACCTGACCGTCATCGCCATCCCTGAAAACTGGTATCTGCAACAGGCCTTCATCGCCGGTTACATGGGCATGGTCATCACCTACGATTGGCGCGTCGGCATGGTACGGGTCAACCTCCCGCAGGACGACCTCGCCGCGCAAGCCTTCCGCAACGGCTCGCTGTTCTTCTGCGCCAGCCCCAGCGGAGATTTGAACTGCTACTCGCATTTCGCCCCGGTAATCGCCTACCCGATCATCGTCTACGGCGAGCCGGAACTGACTCCCGATGAATGGCCCAGGCTGGGGCAGTACCTGCTCAATCAGGCGGTTGAGACCGTCTTCGTCTCCCCGCTGGTGGATAGCGACCCCCTGATGCGCCGTCTGGCCCAGGAAGAAGCCGTTATCATCGGGACGGAGCCGCCTTTGGAAGATGTCCGCGCACAATGGGCGGCCTCTCTGGAATTTGATTTGTTCGCGTCTTTTGAGCGTTACTGGCCGGAATTTGTGGCGGGTTCGGAGGGCCAAAGGATAGATGTCCCCCTTGAGATTACCCACACCAACCCCGACCTGCTCAGCCCCGGACGCCAGCAATTTGTCGAGAAAATGTTGGATGAAGTGCAAGCCGGAAACATTTTGATGGTTGAAGAGAACAAGGCTGACAATCCGTAAAAGCACCGCTTTTGTCTGCACCCGCATAAATTTGTGTATTGTCTGACAGTCGTTTTCATGCTAGACTTACCCTCGAACAGGGAAGACACTTCCCTGTCAAACGCAAACCTTTTTTAGTTCTGTAGGAGGAACTCTCTATGTCGAAGAAACTGCTTTTTGTACTCTCTCTGCTTGTTCTTGGCGCTTTGCTTCTGGTGGCCTGCGGCGGTGGCGGCGGCGAAGCCGGTGAAACCAGCAGCGCCCCCAGCGAAGCCGACTGCGCAAAAGAAGAAGTCCTGTGCGTCGGTCTGGTCACCGATGTCGGTGAAATTGACGACAAATCCTTCAACCAGTCTGCCTGGGAAGGCGTCAAGCAGGCCGAAGCCGAGCACGGCGCACTGGTCAACTACGTGGAAACGAAAGACCCCAAGGACTACGGGGCCAATATCGCCCTCTTTGCCGACAAAGGTTACGATATCATCGTCACCGTTGGCTTTGGTTTGGGTGAAGCCACCACAGAGGCCGCAAAAACGTACCCGGACATCATGTTCATCGGTGTTGACCAGTGGAACGACGGCTCGATTTCCAATATGACCGGGCTTCTGTTCCCCGAAGATAAGGCTGGTTTCCTGGCTGGTGCGCTGGCCGCCATGATGAGCAAGAGCGGCACCGTTGGCGCCGTCTTGGGCACCGACCTGGTTCCCCCGGTTGTGGCCTTCAAGGAAGGATACGAGGCGGGCGCGTTGTACATCAACCCCGATATCAACCTGATCTCCACCTACCACCCCGGCGGGCTGGACGTGGCCTTCACCGACCCCGAATGGGGCGCGACGACCGCCAAGCAGGCCATTGACAACGGCGCAGACGTGATCTTCGGCGCCGGCGGCAAGACCGGTAACGGCGCGCTCATCGAAGTTGCCAGCCACGAAGGAATGTACTGCATCGGCGTTGATACCGACCAGTGGGAGACCGTTCCCGAAGCGCATCCTTGCCTGATCTCCAGCGCGATGAAACTGATCACCCCCGGTGTTTACGACCTGATCACGCTGGCAAAGAACGGCGAGTTCCCCGGCGGCCTGTACTTCGGCGAGGTCGGCCTGGCCCCCTTCCACGATTTCGACAGCCAGATTCCGCAGGATGTCAAGGACAAACTGGATGAAATCGACGCCGGCCTGAAAGATGGCAGCATCACCACGGGCTACACTCCCTAAAAGAAATTACGACAAACCCTCGCTGTGGCGCACTTGAAATTCAGGTGCGCCAGAGTTTGACTTTCTGGTTGCAGGAGATGGCGGGGTTTCCCGCCATCTCTTGCTGGCAAAAACAGGCTTTCTATGAGCGCAGAGCAAAAGGCTACATCGAACTCCGGACAGCATCAAGAGCGGGGATGGCTTTATAAAATCTGGCAGCAAGTCAACATTCCGCTGGCCGCGGTTTTTTTCGCATTGCTAATTGGCGCGGTTCTCCTCGTCATTTCGGGTGCCAACCCCATCCAGGCGTATGCTGCGCTGTTTGACGGGGCATTTGGCAGCATGACAGCCCTGGGGCGCACCCTGGAAAAGGCCACGCCGCTGATCTTCAGCGGTCTGGCGGTGGCATTCGCATTCAAGGCCGGGCTGTTCAATATCGGCGCACAAGGCCAGTTGCTCTTCGGTGCAATCACCGCGGCCGCGATTGGTTTTGGGGTTGAGGGTTTACCGGCCTATATCCATGCGCCGCTGGCCTTGCTGGGCGGCGCGGCTGCGGGTGCATTGTACGGGGCAATCCCCGGTGCCCTGAAGGTTTACACCGGGGCGCACGAGGTCATCACGACCATCATGCTCAACTACATCGCCATCAATATCACCGATTACCTCGCTGACGGTCCCTGGAAAGACACTTCCGCAGGCAATATCATCGCCCGAACACCGGAAATTCACGAGACCGCCCGTATCCCCGCGATTGCCGGTATCCCCCTGGGGTTTGGACTGGCAATTTTGGCGGCGATCCTCGTCTGGTGGATTTTGAGTCGCACCACCCTGGGGTTTGATATCCGCACCGTGGGGCTGAACGCCAGCGCCGCCCGCTACGCGGGGATCCGGGTAGGGTTCACCATCATCCTGACGATGGTGCTGAGCGGTGCCCTGGCGGGCATCGGCGGCGCAGTGGAAACCCAGGGCGTGGTCGGACGCTATCAGCCGGGCTTCAACGCCGGTCTGGGGTTCGACGGCATCACCATCGCCCTGCTGGGGAAGACCAGCCCCTTCGGGGTGATCCCGGCCGCGATTTTGGTTGGGGCAATGCGGGCCGGTGCCAGCAATATGCAGTTCACTGCCGGTATAGCAAAAGAGATTGTTGATGTCATCCAGGCCCTGATGCTGTTCTTCGTTTCCGCGGATATGGTCGTCCGCTGGATTTTCCGCATCCGGGAATCCGGAGAAGAAGAGAAGATTACCCTGAGTTCCGGCTGGGGGCATCAATAAGGAGCGGTGATGCAAAATTCTTATTCATCTATCCCGACCTGGAAGTATTTCTGGCACCGTTACGGCCTGCTAACCGGATTTGGCATCTTCATTCTGGCTTTAATTTTGTTTTTCTATTTCCAGGATTCCGAGAAGACCATTGCGGTGCTGGCGGCTTCAGTACGCCACTCGACCCCGCTGGTGCTGGGCGCGTTGTGCGGGTTGATGAACGAGCGCGCTGGCGTGATCAATATCGGCATCGAGGGGCAGATGCTGATGGCAGCCTTCATGGGTTACATGGTCAACGTCTGGACAGGCAACCTTTACATCGCCATCCTCGGTGGGGTGCTGACCGGCGCAGTGATGGGGCTGTTCCATGCCTTTATGTCCGTGACCCTCAAACTCGATCAGATCATCGGCGGCACGGTGATTAACATCCTCGCTCTGGGGCTGACCGGTTATTTTTACCAAACCGGGCTGACAACCGAAGGCAAGTTCACCGCCATCCCTTTAGGCCCGCTGGCTGAAATCCCCCTGATTGGGCCGGTACTGTTTGATAACCCGCCGATCACCTATGCGGCGATTGTGCTGGTGTTCGTGGTGCAGTTCGTGCTGTTCCGCACCAAATGGGGCTTGCGTACCCGCGCGGTCGGTGAGCACCCGCGGGCGGCGGACACCGTGGGCATCAATGTTTATTTCATGCGTTACGCCAACGTGATTTTAGGCGGTGCAATCGCCGGGTTAGCGGGCGCATTTCTCACCCTGGAAGCGGTCGGCTCCTTCGAGCGCAATATGACCAACGGGCGCGGCTTCATCGCCCTGGCGGTGATGCTCTTTGGCAAATACACTCCGCTGGGGGCCTGGGGCGCGGCGCTGTTCTTCGGGTTCACCACCGCCATGCAGACTCAGTTACAGTTCGCGGGCATCAACGTCCCCCATCAGTTCATCGGGATGATCCCCTACCTGACAACCATCCTGGTGCTGGCCGGATTTGTCGGGCGCACGCGCGTCCCCGCGGCGGACGGCGTCCCATACGAGAAGGAGTGACGATGAGCGACGAAACCCTTGCCCTCGAAGTCCGCAATATCACCAAACGTTTCCCCGGTGTGCTCGCTAACGACCGGGTGGATTTCAAACTCCGTAAAGGCGAGATTCACGCCCTGTTGGGGGAGAACGGGGCCGGAAAATCCACCCTGATGAACGTGATTTACGGCCTGTACAGCCCCGATGAAGGCGAGTTTTTCATTGACGGGCAGCGCGCCGAAATTAAAAATCCGCACGATGCCATTCATGCCGGAATCGGCATGGTACACCAGCACTTTATGCTGGTGCCGGTCTTCTCCGTGGCGGAAAACATCATCCTCGGGGCAGAAACCGTCAAGGGCATTTCTCTGGATTTGCGCACCGCCCGCCGCCGCATCCGCGAACTCTCCCACGAGTACGGGCTGGACGTTGACCCGCGGGCGATTGTTGAAGACCTGCCGGTTGGCATCCAGCAACGCGTGGAAATCGTCAAAGCCCTGTACCGCAACGCCAAAATTCTGGTGCTGGACGAGCCAACCGCGGTGCTCACCCCGCAGGAAGTCGAGGGCCTCTTTCGGGTGATGCGCCAACTCACCGAGCGGGGCGTTTCCATCATTTTCATCACCCACAAACTCAAGGAGGTGCTGGAGATCTCCGACAGCATTACGGTGATGCGCCGCGGGGTGGTGGTCGGTTCCACCACTCCGGCGGAGACCGACGAACAGGGGCTGGCGGAGATGATGGTCGGGCGTGAGGTGCTCTTGCAGGTTGAGAAGGAACCGGCACAGCCCAAAGATGTGGTGCTCTCCGTGGAGGACTTGACGATCCACGATGAGCGCGGCGTGGACGTGGTGCGGAACATCTCGTTTGAGGTGCGATCCGGGGAGATTTTGGGGATCGCCGGTGTTCAGGGGAACGGACAAACCGAACTGGTGGAGGCCCTCACCGGGCTGCGAGGTGCGGCCTCGGGACGGGTGACTCTCAACGGGGAGGCGGTTCCCTTTGAAAAGCCGCGGCATCTCACGGAGGCCGGGTTATCCCATATCCCCGAAGATCGTCAAAAGCACGGGCTGGTACTCTCCTACTCGATTGCCGACAACCTGGTGCTCAACACTTACTATCAGCCGCCGTTTGCCCACCACGGGCGGCGCGATTTCCAGGCGGTGGCGGAGAACGCAGAAAAACTGGTGGAGCAATTTGACGTGCGCACACCCAGCCCGATGGTGCCTGCGGGAAACCTTTCGGGCGGCAATCAGCAAAAGGTGATTGTGGCACGCGAACTCAGCCGCCCGGTCAGGCTGCTGATCGCCAACCAGCCCACCCGCGGCCTGGATGTCGGCTCGATTGAGTACATCCACAAGCAGATCATCAAGGAGCGCGACGGCGGCGCGGCGGTGCTGCTGATCTCTGCTGAACTGGACGAGGTCAAATCGCTGGCCGACCGCATCGCAGTGATGTACCACGGCGAACTGGTAGCGGTCGTCCAGGCGGATGAAATCAGCAAATCCGAGTTGGGGCTGCTGATGGCCGGTTCCACGCGGGAAGCGATGACGCATTGAGCGCAATGCGTTAATGCGAGAAGAAAAGACCCCGGTTCTTTCGAATAACTTCAGGACTTTCGCTGAAAAGCAGGAACCTGCCTGAATCTCTTTTGCGCTTTTCCCCCGGCCTGCATCTCTTACTCATCCACAAAAATCACCTGGGGATACCCCAGAGTCTGGAACAGGCGCAGGAGGTAGTATTCCGCGTTGGTGCGTGCCTGATCGAGAATGCCATCTTCCAGGGCGGCTTTTTCGATCTCGTCCTCGGCTGCCTGGCGCGCCAGGGTTTCCAGGTCAACATTCCCTTTGGTAAAGATGCCGGTGTCGCGGTCGTAAACGTAGGATTTGTCGTTGTCCAGCGTAGCGACAAAAACCTCCGGCTCCGGCAGGCGGACGTAAAGCGCACCTGCATCCACCCACAGATCTTCTGGCGAGAGTTTGGCGAGGTCAACCCCGGCAATCACATTGCCGTGTGCGACGAAAATCAGTTTATCCCCGAACAGAATCCACAGTTCCTGCTGACCGCTGTCGGCCTTGATAACTTTTTCGATGGAGTACTCGATAGTCTCCAGCCGTGCCAGCGAGCGTACATCGTGGATCACGGTCATCGGGTCGGGCAGGATGGTCGGTGTGGGGTTGAGAACCTGTGCCATCTGAGTCGCCAGGCTGCCGGTCATCTCCGCTACATCGTCAACCGGTTGTACGGCCCGGTCTGCGGCCTCGCTGACATTCTGGGTCATCGAAACCACTGCCGAAATCAAAAAATATGCTGATGCTGCGACAACCAGCAGAACACCAATTACAAGTACCCAAAGTTTTGTCTCTTTCATGGCATGAATTATACTTGAGATTAGCAAATTGGAGATTGGAAATTTCCGGCGGGTGCAGGAAAAAGATGCGGAAAGTGAGTGAAGTTCAAGATTTAATCAGGACTGGCAGACCTGACAGGTCTGCCAGTCCTACGGGAGAGCCTCATGGATTTACAACTCAACGGCAAAAAGGCCTTCGTCGCCGGGAGCAGCCGCGGCCTGGGATACGCTGTCGCCCGCCGATTGGCGATGGAAGGCTGCGCGGTCGCCCTCAATGGACGTGACCCCGAAAAACTGGCGCGCAGTGCGCGGGATTTGGCGGAGGAAACCGGTGTTCAGGTGATTCCCGTCCCCGGAGATGTCACTGACCCCGCGCTGGCCCCGCAGTTGATTCGTCAGAGCGCGCAGACGCTCGGCGGGCTGGATTTGCTGGTCACCAATGCCGGTGGTCCCCCCGCCGGTAAATTTGAAGATTTCGATGATGATGCCTGGGAGCAGGCCGTGGAACTCTCATTCCTCAGCCATGTGCGCCTGATTCGGGCTGCGCTGCCCTACCTTCGGGAATCTGCTGCTCCCGGCATTCTGACAGTGACTTCCATCTCAGTCAAGGAGCCGCTGCCGGGGCTGATTCTCTCCAACAGCGTGCGGCTGGCGACCATCGGGCTGACCAAATCCCTGTCACAGGAACTGGCAGCCGAAGGGATTCGCGTCAACTCGATTCTCCCCGGCTGGACGGCCACCGAGCGGGTGCAGGAACTGATGGCTCACCGCGCAAAGGTCAACGGCACCGCCATCGAGGCGGAGTTCCAGAAGCAATCCGCCGTCATCCCCCTGGGACGGATGGGTACCCCGGACGAGTTCGCCAACGCGGCGGTTTTCCTGCTTTCCCCGGCGGCGGGTTACATCACCGGCGTCATGCTTCAGGTAGACGGCGGGCTGTATCACGGGGCGCTGTGAGGTGCCGGGGCGTGCGATTTTACCCGCCTGGCAACTCATAAACAGCAGGGTGATAAAGATCAGGTTAAACAGAATCACCAGCGAGATGAGAAACAGGTTGCGCTGCGGAGGGCGGGGAGGCGGGTTCCGGTTTTCGTCCATTTTCGTTCAGGACTGGCAGACCTGCCAGGTCTGCCAGTCCTTAGCCTACTGCAAATGCAAAATCACTTTGCCATCCTGCCAGAGTTCTTCAAGGTTGTAGAACTCGCGGCGGTCGGGGGAAAACAGGTGCAGCACCACCCCGCCGTAGTCCGCCAGCATCCAGCCGGTACGGGGATCGCCCTCAACCCGCGGGCGGACGTGATACTCGCTGCGCACCCCGCGCTTAACGGCATCAACCAGCGCGTCCAGCATCCGGTCGCTGGAGCCGGTGCAAATCACAAAATAATCGGCGATGGGGGTGAGTTCGCGAATATCCAGCAGCAAAATATCTGCCCCCTTTTTCTCTTCGAGGATATCAACAACGGTATGGGCCAGTTCTAAATTGTTCAGGGTATTTCTCCTTTCTGATGCGCGGCAACTTCACAGGGCCGGGGAATAATTTCGCGCCGGGGAGGTGTTATCAGCGGTGCGGCAACCCCCGTCTGGTGCGCGAGATTACTTCGCTGCGCTGGCAATCGTATCTCGTTTCCCCAAAACGCAGCGCGTTTTGGGGATTCTAAACCTCCCGGTCCACGATGTACGCCGCCAAATCCTCAAGGGCGGCGTGTTCAGCGTTCTCTGGCAAACCGGAGATCACCTCCAGCCCGCGGGCGACAAACTCGCGCGCTTCGTCCATCGCCTGCTGCACCGCGCCGCTCTCCCGAATGGAGTCAATCAGGCGCGGCATCGCAACTTCATCGTCATAAACCCCGTTCAGCACCAGTTGCATATCGGCATCGTCCGGGTGCCTTTCGGCGTAGTAAATGGCCGGAAGCGTAACCAGCCCCATCCGTAAATCGCTGGCAACCGGCTTGCCGACAGTAGCCTGCTCGCCCGTAAAATCCAGGATGTCATCCACAATCTGGAAAGCCATCCCCAGGTTGTACCCGAAAGTCTTCATCGCATCCATAACGGGTTCATCCACCGGGCTGAGCAGGGCGGCACAATACGCCGAGGTCTGGAACAGGGAGGCGGTTTTGGCATAAATGCGGCGGTAGTAATCCTCCCGGCTGGCCGTGCCGCGGCTGGTGAACAACTGCGTGATCTCCCCGCTGACGATGGTCGCCAGAGTCTCCGAGAAGACCCGCATCAAATCCACCGAATTAGTGCTGGCCGCCGAAACCGCAGCGCGGGCGAAGATATAATCGCCTGCCAGCACGGTTGCCGCCGGAGACCAGCGTGCGTTTAGCGTGGGGATGCCGCGCCGCAGCAACGCGCCATCAATCAAATCGTCGTGTACCAGGGTAGCCGTGTGCAGCAACTCCACCGCCGCGGCCAGGTACAAAAGCGGATCCTCCTCAGCCCCCAGCATTCCGCCAGTCAGCAAAGCCACCGTCGGGCGAATACGCTTCCCGCCCGAAGAAAGCAAATACGCCAAAACCGATTGCAAATCCGGGTGGTGGTGTGCCGATTCATTTCGCATCCGCACCTCAACCAGTTGGATGCGGTCTTCAACAAGTTCAAAAAAACTGGGTTTCAATCAGTCACTCCATTGAAACAGCCGCCGGGCGTTCTCCGTGGTCGCTTGGGCCACAACCGCAAGGGGCTGGTGATGTATTTCTGCTATCGTTTCGGCCACAAAACGCACATGCGCCGGTTCGTTGCGCCGTCCCCGGTGGGGCTGCGGCGTCAGAAACGGGCTGTCGGTTTCAGTCAGCAGGCGGCCCAGCGGCACGGCAGCGACCACCTGCCGCAGTTCGTCCGCTTTTTTGAAGGTCACCGGGCCGGTGATGCCGAGATAAAAGCCGAGGGCGAGCACCTGCTCTGCTTCGGCGGGATTGCCGGAGAACGAGTGCAGAACGCCGCGCCCGCCGGATTCCGCCAGGATTTGGAGGGTATCCGCCATGCAGGAGCGATCTGCGGGACCGGCATTGCGGGTGTGCACCACCACCGGAAGGTTCAGCCGTCCCGCGAGTTCCACCTGTTCCCGGAAAATCCGCCGCTGAAGGTCGTGCGGCGCGTGCTCGCGGTAGTAATCCAGCCCGATTTCGCCGATGGCGACCACCTTCGGATGCGCGGCCATCGCCTCCAGAAAATCGAGGCTGCGGTCGTCCCAGGTGGTTGCGTCGTTGGGGTGTACCCCGACGGCGGCGAAAATCCGCGGGTCGGATTCGGCCAGTTCCAGTGCAGCCTGGCTGGAGGGCAGGTCAATTCCGGGGACGAGAATCCGCTCCACTCCCGCCGACCACGCCCGGGCCAGCACCGCCGGTCGGTCTTCCTCGTAAGCGTGGAAATACAGGTGGGCGTGGGTGTCCGTCAGATGCATGGATGATCGGGTCGGATGTTGCAAGTTACATGTTGAAGGTTGAAAGTTCTCTCAACTATCCATTTTCAACCTGTAACCTTCAACCTGCAACCTCAAACGATCCCGGCAATCTTCAGCCCGTCCTGCAAAATCGCATCCACCTTGTCTTCGTGGAGGGTTTCGCAGTAAACGCGGATAATCGGCTCGGTGCCGGAGAAGCGGATCAGCAGCCAGCCGCCGTCTTCGAGCAGGAACTGGTAGCCGTCAATGGTCACAAAGTCGGTTACTTTCAGTCCGCCGATGGTTTTGGGTTCGGCGGAAAGGATGCGGTCAATTTTCTCCTGCCGCTCGCCCTGGAAGGGGGTGTCAATGCGCTTGTAGTAGTGCGCGCCGACCTTGCTGAACAGCAGGTCGAGCAGTTCGGAGGGCTTGCGGTTGAGGCGCACCATCATGTCGAGCATGTACAGCCCGGCCAGAATGCCATCGCGCTCCGGCACGTTGCCGCGGAAGGCGTAGCCGCCGCTCTCCTCGCCGCCAATCAGGGCATTCGTCTCCAGAAACTTGGGGGCGACGTACTTGAAGCCCACGCCGGTTTCGTACACCGGCACGCCGTACATCTCGCCCAGTTTGTTGAGCATTTTGGTGGTGGAAAGGGTTTTGACAATCGGGCCGCGCTCGCCGCGCACTTCCAGCAGGTAGTATGCCAGCAGGCCGTAAACTTCCAGTTGGTTCACAAAACGCCCGTTCTCGTCGCCGATGCCCACCCGGTCGGCGTCGCCGTCGAAAATCACCAGCACGTCGGCGCCGTTTTCCACGGTGGCGCGCAGCCCGGCATCCACGTTGGGCGGAATCGGCTCCGGGCGCTTCATCTCCGGGAAAATCGGGTTGCGGACGTTGTGGAGCTCCAGC
>Ga0256914_1001693_pt1 | contig 19356 bp, 16 predicted proteins | sample HulkmetaG_FD_191571 | JGI IMG/M metagenome (GOLD analysis project Ga0256914, IMG submission 191571) | Hydrothermal chimney microbial communities from Main Endeavour vent field at the Juan de Fuca Ridge, Pacific Ocean - Hulk | ecosystem: Environmental > Aquatic > Marine > Hydrothermal vents ... | reverse complement strand
GTCGATGTCTTCACGCCAGCAACCGGGACCATGAAGCCTGAACTCACGTTCTTTCAGCTGGGTGGCGCGGAAGCGGAGAGGATAGCGTCGGAGCTCAGGGCTAGGGTGGGGATACTGACGAGTAAGGAGAGGAGGGTTATTGAGGAGGAGATCTTGGCTGAGCTTAGAGCTATTCGTGAGTTCCTTGAGTCGGTGCTGAAAAAGCGTTCCGGTTGAGCTTAGGTCGAGCGGGTAATTAGGTGTGGGGGCACTAGCTTGGGTAGGTCGCTGGCCACGCGTTGGTACGTGCTTAGGTCCCTGAACCTGAACCTTAGGGCTCTGCGGCCCTGCATCCCTCCGTACTCGATGATTACTTCGGGGTAGGGTCTCGTGGCGCTCGGGTCGAGGAGCTTGACCGAGCGCACCTCACCTAAGGGTATTCCGGCTACGGCCTTGTTGGTTATGTTTAGGTTGCACTCGATCCACCGGGTGACGGGGTAGCCGTAGTCGTCGTAGTCTATCACCTCCTCGCATTCTGCCGGGTAGTTCACGCCGTACTCCTCGACCCTCACCCTTCCGGGGGCTAGGGCCCTGCCCGTCGGGGTTTCGTAGAATGCCTTGAGCGCCTCGATGACGTCGTTGAGGGAGGCGGAGGAACCCACCAGTACCTCCTCGCCCGTTCCTTCGTCGTATTTGAGCACGGTGTAGTCGTCCATCCCGTTCATCGTGACCATCACGTAGGCCTTACCGTCCTCCGACTCGACCGTTACGGTCACGCCGCAGTCCCACTCCTCGTAGCCGGGGGGTGGGGGCGGGATGGACCTGATTAGGTCGATGACATCCTCCAGCTCCATGAGTCCGAAGTCTATGTTCTCGCATGAGTTAAGCATGCGGCGTGACCTATCCATTCCCTGCACAAGGACGTGTAGCCTCATACGTAACACTACCGCTTCCTTACTGCGGGTTTATCTGCGCTTGTGAGGTAATATGTATTTTCGTGCATCACAAATACTGAGGAACTCAACCACTTAACCGCCCCGCGCTCGGGCCCGCCCGTAATTACCTTCAAGCCTTGGTTGGGCGGCATCCACGGCGGGATCGCCCAGTGCCCGTCGTCCCGACCCGCGGTAATGCCTAGGTAAGCCTTAAATACATCGGAGTCCGAGGTATTTACGAGGGAAAGTAGTTGGGGGAGTCAAGAGATTCACTTCCTGCGAAGGCTCTTGCCGTGTACGTAGCAGTAGCGTTCGGGGCAGCGTACGCCCTCGACGCCCCCTTAATAGCTGGCGTGGTGCCGCTGAAGTACTTCGGCGTTGAGGCCTCCATTAGGATGTGGATGCCTTTCCTAGGCGCTGTCGCCGCGTTACTGGTTTCCGGGATCCCGTTGAAGGAGGGGCTTAAGCGCTTAGGCGTTAGGTTAGGGAGGCTAGCGTACCTGCCCTTAGGGTTAGCCATACCCTACGCGATTTACTTAGTGGGTGTTGGGGTCTGCTACGCCATGGGCTTCAAGCCCGTTAACCCTGTAGAAGCATTACTGAGTGCTCCTCAGATCCCGCAGCATGTGAGGGAACTGATACTGAGGGCGGGGCCGGAGGCGTTCCTCATCCTTCAGCTCGTGAACGCGGCGATAGCGGGGTTAACGATTAACGCGCTGCTCGCGCTCGGCGAGGAGACCGGGTGGAGGGGGCTGATGTACGAGGCGCTCTACCCGAGGTACGGCTTGCTTGTCTCAACCGCCGTGATAGGTGTTGCGTGGGGGTTGTGGCACGCCCCACTAATAGTTTTCCTAGGGTACAGCATGCCGCATCACCGCGACGTGGTTGGGGTCGCGATGTACTGCGCCGTGCTGACCTCGTGGACCCTAATACTCCTGCTTCTTAGGAGGGAGAGCGGCTCCGTAATCCCGGCGTCCGTGATGCACGGAACACTTAATGCGTTAGGCGGCTTAATGTTACTTACGTTCCCGAAGGTGGATGAGCTCTACGGCATACCGGTTGGTGTTGGGTCGTTGGTAGCCTCCCTGCTTGTCGGGGTTGCCCTCCTACTAGGGCTTAGGGCGTTTAAGAAGGCCTAGTGACTTGGGCGTGGGGCGTGCCGACCGGTCCTCGCTGGCCAGGCCCTAGCTTACCTTCGGGAAGAAGTGCTTGCACCTGCACGCCCTGTCCCTAACGCACCTCCTTATCGCTATCTCGGCCAGCCCTATTATCACGTTGCATATGTGTGTAGCGTGCTCCCTCCTGCTTGGTGAGCGGCAGAACTGAATCACCTTCAACGCCTTCTTAACGTTGTTCTCCATTACGGCCCTGGTGGCCGCGCGGAATAGTTCACCGAGGTCCTCAAGCGCTACCGCCGGCATGCTGTCCCCGTCTATGGATAGGAGCGTCATGAGTTCCTTCATCTTCTCCATCATCGACAGTATGTCTAGGAGCGGCGGGGTTTCCTCGGGCGACGCCATCGCTATCCTGCCCCTAACAAGCCTCATCGTCGCGTTATACACTTTAGTGAACTCCACCTGGAAGGTTTCGGGGTCGTTACCGTCCTTCTTGGTTAGTGCGTGCATGTACTCCTCCACGATCCTTATCGCCCTGGAGAGAAGGTGCTGCGGGTCGACGGGGAACTCACTAACCACTATGTCGTACAGTTCCTTGCCCCTGCTCACCAGGATGAAGCCCGTTATCCTTCGATTTAGCTCCGTGATTAACTTGGATATTCCTTGCTCGTCACCCCTCACCCTAACCCGGGTTATGCCCTCAACGTACGCGGCGACGATCTCCTGAACGCCGACGTCCACACCGTCCTTTGATATGTCGACGAAGATCTGCATGTTGCTCTCCTGCTGCCCCTGACCCTGGGGCGGTGTTCTGGGCGCGACCGTTATTGATGACCCGTCGAAGAAGAGGTCCACTAGGGATCCTGGACTAAGGCCTAGGTCTTCTAGCCACTTCTTAGGGAGTATTAGCGCAGTCGAGGCCGTACCCAGCTTCATCAGCTTCCTCACGTCGTGCTCGACCAATCGAGGCACCGGGAACATATATTGTATATACAGTACATAAACGCTACTCACACAATGCTTGATTAAATGATGAACGAGTTCAACAGGGAGGCAGGTCTTGGCGCAGTTACTTAAGTTAGTTCCAAAGGAAGCCACGCCCGGAACTCTAGCGCATGACGTCGCCGTTAAGTACGGCAGGGAGAGAAGGCACCTCATAAGGATGCTGCAGGAGATACAGTCCACGTACGGGTACTTACCGCAGGAGGCCCTCAGGGTAATAGCTAACGAGCTTAAGGTACCGCTAACCGAGGTACTAACCGTGGCCACGTTCTACCATCAATTCAGGCTGGAGAAGCCGGGCGAGTTCATCGTAATGCTGTGCATGGGTACCGCGTGCCACCTGAGGGGGAACGCGGCGAACTACGAGTTCCTCAGAACCTACCTAGGGATAAAGCCAGGCAAGTCAACGACCGACGACGGCGTCTTCAGTGTTGAGAAAGCCAGGTGCTTCGGTTGCTGTAGCCTAGCACCGGTAGTAATGGTTGTGAGTAGGGACGGAAGCTACAGGAGGCTCTACGGGGGCGTAACGCCTGCTAAGCTAAGGAGGATCGTGGCGGAGCACCGCGCTAAGCTAGCTAAGAAGAGGTGACGCCCCCATTGGGGGATGGGGACTCGTGGAACTTAATGAGTAGGTGCTGCGGTAAGTGCTGGCACAGCCTCGAGTACCCTTGCCGGAATTACATTAGGTGCAGGACCGAGGGACCCCTCTGCCACGACGACCAGCGCTGCCGCGAGCTTAGGTCGGGGAGGGCACGCTACATTAAGGAAGGCCCTAACGGATACAGGATTAAGGTTCCCTTAGCGAGCTGCTCCATAGCCGCCGGAGCCAAGGAAGTGCTGAGCGCTGTTAAGGAGGTTGTTAATAGCTTAGGGATACCTAGTGATGCGGTCAAGACCGTCGGGTGCACAGGGCTCTGCTACCTAGACCCGTGGCTAGAGCTTAAGGCGCCGGGAATGCCGGCCGCGCTCTACGGTAACGTCAAGCCGGCCGAGGTCGAGGGCATCCTGAAGAAGTACTTCATCGAGAACGACGTTAGCGGTGCCTACGCGATAAGCGAGAGAACCGGGAAGGCTAAGGGTGAGGGTGACGTGCCGACATTAAGCGAGCTTGACGTGTGGAGACTGCAGGTCAGGTACGTGTCCAGGAACTGCGGCGTGATTAACCCAGAGTCCATCGAGGACTACGTAGCGTACGGCGGGTACAGGGGGCTCGACCGCGCCTTAAGGATGAGCCCGGAGGAAGTCATCGAGGAGGTTAAGAAGTCAGGGTTAAGGGGTAGGGGAGGCGCCGGGTTCCCGACGTGGCTCAAGTGGAGGATCTGCAGGAACCAGCCCAGCAAGGAGAAGTACGTCATAGTGAACGCGGATGAGGGTGACCCCGGCGCCTTCATGAATAGGTTGCTTGCTGAGTCAGACCCGCATAGGGTGCTGGAGGGCTTAATAATAGCGGGGTACGCCGTAGGAGCCACGAAGGGATTCATATTCGTTAGGGCTGAGAAGCCGCTAATGGCTGAAAGGCTTCAGAAGGCCGTTGAGGACGCTAGGAAGCACGGAATCCTCGGGAGAAACATCCTTGGCAGGGGCTTCGACTTCGACGTCGAAGTCATACTCAGCGCCGGTGCCTTCGTATGCGGTGAGGAGACGGCGTTGATAGCGGCGATTGAGGGCAGGGCAACACCTAGGCAGAGGCCGCCCTACCCAGCCGTTGTCGGGCTCTGGGGTAAGCCAACCGTCATAAATAACGTTGAGACCTTAGCGCACGTAGCCACGTTAATGGCTGAGGGCTGGGAGAGCTTCGCAGCCTACGGTACGGAGAGGAGTAAGGGCACGAAGATGTTCTGCGTTACCGGTGCGGTGAGGAGGACGGGCGCGTACGAAGTGCCTATAGGGACCACGCTACGAACCCTCGTCGAGAGGATAGCTGGTGGCGTTAAGGAAGGCAGGAAGCTCAAGGCAGTCCAGATAGGCGGGCCCAGCGGCGGCTGCGTCCCAGCACACCTCCTAGACACACCCATAGATTATGAGAGCCTGCGGGACGCGGGAGCGATCATGGGGTCCGGAGGCATTGTGGTCATGGACGACACGGCATGCATGGTTGACGTGGCCAGGTACTTCACGTCCTTCATAGTTGCTGAGTCCTGCGGTAAGTGCTTCCCATGCCGCATCGGGACTAAGATCCTCTACGACACACTAACGAGGATAACCGAGGGTAAAGGCACCCTAGAGGACCTGGAAATCCTGGAGAGTGTGGGGAGGGTAGTTAGGGATGCTAGCCTATGCGCCCTAGGCGGGACAGCCCCCAACCCTGTCCTCTCAACGTTAAGGCACTTCAGGGATGAGTACTTAGCGCACATCATCGATAAGAAGTGCCCTGCAGGCGTTTGCACTAAGCTACTGAAGTACCGCATTGACCCAGGGAAGTGTGTCGGGTGCGGCACGTGTGCTAAGCACTGCCCTGCAGGCGCCATAAGTAAGGACGAGGGGACAGGGAAGTACGTCATTGACCAGGAGAAGTGCGTTAAGTGCGGCACGTGCGTCACGATATGCCCCGTGAATGCCGTGATGAAGGAGGTGTGAGGTGATGGTGCGCGTAATCGTTAACGGTAAGGAAGTCCACGTGCCGGAAGGCGAAACCATCCTCGCAGCACTGAAGAAGGCTGGAGACGCCGTACCAACACTGTGTTTCTTCGGGCACATGTACAGGGAAGCATCATGCAGGATGTGCTTAGTAGAGCTAAGCAACGGCAAGCTGGTGCCAGCGTGCGCATACCCAGTCTCCGACGGACTTGAAGTCAGGACCGACACGCCCAGGGTCAGAGAGGCGAGAAGGACCGTGGTGGAGTTCATACTGTCGATCCACAGGATCAGGTGCTGGTCGTGCCCGAGGAAGGGAGGGCATTGCGAGCTCCTCAAGCTCGCCACAGCCTACTGGGTCGAGGGAATACCTGTGTGCTCCTCGTGCCCGCTCTACGGGAAGGACTGCCTAGTAGTTAAGGGCGAACCATGCCTAGGCCCGGTAACCCTCGCCGGATGCGGTGACCCGTGCCCAAGTAATGGGTCGCCCTGCATAGGGTGCAGAGGGCCGGTGACCCGGAGGGACGTGCTGGAGGCCGCTGCTCAGTTCTACGTGAGTAACGGTGTTGAGCTGAGGGACGTGCTTGAGGTGACCTCCATGTTTTGGGAGGGCCTACCTAACTACAACGCGCTCAAAGCGTCGCTGGAGGAGGCCTTCAGGAAGGCGTTAGGGGGTGGCGCGGATTGAGGCTCGCCCGCGTAGAGGAAGTTGATAGGGTGTTCGGGCACCTGGAGCTAGAGGTGCTGAAGGACGGCGGTGAAGTTAAGGCATTCTTCAAGGTAACGCACGGCGCTAGGTTCATAGAGTTAACCGTGAACGGCAGGCTGTACTGGGAGGTTCCCTACATAGCCTCAAGGATATGCGGCGCATGCAGCATAGCCCACTACGTCGCCTCGATAAGGGCTGTGGAGCACGCCCTAGGATTAGATGCTGGGGAATGGGTTGAGGACTTTAGGGATGCTGTGAACATGGTCCAGATAGCTCAGAACCACTTAGTCCACCTAGCCTTCCTAGCCCTCCCCGACTACGTAGGGGTTCAGGGCTTAAGCGACCTGAAGAGCAGGGCAGGGCGCCTAGTGGTTAACTCAATGAAGCTAAACACCGCCTGCCTTAAAGTAATAAGGTTGATTGCGGGCAGGATAGTCAATCCCAACACGCTGGGGGTAGGTGGCTTACTGAGGCAGCCGTTCAAGGGACCCCTGCTCAAGGCGGCTGACTACCTCAGGGAGTGTGAAGCCCTAGCTAAGGAAGTTGTTGATGAAGCACTAACCCTGCTTAAGGTGCCGGAACTCAAGGACCCGGCAAACAACTGTGTAGCCGTGAAACCCAGGAAAGCATACTTAACCACGGGGGACGAAATACTCACCTCCGCAGGCCTGTCCTTTAAGCCAAGCAACTACAGGGAGCACCTAGAGGAGGCGCAGCCCGAGTACTCCAACTCGAAGGTAGTCGCCCTCAGCGGCGCGCCCGTTCACGTGGGTGCTAGGGCTAGGTACGGGTTACTTAGGAACTATCTCCGCGACCTTAACGTGCCCGAAGCAGACCTTGGCAATCCCTTCAGCAACTTAATAATTAAGGCTGTGGAGATCCCGTACTGTATCGCGGCGGCGAGAGAAATCTTGGAGGACCTCGCCAGGAGAACCGCTGACACCGTAGTCGACCAGCCGCGTGACGGTGGCGAGGTCGAAGGCGTTGGGGTGGTGGAGGCGCCGAGAGGTCTCCTAATACATCATTACGTAGTGTCCGGTAAGCGTGTAGTGAACGCGAACATCATCACACCGACAGAGATTAACGCTAGGCACATAGAGGCCTCCGCCAAGGCGTTGGCCGAGTCCCTAGCCAGTAATGGGCGGCCCCTTAACGCCGGCGAGCTACAGCGTAAGCTAACCATGCTTGTTAGGGCGTACGACCCCTGCCTCCCATGCGCCGTACACGTGTCCGTGGTGAGGGGGAGGAAGCATGCGTGAGAAGGTAGTCATAGGCATATACTCCTTAACGGGTTGCGAGGGCTGCAGACACGAGGTAGTGAACCTGGGTGAGAGGTTACTGCAGGCACTGGAAGACCTTAACATCGAGTTAGCGTACGAGCCTCTCCTAGGGCTGTCCGCTGAACGGAGCAGGTACGACATAGTCTTCGTTGAGGGTGCGGTGACGAGCGAGGCCGAGGCCAGGAAGTTAAGGGAGGTTAGGGAGAAGGCAGGAATACTTGTTGCTATGGGCGCATGCGCATCCTTGGGCGGGATAGCCTCAGCCTACGAGGTACTGGACGATGACGTGGTTAAAGCGAAATATGGTTCTGCAGCCCTGGCGAGTCGAGGGAGGATTCGGAGGGGCGCCCCACTATCGAGGTTCGTGAAGGTAGACTACCACCTCAGGGGTTGCCCGGTAAACGCCGAGGAGTTCCTTAAGCTGTTAACGGAGCTAGCCCGTGGCATTTGGGTGAGGCAGGGCGAGAGGAGATTCGAGTTCCTTCGGGAATACGTTGTCTCAATACCCGGTAAGGTGATGAGGCTTGATGGAGAGAAGTGTATCGTGTGCGGCAGGTGCGTAGGCGTGTGCAGCACGCTCGGAATCAACGCTTTAGGAACGGTGAACAGAGGGATAAGGGTAGCCATCAGCACACCCTTCGCGACACCCTTCGAGGACGCTGGGTGCATTTCATGCGGCCTCTGCGCTAAGTATTGCCCCGTGGGGGCCCTCACCTACAGGGATGACGTGCAGATAACCCAGAAAATGCTTAAGGGAGGGAACGTTGACGCCTACGTAGAGCCGGAGGCCCTAGCATCCCTCGCTGAGGCATTAAACGCCGCGCCATGGTCCGTCATAACCTCCCTTAAGGCTGCCGGATTCAGCAGGGTTATCCTGTGGAGCCCGGAGTTAAGGGGATCCGTGGAGTCATTAACGATAGTCCCCGCCAGCCCGGCCGAGCACGCATACGTACGTAACCTATACCCGTGCCTAACTAAGTACCTAGCCGAACCACCGGAGATACCGTCGGACGGCGTACTCATAACGCAGTGCGTTGCCAGGAAGCTTCAGGGGAGCCCTGTCCTGACGGCTAGGGAGGCGGAGAAGCTCCTGGCCAACATACCCGTGAGCACCATGGTTGAGGGTGAGCCAGACGCCGTTAAGATAGGTGTTAAGTACCCGATCGCCAGGGCGGTGGGGCCGTATGAGGTGAGGGGAGCCCTAGAGGCGATAACGAACGGGTACTTCAAGGGAGGGACAATCGCCATCTACGTGTGTCCCGGAGGGTGCTTAATGGGTGGCGGGCAAACGTTCCCTAAGACCGAACTCGGCATAATTGAGGAGGCTAGGGAGAGGATTTACCGTGAAATAATGATTAGGGTGAATCGCCGCTAACTCCGTCACGCCCTAATCGTTAGTGTATCCTATTAAAAATTGAAGTACAAGGAGATACCTAAGCATATAACCAGCAGGCCACGAGGTGATCCTTCTCAACTTCTTTAAGCACGGGCTCCTCCTTCCTGCATTTCTCTGTGGCGTGCGGGCATCGCGGATGGAACCTACAACCAGAAGGCGGGTTAATCGGGCTTGGTGGCTCACCGCTTATCCGTATCCTCTCCTTAGACCTAGCTAGTTCGGGGTCTGGTATGGGTATCGATGACAATAGTGCTTTAGTGTACGGGTGGAGCGGGTTTTCAAACAGTTTCTTCGCGGGGGCTAGCTCAACTAGCTTCCCTAGATACATTACTGCGATCCTATTGCTCATGTACTTAACTACTCCTAAGTTGTGGCTAATGAACAGGTACGTTAACCCGTACTTCCTCTGCAGTTCCTTAAGTAGGTTAAGTATCTGTGCCTGAACCGACACGTCGAGGGCTGACGTGGGTTCGTCGAGAACCATGAACTTAGGCCTCAGCGCTAGGGTCCTAGCTATGGCTATCCTCTGCCTCTGCCCACCTGAGAACTCGTGCGGGTACCTGTACAGGTGGGTTTCGTTTAACCCCACCTCATAGAGTAGCTTAATGACGAATTCCTCTGGGTCATCGACGTGTATTTTATGGATGCGGACAGGCTCCATTATTATGTTGAAGACCGTCATCCTAGGGTCCAGGCTCGAGTACGGGTCCTGGAACACTATGTTTGCCTGCCTTCTGAACTCCTTTAGTGCCCTACCCCTTAACTTGGTGATGTCCTTGCCGTCAAAAAGTACTTTGCCAGCGGTGGGTTTGAGAAGCCTTAATATTAGCTTGCCTGTCGTTGTCTTACCACACCCGGACTCCCCCACAAGGCCCAGCGTCTCCCCCTTCATTATTTCGAATGACACGTCATCGACGGCCTTTACCCACCCCTTCGTGAATATAATCCCGCCTACGGGGAAGTACTTCTTGAGACCCTCAACCTTAACTAATGCTTCACTCAAGCCTCACCACCCTCCTTTCCAGCGTATAACCAACACCTAACGTAATGTGACGGACCCACCCGAACTAACGGCGGTTTCTCACGCCTGCATTTCTCTGTGGCGTGCGGGCATCGCGGATGGAACCTACAACCAGGAGGCGGGTTAATTAGGTTGGGGACCGTGCCGGGTATGGACTCCAACCTCTCAATCTCAGTCAGCGGGTTGGGCACCGCTCTCAGCAAACCGACAGTGTAGGGATGGCGTGGCCTCTTGAAAAGCTCGTCCACCGGCGCGACCTCAACTATGTTGCCAGCGTAAAGGACAGCAACCCTCTCACACATCTCGGCGACGACGCCCATGTCATGCGTTATTAGGAGGACCGTTAGCCCCTTCCTCTTCTTGAGTTCCCTCATGAGGTCAAGTACCTGTGCCTGCACCGTGACGTCTAGGTAGGAGGTGGGTTCGTCGGCTATGAGTAATTGCGGTTCGTTGCTTAAGCCCATGCTTATGACTACCCTCTGCCTCATACCCCCGCTTAACTCGTGTGGGTAGGCCTTAGCACGGTTCTCCGGGTCAGGTATCAGTACCTCCTTAAGTAGCTTGACCGCCCTCACGAACCCCTCTTTCTTATTCTTCACTGTTCCGTGATCTATCATGGTTTCGGCAATCTGGTACCCCACGGTGTAGAGGGGGTCTAGGGCTGATGACGGGTCCTGAATGATGTAGGCTATTTCCCTCCCCCTTATCTCCCGTAACTTGTCCTCAGGAAGGTCAAGGATGTTAATGACTTCACCGTTCTTGTGGTACAGTACCTTCCCCTTAACTATCCTCCCGGGCGGCGGGACGACGTTCGTTAACGTCCTCGATACCACGGTCTTACCGCAACCGGTCTCACCGACTAAACAGAAGGTTTCACCGCGGTATATCGTGAATGACACGTCCTCAATCGCCTTAACTATCCCTGCGTAAGTATAGAAGTAAACGTAAAGGTCCTTCACCTCAATTATTGGTTTCCTTCCTCCACCCTCACTCATTCTTGCGTCACCTCCTCACCCTTCTTTTTCTTCTTCACCTTGAACTCAATACTCCTCCTGGTCTTCGGGTCTAGTATGTCCCTGAGGGTGTCGCCGAAGAGGTTCCAGCCGAGGACGGACACTAGTATGGCTAGGCCGGGTATCATCACTAACCACCACGCGCCATTAACTAGGTATTGTGAGCCGTGCTGCACTATGGCACCCCAATCAGGTATCTTCATCTGTGCGCCGAAGAGGAAGCTCAGACCTGCCTCGACGAGGATCACGTTACCTATGTCAAGCGTTATCAGCACTAGCAGGGGGCCTATGATGTTGGGTAATATGTGCTTGGTCATTATGCCGACGGAACTCATGCTGAGGGCCTTAGCTGCCTCCACGTAAACGTTATTCTTTTCTTGAAGTGTTAAGCCCCTAGTGAATCTCGCGTAGCCCGGCCACCAAACAATCCACAGCGCCACCACTATCGAAAGCGTTTGCGCCATGTTTAGCGCGTCGTTCGGTTTGACAGCGAATATAAATGATACTAGGCTCGTTAGGTACGGGTTATTGGCTATTGCCATTGCCATCCTGTCGGTTAGGGCGGCGCTGAGCGCTAGCGCCAGTATCAATGCCGGGAAGGCTAGGAACATGTCGGTTACCCTCATGATGAGCTCGTCAACGAGTCCTCCGTAGTAACCTGAAATTAGGCCTAGCAGTATCCCTATTATTATGCCGACGGGGAGCACTAGTGCTGTGACGACCAGTGATATCCTGGCCCCGTACAGTAGCTGGCTCAGCAGGTCTCGTCCAAGGTCATCGGTTCCTAATAGTGCTCCCCCTGTTCCCGGTGGTGCTAGGAAGTATTTCTTGTACTGCCCGGTCGCCATGATGAAGGAGAAGTCGTAGCTGTGTGGAGCTATTATAGGGCCTATGATCCCAACCACTATGAACATCATCCCTAAGATTAAGCCAGCAATGCCTATGGGTGACCTGTTTAATGCGTAGAGCATTAGCCTCCATTCCTCTACCCTGCTGCGGTTCTTACGATACCAGTCCTTCTTGAAGAGCGTTATTATCTTGACTAGGAATGAGATTAACGCATCAGAAAGTCTATCAAGTATTTTCTTCTCGTAGACTTCCTCAGTCATCAGAACCTCACCCTCGGGTCGATTATGGCGTAAAGGATGTCTACTACGAGGTTCGTTATTATGAATATTAAGGCTGCGAGGAACGTGCCTGCTATCAGGACGGGGAAGTCCATGTTGAATATTGCCTGAACCATTGCCCTACCCATTCCCGGGATGCCGAAGACTGTCTCAGTGATGGGCGCGCCTCCAAGCAGACCACCAAATTGAAGCCCCACCACGGTAACTACGGGTACTAACGCGTTCCTCAGCACGTGAGTGAATACTCGGCTACGCTTAAGTCCACGCATCTTGGCGAAGTAAATGAAGTCCGAACTCATCGCATCCAAGAATGAGTTCCTCACCAGCCTAGCTATTACGCCTATGCCGGCGAACCCCAGCGTGAATCCCGGTAATATGAATCTCCTTATGTTCTCCGCGAAGGTTCCCCAGTCACCAGTAAGTAACGCGTCTATTATTGGCACGCCCGTTATGTGTACCTTGGGGTAGGGCACGCCTGCAACCGTTACCCATCCGAGCATGTAGAAGAACACGTATATAAATAGGTAGCCGAGCCAGAAGATAGGTACTGAAACGCCAATGAGTGCCCAAACCCTGACTATGGCGTCGACTATGGTGTCCTTCTTTAGTGCTGATATTATGCCGAGCGGTATGCCCAGCGTTATTAGGAAGAAGAGTGCGAAGAGCGTTAGCTGGAAGGTTATCGGGAACCTTGAGAGCATGTAGGTCATGACCTTGTAGTTGAAGAGCGGGTCTACGATGCTGTTCGTCAGTATGCCCTTCATGAAGAAGAAGTACTGAACGTACCACGGGTCATTGAGGTGGTACTCCTTAACGATCATCGCCACGACATGCGGATCTGCCTTTATCCCCCCTGCCCACGCCCTAGCCGGGTTAGCGGGGATTACAAAGGCTATTATGTACGTTATCAGCGTCACACCTATTATTGTCGGTATGAAGGTTATTGCCCTACGCACGAGAAACCTCTTCAGGTCAGCCATTGCCGTGCACCCACCGCACACATATTATTCACGCGTGCACACACACCCAACACCGAAGCAAGCTATCGGGAGTGATGTGGAGAGAGGAGAAAAAGGGTTTTCGGTTACTTAACCAGGTGTATTCATTTGCCTACCGTTATCCGCTGAAGCCGTAGAGTTTCTGCCAGAGCTGCTTGTCCCAGTAATACGGGTTGTACTTTAGTATGATGTAGGAGTCCTGCTTGAAGCTGGCTACGTAATACGGGCCTGTCCCTATCGGGTGCGTGTGTAGGAATAGGTGAGTTGGCTCCTTGTTGCCGGTGCCTATGTAGTTCGCCCAAGCTGATGGGTTCTTACCCCACTTCGCAGCGTTCATAGCCTCAAGATACTTGCCCTTAAGCTGGTCGACATTGTCGAAGAGGTACTTCGCCGGTATTATCATTGTGAACGGGTCGGCCAGGATGTTCAGTATAGCGCCGTAAGGCTTGTAGAGCTTCAGCATAACAACGCCAGCGGTCTTGCCGTTGTAGCCGAAGAACTTCAGCAGGTCGCTGAGGGACTTAACCTCAACAGTCTTGCCGTTGTAGGTCGCGTAGAGCGGGTGCTGCGCTAGGTACTGGTTGAACTCCTTCTCAGTATAGACGGTGCTGGCGTTCACGTTAATGAAGGTCGTTATCATCCATGACGGGTCTAGCCCTAACCTAGCAATTCTCCATATCGTGAAGAGCACGTCGGTAGCGTTCACGTCGTATACCTTATTGTTCCACGGGTCGTAAGCCTTCATGCCGCCCCTGATCACGAAGAACCACTCCGTACCGTCCTTGTTGTGGGCCCATGCCACGGCGGCGTCGGGCACCACATGACTCACGTCACTCTTCCAGTAGGTTACCAGGGTATCGCCGATCTCGTGGAATATCTCCCAGCCGAAGGTCTCGTAGCTCTTGGCCGGGTCGAAGCTCTGCGGCCACCCAATCGTGGTGATTACTAAGGTATTCCTGTCATTCTTGTAATTACCTATGCCTATCGACGGCGTTACCGGAGGTTTCTCCTCCCAAACTAGATCCCACCTCTCAGCTAGGGTCGGGTTGTAGTACCTGCCCTGCACCCAGTTCCAGTAGTCACGCACGATCTTATACTGGGCTAGCCAGATCATGGGTACCTCGAGGTTCGATATCCTCTCAACTGCCTGGTAGATCGCCTCCCTTATCGCAGGATTCACCTCATACCTGCCAGCCTGGATTAGCGCGTCCAGCGTGGTGTTCCTATAGAACGCTGGGTCAATCGTGTTGAATGCTGAGCAGTTCTCGGGCGGTATCTGCTTGGCGGCCAGCTTGTACTGCACCACAATTACGGGCTTGCCCACGTATGAGCCGCCCACAGTGCCTACAGACGCACCTGTGCCCTCAGGCCCTACAGCTATCAGGTATTTCGGTGTGTCGATCACTTTCACAGATGACAGGTACTTACTTACGTCCTCCACGTTCTTCACTAGGTACACCTTCACTGAATCGAACTTCGTGCCTCCGCCGACTAGTGGGCCAGCGTAGTCGTCGGGGTCATTGTAGTCTGGTGCCCAGCCGATGATGTATACGTCGAACTGCGGCTTCTCGATCCTTTCTAGTAGCTGGGGCCATGAGAGTGACTGCACCATTACCTTGAAGCCTAGCTGACCCCATGCCTGTGATAGTAGGGTGGCTATCTTGGATCTTGCTGTGTTGCCTTGGTTGTAGTAGATCGTGATTGTGTACTTGCTTGGATTGACGCCTGCTTTCTGGAGGAGTTCCTTGGCCTTGGCTAGGTTCGTCGTGTAGTTTATGATCTTGTAGTCAGTCCAGCCCATCATTCCCTTGGGAATCACGCCTATTAGGCTGGTCACGGTGTTGGCGTAGACTGTTTGCCATATCATCTGGTAAGGCACGGCGTAAGCTAGTGCTCTCCTCACTAAGACGTTGTTGAAGGGCTCCTTAAGGCAGTTAAGTACAATGTAAGCGATGGTGAACGAGAGGCCCATGTCCTGCTTTATTATCTTATAGCCGTCGATGGTGGTTCCGGCCAGGGCATCAAGCTGGTCGGGCGGGACAGCGCCTAAGTCAGCAACGCCCTTCTTGATGGTGAGTACTCGTGTGCTGGCGTCGTTCTGTATTAAGTATATCACCGTGGTGTGGAACGCGCCTGGGTGCAGAGGCGTTACAGGCGTCGTGGTCGTTGTTGTCGTGGTTGTTGACGTAGTTGTGGTTGTTGTAGTGGTTGTCGATGATGTAGTGGTGCTCGTGCTTGTAGGCGTGCCTGTGACTGTCGTGGTTGCCTGCACGGTCTTAGTCACGGTCTTCGTCTGCGTCACGGTAGTTGCTGAGGTCACGGTGGTGGTTGCGGGAGCAACGCTTCTTGAGCCCGCGAAATACCCGATACCTGCCGCAATTATCGCGATTATAATAATCGCGGCTATGCTTCCGGCACCAACCTTTGAAAGTGCCTTACGACTTATGTGCATAGCGTTAAGTCACCACTTCCTAGAGGGAAGGGCAGTTTAAATTTTTTATCGAAACATGGATCCACCTTTAATTTTTAATTAAGGTTAGCCTGTTCTCATAAGAAAAGACAATCACGCCATCAGCACATAACCATGTACATGGATCATCGCTACTCTGAAAGGATAATATCGTTATGTAGCGCATTATCTCTGAAAAATGCTGTAGGATTTCTGCTGAAGTATGTAAACCGTTAAAAGTTGTGTCACCTTAGAGTGGACGAAGGAGGAATCAAGTTGACGGGAATGTCTAATGTAAGGAAACTCCTCATACCGTGCTACGCAGTAACACTGAGGAACTCGAAGACCTACTTCCTAGATGCCTACTTCATGAAGTCCCTCAAGGTACCTGCTCGCAGGTCACTAATGATATACCCGCCAGAAGGGCGCGTCTCAAGTACTGCGTGGGGAGATACTAAGCTCTTAGAGCCATCGTACTCGGTCGATGAGGCATTGGGTATGCTTCGAGAAGCGTATTTATGGTCGTGTGAGAGACGACTGAATCGGGCTAAGACCGTGTTATCGCGCTTCAGGGCTTCGCTTCTTTTCCCTATAGCAGTATTCAGGAAAATAGAGTCAGATGATGACTTAGTGCGGGATAGTGAGTTAGCAGGTGCAATATACATCCTTGAGGGCGTATTCGGGCGCAGGTCTCTTCTTGAAAAACTAAACATCATAAGATCCGAGGTAACGCATGTGGAGGTAAGCGTGAGCTTAGACGAAGACCGTGGCGATATTACTGTGACGTCCTCAAATAACTCCGTAGCACGGGCATACGCATGGCTTTATAGGAACGACGAGAACTTCAACAAAGCGCTTACTGAGGTTCTTAGGAACTAGTGGTACAGTAGTACCCGTGGCAGTAAAGTGCTCCGCCTAAAAAGAAGAGCAGGTTGACGCTTAAATTAAGTCTGCTTTAACCCCTTAACCCTAGTTATTTGCATAAATTACCTACTAGGTGTAATGAAGTTGACTACCCTGATTTAATTATTAACAAAATAATATTAATTTTGGATCTAACCTGCCATTTCTCTAAGAACAACTTTATATTTTTATTTACGTAATCATATAAATAGTGTAGTTCACCGAACAAAGATGAGGTGCCAAAGGACATGATAACGGCCCGCGACTCGGGGAACCTGCAAAGAGGAAATAGCAGGTTCCTCTTCGGCGTGAAGGATTTAGATAAGCACTACTCTCACGCCATTAAGCCCGGCACGATCATCCTGGTGGCAGGCCATCCGGGCGCGGGCAAGACGACGTTTGCAGCTAAGATGTGTTATACTAACGCATTAGCGGGTAAGTCATGCCTGTACGTGTCCTTCAATGAGGAACGAGATAAGTTTTTGGAGTGGATGAAGGGCTTAGGCTTCGACTTCACTGAGCTTGAGAATAAGGGGTTGTTTAAGTTCATTAAGTTGCCCGTACTCACTGAGGACACGTTATTCTCTGACCTCATGGATATCCTTGTCGAGAATATCCATAAGTTCAAACCGTTGATCGTCGTGATAGACAGCATAACCCCTGTTGGTGAGATACTGGGTGAGAAAGGCACTAAAATGAGGTCATTCCTCCAGAACTTCCTCACAAACCTCTCAAGAACTCTTCATGGGGTAATCGTGCTTGTTGCTGAGATACCGTTATCTACGGAGTACATTTCCTTAGGTTCAGCAGAGTTTGTCGCTGACATCGTGATAATAATGAAGCACAAGGTTGAGGGGAGCCGGTTAGTAAGGACTATGGAGCTCAGGAAGGTTAGGGGTGTGGCAATAAGCGTTGCCGAAATACCGTTCGCGATAAGGGAGGGGGAAGGTATCAGAGTCTTCACACCACCGATAATGAGAAGGGGTATCGGACCGAACCTGAGGAAATCATATGAGCTGAGGTGCACCATGCTTAAAGATGTGCTCGATCATATCCATCCAGGCATGTCGTTATCATATATGACACCTACCGTGGCTAAGGGTCCGGGATACTTGCTCATACCCCTAATCGATTTCGCCTTACACCATAACTTGAGGATAGCGCTGATAAGTTACAGGCTCACGTCCGCCGAGCTGAGGCATTATTTTGGGGAGTTCCTAAAGAGGATAGGTATGGAGGACATAGGTAGTAAGTTATGGAAACAAGTGGTGTATGCTGAGGGCGTCAACCCAACAACACACAGCTTAGAGGAGGTTCTTCATAGGGTACTAGACGCTTTGAAGAGGAGACCTGACATCATGGTGCTTCATGGTGTCGAGAACCTATTTATCGTGTACGGTAACCCGCAGAAAACGTATAACAGCCTGTTCAATATCATACAGCATAACAAGACCCTTGGAGTAATCACCGTTCTCCTTGCCACCATGGTTGATGACCGAATAAAGAATATGCTCTCTAACATAGCTGACATAGTGCTGTGTGAGACCTACGGAACTAGTGGATCCATAGGTAAGTTACATCCACAAGTGTACGTATGGGTTTCAGGAAACGTTCCGAAGATACTGGGATATGAGGAAGTCCTGGAGTGCTTGGAGGAAATTAAGGAGAACATCAACAGAGAGGGGAACGGGGGTGGGCAGTGACGGTAAGCCGCTACGAGAACTTAGCTGAAGCAATTAACGCTGTGGATAACATACTTCGCCGCTCATTGATGGGTGTGTACCTAGCGTTAAATACCGTCGCTAAGGTTAGGTACGGCATGGGCTTCGCCGAACTACTATTCAAGGACCCTGAGAAGGCAGTGGAGCTGGTTAAGGAGTATGCTGTTGGTGATGAGGATAGCTTAGTGTTCATAATGAGGGCAGCGCTTAGCGCCTTAACTGACGATAGGAACGTTCTTGACGAAATCATGAATTCCATGAAGGAGGGAGATTATTCGCGCATGCGTGAACTTCTACTTAAGGTAGCGTCTCTGCCTATTTACAGGGTAAGTTCCCGTGATTTACGGGGTTAAGCGGCTTTCTCTGCCTTCACCACACTAGTTAAATTTAAGTGGGTTACTCCATGAGTTAATGGGCCGTTATGACGTGTTAAGGCATCGATTAACTTACAGGGTAGTTGCCACGTTACTTGGTCTGTTGCTGGCGTTAGTTGCTGTTATGGCGCAACTGGTGGGTAATGGCGGGTCCATGGTGTTGCTTGCTGACGCGTCGCTCTTTATCGCTTCAGCAGCTCTGCTCTCATCCGGCTTGGGGGTGTCGACATCAATAATCGAGATACTATGGGGTGTTTTCGCGGCGTACCTAGGTGTTCGGCTTCAACCGCCGCTGGACGTGTTGGGCTCCATTGGTTCCGTGTTTCTCCTGTTCATCTTGGGACTTGATATGAGGATGGAAATCACCCTTCACCTAGCTAGGAAGTATGCTTGGTCCGCGATAATGACGTACAGCGTCACCTTCCTGAGCGTGTTCTTGATTGCTTACCACATTGAGGGCGGGGTGATTGACGCGTTGAGCGTTGCCCTCATACTTTCGGCCGGTAATGCCGTAATGACTTACTCGCTGGTTAAGTCCTTGGGGTTGGACAGGACTAGGGTAGGTAACTCGGTGGTCATCCCAACCCTAATAATGCAGTTCGTATCCATAACGGCCTTCGTTGCGCTAGTTGGCGGTATCACGCGAACTATACTAGTGTACCTGCTTATGGCTGTGCTTGCGTTAGTGATTCTCCCGAAGGTGGCTCGCTACGTGATAGTTTCGCTCCCAACGCGGAGGGAGACGGAGGCCGAGTTAAGG
>Ga0256914_1001692_pt1 | contig 19357 bp, 13 predicted proteins | sample HulkmetaG_FD_191571 | JGI IMG/M metagenome (GOLD analysis project Ga0256914, IMG submission 191571) | Hydrothermal chimney microbial communities from Main Endeavour vent field at the Juan de Fuca Ridge, Pacific Ocean - Hulk | ecosystem: Environmental > Aquatic > Marine > Hydrothermal vents ... | reverse complement strand
CCCACAGCGGATAAGAAGAAAATTCGCCCCCCCCACAGGAAAACCCCATGAAAAAAAACATCATCTTCATCGAAGCACCTGGCGGCAACGACAAAGGCCCGGATGGCCACCGTCGCGACACACTCCCCATGGTCAACGCCGTTCGGGCCCGAGGCTGGAACGCAGAAACCCTCTTCTACACCGATGACCGCCGCGACGACATCTACACCTACATCCTACAAAACTTTGATGCCTACGTCCCCCGAGTCAACCCGGGAACCATCCCCGGCGGCGAAAAACGCTTCTTCCAGATGCTCCGCAAACTCAGCGATAACGGCGTCATCGGCATGCCCCATCCCGACGCCATGATTGGCTACGGCGCCAAAGATGCCCTGGTACGCCTGCGAGACACCGAACTCGTGCCCACCGACACCTACGCCTACTACTCACTGGAAGAACTCAAAACCAGCTTCCCCACCTCCCTTTCTCGGGGCGAACGGGTGCTCAAACAAAATCGTGGCTCCACCGGACAAGGCATTTGGCGGGTGGTGGTGCAAGATGAGCGGCTCAGCACACCGGGCGTTCCCTTGCCCGCAGACACCCGCATCCAATGCACCGAAGCTGTGGATAACCATGTCGAAACATGGCAACTGGATGCATTCATGGACTTCTGCGGCCAATACCTCAGCGGCGATGACGGACTGATGGTCGACATGCCCTTCATGCCCCGCATCAAAGAGGGCGAAATCCGCATCCTGCTGGTAGGCGACACCCCCATCTTTGTCGTACACAAAAAACCAGCCGAAAGCAAAGATGCCTTCTCGGCCACCCTCTTCTCCGGCGCCAAATATCGCTACGACACCCCGGAACAATGGCCCGAACTCATCACCCTCTTCCAAAACAACGTCTCCACCATCACCAGCAAACTGGGCGGCTGGAACCTGCCCCTCATCTGGACAGCAGACTTCATGCTCGATTGGGATGACCAGGGCCGCGATAAATACATATTGGGCGAAATCAACTGCTCCTGTGTTGGATTCACCAGCCATCTCGACGCCGGCATTCAGGACAAAATCGCCGACGAAATCATCCGCGTCGTCACCAGCCAATAACCCCATCACGAACCACCATGAAAGTCATCGCCACCGCCGGACACGTCGATCACGGCAAATCCACCCTCATCCAGGCCCTCACCGGCATCGACCCCGACCGCCTGCAAGAAGAAAAACAACGTGGCATGACCATCGACCTCGGCTTTGCCTGGCTCAACCTGCCCAATGGCCACCCGGTAGGCATCGTCGATGTGCCCGGTCACATCGACTTCATCAAAAACATGGTGGCAGGCATTGGCGCAGTAGACACAGCCATCTTAGTCATCGCCGCGGATGAAGGTGTCATGCCCCAAACCCGCGAACACCTGGCCATTCTCGACCTCCTGCAAATCGAAAGCGGACTCATCGCCATCACCAAAACCGACATCATCCAAGATGCCGAGTGGCTGGAAATGGTACAAGAGGAAGTGCGTGAGGTGGTAGCAGGTTCGGTGCTGGCGCAAGCCCCCATGGTCGCGGTCTCAGCCTACACAGGTGAAGGATTGGACATCCTGCTCCGCACCTTGCAGGATGTGCTGGCCCACGCGCCCGCGCGGGCCCAAACAGGCCAACCCCGACTTTTTATCGATCGCGCCTTCAGCATGGCAGGCTTCGGAACCATCGTCACCGGAACCCTGCGAGATGGGCCCCTGAGCGTAGGCCAAGAACTCATCATCCAGCCGGGTGCTCTCAAAGCGCGCATCCGCGGCCTGCAATCGCACAAACAAAACATCCAGCAAGCAGAGCCAGGATCCCGGGTCGCGGTCAATCTAACAGGCCTGCATCCCAGCCAACTGCACCGCGGCCAGGTCATCACCACGCCCGGCTGGGTGCGCAGCGCCAAACGGGTAGATGTACGCTTGCGTGCGTGGGAAGATGCGCCCACCCTGCTCAAACACAACATGCCCATCACCTTTCATAGCGGCGCAGCCGAAACCCCGGGCCGTCTGCGCCTGCTGGAGGCTGACGAGCTGCTGCCTGGTGATGAAACCTGGGCCCAAATCGAACTGCGTGACCCTGTAGCCCTGCGCCGCGGCGACCGCTTCATCCTGCGCCGCCCCTCTCCCAGCGACACCCTGGCAGGTGGCGTCATCCTGGATCCCGCACCTCGTCGACGTCACAAACGCCGCCGTGCCGACATCTTCCGGCGCATGGCCGCGCTCCTGCGCAACGACCCCCTCGAACTAACCGAACTGACCATCACCGAACAAGGCCCGCTGACCGCCAACGCCTTGGCCCAAAGCTTGCAACTGCTGCCCCAGCAAGTGCAAAACGTGATAGACACACTGCTGGCCCAGCATCGAGCCTGGCAACTGGCCCCCGGCGAAGAGCTGATGACCGACGCCGCGTGGCAGCGCATCAGTCAGCGCCTGACGCGCACCCTGCAAGCGCATCATACCGCACACCCGGCTTGGCTGGGCATGCTACGCGAAGAGCTGAAAAGCCGTGTCCAGCCGCGGCAAGGCTGGTCTACCAAAACCTTCAATGCACTGCTGCAACGGGCACTGGATGCGGGCCTGCTGCAAGAAAACCGCGGCTTTCTGGCCCTGGCCGAATTTTCACCTCGCTTCGACGCCCGCCAACAAAAACAAGTCGAAGCACTGCTGACCACCTTTCGGGCGCACCCCACCACTCCCCCCACCATCAAACAAGCCCTGGAAATCGTAGATGAGGAGCTTTTCAGCGTACTGCTGCAGCGCGGCCAACTGGTGCGCGTCGGGCCCGATGTCGCCTTTCTCGACGAAACCTACCAGCAAATGACCACCCGCATCATCGCATTTTTGCAGCAAAACGAAACCATCACCATGGCCCAATGTCGCGACCTGTTCAACTCCAGCCGCAAATACATGGTGGCGCTGCTGGAACACCTGGATGGCCAGCGCATCACCCGCCGTGAAGGAGATTACCGGGTGCTGGGCCCTGCGGGCGGCAAGCAGTGAGCAAGGTCGCAGTAGCGTTACGGTGGAACAATGGTATAATGACTTTATGCCCACAAAACGACTCACACGCGCGGACTGGTGGGCGCTGGCGGGCCTGAGCCTGGCGGTACTGGCGGTTTACGCTCGGGTTCTGTTGACTCCCCTGGTTCCGGCTAGCGGCGACTTCCTCACCTATTTCACGCCCTACTGGCAGCAACTCAATCAGGCGCTGCGCTGGGGACATTTGCCGCTGTGGAATGATTTCATCTTTGCCGGCGCGCCTTTCCAGGCCAATCCCCAAACCGAAGTTTTTTATCCCCTGCGCTGGCCCATGATCTTTTTGAGCGCGGAAAAGGGCATTTTGCTCACCGCGGCGCTGCACGCGTGGCTGGCTGGCATTTTTGGCTACTTCTGGACGAAAAAACTCATCAATCGGGGGAGCGTGCCCGCATTGGTAGCGGCCTTGATACTGGCACTCAATGGCTGGGTTACAGGATTGCTGCTGCATCCCAATCAAATAAGCACCTATCCCTGGTTGGTGGCTGCACTGCTGCTGTGGGAGCATCGACCAAGCCCGGGCCAATGGCCCCGCTGGCATCAACGTGTCCGGCGCTGGGGTGTATTGATGGCGCTGGTGTGGAGTCTGGCCTTCTTGGCGGGACACACGCAATCCTTTTACAATGCCGCGGTCATTTTTAGTCTGTGGCTGCTGGCCGATGTGCTTTGGCGTGCTTTTCAGCGGCAGGATGACAGTTGGCGCAACAGGCTGGCAGACATGTGGCCCGTGGCATTGGTGGCCATGTTGGCAGCGGGCCTGGTGGCCGCGGTGCAGTTGCTGCCCACGCTGGAGCTGGCAGGGCTTTCGTATCGGCAAGGGGGGCTGGGTTTTCGGGAACACGCGGCCCTGAGTTTGCCCCCATGGCGGCTGGGTTTTACACTGCTTCCCCACTACGCCCGAGACCTGGGCGCGGCACTGGGAACTGAGGCCTATGGTGAATGGCTGGGCTATGTGGGGCTGACCGGATTGCTGCTGGCGCTGCTAGGCCTAAGACGGACAGGCCGGGCCCGCAGAATGGGCCTATTTTTGAGCATGGGCGGCCTGCTGCTGGCCCTGGGCGCTTACGACCCGCTGGAATATCTGCTCTTCCGGCTGGTTCCGGGCTGGAATTTGTTTCGCGTGCCTGCCCGATTTTTGCAAATGACCATGCTGGGACTGGCCCTGTTGGCCGGGTCGGGCACGGCGCAGCTAACGTCAGCGCAAGCATGGTGGCCAACACAGCGGCGCCAATGGATGGGCTGGGTCGCAATCGTAGCGCTCCTATTGCTGGCGGCCAGCACTCGCCCGACTTTGATCACGCTGCTGGGGTGGAGTGCAACGCTCATCCTCCTGATGCTGATCGTTGCTGCACAAGGTTTATTCAAAACCAAGCTGAAAAAGCGCCCGCTGGGATTGCTGCCGCTGGTGCTGGGCATGGAACTTTTTGCTGCCAGTTACGCATTACCCATTCAGCATCCTACTGCTCCCCAGGCTGTGCGCTCATGGCGAACCGCGCCCGCGGCCATCGCTGCTGAGCAAGCCCGCAGTTGCCGCACACTAAGCCTGAGTACCACCACCTGGGATCCGGGCGATTTGCAGGACTTGCGGCAGCTTTACGGGCCCAGCCTGGATGACAAAGCCTTTACCGATTTTATCAACGCCACCAAGGCCAAAGAGGTGGTGGCCCCCAATCTGGGCGTCCTTTTTGGCATTCCCTCACTGGATGGCTTTGGTGGCGGGGTGTTGCCCACGGCTCGCTTTGTGCAGGCCATGCAGCTCTTTTTGCCTCGGGAACGCATTGTGGCGGATGGGCGTTTGCGGGAGCAGTTGCACAGCATTCCTCCGCAGCCATTGCTCTCATTGTTCAATGTGTGCTATGTCATCACCGACAAAACCTTCGATGTGTGGCACGAGGATGTTTACTATGATTTGGCGCTGGGCGAAACGCTGGACGCGTCGCGGCCCGAGCTACGCATCACCGATCTGCCCTCTTTTCCGGTGAGCGGCCTGGGATTGGTCAGCCATCTCGGGCCCGAGGCCGCACAGCTTGCCCTGCAAACAGCCGTGGCGCAAGTCACGCTCATCTTTGACAACGGATCGCGCCTAACGCTGCCTGTGCGCGCGGGTGTAGAGACCATGGTGGGGGCTGATGATGTGCGTTCCTCTCCGGGCAGTCTGGCAGCGGTGCGCTGGCCCCGCCATGAACCGGGCCAAGATGCCATCGCCCGGCTCAATTTTCCGCAGGCACGGATACGAGAGATTCGCTTTGAATTGCTGCGGGATGACGTGAGTCTATTTTTGCGCGGTGCGGCGGTTTACAACGCCAAAAGTGGCGCGCATGCCACCCCTGTGGTCAGCCGGGCCCCCTGGCGGCGCATTCATTCGGGGGATGTGAAAATTTATCGCAACGACGGGGTGCTGCCGCGGGCTTTTGCGGTGGCGCGCGTGCAACCCGTAGCGCATGCAGATGCCGCGCTGGCCGTGATGCAAGAGCCTACATTCCGGCCCGAGCAGGTTGCGGTGGTGATGGCGGAGGATAGCCCGAACATGCTCCCGTCCGGGCCCCTGAGCCCCGCCCGCATTCAAATTCTGCAACAGGGACAAGGCCGCCTGCATTTGCATTACCAGGCTGATGCTGAAAGTTTGGTGGTGGTGGCCAATGCCTGGCATCCGGGATGGCGGGGAGTGCTGGACCAGGATAGCTCGCAGGCCCGGGCCGTGGCAATCTTCCCAGTTGATCTCTTCCTGCAGGGCGTGCTGCTGCCTGCGGGCGAGCATGACTTGCTGCTAACGTTCCAGCCGCGTAGCTTGCGCTCTGGCGGCCTCATCACACTGCTGGCACTGAGCCTTTTGGCTTGGCTGTGGATAGTCCCGCCCGGCAAAGGTTGACAGCACGACGCACATCCGTTACCATCTTCGCAGATAGGCCTCATTCTTTCTCCATCAGGACGATGTTATGAACACTATAAATCGTATTATCGGATTTCTGTTGCTACTTTTCTTATTTTTGGCGCTGATTGTGTTGGCAGTGGTTCCTTTTGAGACCACTGGATGGTTGCAAACGCAACTTGGGCATTTTAGCCAATGGGCCCGCCAAGCGCAACGAAACAGTAGTCTCTTCTTTGGTTTGGGACGCGTTGGCCTGGCTGCCATTGCCGCCATTGTCATCCTGCCCCTGCTGATTGCTGAATTGCCGCACAAAAAACAAGACCCGGCAGTGGTCATGCGCACCGAACATGGCGAAATTCGTGTCACAGCCGAGAGCATTGCCAAACGCCTGGCCTGGCATCTGGACCAATTGGCTGATGTTATCATTGTCACGCCGCAAGTGCTGCCAAAAGGAGGCACGGTGAACATTGTGCTGGATGTGGAGACCTCGCCCGAAATCGATCTGCCCATGAAGACAGAGGAGATTATGCTGGTGGCCCGGGAAATCATCGAAAAGGACATGGGCCTGAAGCTGGGCAAGCTCAACGTGCATCTTAGCCACAGCGCCTATCCCGAAATGATGATTTGATGCGCAATACTAAAAAATCGCCTACCTTGGTCTATAGGCGTCATAACAGGTCACATTTATCCAAAGAGGCCCCACGCCCCTTTTTCCTCCCCCAACAAAGCTCCTATGCCCGAAAATAACGACTTGACACAGCAAAACGGCATTGCCCCCACCCAAGCCAGCCCAGAAGCTGAGACCACACACCCTGAACCGGAGGTGTTGGTAGCTGTGGAGGAGTCCACCCAAAACCCTGACTATGCGCAACTGACGCAACTCCTAGAAAGCTTGCTCTTTGTGGCGGGTGAACCCGCGACCATCGAACGGCTGGCCGCGGCACTGGCGGTAACGCCGGAACAAATCGAAACGGCGCTGGGCCTGCTGGCCGAAACACTGCAAAACCGGGGCATTCGCTTACAACGCCATCACGATACTGTGCAGTTGGTAACCATGCCCGAGGCCTCGGATGCCATCGAAGTGTATCTGGGCCTGGATTTAACCACTAAGCTGTCGCGGGCTGCACTGGAGACGCTGGCTATCATTGCTTATCGACAACCGGTGACACGCCCGCAAATCGAGGCGATTCGTGGTGTGAGCAGCGATGGTGTCATCCGCACACTGCTGCATCGGGGTCTGGTGCAAGAGGTCGGGCGACTGGAAACAGCGGGCCGCCCCATGCTTTTTGGCACAACGCCCGACTTTTTGAACTATTTTGGTATCAGCTCGCTGGAGGAGCTGCCCCCGCTGGAGGATGAAGATGTGGATGCACTAACGGAGCGCATCGAGATGATGGGGGAAAGCGGTAAGGTGGTTCCACAGGTTTAAGTAGGTGATGCGATGAAAGTTGAAATGTAAGGATTTATCGCTATCCTGAGCGCGCCACCAAGGGCACAAAGGCACCAATCACACCACGCCCGGCTTATGCAGCCTGTGCCATCACCTGTTGCAAGGCCGCGGGCAAACGCACGGGCTGCCCTTCTCGGGTGATGCAAACATGCCGGGTGAAGCCTGTGACCAAACGCTGTCCCTGCTGGTCCAGAACTTCGTAAGCCAGGGTCACGCCCCGGCTCTTGACTTCGGCTACCCAGGTAAGAATGGTGATGCGGTCATCGTAGCGGGCGGAATGATAGTAGCGGGCGCTCACCTCTGTCACGGTCAGATAGTAGCCCATCTTCTCGAATTCACCATAGGGCAATCCCCCTTCACGCAACCAGTCGGAACGCCCGACCTCGAACCAGGGGATGTAACTGCTATGATGCACAATGCCCATGGCATCTGTTTCGGCATAGCGCACCCGCAAATGACTTTTGGAAATACGTCCTTTCGGCTTGAATCTTGGCATAAGAACCTCTTCTTCAGGGTTTAGGCAAAGTGTTAGCCAAAAGATACCTTGCGCTGGCAGGAAAGTCAATTTCCGGGCATAAAAAGAGGGCCGGCAGCTCGCCCTGCCGACCCTCACCCCACATGATAGCAACCCAGCTCACTGGGCACTCTCGCAACACACTTCTACACTCTATAAACGTTTGAAAACGCTTTTTTCGACCATCAAAAGCAGTTTTTTCGAAAACTTCCCAAATTTCGTTGGCAGTGATTGTTTTTGGCTGATGAAGAAGCACGCCGGCGCCAAAAAGCTGTTATCAGCAGACAACAGCCTAAGACTCGTCCCACCAGTGGTCGGGGCGCTGGCGCTGGCCATAGCCCATGGCATTATCCAGCGCCAGGATGAGAGGACGCAACGGAGAACCAGCCAGACGCGCAGCCAAACGATGCCACCATTTGCCATAATCTTTGTTGTAAGGACACACGCGAATGCAGGTGGCGCAGTCGGTATTTTGTGCAGCCCAAAATCCAAAGCATTTTTCGGCATCGACCATCCATTTTTTGATGCCGGGCCGATTGGAGATGTTGTTGATGGTAAAACTGGGCGGACCCATGGGCAAAGCTTTGGCCGGGCAGGATTTGGCACAGCGCTTACAAATCTGACAAAATTGCTGTACCCCGAAGGAACGGGGATGGTCGTGGGTCATGGGTAAGTTGGTGTAAACCCGTCCCAGACGCACCCGAGGCCCGAATCGGGGTGTTATCAGCAAACCATTGCGCCCAAGCTCGCCCAGGCCCGCTTTGATGGCGTAGGGTATGCTGGCGGCGGTATCGTTCATGCTGGCTTCGGCCTCGTAGCCCAAATCGCGAATAAATTGCGCCAGCGAGATTACCAACGCGGCAACGCGGGAATAGCCAACGCCCGCGGCCGCGCTGCCCAATGCAGAGGGTACGGTTTTCATCACATCATACGGCATGGGCACAGCCACCACAATCACATGCTCCAGGTCGGCACCAAGTTCCGGGGGCAGCTCCTGCGCCGCGGCATCATGCCAACGTACGCTGTATTGCCAGCGCTTGTCAAAATGAGTGATGCCTACCAGGCCCGCGCCCAGAGCTGTGGCCGCTTGCTTGATGCTGCGGGCCGCAATGTGGGGTGTCTCGAAACGCATCTGCTGGGATGAAACATCACGCTGCAATGTAAAGAGATCGGTGAATCCCTCGCGGCGTCCCTGCCCCCGTATATCGGTCAACAGATCGCTGATGCGCCAGGCCGCGTTGCGTAATGCGTAATCTAGTTGCCTATAGCCAATGGCCTTGCGCCACGTGGTAACAGGTTGGCTGTGTCCCCGATAAAAGGCCTCGGTTTTTTTGTTACGGATGCGCTCATCCCACCAGGAGCGGCGGAAGAGTTCGTTTTTCTGCGGAAATGGCCCGAAGTCATCATTAAACTCAAAGCCCGCTTCCAAATCGGTGGGGTCGATGGCTGGTTTCATGGCATCGCTTCACTGTAGCAAGGGCAGCAGCAGATCGGGCAGGTGTGGGATGTCGGGAGCGAGATGCAATCGCCACGCGGGCGCGGCATCTACCAATTGCCGCAGCGCTTGCAGATGCGCAGGAATGGTGAGGGTATCCCAATCTTCGATGGATTGGCCGATGAGCTGTTGCAGGGCCTCGAACGGGCGCATGGGCGTCAGGCGCGAGGTCGCGAGCCCGGGCGTGAGCGCAGGAAAGACCAAGGCCGCGGGGCGCGCTTGCTGCACCCACACATGAGGCCAGATACTTTCCGCAGCAAAGGAGATTTTATCGCTGCCGCGGCGATGAATGCCCTCTTGCAGCAGATGGCCGAGCTGCGGAAAATGGGCCACGCTGTCAGGATAGGCGCTGAGCAGACCAGGGTAAGCGTGCAGTGCGGGGCTGGCATCGCTATGGGGACGCAGCAAGGGGGTATCATTGGCTACTAACCTGGCGCCCCGGGCCAAGAGGCTGAGACCGGTGGTGGTTTTGCCGGCACCACTTTCGCCCAAAATGAGCAGGGCCCGGGTCTCCAGCGCCGCAGCAAATGCGTGGATGGTGTAATAGCCGCGACGGCGCAGCAGCGGAGCCAATGCGATGAGCAGCATCTCCTCGAAGACACCATAGGTTTGCACCGCGGCCCGGGCCATACGCCCGATGATGACAGCTTCCTCAAGATTCACATCGAAACGCCCCCAGCCAGGGAAGAACGCGGCCATGTGCGGGCCGGAGCGAAAATAGGTGATGTCGGGCCCGGTGCTGGCCACGGGCCAAGAGGGTGCAGCGGGCGCCTGCGGCTGCACCTGCACACGCACATGGATGGGCTGCTGCCTGCCGGGTGAAGCCTGGGCAAAGGGTTGCCACTGTCGCTGCAAACGCTGCCAGGCCTCTGCATCATCCACGTTCAGTTGGATGGGAACAGTGTGCAAAAAGTAAGTGGCCTGCATCAAGTTAGATACCATCCCGCAGCAAAGGGCAGGTCATGCAGTGCCCGCCGCCCCGTCCTTTGCCCAATTCGAAACCATCAATCTCGACAACGCGGATGCCTGCCCGGCGCATGGCGCGATTGGTGTAAGTGTTTTTACGATAGGCAATGACCACGCCTGGCTCCAACGCAACTGTGTTGTTGCCATCATCCCATTGCTCGCGGGCCTGTTGATAGTCGTCGCCGCCGGTAGCAATGACTCGCAATTTCTTCACCTGCATGGCATCGGCCACCGCATCCAGCAGGCTTTTTTCTGGGGTGATGTGGAATTGATGTTCATGATCGCCCGGGCGCATGCTGTAAGCCCGCACATTTTGCATCACCTTGGGATATAAGGTCACCGCGTCATAATCCAACATGCTAAAGACGGTGTCCAGGTGCATGTGTGCCCGGTCTCGGGTCATGTGCGCCACGATAATCCGCTGCACCACGCCCCCGGCAAAGAGCCGCGCGGCCAATTGCTCGATCATCTGGGCAGTGGTGCGCTGACTAAAGCCCAGCAACAGCGTTTGATTGCCGATGGGCATGATGTCGCCCCCTTCGATGGAGGCACGGCCAAAGGTTTCGACACCGAATCGGGCCTCATTTTCATCCAGCAACGGCCACCAAAAGTTAAACTTGGCCCGCTGAAACATGGGATGAAAATGGTAGATGAGACCCACGTTGTACGCTTCGAGATGGCGGGCCTGATAAAACATGGGATTAATGCTAACGCCGCCATAAATCCAGGCCGAGGAATCGCGGGTAAAGAGAGTATTGGGCAGGGGCGGCAAGATGAATGCGTCGTCGTGAGCTGTAACGCCCAGCAGAGAGCTACGTTCCGCCGTGCTGAGATCGCTCAGAGCCTGCGCTTCCCCCTTGGTGAGCCCGCCGATGAGGTGTCGGGCCAGGATGTGCGGTTCCAGCGACATCAGCAAGGCCCGCAGCGGCTCCACCAACGCTACACCCACTGTGTTGCGGGTGATAACCAGGCGGGTAATGGTCTCGCGGGCCAAATGACTGGCAGCCAGGGTCTCGGCCAAAAGCTTATCCAAATAAAACACCTCGACGCCCCAATCCTGCATGTGGCGTACAAAGGCGTCATGCTCACGCTGGGCATGCTCGACCCACAGCACGTCATCGAAGAGAAGCTCATCATGGTTGGCGGGGGTCAGGCGCTTCAGGCTGAGATCTGGGCGATGCACCAGAACCTTGCGCAGTTTACCGATTTCGGAATAAACACCAAATTGCGTCATGGGATTTTGTGGTTGAAAAAATGGGCAGTGGTTTACCATCAATCAAAGATAACCACTACCAAGCATTGATGGAGCAGCACGCGATACCGCGAGATGACGTGAGCAGTCAGGAACTATCATACACGCGAGCAAGGTATCGTGGCAAGTCATCTTGTGCTTTGCGATCTTGCTATTCTACATGGAAGGAGGTGAATAGCTACGCCATTTTTTTGTAAATCTACCCACAAACACATACAATGAAAGCTATCACACGTAACTACTAACGTACCCGACTTCAATCACCACAAAGGCACAAAGGCACAAAGACACTAAGCACACCAAGAATTTCAAAACTTTTTCTTTCTTTGTGCCTTTGTGGCTTCGTGTCTTAGTGGTTTCTAGCCGGGCTACCTTAGTAGTAACTATCACACTATTCACTCCCTCACTCACAAAACAAGATAGCGTGCCCCAATGAAGGAACACCTAAAAAAACTCCACCAATTGCAGGAGGAAGCCTTGCAAGGTGGTGGCGAAAGACGGATTCAAAAGCAACGTAGTCTGGGCAAACTGACAGCTCGCGAACGACTGGAACGCCTTTTGGACCCTGGCTCTTTTCAGGAGCTGGGCATGTTTGTCAAGCATCAGGTCAGCGGTTTTGGAATGGAGAAGAAGCGGTTTCCGGGCGATGCAGTGGTGACAGGATTCGGAACAATCGATGGCCGGGAGGTAGCGGTTTATGCTCAGGATTTCACAGTGCTGGGCGGTAGTTTTTCCGAGATGCACGCCCGCAAAATCATCCAGTTGCAAGATTTAGCGCTGGAGGCTGGGCGGCCTATCATCGGCATGATGGATTCGGGTGGCGCCCGGATTCAGGAGGGCATTCGGGGATTGGCCGGTTATGGCGGCATGTTCACCCGCAATGTGCTGGCCTCGGGCGTGGTTCCACAAATTTCGCTGATGCTCGGGCCCACCGCGGGCGGCTCGGTTTATTCGCCCGCGCTCACCGATTTTGTAATTATGACCCGCAATACCAGCTACATGTTTCTGACAGGGCCGGAGGTTGTCAAATCGGTGACAGGTGAGGTGGTTACCACCGAAGAATTGGGCGGCGCCATGGTTCATAATGCTCACAGTGGCGTTGCGCATTTTTTGGCTGATAACGAACAGGATGCTCTGGAAATGGCCAAACTGCTGCTGAGCTATCTGCCACAAAACAACACCGAAGACCCGCCGCAAGCCCCGGCCACTGACCCACCTGACCGCCAGGACGAATCACTACTGAGCATTGTGCCCAGCGATGAAAATCAGCCTTACGACGTGAAAGATGTCATCCAGGCCGTTGTGGATTATGGCAGCTTTTTAGAGGTGCAGCCCTATTTTGCACGCAACGCGGTGGTGGGCTTTGCCCGCATGAATGGCAATGTGATAGGCGTGGTGGCGAATCAGCCCGCATTCCTGGCTGGCGTCATCGATATCAACGCCAGCGACAAAATTGCACACTTCATCCGCATTTGCGACGCGTTTAACATTCCCCTCATCACCTTTGTGGATACGCCAGGATTCCTGCCCGGCGTGAATCAGGAGCACTACGGCGTGATTCGGCATGGCGCCAAAATCATCTTCGCCTATGTCGAGGCTACTGTGCCCAAGATTTCGGTGGTTTTGCGTAAGGCCATGGGAGGCGCTTATATTGCCATGAGCTCCAAAGAGATGCGCAGTGACCTGGCTTTTGCCTGGCCCACCGCACAGATTGCGGTCATGGGGGCAGCGGGCGCTGTACGCATCTTGCATCGCCGCGATTTAGCCAAGGCAGACGATCCGCAACAGATGGAGGCTGACTTCATCAAAGAATATCAAGACGCCTTCTTTAATCCTTATGTAGCCGCTGAGCTGGGATTCATCGATGACATTATCGATCCCCGAGAGACGCGACCGCGACTGATTCGGGCGCTTTCTTATCTTAGCACCAAAGTTCAAGCCAATCCGCCCAAAAAACATGGGCTCATGCCTGTTTGAGTGCCTTATGACTGACTTACAATTTGGTTTTATGCTCATGGTTTATGGCATGGGCATGGTTTTTGCCATCCTGGCCATGCTGTGGGGCGTCATTGCCATCTTCCAGCAGATTGACCGGCGCGTGCTGGCCAAGGAGGAGGAAAAGGCCCGTCTGGCAGCCGCAGCCGCCGCCCCGCCCAGTGAACTGCTACCTCCCGAACTGATGGCGGCCATTCTTGTGGCCCTGCATCGTCACCGCCAGGAGGAAGCAGGACTCGTTTCTACCATCAAGTGTATTCCCGCCCGGGAAGTCAAGCAGGGACAGGCCCGCTGGGTAGCTGTGGGCCGGGCCTATCAACTTCGTTCTAACATCGTTCCCCGCAGGAGAAACGGATGAAACGCTACACCGTCGCGATTGGCGATAAAACCTATGTCATTGGTCTGCAACAAGAGGATGATACCCATTTTCGCGTGCTGGCCGGGGGCAATGTTTATGATTTGACCATCATGGAAGAGGAAGAGACCGGGATGCAGATTCCGGAAGTGGCCATTGCCCAGGCCCAGAAGGAGCAACCCGCGCTCAGCCACAAACCCCCCGAGTTGCTACCTCGCACTCCCAAATCATCGCCTCCTGAAATGCCTTCGTCACCCGCTCAGGCCGAAAATCTTCCCACCGAGATACACGCGCCTATGCCTGGTGTGATTATCAAAATCAGCGTGCCGCCCGGCTCACAGGTGGACCGCGGCGATGAACTTCTGGTGCTGGAGGCCATGAAGATGAAAAATCCCATTCGCTCACCGCGCGAAGGGGTCGTGGATAAAATTTTCGTGCAGGAAGGACAATCGGTAAACTACGATGATATTCTGATCCGATTCAGGGAAGGGTAAGCCATGAATTTATTTTCGACCCTTTTTGCCGGCCTGGATGCTTTAACCTGGGGCAATGCCCTGATGATTACCATCGGCGGTGTGCTCTTGTATTTGGCCATTGTCAAGGAATATGAGCCGGTATTGCTGCTACCCATCGGCGCGGGCGCCATTTTGGCTAATCTGCCCCTTTCTCCCATGGTGGGTGAAGATGGCCTGTTGAGCATCCTCTACCAGGCAGGCGTGGGCAACGAACTTTTTCCGCTGCTGGTATTTGTTGGCATTGGAGCCATGACCGATTTCGGCCCGCTCCTGGAACAGCCCTACATGCTGCTTTTGGGCGCTGCCGGACAGTTTGGCATCTTTGGCACGCTGTTTTTGGCACTGCTGCTCGGTTTCAACATCAACGAAGCAGCCTCCATCGGCATCATTGGCGCCATCGACGGGCCGACTTCGATTTATGTCAGCCAGCAGTTGGCGCCCCATTTATTGGGCCCCATTGCTGTGGTGGCTTATAGCTACATGTCGCTGGTTCCCATCATCCAGCCCCCCATCATGCGGGCGCTGATTACCAAAAAGGAACGCCGTGTGCGAATGCCGTACAGCGAAAACCCGGTCAGCAAGCGCACTCGCATCCTCTTCCCCATTTTGGTGACCATTGCCGTGGGCCTGCTGGTTCCCATGGCCATTCCGCTCATTGGCATGTTGATGCTGGGGAATCTGATGAAGGAATCGGGCGTGGTGCAACGTCTGGTGGGCGCCTCGGAAAATGAGATTGCCAATGTGGTAACGCTCTTTCTGGGCCTGGCCATTGGTGCCACCATGCAAGCGGATGCGTTTTTGCGCAAGGAAACATTGCTCATCCTGGTTTTAGGCATTTTTGCCTTTGGTCTGGATACAGCAGCGGGCCTGTTGTTTGCCAAATTCCTGCGCTGGGTGGTTCGCGGGCCCTTAAACCCATTGATTGGTGCAGCAGGCATTAGCGCCTTCCCCATGGCTGCGCGGGTGGCGCAAAAGGTCGCACAAGAGGAAGATTTTGAAAACTTCTTGCTGATGCACGCCATGGGAGCCAACACCGCGGGCCAAATTGCCAGCGTGATTGCAGGTGGCGTGGTGCTGGCACTGTTTGCAGCACATTAATCAAACGCAGCCATGACGAAGCGTGAAAGTTTGTTAGTACTAAGATAGCCCGGATGGAAACCACAAAGACACGAAGACACTAAGAACACCAACTTTGTGTCTTCGTGTCTTTGTGCCTTTGTGGTGATTGAAGTCAGGCACGTTGGTCGTTACAAATATCCAAAAATAAAAATTTCCTGGCAAAAAATGACAAAAAAATAGCGATTGCATCGTTTATAACTATAGATAACGTCCCACGCACTGCACATGCTCACGTACAGCGTCTGCGGGATAAACCAAAAGTAACTGTTCACGTCTATCCCAAGAATTGCGCTAAGGCTGCTAAGCCACGAAAAATCCCTTTGCACCATTCTTTTCGTAGGGCCTTATGGCAAAAAGCGGACAGCGACCTGGACAGCTACAACCAAAATACTGTTTTACATGGTTACTCAGGAGGCCATCATGAGGAAGCAACTTTTAACAGTAGCCCTTGCAGGCACAATGACGTTACTCTCGTTGCTGATACAAAGCGGGACAACGCCTTCAGCCTTTGCCATGGAATCTTTGCCTCGGCCAACGCAAGCAGTCGCTGCGCCCGGGCCCATCACCATCGGAGAAATCGGCACACCACAAAATACCGATCCTCCCCAACATCGAGAACATGGCAGCAAGAACGATCTGCCAGAACGGCGCACCGCCACCAGCGCCACCTATCGCCTGGATGATGGTCGTTACGCCACCGTGATGACCACGCATCCGTTGAACTACCGGGATGACGAGGGGCAATGGCAACCTATCGATCCCCGCTTTACCAAATCGGAACGGGGCTGGATGAATTTGCGCAACAACGTGAAGACCAGCCTGGCGTTGGAAAGCAGCCGGGCCAAAGTGTGGGCAGGCCAAAACGGCGTGGGCTGGGACCCGCAAAAACTGGTGGCAGCCTCCAGCGCGGGCGCGGGGCGCATTTTGGCCCAAGCCCTGCCCCAGGGCGGCGAGGGGATGCTGGCCGATGACGCCACGCGCGTGGATTATGCCCGCGCCTGGAGCTCGCCCGACGTGAGCGACGCCTGGCGCAGCGGTTATGGGCGCAGCGAATACACCATGCGCCTGGCCCGCGCGCCCGAAGCCCCCGTAGATGCCGAGTTTCTGGACTTGCAGGTCATGGTGCATCTAGCGCCCGGAACCCAGGTGTTTATGGATGGGAAAGCCATCGAAGACGCGGACTTACCCCTGGAAACCAACCAGCCGCTGGCTTTTGGCGAGGGAGAGCAGGCGCTGACCTTGCAACCGCCCGCCATCTACCAAGAAGCCGACCCCAGCCAACGCGCGGGGGGCAGCTACCTGCTGGAGGCAGGCTCAGACCCCTCCACACTGCTGCTGCACGTGCGCCTGCCCTGGGCCTGGCTGACCGCGGCGGAACGCCAATTCCCCGTGGTCATCGACCCCATCTTCCAGATACGTAAGCCCACGGACGTACTGGCCGCACGCTACGATGAGAGCAATGGGGATTTCCTGGGCTACGTGAATATCGCAAATGAGGAACTGGCCCTGGGACGGTTTAGCAATGGCTTCTTTCGGGTGCTGCTAGACTTCTCGCCCCCCGCCATGCCCGAGGGAACCCAAATTTCCAAAGCCTATCTCATAGCCGTTCCCTCCAACATCAACCGCGACGACCTGAACTATGTCAGCCGCCACGTAGATGCTCACCCTCTCAACAGTTGGCCCAGCGGAAATTCGAAGCCAAATTTCAAGTCATCCCCCCTCACCGCGATCAACGTCCCCAACGTCCCCCAAAACGCCATGATATTCAGCCGGGGCTCGGATCGTCACGCCCCCATCATCTGGGACGCCACAGACCTGCTGAAACAGAGCAATTGGCTCTGGCAAAACACCAGCGATTTCCACGGCATCTTGCTGAGACTGATTGATGAAGGAGAGACCTGCCACGCCCGGCCGGACTTTCAGCACTACCCAGACTCATGGTGGAAAGATCCTCACTGGGACCGCAATTGCAGTGGCTTCTTCATCCCTTACCCCTCGCAATTTACTAACGATGACCTGGCCGCGTTCGAGACTGACTTCGGCGCGAACATGCCGCCCTCCCTGGTGGATAACGGCGGCATCGCCCTGGTGGTGATCTACAGCGGCCCGCAACTGCAGGAAGGCCAACCCATCCCCACCGGCAATCCCTACTACGGCAACTTCGGCAACCCCACGCCCACAGGCGACATCTACTACCACGCGGCCCACGACTATCAGGTGACGGTGGGGAACCACTGGCAGGGGGTGGTGGCTCGCGGCCTGGGCAACAGCTTTGGCCCCAATCCGCCCACAGAAGGAGACCCACTGGGCCTCAACCTCAAAGGCCATGTGCCCCTGACCCTGTCCGACAGTCAGGAGCGGCCGTCGCGGCCTGCGGACGCCAATGACGGCATCTGGGCGCAAAGCGGGCATCTGGGCTATGCGCTCTTCAACGGCCGGCGGCTGAACGGGCTCACCTATCATGTGGGCGTAGCCGCGCAGACCGGGGATGGCGAGAAACCCAACACCTACGACATCCGCCTGGTCGGCGAAAAGGGGACTCTGACGGTGTTTCCCGGAGAAAGCGTGGTGCGGACTGTGGACGTTCCCAGCGCGGATCCCCTGACCCTGTGGAACCTGAACCTGCCCGCGGGGAGCAATGCCCGCGTGGATGTGCGCATTTTTGGCTACAATACGCCTCAAGGAAAGGATCCCTCCAACCTGTACGACAACGCTCGTCAATTTTCAGGCAAGCTCTTCCGCGGCGACCAGTCGCAGCCGCAAGGTGCGCAGGATAGCGGCATCGTTCTGGCCAGCAACGCTCCTCCTGGCGGCCATCTGACCTACGGCAGCGTCCGCCTCACCAGCGGCATCTTCCAGCCCAAAACGGGCAATTTCGGCCTGGCCCTGAGTTATGATGGCCCGCAAGTTCGATTCTACAAACCACTGCCCGGGCCCAAAGGCATGGCGCCCGACACATCTGCGCAAGATGCAGGCCCCACCGACCTGATCTACAACGTAGAAGTGCGAGTGACCGCGTGCAGCGCCGGAACCTTCCCCACCAGCAGTGGCCAATGCCAGCGGGTGACATGTCCCAGCACCAGTTTCGATAGTAACAAGCGCAAGACCGTGGCCGGGATGCAGGTCTGGAGCCCCAGCGGCTGGAATGGCAGCGTCACCCGCAATGACGTGGCACCCCTCATCGGCCCGCCAGGAGATGTGGCCCCCACCGTGGCTGTGGTGGGTGGCAGCATCGATGTGAGCAACGGCCAGGTCGCGGTGCAGGCAGATAGTGTCATGCTGGTGGACTGCGGCTCTCTGAGCAATCCTCCTAATCCTGTTAGCAACATTTTTGATGTGTTCGACTCTGGAAAGATGGTCAGTGGGAATCAATCTCGACTCTTTCCGGAGGGCCAAGGCGCCCAGGTGCTGAATCCCTGGGCCGATGACGATAAGAAGGACGTGGGCTTCGAAGGTTTCTGGGTGGCGCCGCTCACCGGTCGGGCGGAAGGGGGCGGCATCCTCGTGCGGCATGTGGGGAATAAAACCATCAACTTCAACGTCACTTATGGCGCTAATGTCAACGGCTGGCCCTCGCTGACCAGCACGGTGGAACGCATCGGCGATGACGAACCGCCACCGGTGGCGGGGCTGGCCCTGGCCCTGGGGGATGCGTTCAGCATGGATACCGACCCGGCCGGAGGCAAGGCCGACACGCGGCATTTCCGGGCGGTGCGGGCCAGCGCGGCCACCATCACCCAGCCCGCGAACCTGGGCGGGGCCAGCAAGCCGGTGCAGGCCC
>Ga0256914_1001691_pt1 | contig 19359 bp, 15 predicted proteins | sample HulkmetaG_FD_191571 | JGI IMG/M metagenome (GOLD analysis project Ga0256914, IMG submission 191571) | Hydrothermal chimney microbial communities from Main Endeavour vent field at the Juan de Fuca Ridge, Pacific Ocean - Hulk | ecosystem: Environmental > Aquatic > Marine > Hydrothermal vents ... | reverse complement strand
AGCAATCTCCGGCGCTATCATTTCTTCCTCCACAGCCAAGAGGATCATCTGTATGCGTGTCCGAATGCGAGCGTCATTGGTTTTATGATAAAGTGCGTCCATTTCTTTGAGTTCTTCTGCTGTAACGGCTTTTACTTGGAGTGGTTTCATGCCTCCAGTATAACGCACCTTCCCTATCCATCAAAACTTCAATGATTGTACTTAGAAACCACTAAGACACGAAGCCACAAAGAAAGAAAAAGTTTTGAAATGCTTGGTGTTCTTCGTGTCTTTGTGCCTTTGTGGTGATTGCAGTCGGGTACGTTAGTCGTTACGAATAAAACGCCCACAAAAATCTGTTCCATCTGTGTAATCTGTGGTTGCAATGACGAATTTTAGCGCCAAATCTATTTTCGATGTTCGTCGAGATTCACCGGCACCTTTCTCAAGTTTCAAATACGCATCCCCTTAAACACCCGCAAAAATAGGCACTTAACACAGAAAATCCTGTCAGAACGACCCCAATTCCTGCTCCAAGCTTGCATCTTGCCCCCCAAAGTGCTAGGATGTTGGTAATGAAACAATTCTCCGAGACTTTGATATGAGCGAATTTTATTATGGCGGCCAAGCAGTCATCGAAGGCGTGATGATGCGTGGCCAAAGCCGTGTTGCCATTGCTGTCCGCAATCCAGATGGCGCTATTGTGGTTCACGAAGAACCGCTGCCCGAAAAGGTTTATGCCAGCCGCTGGAGCAAAATGCCATTCTTGCGCGGTTTGGTACTGCTGTGGGACGCGCTGATTTTAGGAACCAAGGCGCTGATGTGGTCTGCCGATGTGGCCATTGGCGAGGAGGAGGATGCACAAGGTTTTAGCGGGCCCATTGCCTGGGGAACCGTTGCATTGTCTCTGATTCTGGGAGTAGGCATCTTCTTCCTGCTTCCCACCAGCGTGGCCCAGCTCAGCGAAACTTATCTGCACCTTTCAAAATCCCTCAGCGCTTTGCTCGAAGGCTTCTTCCGCTTGCTACTTTTTGTGCTTTATCTCATAGCCATTGCCCAAAGCGAAGACATTCGCCGGGTCTTCATGTATCATGGCGCCGAACACAAAACTATCAACGCCTACGAAGCGGGCGAAACCATGATTCCCGAACGTGTAACGGCCTATTCTACCCAGCACACCCGTTGCGGAACCAGCTTTCTTCTCTTTGTGGTACTCATCAGCATCCTGCTGTTCATTCCCCTGCAATTCGATACCTGGTGGATTCGGCTACTTTCGCGGCTAGTTTTGATTCCCGTGGTTTCAGGCATCTCTTACGAAGTTTTACGATTCAGCACCCAACACCAAGAGAACCCGCTGATGAAATGGGTTATTGGTCCAGGCTTGGCCATGCAAAAACTTACCACCCGCGAACCCACGTTAGAAATGCTGGAAGTGGCAATTCAGGCCTTGGCCCCGGTTTTAGCTGCTGATGGTCTCAACTTGCCCCTCCCCCCGGAATCTGACGCCACCGCAGCAGATGTTGCCCAGGCAACGCTTTCGGCTGCATAGGCATCTCTCACAAAACCCTTGGTCAATAAACGTCGGTATTCTGGCGTTTATCATACAAAACCCACTAATCCTTTTATTTTTCGCAATGGAGCGTAAAAAATGGCAAACAAACCGATTGTTGTAACTGTGACCGGCGCTGCCGGGAATATTGGCTATAGCCTTCTTTTCCGTATCGCCAGCGGCCAGGTTTTCGGGCCCAAACAACCTATCATTCTCAAGATGCTGGAAATCACACCAGCCCTGGGCGCGCTGGAAGGCACCGCCATGGAACTGGAAGATTGCGCTTTTCCGCTGCTGGATAGCGTTGTGTTGACCGATGATGCCAAAGTTGCCTTCGATGGCTCTAACTGGGGCTTTCTGGTCGGTGCGTTCCCTCGCAAAGCGGGCATGGAGCGGGCAGACCTCATCGGCAAAAATGGCCCCATCTTCGTGGGACAAGGCCAGGCTATCAATGCCGTAGCTGCTGATGACTTCCGAGCTCTGGTTGTGGGCAATCCTGCCAACACCAACGCCCTGATTCTGGCCAGCAATGCGCCCGACGTGCCCAAGGATCGCTTTGCCGCCATGACCCGGCTGGATTACAATCGGGCCAAGAACCAACTGGCCAAGAAAGTCGGCGTGGGCGTAAGCGAAGTCAAACGGGTTATCATCTGGGGGAACCACTCCAGCACCATGGTTCCCGATATCTACCACGCCCGCATTGGCCGCAAAAAAGCGATCAATGCTGTGGGCAAACGCTGGTACAAGAAAGAATTCATGCCCACCGTGGCCCGCCGTGGCGGCGCCATCATCAAGGCCCGCGGCGCTTCTTCGGCTGCCTCTGCTGCCAACGCCGCACTGGATTGCGTCCACGATTGGGCGCAAGGTTCAGCCAAAGGTGATTGGGTGGCGCTGGCCGTTTACAGCGACGGCAAGCACTACGGCATCCCTGAAGGCATCATGTACTCTGTGCCTGTTACCCATGCCGGCGACGGCTCTTGGGAAATTGTCGAAGGCCTGGACATCAATGATGAAATCGCAGCCAAGATGAAAGTGACTGCCGATGAGCTGCTTGGCGAAAAAGCTGTCGTAGCCGATTTGTTGTAAGTCCGAACTCCATGGCCCGATGCGGAGAACTCACGCATTACGGCATCATGGTTTACGGACAACATGATGACAATAGCATAACGCACTTGAAACCGCGTCGGTCTCCGGCGCGGTTTTTCATTACCCCGAAACCTCATTATCGCAAATAGCGTATCAATGGTAGAATCGTATTGGAACCCTTTATCCCACTCACATCGGAGGTCGCATGAAACTGTTGATTCGCTGGGCCATCATCGCGGTAGCTGTTTGGTTGACAGCCATATTGGTGCCTGGCATCACCTTGCAAGGTGGCATCGTGGGCGCGTTAATCGTGGCGTTGGTATTTGGCTTGATTAACGCCATCATCAAACCAATTTTCAAACTGCTCACCTGCCCGCTTACCTTGCTTACTCTGGGATTGTTTATTTTTGTCATCAATGCGCTAATGCTGATGCTTACCGCTCATTTCACCGATTTTCTAACGGTTAGTGGTTTTTGGTGGGCCATGATTGGCAGCATTTTAATTAGCATCGTTACTTCGGTGCTGGATGCGGTGCTGATTAGCAATGACAAAGCGCGTTGAATGCTGTTTGCGCATGCGATGCCCGTTTGCCCCATAAGTAGCTGATGCTATGAACGTCGAAATGTAACGGTTCATCGCTATCCAGAGCACACCACCAAAGCACAAAGAAAGAAAAAGTTTTGAAATTCTTGGTGTTCTTGGTGTCTTTGTGCCTTTGTGGTGGTTGAAGTCGGGTACGTTAGTCGTTACAAAAAATCTGCGAAATCTGTGCCATCTGTGGTTGCCATGATGAATTTCAGCACCGCATCCCTTTTCCTTCTTCGGCGAGATGAGCGGGCACTTTTCTCAAGTTTCAAATGCGTAGTGATTTAAAGTGTTATCAGACGGGCGCCAAACGAGTCGCCCAAGATGCTGTTCAGCTCAGGTAAAAGCGCTGGCGGAATGGGTTCATCCGTTTTGAGAACGATGATGGCCACGCCGCGGGGAGTTTGACGCCCCACGTGCATGAATGCGATATTAATATCATTTTGTCCCAGCAGCAGCCCCAAGCGCCCGATGACACCTGGTTTATCCTGATGCCAGGAGAGCAGATAATAGCCTTCGGGCGTGAATTCGACCCAGCGCTCTGCAATGGCAACGATGAAGGGGTCGCCGTGAAGCACGCTGCCGCGGGCTGTTACCTGCTCATCGCCCGCACTGACAGTTAGCGTTACCATATTTTCGTAGCGCTCGTAATGATGCCGCTGTCGAAATTCCGAAAGGATGATGCCGCGACGTTGGGCAATGTAGTTGGCATTGACCACATTGACTCGTTCAACCACCACGCCCGCGAGCACACCCCGCAGCGCAGCAGCCTGCAAAATTTTGGTATCGTATTCGGCCAGGGGCCCATGTACCGTTAAATCGATACGATCCACCTGCATGGGGCGGAACTGGTGTAGCAGGCTACCCATTTTTTCTACCAGGCCGATGAAAGGGGTGATGAAATCGATGTCTGCGCTGGGAATGAGAGGCGCATTGATGGCGTAGCGGGCGGGACGACCTTGCAGCACATCGATGACCTGCTGTGCTGCATCCAGCGCCACCTGATGTTGAGCTTCGGTGGTAGAGCCGCCAATGTGCGGGGTAAGTATAATTTGGGGATGCACGCGCAGCGCAGAATCTGCGGACAGCGGTTCTTCTTCAAAGACATCCAGGGCTGCCCCAGCCAATTGGCCCCTGTCCAGCGCATCCAGAAGGGCCTGGGTGTCTACAATGCCCCCGCGCGAAGTGTTGATAAGCCGGGCGCCCGGCTTGGTTTGGGCCAAACTTTCGGCATTCATCAAATGCCTGGTGCTATCGTTCAGGGGCATGTGCAGAGAGATGAAATCGCTTTGGGCCAGCAAAGTTGCCTTGTCCACCAGTGTTGCCCCCATATTGGCCGCGTACTCCTCGGTCACATAGGGATCATGGGCCAAAACCTTCATGTCCAGGCCCGCTGCCCGACGACAAACATGGGCAGCTACCCGCCCCAGTCCCATCAGCCCCAAAGTTTTGTTGGCAATTTCTACCCCCATGAACGCTTTGCGGTTCCATTGCCCCGCACGCATGGAGCGGTGTGCCTCGGGGATGTTGCGAGCCATGCTTAGCATCAGGGCTACGGCGTGTTCTGCTGCGGCAGCCACGTTACCTGTAGGGGCATTGGCCACAATGATGCCGGCAGGCGTAGCCGCGTCGATGTCGATGTTATCTACGCCCACACCTGCCCGGGCAATGACTTTGAGCTGGCGGGCCGCGGCAATAACATCGGCTGTCACCTGCGTGCCGCTGCGAATAATCATGGCGTCATACTCGGGAATGGCAGCAATGAGTTCGTGGGGCGAGAGCTTGGTGCGCACAGCCACATGCAGGCCTGCTTCCCGCAGCAGGTTGATGCCGGCTTCGGCCAAAGCATCGGCGATGAGTACTTTCTTTTCAGTTTCCATGTCTTGCCTCCAGGGTTGTAACATGGGAGGAATGACTGAGATTGAAGTCGTTGATGCTATGAATTTGAAATAACCTTTAGAGATGCTTCGGAAGATTGAGGCAAAGAGGAAGGTGAACGAAGCAAATCATCCTCTTTGTTCGTCAATCTTCGTCATGGCAACCACAGATGGCACAAATTTTTCTTGAACGTTTCATTCCTTTTTCTTCGTGCCTTTGTAGCTTCGTGTCTTAGTGGTTTCTAGCCGGGCTACCTTAATCGTAACCATCTCTTTTACATTTGCTCCGGTGCGGTCATGCCCATGAGGCTCAGCACATAGGCCAGGGTGGTTTTGGCCGCCTGTACCAACATCAACCGGGCCTCGGTCAGCTCCCGCTGGGCAGGATCGTCGGAGAGAACGTGACAATGGCTGTAGAAATGGGTGAAAGTTTTGGCCAGTTCCAGCGCAAAATGGGGCAGATGGTGGGGCGCCAGGCGTTCCACCGCGTTGGCCACCACCTCGGGCAATTGCAGCATTTTTCGCAAAAGTGCCAGCTCTTCGGGGCAGATGAGCTGGTCGAGATGGGCGGCGCTGGGGGTCAGGCCCGCGTCTGCGGCTTTACGCAAAATGGAGGAAACCCGGGCATGAGCGTACTGAATGTAGTAAACGGGATTTTCGCTATTTTGCGCTACCGCCAGATCTATGTCAAAGTCGATGCGGGCCTCGTTGGAATGGCTTAGCAGGAAGTAGCGAGCCGCGTCAGCGCCAACCTCTTCCAAAACCTCGCGCATGGTCACAATTTCGCCTGCACGTTTTGAGATTTTCACCTCTTTGCCCCCACGCTTCAGCGTTACCAAATCGTAAAGCACAATGGTCAAATCTTGGGGCCTGATGTCAAAGGCTTGCAGGGCTCCGGGCAGACGGGCGGCCTGGTTCTGATGATCGACAGCCCAAACATCGATGCACCAATCAAAACCGCGCACCAGGAATTTGTTGAAATGATAGGCCATGTCGCTGGCAAAGTAGCCCGGTTCGCCATTGGAACGAATGAAAACTTCATCTCGATCATTTTTGAGATAATTGCTGGCCTTGAACCAAACCGCGCCATCCTTTTCATACAAATCATCTTGCTGGCGCAGATGTGCATAGACCTGGGCAAAGGTGTTGTCGTCGTACAAACTTTGTTCTGAGAACCAGTTGTCAAAATGCACATCCATCATGGCCAAATCATGCCCCAGCTCATCCAAAACGATTTTCAGCCCCAACTCGCGGAATTTGGGAGCAATCTCTTCCTCAGCCAGCGTTAGCAGGGCATCGCCATGCTGTGCTTTGATTTTTTTGGCATACGTAATCATGTAGGCCCCAGGATAACCATCTGCCGGAATGGTCACATCCAGGCCAAAAAGTTGCTGATAGCGTCGCCACAGGGTCATGGCAAAGGTGATCATCTGCGTGCCGCGGTCATTCACGTAGTATTCTCGCTGCACCTGATAGCCGCTATTTTCCAGCAGACGAGCCAGAGCATCACCAATGGCCGCGTTGCGGGCGCCGCCAAAGTGCAACGGGCCCGTGGGATTGGCACTAACGAATTCAACCTGCACCTTCTTGCCCTCACCCAGATTCAACCGGTAGTATTCAGGGCCTTGTGCCGAGATGACGCCCGCTTGCTGGGCCAGCCACTGCTGCGAAAGAAACAGATTGATGAATCCAGGCTTGGCGGCCTCGGCCCGATCCAGAAAATCGGCCTGGGGCAAACGCCTGATGAGCGTTTCAGCTATCTGCATGGGGGCCATTTTGCCCCCTTGCTGTGCTTTCAACGCGTTGTTTACCTCTCGCACAATTTGCAAAGGCAGCGCACAAGAATAGTCGCCTTGTCCCTGACGTCGGGGCCGGGTGACGGCGATTTCGGGCATGGAGAATTTGGGTAAATCACCCTTCTTTTGTGCTTTTTTCAGGGCCTGGGCCAGCAGTGTTTCAAGTTTTGTTTGCAGCATCATGGTCATGTATTGTGTGAGTAAAGAAAAGGCCCTCCGGGACTCGGGAGGGCGATAAATCTGACAAAAAGGGGGGCGGGCGAAACCTGAGACCGATGTGTCTTCATGGTCTGATTTTTAAGCATACACGAACAGCCTTAAAAAAGTCAATTCGTGATCATTCTTCCCACCAGTCCAGCATGAGCCGGAAAAGATCGGACTCTGTGATGATGCCCACCGGGTGATTGTCTTCATCTACCACAGGCACGCCGCCAATGTTGTGTGTCAGCATCAATTGCACCACCTGGCGCAAATGTTGGCCCGGGCGCACCGTGTACACGGGCGCAGACATCATTTCATCCACCGCCAGCAAAATTTCATCCTGATCAGGTGCATAGGGATTGGTGACATTGTAAAGAGAAAGTGCTTCCCGCACATCTCCCTTGCTAAGAATGCCGATGAGTCTGTTTTCTTCATCCACCACGGGCAGACGATGGATATTTTTCTCTTCCAGAAGCGCCGAGGCTTCCAGCACGCTAACATCCCATCGCACCGTGGTGACAGGAGCAATCATTACATCGCAAACAAGATAAGGTTGCATCATCGGGCCTCTTGGAGCAGAAAGCGAATGTCTGGCCTTGAAAAAACGCTAAGGCCAGAAGGAACGATTTTCACGAATTTCGCAGCGTTTTTTGATGGCTTCTACATTTTCTGTGAGAATCTGTGGTTAAGCAGATGCGCATTTTGACGATCACGGACGAATAGTGACAGGGCCTGCGTATCTCGACCAACGGCGAAGATAGATTTGCCGCTATGGCAACCACAGATGGCACAAATTTTTGAGCGTTTCTTTCCTTTTTCTTGGTGCCTTTGTGCTCTTGGTGATGCACTCTGGGTAGCAACGAATCGTCACATTTCAGCTTTCATAGCGTCACCTACTTAAGAGATTTTCCGAAGTCTACTTTGCTTACCTTCAGGCAAAATAGCCACTACCGCTTGTTTTAGTGTACCGCTTCTTTAGCCATCAAAAGCTGTTCAAGGTAGTTCAGCAGGTCAGTCTCGGTGATGATGCCCACGAGTGCTCCCTTTTCGGTTACAGGAATGCCGCCGATGGTATGTTCACGCATGGTGCGCACGGCACTCAGCAAGCTGGCATCGGCATCGAGCGTTATGGGGTTGACTGTCATACAGCTTCTTACTTCGATGTGCTCCATCAAATAGCTGTCGTACCATCCTTCGCGAATGATGTATGGGGAATTCATGGCCAGGCGCAAATCTCGGTCGGTGATGATTCCCACAAGTTTCCCCTTGTCCACCACTGGCAAACGGCGAAATCCCCCGTTTCGCATACGCGTTAAGGCGGCTCCAATGGAATGATTGGGGCCAATGGTCACAGGATCGAGCGTCATGGCTTCTCGAATACGCATAGCGTCATAATCTCCAATGGCATTGTGTCATGCCTGCGGTCATTTGGCTATGATGGAGATCATATTGACGCAAAACGTGATGCGCACGCGGCTCAGGGCATCTCGAAATCGGCACCAATGATGATGACGATGTCGGTTTGTAGTTGTTCGGGAGCTCCGGGTCGGATATTTTGATCGGCAACTCCCAGCAGATTGGCCAGATCGCGAATCACGGGTTCTTGGTTGCTGCCCGTGACAAGTTGTGTTTCGGCGTAATTGCTACGGTCTGCCTGGCTGGTTCCCACCACGTTGTAGCCATGCGAGATGAGGATGTCGGCCAGTTTTTTTTCAATGCCGGCTGTGCCCGAGCCATCCAGCACCACAATGCGCACGCTCTCTTGCGCGGACGTGGCCGCGGGCGCGTCAGGCGCGTCGGGCGCGATGGGGGTGGGCAAATCAGCCTGCGTATCTCCGGCAAAGAAATTCTGGATTGCAGCCTGAATGATGTCCATCTTGGGCATGAGCACCGATGCGCCCTTTTCGGTGATGGTTGGCTCCACCATGTTGACATCGATAATCAGGCGGTGGATGTTGTTCAAATCCATCTTGCGGGCCATGTTGGAAAGGGAAATCATCTTGCTCAGGGGGATGTCGGTCTGGATGGCATCGGAGAGGATGTTGAGCAGGGCCGGGGCCCGAGCTACCAGATGCGGCAATTCACCGGCATCCAGCACTTTGTTTTTGATGGCCATGATAACCTGTTGCTGCCGCTGCATACGCCCAAAGTCGCTGTCCACATGGCGGGTGCGGGCATATTTCAGCGCCAAATCTGCATCCATGCAATAATGCCCCGGCTCGATGTGCAGTGGGTCGTAGCCGTAGTTGTCATCGGGGAAGGTAGGGTCATCGATGAGCTTGGGCACATCAATATCAATACAGCCGATTTCCTCCATCAGTTTGCGAAAGCCCTCGAAGTTGATGCGCACAAAGTAATCGACCGGTTGTCCGATAAGATTTTCTACGGTCTTTTTGGCCAATTCAGGCCCGCCTCCCGGGTAGTCGTAAGCATCGCCAATAACATGGGCGCTGTTGATGCGTGTTTCCCAGTAACCGGGCACATCTACCCACAAATCCCGTGGAAAGGAGAGCATGCCCACTGTTCCCGATTTGGGATTGATGTGCAGCAAAATCATGGTGTCGGTGCGGTAGTAGCCCTTTTCGCCCGGGCGTTGGTCAATGCCCAGTAGTAAAATGTTCAATGGTTTTTGTCTTGACCAGAAGGAATCGATAACGGGCTGGTTGGGAGGCTGACCAGCGCCGGCTCCTTGGGTCTGCGGGCTATCCGGGCCTCCGGGCGAGTCTGCCGGAATCATTTGCAGCCCATCCTCTTTTTTGCCGATGAGCAACGGGTTTTGCGAGGCCTGAGGCGAGGCCAGCATGATGGTACGGGCAGTGCGAAAGAAGAGAAAGCTGGCGTAGAAGAAGGCGGCCAAAAAGATGACCAGCAGCAAGCCTAAAAGTCCGCCCGAAAATGGTTTTTGAGCTTTTTTGGCAGGAGTGGGTGATGGTGTCATGGTTAAAGTCGTTTGGCCCGTTGTTGCAGGGCATAAAGAAAATTAAGCGCTTCCAGGGGCGTCATGGTATTCACATCCGCTTTTTCGATTTCTTCGCGGATAGGGTCGGGGCCTTCGCTGAAAAGATTGAGCTGCATGGTTCCTTCGCCCACGTCCAGCACATCATCCTGCGCGCTTTTTTCTTCCAATCGGCGCATAATCTCATTGGCCCGCACGATGACTTGCCGGGGCAGGCCTGCCAGTCGGGCCACATGCACGCCATACGATTTATCTGCGCTGCCGGGACGAATCTCATGCAAAAAGGTCACGTCATCCCCCTGCTCAGCTACGGCCACATGATAGTTGACCAGATGCGGCAGTCGTTCGGCCAGGGCGGTAAGTTCGTGATAATGGGTGGCAAACAGGGTGCGGGAGCCCAACCGCGGGTGGCTGTGGATGAATTCCAGCACAGCCCAGGCAATGGCCATGCCATCGTAGGTGCTGGTTCCCCGGCCCAGTTCATCCAGGATGAGCAGGGAGCGGTCGGATGCGTGGTTGAGGATGTTGGCGGTTTCCACCATCTCAACCATGAAGGTCGATTGCCCGCTGTGAATCTCATCCTGCGCGCCGATGCGGGTGAAAATGCGGTCTACCAGCCCGATGTGCGCACTTTCGGCAGGTACAAAGGAGCCGATTTGCGCCATGAGGGTGATGAGTGCAGTTTGGCGGAGATAGGTTGATTTGCCCCCCATGTTGGGCCCGGTGAGGATGACGATGGCGTTTTCGGGTGAGAGCTGGGTGTTGTTGGGCGTGAAGAGTGCGCCCTCCAGAGAAAGCTCTACCACGGGATGGCGTCCCGCCCGAATGTCGATGACTTGATCCTGGCTGAGCTGCGGGCGCACATAGCGACGATCTGCGGCTACGTCAGCCAGGGCTGCGTAAACATCCAATTGCGCCACTGCCTGGGCGGTGGCCAGCAAGCGGGGCGTTTGCCCGGCGATTTCAGCCACGATGCTTTTGTAGAGGCTGTTTTCCAAATCCAGCAGGCGTTCTTGCGCGTTGAGGATGAGGGATTCATATTCTTTGAGCTCGGGCGTGATGTAGCGCTCGGCATTGACCAGCGTTTGTTTGCGGATGTAGTCCGCGGGCACTTTATCTACCTGGGTTTTGGGAATGGTGAGATAGTAGCCGAAAACCTTGTTGTAGCCTACTTTCAGTTTTTGGATGCCGGTGCGTTGTCGTTCTTTGGTTTCCAGGCCCGCAATGTAGGCCCGGGCATCCTTTGCGGCCAGGGTGATGCTATCCAGCTCTGCGTTGAACCCGGGCCGAATGACGCCGCCATGGGCCAGCGTGGCGGGTGGGTCTTCGGCAATGGCGGTTTCCAGCAGGTGCAGGGTGGCTTCGTTGAGATGCACGCCCATCTCTTGCTCCAGCCGGGCCGCAATTTCTCGTACCCGGGGCAGGGCCCGTAAACTTTCGCGCAGCCCCATGAGATCGCGTGGGGTGGCAATGCCCTGAGTGCAGCGATTGGCCCAACGCTCGATATCTCGCACCGATTTCAGCGCCTGCCGCAGCTCGGCCCGCTCCAGCGCGGCATGGACCCAAATTTCCACGCCATCCAGGCGCTGGTTGATGCGGGCCACATCCAGCAAAGGCTGATTCACCCACTTGCGCAACAAGCGTCCCCCCATGGGTGTCTGAGTGCGATCCAGCACCCACAGCAAAGAGCCTTTGCGCTGGCCCTCGCGCAACGTTTCTACCAGCTCAAGATTGCGGCGGGTGGCCAGATCCAGCAGCATATAATCATCGGTGGTGTAGGTGTGCAGGGGTTGTAAATGTCCCAACGCCTGTTTTTGCGTCTCGTGCAGGTAATGGATGAGCCCACCCGCGGCGCTGATGGCCAGGGGTTTGTTCTCGCAGCCGAACGCGTCCAGCGATTGCACATCGTAATAGGCCAGCAATGCCTGACGTGCGGCTTCGGTTTCAAAGCGCCACGGCTCATAAGGGGTGATGGTAAAATTTTCCAGGCCCGGATAGCCCCCGGTGTCGGGGATGAGCAGTTCGGCGGGGGAGAGACGTGCCAGTTCTTCTCGGGCCCGGCGCGCCACCTCCTCCCCCCGAATTTCGGTAACGGCAAATTCGCCGGTGGTCACATCGGCATAGGCCACCCCTGCGCGTTTGCCTCCTTCGAAGATGAGGGCCGCGATGTAGTTGTTGCGCCGTTCATCCAGCAAAGCGGGCTCAACCAGCGTGCCAGGGGTGATGACCCGCACCACATCCCGCTCCACCAACCCTTTGCCCACCTCGCCCACTTGTTCGCACACCGCCACCTTGTAGCCGGCGCGGATGAGCTTGGCCAGGTAGGTTTCAGCCGCGTGCCAGGGCACACCGGCCAGAGGAACCCGCTGCCCCTTGCTTACCGGGCGGCTGGTGAGGGTAACTTCGCACACCTCCGAGACGATTTTGGCGTCGTCATCAAAGGTCTCATAAAAATCTCCCAGCCGAAAGAAGAGGATGGCATCGGGATATTGTTTTTTGATTTGCAGATATTGCTTGCGCATGGGAGAGGACATGGCTCAGATTGTAGCCAATCTCGGGCCGGATGTCCAATGTGTGAGGCACATCTGCTCACAGGTTGCTGCTCGCGCCCTGGTTCGTCACCCCTTCGGCAGCGTGAATGTCGGCCAAAAGCTCTGAAAAGAGGGCCTTGGTTTGGTTTGCCTCCGAATGAAATCCAACTTCCACGAGAATGACCGCAAACAAAAGAAATCCTAGGGGCACCAATAAAGTCAATCCATTTGTACCAACAAAGAATATCAGAACACTAAGCATAAAAAGCACTCCGAACCATAAAAGAAAAAACGCAATCGTCAGCGAATGCAACGTCATGCTCATAATCAGCGTTGTTCCGTGGTCATTAGGCTTAAAGCGACCGTAAAGATATGGCTGGAAGCTGTTTCGATGATAAATTACACGTCTGAGCGTGAAATTCCTTCCCTTTACCGTCCCTTCCAGAGGTTTATGTTTTTCTGTGTTTCCCAAAAAATGATGCCACAATCGCAATCTATCCGGTTTCTCAATGCGGGCCGACATGGCTTTGCGAAGCACCTCATGGGATAACGGGCTTTCGATCACCCAAGTTTCGTAAGGAAACCACTTCATCTTTTTGGCCTGTAAACGGAATGATAACAAAAAACAGCCGCCTCGGGATGAAGCGGCTGTGGGGTGTTAGGGTTAGCGACGGGGGCGGCGGTCTCGGTCGCGGCTACCTCGACGATCTCGCCCGCCACGATCACGGCCACCTCGGCGGTCCCGACTGCCACCGCGGCTGCTGCCTTTCTTGTCTCGCTCACGGGCTTCTTCCGCAGTCCAGCCTTCCAGCACAGCTTGACGGCTCAGACGAATCTTTCCGCCCGGATCCACGTCGATGACCATAACCATCAGGTCATCGCCCAGTTTGACCACATCTTCCACATTGGGCACGCGATAATCAGCCAGTTGCGAGATGTGCACCATGCCATCCACGCCCGGAATCAGCTCAACAAATGCGCCGTAGGGCTCAATGCGTACAACCTTGCCGGTGTAAATCTGGCCCGGCTCCACATCTTTGGTCATCAGCTCGATTTCGTCGCGGGCGGTTTCTGCGCCCAGACCACCGGCGATGAACACGGTGCCATCCTCTTCGATGTCGATTTTTACATCGTAATCTGTTTGCAGACGCCGAATCATCTTACCGCCCGGGCCAATCACCTTGCCGATTTTTTCGGGGTCGATTTGCAGGGTGAGGATGCGAGGGGCGTTGGGCGAAAGTTGGGGACGGGGCTCAGAGAGCGCTTCCATCATTTTGCCCAGGATGAACTTACGGCCTTCGTTGGCTTGGGCCAGTGCTTTTTCCAGCAAGTCGTAGCTAAGCCCTTTGATTTTGATGTCCATTTGCAGGGCGGTGATGCCTTTCTCTGTTCCGGCAACTTTGAAATCCATGTCGCCCAGGTGGTCTTCCATGCCCTGAATGTCGGAAAGTACGACGTAGCGCCCGGCGTCAGTGGTGACATCCCCTTCGCTGATGAGGCCCATGGCAATGCCAGCCACGGGCGCAGAGATGGGCACACCGGTATCCATCAGGGCCAGGGTGCTGCCGCATACCGAGGCCATGGAGGTGGAGCCATTGGAGCTAAGAGCCTCGGAGACCAGGCGCAAGGTGTAAGGGAATTGATCCTGGGGCGGGATAACGGGCTCCAGGGCTCGTTCGGCCAGCGCACCATGCCCAATTTCACGGCGTTTGGGCCCGCGCATGGGCCAGGTTTCGCCGGTGGAGAAGGGAGGGAAGTTGTAATGATGAATGTAGCGTTTTTCGACACCAGGAGTGAGATTGTCGATTTTTTGCGCATCCCGAGGCGTGCCCAGGGTGGCAATGGTCAGCACCTGTGTTTCGCCACGGGTGAAGAGCCCAGTGCCATGAGTACGAGGCAAAATGTTGACATGGGCAGAGATGGGACGAATGGTCTTGGGATCGCGGCCATCAGGGCGAACACCCTCATTCAAAATCAAACTACGCACGACCTGAGTCTCAACAGCCTCAAACGCGGCTTTCAGCGCCTTGACATCTTCATATTTTTCGCCCAATTCTGCCAGCATGGCCTCTTTGAGTTCACCTACAGCTTCGCCGCGGGCGGTCTTGGAAAGCGCTGAGGTCATAATTTCGGTCATGCGCTGGGTGGTAAAGGCCTCGACATCAGCGATGAGTTCAGCATTGGGCTCCGGTTTAACAAAGACCATCTTTTCTTTGCCCAATTCGGCCTGCATCCTGTTTTGTAGTTCGATGATGGGTTGCATGGCTTCGTGACCCAACTTCATGGCCTCCAGAATCATGCTCTCGGGCAGCTCATTGGCGCCCGCTTCCACCATGAGAATGCCCTCAGCCGTGCCAGCCAGACGCAAATCCAGCAGGCTATTTTCCATTTGCGGGAAGGTGGGATTGATGACAAATGCGTCATCCACATAACCCACACGCACCGCGGCCACCGGGCCATCCCAGGGCGCATTCGAGATGCTCAGGGCAGCGGAGGCTGCGTTGATGGCCAAAATATCCAGCGGACGCTCTTCATCGGCACTGAGTGCAGTGCAGATGATTTGCACATCGTTGCGGAAACCCTTGGGAAAAAGGGGGCGCAAAGGACGGTCGATGAGACGGGCGGTAAGAATAGCCTGGGTGGAAGGTCGGGATTCGCGGCGGAAGAAATTGCCGGGAATGCGACCTGCTGCATAGATTTTTTCTTCGAAATCGACACTGAGGGGGAAGAAATCGATGCCCTCACGCGGGGCTTTGGATGCGGTGGCTGTGGCCAGGATGACCGCCCCCCCCTGATGAATGGTAACTGCGCCGCCAGCCAGCTTGGCCAGCGAACCAGTCTCAAACGCAATGACATCACCACCTACGACAGCTTCGTAGCGGTGTTCCTGATGAAAACTCATAGTAAATCCTCTTTTGAATTGTACTCCCGACACACCGGACAAAGTCCCACGATCAATTCGGTAATGGTCTCAGGCAAGCCCAGGAACTGGAAACTGAGTCGTACAGCAGATGTACGGCCCACTTGCCAATACCTGTTTCTTGCACTGGTAGTGTACAGTGTTACCGGGAAAGCGATTTGCGAATAGTTTCGCAAGGTTGATAAGTGACTACACAAGAAGCGAGATGACGGTGCTCCCGATGCCATCATCTCGCCTCTTTGTAATCATTTTTTTGGCTATTTGCGCAGACCCAGGCGCTTAATCACGTCCTGGTAGCGCTGTGCATCCTTACGCCGCAGATATGCCAGATGGCGGCGGCGTTGGCCGACAAGTTTCAGAAGGCCGCGACGGGAATGCTCGTCATGTTTGTGGGTTTTGAGATGTTCGACAAGTTGATTGATGCGCTTAGTCAGCAAAGCCACCTGCACCTCGGGAGAGCCGGTGTCGTGTTCGTGTAGGTGGTATTCCTCAATGATTTGCTGCTTTTCGGCAGTACTTAGAGACACTGAGATGTTCTCCTTTTTCGTGGCCGGGACACCGTTGGAATACCTTGACGCGTGTCCTAGCGAGATGTGAATGAGAAACGGTACTTCTGTTCTTGGGGGAGTTTAAGCGGGAGCCTACTCCCCTCAATGGACAATTCTATCACCAAACGCCGAAAAATCCAAATTTCGTGAGCGTTTGGCTTCACAGTACCACTCATAGTTCTTGCAGCGCCTGCGAGTTATTGCCTATCCCCCAGCCACTCATTTACTTTGGCCCGCCACTGCGCCAATAACGATTCAGTAGTCGGAGATGCAACTGCAGCCTCCTGCGCCTGCCGACGTCGCATCTCCGCCAAAAAACGTTGCCCTTGCTCATAGCCAGTACTCATCATGGTGCGCGTGTGGCTAAAATCCCATGTGGGCACAATGGTTTTGTAGCGCAATGGCCAAAGATGCACCGGAATGTTATGCAATCGAGCCAGTTCCAGCTCCAGCTCCAGGTGCCGGGCCTGCATCACCGTAAACACTCGATCCAAGAGAGCGGCAAAGCCAGGAACTTCATCGATAGGCTCGGAGGGGTGAAATAAATCCAGCACAATCATTTCGGTTGCGCCCAGGCGCATGGCAGGTTCGATGGGCACATTGCTGGTCGCCCCACCATCCAGATGCAGCCCGGAAGCGATGGGACTGGGAGGCATCCATGGCGGAATCGAGCTGGAAGCCAACATGGCTGGCAGCACCAAATCATCCTGATTTTCACCAAAAATGGCCAATTTGTGATGGCTGATGTCAGCCGTGACGATGAACAACCTGGGGCCCGACAAATCGCCAAAGCGCAACTCCGGGTGGATGCCCCGCTCTGCGTGAAAGGCTCGGGCCTGCTCAAAAAAGCTCCCCCCCTTGTTGCCCGGTAATAGGTTGCGTAGCTTGGAAAGCAGAAAATCAGCGGGCGCAAAGCTGCCTTTAGAGGCGCTGTTCCACACCTCGTTCAGATGCGCCAGTGTATCGAGATTGTAACCATAGCGGGCCAGGTAGCTGCCGTTGATGGCGCCGATAGAGGTTCCCACAATCATGTCAGGCACGATGCCAGCTTCGATGAGCACGCGTAGTGCGCCAACTTGCAGCGCACCACGCGGGCCGCCGCCACTGAGCACCAATGCCAGTTTTTTAGGGGGTGCTGCCTTTTCCCCCTCATTTTTTTTGCTAAAAAGGGACATTTTCATACTCCTTGCATTATCTCTTACGCAATGCCGTTGTGCAAGGTTTCATCAGTCGCTCAAAGCACAGTCAGGCGCCCGTAATAAGTCGCGGCAATCTCCGGTTGATGCTGGCGGTAATACTGGATCGCTGCGGGCACATGCGCCAAAATATCGCTGGCCACCAGGCCCGATTCCCCCAGCTCATTCGCGGCTAAATCACCTGCCAGGCCGTGCATAAAAACGCCCATTTGCACCGCCCTCTCAAAATCATAGTGCTGGGCAGCAAACATGCCCGCAATGATACCTGTTAGCACATCGCCACTGCCTGCGGTGGCCATGCCCGCATTGCCGCTAAGATTAAACGTAACATGGCCATCAGGTGTAGCCACCAGGGTGTGCGGGCCTTTGAGCACCACCAACGCACCCGTTTGTGCTGCTGCCTCTTGCGCTGCGGCCACGCGATCTTGCTGGATGTCGCGCACACTGCGCCCCAGCAACCGCGCCAACTCTCCTGCGTGGGGCGTTAGCACTGTGGGCGCGGTGCGGGCCTGCAACAGTGGCAAATGTCCCACCATTGCGGACAAGCCATCACCATCCACCAGCAGTGGCACGGGCAGAGCTGCCACCAACGCCCGAGCCAAATCCTGCGTTTCGGGATGCAGCGAAATGCCCGACCCCAGCGACACCATCTGCATGTTAGCTGCGGCAGCCAGCAACGCATCGACATTGTCGACAGCCAGCGTGCCCGCCGAGGTGGCTTGTTGCGGCATCAGCACCAGCTCTGGGCCGCGAGTGGCCACAAAGGAGGCCACCTGCTCAGGCGTGGCCAAATAGCTAAGACCGCCACCGGCCCGTAAAAAGGCCATGGCCGCCAAATAAGGCGCTCCCAGATACTGCCGGGCCCCAGCCACAAACATCACCTTGCCCACCGAGCCTTTGTGTGCATCGGCACGACGCTGCGGCATGGGGGCCAATGGTGTCAATGCCAGATGCAAAGAGGCCTGTTCATACAATTCCGGCGGAAAGGAGATGTGTGTGACTGCCAGCTCTCCGCCATAAGCTGCGCCAGGATAAATGAGATTGCCCGGTTTAGGCAAACCAAAAGTGATGGTGGCATCGGCCTGCACAGCCACGCCCAAAATCTGCCCGGTATCGCCCGCCACGCCCGAAGGAATGTCGATGCTGAAGACCGGACTGGCGGCATCGTTCATCATGCCAATGATCTGAGCGTAGCGCCCACCCACCTCGCGGCTGAGTCCTGTGCCAAAAAGGGCATCGATGATAACATCGGCATCATCCAGCAGTGCTGCCACCTGTGGCAGAACCTCATCCTCCAGTGCCAGCAGCACCGGCAGCCCGATTTTTTGCGTCATTTCGTAAAAGGGGCGCACCGTGGCATCGAATTTTTGGGGATTTCCTACGCACACCAATTGCACTCGGGCTTGCATCGACCGCAATTTGCGGGCCACCACCAATCCATCGCCGCCATTGTGCCCGCTGCCGCACAGCACTACAAAATCCAGCCCCTGCACCGACCCCAATTTTTGCTTGATAAAGTAGTACACAGCTTCTCCGGCATTTTCCATGAGAATCGTGCCGGAAATGCCGTAACGTTGAATAGCGGTGTGATCCAGATGACGCATTTGCGCCACAGTTGCAACGTTCATCATTGACCTCGGAGATTAACGGTTGGGGGGTTCACGGTTGGGGGTTCACAGTTCACGGTTCAGGGTTCACGGTTTGGGGTTCAAGGTTTGGAGGTTTGGAGGTTAGGCGCCGGGCGCAGGCCACGGAAAGGCGGGGCTTTTGTGTAGGATTGTTACCACTAAGGTAGCCCGGCTAGAAACCACGAAGACACGAAGAAAAGAAAAAGCTTTGAAATTCTTGGTGTTCTTAGTGTCTTTGCGCCTTTGTGGTGATTGAAGTCGGGTACGTTAGTCGTTACGTAGGATTTGAAAATTCAGGGGAGATTGGTGACGATTGATGGCGATTGAGCGGGCGCTTTGCCCCCCTCCCGGCCTCCCCCCATTTCGGCTGGGCCTCACGGTGGGAGGAGCTGGCGATTGACTACGAAGCGCTGCCCGCAAATGGCTCCCTCCCCCGCGAGCGAATACGCATGAGCGGGCGGGGGAGGGCCGGGGAGGGGGTAACGATGGGCGGAAACCGCCCGACC
>Ga0256914_1001690_pt1 | contig 19363 bp, 16 predicted proteins | sample HulkmetaG_FD_191571 | JGI IMG/M metagenome (GOLD analysis project Ga0256914, IMG submission 191571) | Hydrothermal chimney microbial communities from Main Endeavour vent field at the Juan de Fuca Ridge, Pacific Ocean - Hulk | ecosystem: Environmental > Aquatic > Marine > Hydrothermal vents ... | reverse complement strand
GGAGCCCCGCTTCGGAGCCGGATTCGTAATCCGGCGGGCTTTGCAAGGTCCGTCCCAATTTTGAAACACTACTCACAAAAGACCCGAGGTTGTGCGATACCACATTGTTCCGTACAATAACCCATACGCACAGATTCGATCAGACGTCCCTCCTGATTCTTCGTGGTAAGATTCTTCGTAGTGGTGCGAATTTGACTACCGCCATCGGCAGTGAAAGTATCCAATCCATGCCCAGGGACGACGGATAACGATCTTCGTCGTCTATCGTCGATCGTCTATTGTCAAATGGTTCGAGAGCGCACCAAGGCGACGAGCAGGAATACAAACATCAGTCAAAAACAACCACTACCGGATTTTTTGGTCGTTTAAAAGGCGCGTTGACCTATTTCCCCTAACGTCAAATGGATTATTTCTCATTGTTAAAGCACTGATGCCCGATCTTTTCGACCTACGCCGCGAGAAATTGCTGGAAAAAGAACAGCCACTGGCAGCCCGCATGCGTCCCCGCATCCTGGATGAATTCGTAGGGCAAGACCACATCATTGGTCCAGGTCGCTTGCTTCGCCGCGCCATCCAGGCAGATCAGCTCTCCTCGCTCATTTTCTACGGTCCGCCTGGTACGGGCAAGACTACATTGGCCCGCATCATCGCCAACACCACCCACGCACATTTCATCGCCATCAATGCAGTCCTGGCGGGAGTCAAGGATATTCGGGCGGCCATAGCCACGGCAGAGGAAAAACGCGGCATGTTCGGGCAGAAGACCATCCTTTTCGTAGACGAAGTCCACCGGTTCAACAAAGCCCAACAGGACGCACTGCTGCCCCACGTGGAAAATGGCGTTGTCATCCTCATTGGCGCCACCACCGAAAACCCCTATTTCGAAGTCAACAAAGCTCTGGTCTCCCGGTCTCGCATCTTTCAGCTCAAACCGCTGGGGCCTGAAGACCTGCGAAGGATTGCATTCATGGCCCTGACCGATCCCGAACGGGGATATGGCCAGCTGAATGTTCAGGTTGATGACGAGGCATTGGAACATCTGATCAATGTCGCCAATGGTGATGCCCGCGCCCTACTCAATGCTCTGGAGCTGGCAGTGGAAACCACGCCGCCTGGTGAATCGGGCGTCATACGCATCGATCTGGCCGTGGCCGAAGAAAGCATCCAACGCCGCGCCGTCCTTTACGACAAAGAAGGCGACGTTCATTTCGACACAATTAGCGCCTTCATCAAATCGTTGCGCGGCTCCGATCCGGACGCAGCGCTGTATTGGCTGGCCAAGATGGTTTATGCTGGCGAAGATCCCCACTTTCTCTTCCGTCGCATGATCATCTTCGCCGCAGAAGATGTTGGGTTGGCTGACCCCAACGCCATCCAAACGGTGACATCCTGCGCTCGAGCGTTCGATTACGTTGGCATGCCCGAAGGCCGTTTTCATTTGGCCGAAGCAGCCCTCTATCTGGCCACCACGGCCAAATCGAACTCGGTGTTTGCATTTTTTGACGCACTCCACACCGTAGAAACCGAAGCTGAGGGTGAAGTGCCCAACCACCTTCGAGACGCAAGCCGAGATAAAGAGGGCTTCGGCCATGGTGAGGGCTATCTCTATCCACATGCTTATCGGGATCATTGGGTGGCCCAACAATATCTTCCAGATGCACTTCAGGGCAAAATATTTTACAAGCCTTCAGATCAAGGCTACGAAGCGCAGCTCGCGGCAGAGGTGGCCCGCCGCCGCGAGGCTCAGCTCGCGGCCATGTTGGAGGAAAACGCAGGCGCACCGCCCGAGATCCTCACCTTCAGCAGCAAGCAGGTGGATCGGAGCGCAGATCGCTGGTTGCAGCGCACCATTTCGGAATTGGGGCGGCAGTTGAATCAAGTGCGAGATGAAGTAATGACTCGGGCTCAGTTGCAGCGGCATCATGTGGTATTGGACCTGAACGCGGGCAGTGGTCTGCTCACCTGGGAGGCGGTGCGACGCACCCCCGAAGGCGGGGTGGTGGCATTGACGAGAACCCAACAAGAAGCCGACATCTTGCAAGAGATGGCCGCTTCGTTGCCAGAGCTCCGCAGACCCACCATCCTCCACGGTAATCTGCCCAATTTGTCCGACCTGGTTGGATCTATCGATCCTGACATCCACTTCGATGTCATCCTCGGGCGCAACGCGCTCATGGCTCGAGCCGACAAGCCCGCCATCATCGACCTCATGCCCCACCTGTTACGCCCGGGAGGTCGCGTCGTCCTGGCCGAGAGCCTCTCTCGCCACACCCAACGCCTTTACCGCCTGCTCCATCCGACCGCCATCCCAAACGCCCTCATGCAAAAAGTCATCGCAGCAGAAGAGGCCATCTACGAAAACGCGGATGATTTTATGGTCAGTTGGGACGAACTTACACTGGTAAGATGGTTCGAGAAAACAGGATTCAGCGTCGCCGCCGAGATCATGGAAACCGAAAGCCAGGTGCGTATCACCGACGACTTGCTAAACCGTTGGTTCGCCCCGGTTGGCAAAGGCCGACCGAGCTATCGTCAACGCCTGGGCGATTTTCTTACACCGCCCGAACTGGACCAGGTCGAGACCCACTTTCGACGTCAATTACGAGGACAGATCGCGCCTTGGCGCATGCAATGGGTCATCCTGTGCGCCCGGTGACAAAGCCGTTTGCTTTGCCGTGGAGACCAGCCATCTCGGAGCAGGCTTCTATAGAACAGCAAAGGTCGCCACCATGAAACGCATCTACGCCATACCATTCCACTTGCGTAAACTGCCGCGACATAATAGACTTTATGAAAAATAACGTTTCAGCACAAAGACACCAAATACATGGAGAAACTCGATGGGTTCACGGAGAAAAAACTTCGCCCCCCTGATTCTTTACTGCCCCGAGGCCCTTACGCCTGCATTGTAGGATTTTTATTGGCGTTTGGAAAACGTGTCGACCAGGCTTCCGATAATGCCCAATGAGATTGCGTCATGGCTATTCATCATTTTTTAGTTCCTGCTGCGGCGTCGATTTTTCTCTTATCAGGATTGAGCGCGTGCACCAACGCCCATGCCCCCAGTCCTGAAAGAGTCTACGAACACGCCTCACCCGCCCCTCCTCTAATCACGCCTTCTGGCACGCGCTTGCCGCGATTTACACCCCATGTGACGGTTGCATTCCCCCCCACACAGGTAATACCGACCACTCACCCCTCTGAAGTTTTACCTTCTCCTACGCCCGGGCCAGCCCTCATCCTAACGGCCACGCCCACGCCTGTTCCCCAGCAGTTCTACAATATCTATATCGTACAACCCGAAGAAACCCTGTACGACATCGCACAAAAATTCCATATATCCTTGCAAGAATTGGCGGCGCTAAATCACATCACCGATCCTACGACACTCCGCGCCGGAGACAAATTGCGTATTCCCTGACAACGATGTCAGGTAACTTTTTGGGGGTGAGGGAAAAACGTCAGGCGAAAAAGTGGGAACTATGATATGCTATGATCCATTCATATCCATTCAATCATCCACTGTTCACAGGAGTGTGCTATGGCTCAATTGATCGTCGCCGCAATGTTCTCCATCATCGCCGGTATCCTTGTTATTGTCTTTTTGGGAGTCGTTCTGGCTCGGGCCGGAAAAAAAGTCAACGCCCGTACGACAATGCTTTCGGGCATCATCGTTGCGGTTCTGATTTTTTTGACCCTGGCCATCATCAACAGTTACACCGTGGTGCAGGCGGGTTCGGTGGCTGTGGTCAAACGCTTCGGCCAGGTCGTGGCCGTGTTCGAACCTGGACTAAACTGGAAAGTCCCATTTATCGATCAGACCGTCGTGTATCGCACCCAAGAAATCGTCTACGAAACCAGCGATAATCCCGACTCCTCCAATGCCGATTACACCGATTATCAGGTGGATACAGCGACCAGTGATGGTCAGCAGATTACCGCTCGTTACACTGTCCGTTTTCGCATCCGTCCACAAGAAGCCGCCAACATCGTCAATGATCTGGGCACCGAACCTGAGGTCGTAGAGAAAGTAGTCAAGCAGAATAGCCGTGTGTGGGTGCGCACACTGCTACGCAATTACACTGCCAGCCAACTTTACTCGGGCGATATCCGCGAAGCTCAGGAGGCGATCGAAAAGCAATTGCGCAAGGATTTTGAAAAGGAAGGGCTGGACCTGGTTTTCTTTGGCTTGCGACAGATCGGTTTCACCGACGCCTACAAGCAGGCGGTGGAAAACAAACAGATCGAAGCGGAAAATATCATCACCCGCAAGAATCAAGCAGAGCAGGCCAAGTATGAAAAGGAGCGGGCTATCACGCAGGCCGAAGCAGAAGCCGAAAAACAGCGGCTGGAGCGCATCGGCGTAGCCCAGGGTGAGGCTGAATCCATCAAACTCAAAGCGCAAGCTGAAGCAGAAGCCACGCTGCTCAAAGCTAAAGCGCAAGCTGAAGCCAACGAACTTCTCTCCAAAAGCCTGACGCCCGAACTCATCGACTGGAAGGCTGTGTTGCAATGGCGAGGACAATATCCCACAGTGTATAGCCCAGGCAATGGTGAGCAAATGATTTTGCCGGGCGATCTTTTTACCCAACCGACACCGTCACCATAACCCCTTAGCCACGATTTTCGGTGCATGCAGCGGTGTGCTGACGCCAACGAAAAAACTGGCGATTTGCATTCTGCGGGGTTGGCCGTTCGGCTCTGATCTTACAAATTCACCCCCTCCTTTGCCTCCGCCCGCGTCGGGACAGGGAGGAGGTTGGGAATCAACAACTGTAACTACTAACGTACCCGACTTCAATCACCACAAAGGCGCAAAGACACTAAGAACACCAAGAATTTCAAAGCTTTTTCTTTTCTTCGTGCCTTTGTGGCTTCGTGTCTTCGTGGTTTCTAGCCGGGCTACCTTAGTAGTAACCAACAACTTTCAAAATGCGCCATGGAGGATCGCCAGAGAAGGATGAGCATCGTGGAATGGATGGATGGCCGCCATCCTTCCTGGTCTATCTTCCATTTTCAAAGCAACTGTCATTTTTGCCAGATCCGGCAAGATCGTCTATACTTATGCGTTGGGCGGTTGCCGCCCTTTTTTTAACGTTTTTCATCCTTATTCTATCCCACACGTCTTGCAAAACCTGAGGGCTTGTGCCCACAAATGGGTGCCTTGCAGGGGCAAGGCGGAGGAAAAACAAACAGGAGAGTTACGCATGGCTATTGTTTCACTCAAAGCATTGCTTGAGTCGGGCGTCCATTTCGGACACCGAACCAAGCGCTGGAATCCCAAAATGCGCAAATACATTTTCACCGAGCGCAATGGGGTTCATATCATCGACCTTCAGCAGACCGTTTCGCAGTTGCAAAAAGCCTACGACTACATGCGCGATCTGGCCAAAGATGGCGGAGTCGTGCTTTTTGTGGGCACCAAACGGCAAGCAGCGCCGATTATTGTGCAAGAGGCCAACCGTTGCGAGATGCCTTATGTCGACAAACGCTGGCTGGGAGGCACGCTCACCAATTTCAAGACCATTCGTTCTCGCGTGGATTACCTCATCGAATTGGAACAGCGTCGAGATCGAGGCGAGTTCAACCGGCTGCCCAAGAAAGAAGTGCTGAAGCTCAATGAAGAAATCGAACGTCTGGAGCGTCGCGTCGGGGGATTGCGACGTCTGACCAGTCTTCCTGATACCCTCTTCATTGTGGACACTCGCCGTGAAGAGCTGGCGGTAAAAGAAGCTAACAAGCTGAATATCCCCATCGTAGCGTTGGTGGACACCAACTGTGATCCAGACCCCATCGATCTCGTCATCCCCTCCAACGATGACGCCATTCGCGCGATCAAGTTGATGGTGGGAAAGATGGCGGACGCTATCATCGAAGGTAAGCAATTGCGAGAAACGCTGGCCGCGGAAGAGGAAGAGGAGCGAGCTGAAGCAGGTGAGGTTTCACCTCGCACCTGGACGCCGCCCGAAGAGCGCCCCGAAGATGAATTGCTTGGGCCTTCGACCCTGGCCAAGTTAGAGGCGGGTATTGGCTCGGATGAAGAAGAGCCAGAGAAAGAAGAAACCGCTGAAAATCAGAGCGCGCCAGAAGCTTCTGAAGAAGAGAACACCGCTTCTGCAGCATCCTCAGATCAGGAAGCGCCGGACCAAGAGTCTTCCGAGAACTAAAACGACCTTCGGGCCTCCGGGACTACGGCGCTCTGTTCTCTTTCCGGACATGGCTGATGGCTCGGAGGTCTTTTTACGCCACCCGATAAATTATTCAATTCAATAACAATTATCGATTTCAGGAGATTAGGAATCATGAAAATTACAACTCAAATGGTCAAAGAATTGCGTCAGGCGACAGGCGCTGGCGTTTTAGATTGTCGCAAAGCCCTGGAGGCTGCAGATGGCGATTTCGATAAGGCTGTAACCATGCTGCGCGAGAAAGGACTAGCGGCGGCAGCCAAGAAAGCCAGCCGTGAGGCCAAAGAGGGGATCATTGGCCATTACGTGCATCCGGGCGCAAAGATGGCCGCCATCATCGAAGTCAACTGTGAAACCGACTTCGTGGCCCGCACGCCCGAATTCCAGACCCTTGTCAAAGACCTGGCCATGCAAGTTGTGGCCTCTCGTCCCCGTTGGCTCAAGCCTGAAGATGTTCCCGCCGAGGTCATTGAGCAAGAAAAGGCCATCTATCGCAAGCAGTTGGAAGAGGAAGGAAAACCTGAGCACATCATGGATCGCATCATCGAAGGTAAGCTCAAGAAATTCTATGATGAGAATTGCTTATTGGAGCAGGCATTCATCAAAGACCCAGATATCAAGATCAAAGACATGGTCACCAATGCGGTGGCCCGGCTTGGCGAAAATATCCGCATTCGCCGCTTCGCTCGCTTTGAGGTTGGCGCAGAAGACTAAATTTCCGAAAGGCCTGGGAATCCCATTGATTTCCGGGCCTTTTTACAAACGTGAATCCGAAGTTTTAGCCCGGCATGCAATATTGTACGGCGGGTGAAACGCCGCGAACAGTGCGTGAATCGCTGGCAGACTTTGGATCCTCCAGCGAGCAAGAAGGCATCGAGTTCGATACGCGATCTGGCAGACGCAAGACCAGGTATTTTCGGTAATGGTGAGAATCTGACTGACGCCATCGGCAGTGAAAGGCTCCCCTCAATGCTCAGGATCAATGAACCAGGGGCGACGGACGATTCACGGCGCCAAACAGCGATTTTCGTCATCCGTCGTCTATCGTCAAATGGCTCGAGAGCGCAACATGGCAACGAGCAGGAATGCAAAATCAGTCAAAATATAACCACTACCAAAAGTTGCACATTGGGTCCACTATTTTATTTTCGACACAGAGAGCGCAAAAATGTCCGAACTAAAATATCGCAGAATTCTTCTCAAACTAGGCGGCGAAGCCCTGGCAGGCCCCAATGGATTTGGCATTGATCCCGCCCGAGCGGAAGTGCTGGCAAAGAAAATCAAAGAGGTGCACAATTTGGGCGTGCAGGTGGCCATTGTCATTGGAGCTGGCAACCTGTGGCGCGGCGCCCAGGGATTGGCCCTGGGCATGGAGCGCACCACAGCAGATCACATGGGCATGTTGGCTACGGTGATGAACGCCTTGGCGTTGCAAGACGCATTGGAGCGCACTGGCGTTGTCACCCGAGTGCAGACTGCCATCGAGATGAAAGCGATTGCAGAGCCCTATATTCGCGGCCGGGCAGTGAGACATCTGGAAAAAGGCCGTGTCGTGATTTTGGGAGCGGGCACAGGCAATCCTTATTTCACCACCGACACCGCTGGCGCATTGCGAGCCATGGAGATCGACGCCGAGGTGCTCATCAAAGCTACCAAGGTGGACGGTGTTTATGATGGCGATCCGCACATCGATCCCGACGCCAAACGCTACGATCAACTCTCCTATATCGAAGCGGTGAACAAACGCCTCAAAGTGATGGATAGCACAGCCATCACCCTGTGCATGGATAACGATCTCCCCATCATTGTGCTCAACCTGTGGCAAGAGGAGGCGTTGGTGCGCACCGTTTTGGGAGAGATGATGGGTACGCTCATCTACAGGTAGGAAGGTTCTATTCCGGGCCGGGCATTTCGACGCCCGGTCTTTTTTTGTTTTCTCCCTTCCTCTTGTAAAATGACAATCTACGCAAGCAACTGGTTTTCCGGTTTGCCCCACCTTTCAAAGGAGTTCGACCATGATCCACGAAGTCAAAGAAGATGCCCGGGAGCGCATGGAGGGCGCTGTCAAAGCGCTGATTTATGATCTGGCAGCCATTCGCACCGGTCGGGCCTCGCCCGCGCTGTTAGATCATGTAAAGGTGGAGTATTACGGAACGCCTACTGCCATCAACCAATTGGCTGTCATCACCGTCCCCGAACCTCGCACCATTGCCATTCGTCCTTTTAGCCCGGGTGATATCCGCACCATCGAAAAAGCGATCCTTAATTCCGATCTCGGCATCAACCCCTCCAATGACGGTAAAATCATCCGTCTCAACATCCCCCAACTTACCGAAGAGCGCCGTCGCGATCTGGCCAAGCAGGTCAAACGCCGTGTCGAAGAGGCCCGTGTCGCCATTCGTAACGTGCGTCGCGACGCCATCTCCGATCTCCGCGACTTCGAAAAAGAAAGTATGATCACTGAAGATGACTTGCATGATGGCATGGAGGAGATTCAAAAGTTGACCGACGAGTACATCAAGCGCGTCGAACAGATTGGAAAAGAGAAAATAGATGAGATTATGGAAGTGTAGAGGCTCTCGATATGCCAGGAATCTTCAGTCGCACGCCAAAATCAACCGAGGCTGACGCTCTCTACGATCCTCAAGGCGTCATTCCCGTGCACGTTGGCATCATTATGGATGGCAACGGGCGTTGGGCCCGGGCGCGGGGAATGCCCCGGGCGGCTGGGCATCGCGCCGGCACAAAAAACATCCGCCGTGTGCTCATCGAAGCGGTGGAAATCGGGATCAAAGCCCTGACCGTTTACGCATTTAGCACCGAGAATTGGGCGCGCCCTAAAGATGAAGTCAACCATCTCATGCGCCTTATCAGTCAGGGCATTCAGGACGAGCTGGATGAATTGGACGCTCGCGGCGTGCGCATTCTGCACAGCGGACGGCTGGCGGGCGTTTCGCCTTCGTTACAAGAAGAAATTCAAGATGCGGTGGAACGCACAAAGCACAACAAAGTCATCACACTCAACGTGGCGTTCAACTATGGCGGACGAGCAGAAATCGTCGATGCGATCAAAGCGATCATGCGCGAGGGCGTCCCGCCCCAGGCTGTGACCGAAGCAATGGTGAGTCAGCATCTTTACATACCCGACCTCCCTGACCCCGATCTCATTGTTCGCACCGGTGGCGAGTTCCGCCTCTCCAACTTTCTTATCTGGCAGGCCGCCTACGCCGAGTTCTACTCGACTCCCACCTACTGGCCCGATTTTGACGAACAGGAGCTGCGAAAAGCAGTGGCCGTCTTCCAGCACCGCGACCGTCGTTTCGGCAAAATCAAAGATACCGAGAGGTAAACCATGCTCAAACAGCGCGTCATCTCGGCCATTGTTCTCATCCCCGTCGTTGCAGTGCTGGCATGGCTGGGTGGCTGGTGGTTTTCGGCGTTCGTGGCGTTTTACGCGGGCGTCACGGCATGGGAGCTCTTGCGGATGCTGGGTAAGCTCGATTTCGCCCAACCGCTCATCTGGTTAGGCGCGCCAGTGGCTGTGCTTCTAGTGCTGGAAAGCGGCCTGCCGCCGGACCCCATTCGGTTTCAGGCAATTTTGGGGATCATCATCCTGGTGGGATTGATTATCGCCCTATTCATTAACCGTCGCAATACGCCTACCGATCTACTGCTCACATTGGGCGCAGCATTTTATTTGGGGATGACGCTTCGTTTCTTGGCGCTACTCCGCAACCGCGAAGATGGCCTCGCGTGGTTGACTTTAACAGCCCTGACCGTGTGGGCGGTGGATACCGGTGCATATTTCACAGGCATGGCCATGGGCAAACACAAATTCTGGCCCCGTATCAGCCCAAAGAAAACCTGGGAAGGATTTTTTGGCGGCTTGCTCGCTGGAGCAATCGTTGCCGCACTTCTGACCGCATATCTGATTCCGGCTGCTGTGTGGTGGCAGGGGGCGCTTTTGGGATTAATCATTGGCGCAGTGGGACCACTGGGAGACCTTAGCGAGTCGTTGTTCAAACGCCAATCGGGGATCAAAGATTCTTCCAATCTTATTCCCGGGCACGGTGGATTTTTCGACCGCATCGATTCTTTTATTGTCGTCGCCCCGGTCGTGTATCTCCTGATTCAATACATCCATTGACATCTCTGGCCCAGCCAAATGAACGAACCAACTTCGAATTGACGATTGTCAGCGCACCACGACATAAGGGCGCAATTTTTCCAACTTGGCTTCGCCAATTCCCTTCACCTGCAGTAAATCATCCACCCTCGTGTACGGGCGGCCTTCGATGATGCGTTGAGCCATTGCCGGGCCGATGCCGGGCAGACTCTCCAATTCCTCCTGGCTAGCGGTGTTGAGGTCGATCGAGGCCAATGCCGGGGAATCATCACCAGCATGTGACGCGCTTGTTGCCACGCCTGTCTCTGTTCTCGAAATAGGCGCTGGCGTAGGAGCGTCCTCCTGAATTTCAGGAACATGGATCTGCTCTCCATCACGCAGGGGATGGGCCAAATTGATGGCGACCAGATCAGCATTTTCGGTGGCGCCTCCCGCCTGTTCGATGGCGTCCACCACGAGACTTTCGGGAGGAAGACGATACACGCCAGCAGCCTGCACAGCGCCACTGACATATACTCGCAAAGGGGCGGGACTGGGTGTGGGGGTTGGAGATACGATTTCGGGACAGGTGGACGTCGCGGGCATAGATGCGTCAGTGACAATCTCAATTGGCTGGGCTTGCGGCTGCCGTTGCAAAAAGAGGACATAAGCCACAAAGAGCGCAACCCAAAACGCCGACACGCCAGCGATAACAGACAGATGATTTCGAAAGTCGAACATATGGCCCTTGTCGCTATGGAGGGATAACCAGAGATAATGAGGAGCGAGTCACCTTGTCGATAGAAATGTTGTTTTGAGATTACGACGCCGGTAAAGCCAGACTCATCATATCAGAAAGCGCCTGATCAAATTCAGAGATCGAAGCAATGGTGGTGGCGACATGCGTGATATCGAACGATTCGCTCTGAAGAGCGTAAGTGCGGCCATTGGTATGGATGACTTTCCCAGGACTGTGATTCATCATTGTCGTGAATTTCAACAGAATGCGCCCACTTTTGTCAACCGTCAAACGGAAATGACCATGAGCATCTGTCACCTCCGCCGATAGAGCGTCTCCGCATTCGACATCCCATCCAGCATCTTCCAGCACCGGGCGCAATTGTGATAACGAAAAATGAGCCAGACGTCGAACAGTCATGGGCGTCACCTTGGTAAACGACAAGTATTCCAGAGAAAGATCAGCAATTTCAAACTCAAATAGGTGATGTTATGAATATAAATAAATTTTGGAGGCGATTACAGTTCATCAGATGAAGATAAAGGAAAAGACGAAGGTGGACGAAGCGAACTATCCTCCATGTCGTTAATCTTCGTCTATGTTCGTCGAAATGCGCAGCACTTTTCTCAAGTTTCAAATGCGCATCTATTTAAAGAAAAATCAGTCAAGCACCATCCATTGTTGATGCTCCCGCCCCTCCCTGGCCATCTCACGATACTCGCCGCGCTCGCGTTCGGGGGAGCCCTGCATGGATAAAACTTTTGGGGCATCTGCGGGAGCCTTCACCTGTAAGGCGGCAGCCAAAGCGGAAGAGGCAGGGAGGGGTGAAGCAGCGTTAAATTTGAAATTGTTGGCCAGATATAAAAAGTCTTGCCACAGAGAAGAAAAAAGCTGGGGTTGCGTAGACTTTTCGCTGAGTATCTATGATGTTATCCATGTGTTCCGTGGCTCCGGGAAGAAACACTGTTTCCAACAAAAGCTATTATAGAGGAGCGGCGAAAATGAGGCAATAGCGGCCTAAAGCAGGGGATGTTTTAACAAGGCGCTTCAGGCCAGCGACCAGGATACCGCCCCCCCGTTCTATGTCCTGAGTCTGCCGTGAAAAGAGACCAACCAGAAGAATGCTCCGAGAGACGGTTTCCCTTGGAGGGTGGATTCTCCACCAAACGCGTTTGCTCAAAGCAGACTCAAGTGCTACAATCCATCAACAATTGCCACCATTCGCGCTTCCCTCCATGAGCCACGAAGGATAGAAGGCACGAAAAAATAAAAAAGTTTTCGTCACCCTCAAGTTTTCATGGCAAAGGGTCGGATGTTGCGATCTGCATAGTTACAAACTTTTTTTGATACAACGAATGAAGGTGCGCAGCGGCCCGGATGTCCTGCGCCCAAGGGGGAAAGACCGGTGAAAGTCCGGCGCTGACCCGCAACGGTAATCTGACGTGATCAGAAAGCCCGACCTCCCGCCTTCGTTCAGCATGAAACGCCCCTCGCGGTCTTGGGGGTGACATGCGTGATCAAACCTGATCACCCGTTGCCCCGCCCTTGTTGGCGGGGCTTTATTTTTCCATCATCAACGTTTCGCAAAGGAGTCTTTTCATGGAACTCGAACAGCTCATTCAAATTCCCCAACTGGATGCAACAGCCATGGCCCAGGCCCGGGCTCGCCAGGATCAACTTACCAAACCCCAGGGCAGTTTGGGGCGACTGGAAGAACTTTCGGTGCAGATTGCAGGCATCACTGGCAACCCACGACCCAGCCTGCAGGATAAGGTCATCCTCACCATGGCTGGCGATCATGGCGTGGTGGCCCAGGGCGTTAGCGCCTTTCCGCAAGAGGTGACGCCGCAAATGGTAGCTAATTTTCTTCATGGTGGCGCTGCCATCAATGTATTGGCGCGGCAGGTCGGCGCTCGCGTGGTGGTCGTCGACATGGGAGTGGCTGTCGATATGAGCGGATTCGAGGGGTTGATCATCAAAAAGGTGGGATTTGGCACCAATGATTTTACCCAAGGACCAGCTATGACGCCTGAGCAGACGGTGCAAGCTATCCTGGCCGGGGCCGAAGTGGTTACCGCAGAGCTTGAACGTGGACTGGATATTTTAGGCACAGGCGAAATGGGCATTGGCAACACCACCCCCGCCACAGCCATCGCCGCTGTCTTGACAGGCAAAGACCCCGGTGAGATCACAGGCCCGGGCACAGGTCTGGATGCAGAAGGCGTCCGGCGCAAGGCGGAGGTGATCCGCCGCGGCATCGCTCTCAACCAGCCCCGCACTGAAGACGCCCTGGATGTGCTGAGTAAGGTGGGCGGATTCGAGATTGCGGGTTTGGTTGGGGCCATGCTGGCCGCGGCCCACTACCGGCGGCCCGTGGTGGTGGATGGTTTCATCTCCACAGCGGCAGCCATGATCGCACAAGCCCTGGCCCCTGATTTGCATCCCTATCTCATTGCGGCCCACCGCTCGCAAGAGCAAGGCCATGATGCGATGCTGGCATGGTTGGAGCTGGAGCCTTTGCTGGATCTGAGATTGCGGTTGGGCGAGGGCACGGGCGCAGCCCTGGCCATGGGGCTGGCTGACGCCGCCTGCAAGGTGTTGAATGAGATGGCGACATTCGCCGAAGCCGCTGTGGCCGGAAAGCAATGAGGCCCGTAAGGCAATCAGCCCCCCAGCGACGATGCACATCCCAAAACCCAGGCGCAGAGGTCGAAAAAGGCAAAAAAACAGGGAGGTAGAGCCTTTTTCTCCACGTCGATGATAGGGATGTGAATAGTTGCGTTTCAATAAAATTCGTAACTACTCAGGTAGCATGCTTGACCATGATTGATGTCATGAAATACGTGTTTCTGACCGCCTAGTCGTAAAACGTAAAACGTCAAGCGTGGGATTTTGTATTGCGACGCCCGCGTCGCGTGAGTTTATTGACGTTTGACGCAGGACGTTTGACGACATGCCGCAAAAGGCGACGCTCCCGTGGCAGCGTACATGGCAGAGACCTTAGTAGTTACTAAAATTCAGTAGATCACGATTTGCCATGATGCGCAGAGCCGGATCCGTGATCCGGCGGTAATTCGAGCATCAAACCCGCCGGATTCGCAATCCGGCGGGACACATACTCTCGCAATCGTGATCTACTGAAATTAAAGATCGCCCGGAAGAGTCCATCTTAACCGGGCGTTCTTTGTGTGATGGCGATGATGAAGACCATCAGGAGTCATGGGGCTGATCGACATCCACAGGTAATTCGACAGCGATGGGTTTTGGATTGCCTTTTAAAAAGGTGATGTTCGCTTTTTTCAACGCCTCGTGAACCGGATCATCCGCGGGCATTTCCGCATCGATGATGATGAGATCGCCTGTGCCAAATTCGCCTTGAAGCAACCGTTTGCTAAGAGGACTTTCGATCTCCCGTTGCAGCACCCGGCGCAGCGGACGAGCGCCATACTCGGGATCGTAGCCTTTGGCCGCCAAGACGCGCCGGGCGTTGGCGGTTAGTTCCAACATCAGACCTTGCTCCGCCACTCGTTGGGCGATGTCGGCGATCTGCAAATCGACGATCTGCGACATTTGTTGGCGAGAAAGCACATGGAATGGAATGATTTCATCCACGCGGTTGAGAAATTCAGGCCGAAAGGTTTGTTTCAGATCTTTCTGGATGTCGTGGAGTAGTTGGGTTTCGTCCATGCCCGCTTGACTTTGGAAGCCAATGCGCCGGGTGGCGGTAACGCGACGAGACCCTACGTTTGTCGTCATGATGATGACGGTGTTGCGAAAGTCCACCGTGCGCCCGTGCCCATCGGTGAGCCGGCCATCTTCCAAAATTTGCAACAGTGTGTTCCACACTTCTGGATGCGATTTTTCGATCTCATCGAAGAGGATGACTTGATATGGGCGTCGTCTCACCGCCTCGGTCAACTGTCCTCCTTCATCGTAGCCAACATAGCCTGGAGGTGAACCCATGAGCCGACTGGCGGTGTGGGATTCTTTGTATTCGCTCATGTCGATGCGTAGCAGGGCATCGGCATCATCGAAGAGAAATTCGGCCAGAGCTTTTGCAAGTTCAGTTTTGCCCACCCCGGTGGGGCCCAGAAAGATGAAGGAGCCGATGGGGCGATGGGGGTCTTTGAGTCCCGCGCGAGAACGTCGAATTGCATCCGCAATGGCAACAATGGCTTCATCCTGCCCAACGATGCGTTGGTGCAAATAGTCCTCCATCCGCAGCAACTTTTCGCTTTCGGCTTCGAGCATCTGACTCACCGGAATGCCGGTCCAGGCGTGAACGATGTTGGCGATGGCTTCATCGTCCACGACATTGCTGAGCCCTGCTTGCGATTGCCATGCCTGATAGCGTTGGCTGTACTCCTGTTCGCGCCGGATGAGTTCGGTTTTGAGCTCGGCCCCGCGGGCGTAATCTCTTTCGGCCCAGGCGGCCTCCTCTTCGCGCCTCAGGTCCGCAAGCTCCCGTTTGGCCTTTTTTAGTTCCGGAGGTTCGGACCGCAAGGCCACTTGCATTTTGGCTCCTGCTTCGTCGATGAGATCGATGGCTTTATCGGGCAGGCGGCGATCGCTAACATAACGATGGGCCAGACGCACAGCTGCGCGAAGCGCATCATCGGTATAGACAACCTGGTGGTGCGCCTCGTAGCGGTGTTTCAGTCCTTGCAAAATATCCACTGCTTCCTCCACCGTGGGTTCATCGACCCAGATGGGGGCAAAACGGCGTTCCAGGGCTGCATCGCGCTCGATATGCTGACGGAATTCATCAGGCGTCGTGGCGCCAATGACGCGCAGTTCTCCGCGGGCCAGCGCCGGTTTCATCATATTGCTGGCATCCATGGCGCCCGTGGCTGCGCCCGCGCCAACGACTGTATGCAGCTCGTCGATGAAGAGGATGATCTCCCCCTGGGATTCGCGCACCTCATCCATGACCGTTTTTAAGCGTTCTTCGAACTCGCCGCGAAAGCGGGTGCCTGCGATGAGCGCGCCCAGATCCAATGCCATGATCCGCACATTGCTGAGGGGATCAGGCACGTCGTCGGCCACGATGCGCTGCGCCAATCCTTCGACGATGGCGGTTTTTCCCACCCCGGCTTCGCCAATGAGCACCGGGTTGTTCTTAGTGCGACGACTGAGAATTTGGATCACCCGCATGATCTCAGCCTCTCGCCCGATAACCGGATCGAGCTTGTCCTCTCGAGCCAGAAGCGTGAGATCGCGGGCGTATTTTTCAATGGTGTTGAACCTTTTCTCAGCATGAGGATCGGTGATTTTCTTACCTTGCCGCAGTTCTTCTATCTGTCGTTTGACGGCGTCGAGGGTGACATTGTATTTCTTCAACAAATTGGCGCTAGGGGTGTTTCGTTCCCGCAGAATGGCCATAAAAAGATGCTCGGTAGAGATGTATTCATCGCCCAGGCGGGCCGATTCTTCGACAGCGATCTGGTTCAACCTGTGCAGGCGGGGCGTGATATAGATTTGTCCGGGCGCGGCGGTTCCTATCTGAGGTAGACCTGTTTTCGGGGCCTGCTCCAGAAGATGCTCAAGATCCGCGCGCATCGCCTCCACCGGAGCGCCAATGGTCTCCAAAATGTGGTGAACCATGCCCTCTGGCTGTTCCAGCAAGGCCAAAAACAGGTGTTCTGTATCGGCCTGGCTGTGTTGATAGCGATGGAGGATTTCGTAGGCGCGCATCAGTGCGTTTTGTGCGCGTTCAGTATATCGATCGAATTGCATCATAGGTCGTTTTGGGTTTTCCCACGCCCGCGGTCAGGGGGTGGCTGTGGGGGTGATGGTCGGGGTAGCTGTGGGCGTGGCTGTGGGCGTGGCTGTGGGCGTGGGAGTTTCAGGAATTGGAGTCGGTGTGTCGGTGGCGAGAGGAAGGGGGGTTTCGGTGGGTAAGGGCGTGGAAGTGGACGTGGCGGTAGGGGTGCTGGTGGGAGTAGGCGTGGCTGTGGGGGTGGGAGTTTCGGTAGGCGTTGGAGTGGGTGTGACGGTATTCGTTGCCGTGGGCGTTGGGGTCGCTGTCGCCGTTGGCGTGGCTGTGGGGGAGGATGTGGGTGTGGGGGTGGAGGATGGAGTGGCTGTGGGCGCCACAGTGGGAGCAGTTGTTGGCGTTGAGAATAGCGTTGGCGTAGGAGGCGGCTCTGTCGCCAGAGGTGTCAATGTCACCACGCCCAGGTTGGGAGTAGGCGTGGTGGCCATTGGCGCGGGACCGCGCATGCGCAACACCAGGGTCATGAGGATGAGTCCGGTTCCGAACACGACCAGGGCCACAACCAGAGTAATGAAAATGGGGGGGTAATCGGAGAGGCGGTGTTTCAAGAGTGTGGTTCCGTAATTTTGAATCGGAGATGATTTGGAGTTGTCTGATGCAATCGAAATTCAGTAGATCACGATTGCGAAAGTATGTGTCCAGCCCGATTCGCAATCCGGCGGGTTTGACGCTCGAATCACCGCCGGATCACGGATCTGGCGCTGCGCATCATGACAAATCGTGATCTAATGAAATTGATTGCAGAACCATCCAAGCCGGTGATTATGTTTAGATGCCGAAAAATAGATTTTCGTTTCAGCCCACCAATGACGAACCAGGTGGTAAAAGCCGACCTGAATGTCTGTGAACATTTTAGCCGACGCCGGCTATGCTGCATACCACAGCATGTATGGGATCAATACCTCAGCACAGCTCCGATATGGGCGTTATGCGCGGTGAGGGGATTCTCAGGAGGCAGGACAATTACTTGCGCCCCCTGGCTAATGGCCCGGCGGGCGATATTGTTGATGGCATCGACCATGGGACGCATTTTAGCTCCACAAAGCGGGCAGGTCTCGGTTTGGGTCGTGGTAAGGTAGTTGCAATGGGTACAACGTCGCACTTTGTTTTCAGGAAGCGCGTAACCTTCGGTGATGAAAAGCTGATGAATGCCGCCTTTCTGCAAGGCTTCCAGGGTTGATTCTAGGCCCAGAGCCGCACCGCCTTTGTTGGCCAACACGACCATTTCTTCCGCCTGGCTATTGACAAGCCGGTGATGCGCTTCTTTGGCCAGCGCTTCGGTACGTTCTCGCACTTCTTGCAACGAAGCATCAAGTTCGAGCGGAATAGAGCCAATGACAAGTTTGTTCAGATGTGCGGGCAGCATATTCTGAAACTGACTGACTGTGCCATGAGCTCCTGCCAGAATCAATTGTCGCCAACCATATTGACGAGTGAATGACTCTGTGAGTTCCACAAAGGATTTGAGGTTGCTACGCGCGGCTTCGTCCTCGTGTCGCTGGTACCGAGACGCCGACCAGCCTCCCTGTTTATGCCGTTTGACATCGGCGCCCATTGCCCCCACCACTTCTTCCAACGCTCCTAAATGAAAGGAGTAGAAACGAGCGCCTTGTTTATCGACAGCCACAACGCCAAGATGCCCGTAGATGTTTAGCAACTCCACCAGCTTGCGTACCAGAGGGCGACGAGAAACCATAACAGCATCTGCGACGGGCACGCCCAATGGATACACGCGCCAGAAATTACGCTTTTGGCAAGAGAACATGACAAGCCCGCGGGCCTGACGGTCATATTCAAACTCGATAAATCGTTCGATCCGAGCCTTGTCAGAAGAATCGGCGTGAGTTGCGCGATCGAGTAAATTCCGTAATGCAAGTTTATAAGCCTCGATGGTCGTTGTGCGAGGATCCACATTGAGGTAAAGACTAAGAACAGGATTCTCTGCACCATCAAACGCCACAAGTTCTTGTAGATCAGCTTCACGGATCATAAAAATCCTCCTGTTTGCTTGAGCGGCCTCGGAAAAGAAGCCAATTGAAATAGGCGCTTACCGAAGAAAAAGGCGACACCCCAGGACGCGTCAGGTCTTTGCGGGTAGTCGCCAGATTCAGGCAAGGGAACGAGGATCAGTTTGCATAAGCATTGCGGAGAAATTGTCGATTGTCAAATAAACCCATCTATCCCCAGCTTAGCAGGTATGTTTTCTCTTGTCAAGCGTTTTTCAGTTTCGGTGGCAATTCCAAATTTAGGGAAAACCGGCCAGAAAGCGTTTATCTGAGGCTTCCCCGCCTCCTTTTTGCCCCCTCCCCGGCTCTCCTCCGACACTCGCTACGCTCGCGTTCGAGGGAGGGAGCCCTTCATCTACAAAGTTTTTTTACTCTCGCCGGGCTCCTCCCCCCGTGCGACGGCTGTCGTAACGGGGAGAGGCTGGGAGGGGGGCTTGGAGCAACGACAAATTTGAAACTGCTGCAGTTTCGGTAGATCCCGATTGCGAGAGTATGTGTCCAGCCGGATTCGCAATCGGGCGGGTTTGACGCTCAGATCACCGCCGGATC
>Ga0256914_1001689_pt1 | contig 19365 bp, 14 predicted proteins | sample HulkmetaG_FD_191571 | JGI IMG/M metagenome (GOLD analysis project Ga0256914, IMG submission 191571) | Hydrothermal chimney microbial communities from Main Endeavour vent field at the Juan de Fuca Ridge, Pacific Ocean - Hulk | ecosystem: Environmental > Aquatic > Marine > Hydrothermal vents ... | reverse complement strand
GTGGTTGGGGAAAGACCGGATGTTAAAAGAGTAGCATTGGTTGTTCCTGTTTTTCTTCTAAATACTTTAAATGATGTAACAGTACTTGAATTGTTTGTCCATGTTATTTTAACCTGAGTTGAACTTATAGCAGTTGCGCTGACTCCTGTCGGAGCTTTTGGCAAAGTTGCCGTATTTGCCGATACATTTGATTCTCCTCCGTTGTTTTGGGCGCTTATTATAACCGTGTAATTGTGATCTTCGCTTAGACCGGTGATATTTTTACCTTTTGTTGTATTTTTATTACTGTCTCCTGTTACTTTATCTTTATATACTCCATTTACAGTAATTGTAAAATTATCTTCATTATCTGAATTATCAGTCCAATTTACATCAAAAGCTGTTGTTGTAATATTTTTAAATGTTACATTACTCGGAGTAGTTGGAGGGGTTTTGTAAGTTGTATTGTCATCTTCAGAACAGTTGTTTTCACCTACTACATTATAGGCACTTACGATATATGTATATTTGGTGTTTGCTTTAAGTCCCGTATCTTCATAAATTGTGGTATTTGCGTTTACGGTTGTACTCAATTTTGTAAAACTTCCTGTCCCTTCTTTTCTGTATATATAAAACCCACTCTCATTGCTTGAGTTGTCTTTCCAATCAAGTTTTATAGAGGAATAACTTGTTGTATTGACTTCCAGATTTGTAGGTGCAGCCGGTAGTTTAGTTGCGATTTTTACATCATTTAGTGATGTGTTTGATTCTCCTCCGTTGTTTTGTGCGCTGATATTGAAATCATAAAGGGTATTTTTGTCAAGATTGGTTACTGTTGTCTCATTGACATCACTGTTTACAGCCTGTAAAAATGTTCCGTCTTTGTAAACCGTAAAATTGTCTTCATTGTTTGAGTTGTCTTTCCATACAATTTTTATTGAAGTCGAACTTAGTGGTTCCCATGATATGTTACTTGGAGCAGCCGGTTTGTCTTTTAGTGTTGTTACGGTATATGATGATGAGTTGCTTTCCCCTCCGTTGTTTTTGGCACTTACTATAAATGTATAGGTTGTATTTTGTGTAAGTCCTGTAATCTTTTTGGTAGTTGTACCGGCAGGTTCTGTTGAATTTAAATCACTGTTTCTGTAAATAAGAAAATTTTCTTCATTGTCAGAGTTGTCTTGCCACTTAATTACAACCGAAGTTTGATTAATATCACTGAAGGTTATATTACTCGGAGCTTTTGGGATGGTTTTTTTTGTTTTTATGTCAATACTTATTCCACGGGAATCTCCTACTTCATTTGTTGCGTTTATTTCATAATGATACTGGGTATCAGCACTCAATCCTGTATCATTGTAACTGGTAGTATCTGGATTGGTGGTTTCTATGAGATTCAGTGAACCGCTTCCTTCTTTACGCCATATTTTAAAACCGCTTTCATTATCTGAATTATCCGTCCATGAGAGTTTTATAGTTTCGTTATCTTCGGCAGTCGCTGCCAAACCTGTTGGAGCTTTTGGAATGGAAACGAGTTTTGAGGCAAAACGGATTTTTGTTTGGTTCGCATCAAAATAACTTATACAGGCATATCCGTTGGGAGTAATTTTTATGGAAGTATATTTTCCTACATTATCAGTACTGCTGTCTCCAAAATCTACCGTTGCATCATTCCAGCTTCCCGTTTCATTTGTAGCAAATTTCAAAGTTTTATGAGTAGCATCATAGTAACTTATGAAAGCTTTATCATTGTAATCAACTCCTATTGATGAATATTGTCCGACATCATCGGTTGAATCTACGCTTAAAGGAGTACTCCATGAGGTTCCGTCAAAAGTTGCATATTTTAAATCTGTTGAGTCGTAGTAGCTGATATGAGGATGTTTTTGTGAATCAAGTGCAATAGACGGATATTGACAACTGCTACTGTCTATACCGGGTTTTTTGGAAAAATTACCGGCTGAATCAGCTATTGTATAGTTTAAATCTCCGGATTTACAATATACGATATGAATTTTCTCATCAGAGTCCATGGCAATTGCCAGATCATTTACACTTGTGGTATCCGAGATTTTATCACTCCAGCTGCCGCTTCTGTTTGTAGTGTATTTTATCTTTCCGTTATCGGAAAATACTATATATGTATAATTTGGATTATTGTTAAAGAGAGCTATTTTCGTATAGTTTCCGTCATAGGAACTTGTGGTTTCCGTTGCCCAGCTTCCCGAAGCGTTAGTAGCAATCTTGATTCTTCCTTCTGATTCGTCTTTGTAGCTTACATAAAGTTTATTGTTAGGATCAATAGCAATAGAACTGTAATTTCCGTCATCATTTATCTGTTCTATATGCCATGTGGTATCATAATACAGATGATAGAGTTTGTCTCCTCTAAAAACTATATGAGCTTTTGCATTGTCATTTTCTATAACCAAAGCCTGATTTGACATATATGAAAAGCCGGTTGCCGTACCGTCTTTTTTGATGATCCATCCTCCAAACAGCATCACAGTGCTTATAATCAGCACCAAAAGACCTTTTTTTAACATCTTGACTCCTTTTTTCTCTTCTGCTTCTATTATATATAAAAAAAGTTTAAATATATATGAATTTATTAACCGATTACTATAATTAGTAATATTAATGTTTATTTAATAAATATTATGTTAGATGTAAATAACTCTAAAATTTCGGAATATAGTTGGATAATAAAATATTAAATATATTGTTTTTTTGCTTTTAATTAGGTAAAAATCGATAAAAATTTTATCAGTTTTGTTACAAACAGTAATAAAACTGATAATTTACAAATCAAACCTTCTGTTTGATAACTATTCTTGTAGGATTGAAAAGTTCTTTTGCTTTTTGGATGAAAGGATCATTTAGGATATCTTTGCCGTTTAGCTCCTTTGTTTGGGAGAGGTCAGAGGCTATACAACTGCTTGAGGAGGGATCTTTTGTTTCGATATCTTCCATCATTGAAGAGGAGTTTTCATTTGCTTTGTTCTCTTTTTCCTTTAACTCTTTTTCCAACTCTTCCTCTTTTTTATCACATGGGAGCATCTTTATTTTTGTATCAAAACCAAAAATATCTTTTACCAGAAATTTTATAACGCTTGATGCGTGACGGAGAGTTTTTTTGCACTTTTCATCGGCACATGAGATAAGAGAGAGTTCGTTGTTTTGAAAACTTACAAATTCAACTTTTGTTTTAAAACACTCTCCGACTTCAAAGTTTCTGTCATAAAGGGAATTGAGAAGTTTTTGATACAAGGTTGCGCAATCGACCGGTTCTTTTTTAGGCATTTTTTGCACAGGTGTTGGAATTGCTTTTTTTGTCTCTTTTATCGGGGATGTTGATTTTTCCAAAGAGTTTATCAACTCATCTATCGTTTTTATATTTGTAGCTTCAAGCATTTTGAAAAATACCAGACTCAAAACAAATCCGCTGTCTGCATTTAAAAATAGAAGATTTTTGGCTTCACTTAAAATTCTAAAAAATCTTTCTGTCAAAAGAGAGGAAAATCTGATATCCTCTTCAAAAAATCTCTCTTTTAGATATGCTATAAATTCGTCAATGATAATTTCACTCTCATAATTTTCAAGTTCCTGCACAAATTCTATAATCTTGCTTCTGTTGTTTTTCAAAATAGCATCAAATATCTCATCTATCACCTGCGGATCCAAAAGACCTATCATCGAAGCTACACTTTTTGCATCTATAAATCCTTTGGAATAAATAATCGCCTGATCCAAAAGCGTCAAAGTATCTCTCAAAGAACCCTCTCCGCTTCTTGAGAGCATTTCTAGGGCTTCTTGTTCATATTCGATATTTTCCAGATTTAAAATATGGCTTAGGTGATTGACTATATCTCTTTTTGAAATCTTTTTAAATCTGAAATGTTGTGTTCTTGAGAGAATTGTTGCTGGGAGTTTTAGAGGATCGGTTGTTGCAAGGATAAATTTTACATATTCGGGCGGTTCTTCAAGAGTTTTCAAAAGAGCGTTAAATGCCTCTTTTGTGAGCATGTGTACCTCATCAATGATAAATATTTTAAATCTTGCACTGTTTGGTTTGTATTTGGTCTGTTCGATCAAAGCTCTTATATCATCTATCTTTCTGCTGCTTGCCGCATCCATCTCTATAATGTCAATATGACGGTTTTCATTTGCCATTTGACAGTTTTCGCAAACTTCACACGGTTTTGATGTAGGACCCTGATCGCATACCATACATTTTGAGAGGATTCTTGCTGTGGATGTTTTGCCGCTTCCTCTCAGACCCGAAAAGAGATAGGCATGAGAGAGCCTTTTTTGATCCAAAGCAGCCGTCAGAGTTTGGGTGATGCTGTCTTGTCCTATCAGTTTGTCAAAAGTTGAAGGTCGGTATTTTAGAGCTAAGACTTGTGACATTTTTTCTTTTCCTTTCAGGTTTTTAGAGATGCCCATATATCGATTATAACCAAATTTTTGCTATATTTTTCAGATGGTCGGGATTTTCCGATGCAAAAAGTTTAAGTTTTGTTTCCTTAAAAAACTCTTTATAACCGTAATTTTTGTGCAGATACTCCACTATCGCATCTCCCGAATGGATGAGAGTTGTATTTTTGAAATATTTTTGAATCTCATCTTTTATCAAAGGAAAATGGGTACATCCTAGTATCACGGCATCTGGATCCTGTATCTTTTTGAAGTAGTGTTTCATCGTTACTTTTAGTATCTCACCTTTGAAAAGTCCCTCTTCGACTATCGGAACAAAGAGTGAAGGAGCTGTGGAAGTGAGGTTGTCAAATCCCTCTTGTCTCAAAAGTTTTTCATATTTTTTGCTTGAGATTGTTGCTTTTGTACCGAGTATCAAAACCTTTGCTTTTTTGTTAGAAATTTTGCTTTTTAAAGCTTTTACTCCGGGTTCTATCACTCCTACCACTTTAAAAGGAGCTATTTCTCTCATCTCTTCTATCGCAAAAGCGCTTACGGAGTTACAGGCGGCTATAAGGATATCTATATCAAAATTTTTAAAAAACTCCACTGCCTCCAAAGAGTAGCGGATAATGGTATTTTTGTCTTTTACACCGTAGGGAACTCTTGCAGTATCTCCAAAATAGATAATCTCTTCAAACAGACCGTGTTCAATCAGACTTTTTACAACTGTAAGTCCGCCTATACCACTGTCAAAAACTCCGGCTCTCATCAGTCATTCATGATAGAAAGAAGTTCTTCGTTACTTTTGGTCTTAAGCATTTTGGAGTATAAAAATTTCAAAGCCTCTACATCGTCCATTTGTGAGATTGCTGTTCTCAAAGCCCATATTCTTGGCAGTTCATCAGGACTTAAGAGAAGTTCTTCTTTTCTTGTTCCGGATTTTAAAATATCGATGGCAGGATATATTCTTCTGTCGGAGATATGCCTTGATAAAACTATTTCGCTGTTTCCGGTTCCTTTGAACTCTTCAAAGATAACCTCATCCATTCTGCTTCCTGTCTCTATCAAAGCCGTTGCGATGATACTCAAACTTCCGCCTTCTTCTATGTTTCTTGCCGCTCCGAAAAATCTTTTTGGTTTGTGAAGAGCGTTTGCATCAACACCGCCGCTTAAAACTTTTCCGCTTGAAGGAGTTACTGTGTTGTATGCTCTTGCAAGTCTTGTTATGGAGTCTAACAAGATTACGACATCTTTTCCGAGTTCCACTCTTCTTTTTGCTTTTTCTATGACAAGTTTGGCAACTCTGACATGATTTTGGGCGGGGAGATCAAAAGTTGAGCTGTAAACTTCGCCTTTTACGCTTCTTTGCATATCCGTAACTTCTTCCGGTCTCTCATCAACAAGCAAGACGATCAATTCAACTTCAGGATGATTTCTTGTTATACCGTGTGCCAACTCTTTCATCAGCTCTGTTTTACCGCTTCTTGGAGGAGCTACGATCAAACCTCTTTGTCCTTTTCCGATAGGAACGAAGAGATCAAGAACTCTTCCTGTAAGTTTTGTCGGTTCATATTCGAGTTTTATTTTTTCGGTAGGATAAAGCGGTGTGAGGTTGTCAAAAAGAGGGCGGTTTCTTGTATCTTTGACAGGCAGATAGTTTATGGCTTCTATCTTCAAAAGAGCGCAATATCTCTCCTGCTCTTTTGGAGGTCTGACCTGTCCTGTTACGATATCACCGGTACGCAGGGCAAATTTTCTTATTTGTGTACTGCTTACATAGGCATCGTTTGAACTGTTTGAAAAATTGGCATCCATTGCCCTCAAAAAGCCGTAACCGTCAGGCATAATCTCTAAAATGCCGGTAAAAAGTATATAGCCGCCTTTGTTTACCTGTGATTTTAAAATTTCAAATATAAGGTCTTGTCTTTTTAATTCGTTTGGATTTTCAACGCCGAGATCCGTGGCTATGCGAATAAGATCATCAATGGCTTTTTCTCTTAAATCCTCTATTTTATAACCTTCTACAGGTATATGTGTCCTGTTCTTTGTTGTATGTTTGTGATTGTTGTTTTTGTGTTTGGTACTTTCGCTCATGTTCCCTTCTTTAATGCGGTTTTTTGTAGATTTAATTTTTGGTGCAGTGTGTCGCCCTTTTTATTTTGTTAATTAAGTGAGAAATATAATAATATCGGATAGAGTAAAACTCCAAAATATTTCATGTATATCGGTATTTCAAAATTTTCTTTTAGTAAAACTAAATAGAATCCTAAATCTTTTCCTTTTTTCAATTTCTCAAGCAGTGTAATTTTAAATACAATATCCAAAAGTTTCAGTAAAACGATAATATTAAGTAAAAAATTGAACTTGTTGAAAAGTATTTCTATAAATATAACATAATAAAATGTCGAATGTAAAGTAAAAAAGATAATTATATTATTTTTATAAATATTTAATAAATTTTCTATATACTCTTTAAAAGTGTTACCTTTTTGCCAATAGGCTTCAAAAAATTCCAGTATTGCCAATAAGAGTGGATAGAAAATATATTGTATTTTGACAGTCTTGTAAAGAGATAAACGAATCGGTAAACCGATTCGTTTATATTGAAATTATTTTAAACCGTGAATATACTCAGAAACAGCTTTGATAGCCGCATCATCCATAGCAGCTACTTGACCTTTCATCAATCCACCCATTCCGTGTTTGTTTAAAGTACCTGCTTTATAGCCTTTTAAAGCCTCTTCGGTTTTTGCAGCGTCCCATCCTTGAATAACTTCAGATTTTCCAAGAGCTTTTTTTTCACCTTTTGGTCCGTGGCACCCTGCGCATTTTTTATAAAGTGCTGCACCGTCAGCTGCCATAAGAGCTGTTGCACCTGCAAATAGTAATGCTAATGTTAATTTTTTCATATATCCTCCTAAAAATTTGTGTCGAAATTATAACAAATATGTCTTTAAAAATCCTTATGAATTGCAATAAAAAATTTTTATCAAATAATATATAAATTAGATATACTATAATGTCGATAGTGTGAAAAATGAATTTTTTATAAAAATGGATAGATAAAAAAATGAGTAAAAAATATTTTATTTTTCTTTTGGTTTCTTTTTACTTTTTTAATATCACACCTCTTTATTCCAAAAATGGTGATTATGCCGTATGTCGTGAATATCTGTTTGAAAGTAATGAAAATATTTCAGAATCTCAATCATTCTTGGAAAAAATTGTAAGAGAGGAACCGGGTAATATCCAATGTCTGGTGAAATTGGCTAATATCTATCTAAAAAACAATAAAGTTAGCAAAGGTTTTGATCTTTTAAGAAGAGCTTATGAGCTTGACTCCTCCTATGTGGAAAAAAAGAGTATATCCAAAATTTTGGATATTGCTTTGAAATTCAGCAGATTGAAAGAGCATGCTATCAAAAAAAACGATCCCAAACTTTGGAATAAACTTGGAGATGATTATTTTGATATGGGAATATTCAGTGAGGCTGCCGCAGCTTATAAAAAAAGCTTGAAATTGGATGAAAATCAGACTAAAATCCATATATATACAGCTTTGTCTTTATACAATATGTCGCAAACATACAGTGCAATAGAGCACCTCATTACCGCTTTGAAATTGGATGAAGATAATTTTTATGCAAATTATTATCTGGCTAAAATATTAAAAAATGAATTGGATGATCTGAAAAAAGCGCTTAAATACTTTCAAAAAGCAAAAAAAATTTTACAAAAGAGAGGAATTAAGGGTTTTGAGAGTAAAGAAGAGTATAATTATTTTCTAAATGATTTGAGGCGGGAGACTAATTGAATAAGAAAAGAAAAGCAATTTTTTTGGACAGAGACGGAGTTATAAATCATGACAGAGGATATGTCAACAAAATAGAGGATTTCAGATTTGTTGCAGATATTTTTGAAACACTCAGAATTTTTCAAAAAGAGGGTTTTTTACTTTTTATAGTAACAAATCAATCCGGAATCGGCAGAGGTTATTATACAAAAGAGGATTTTGATATTTTGACAAAATGGATGTTGAAAAAATTGAAGAAGGAGAAGGTTCATATCCAAAAGGTCTATTTTTGTCCCCACAGTCCCGAAGAGAAATGTATATGCAGAAAACCAAATCCCGGAATGTTTGACAAGGCTTTTAAAGAGTATGAAATAGACAAAGAAAATTCATGGATGATAGGAGACAAACACTCCGATATCGAAGCGGCTGTCAATGCCGGTATAAATAATACTATCCTGATAGCCGACTGTTGGGTTAGAGATGAGAAAGCAAAATATATAGTTAATAATATTTTTGATACAATACGCCTCATAAAATAACCTTCAAAGAGGCGAAATAAATGAAATATACCGATAATTCTTTTTCCGGTAAAAAAATTCTGATTACCGGAGGGGCGGGATTCATAGGAAGCAATCTTGCTTTTTATTTTCAAAAAAATCATCCAGAGAGTAAAATCGTAGTTTTAGACAGATTCAGAGATGAAGAGACTTTTTCCAACGGCAATCTGAAAAGTTTCGGTCATTTTAAGAATCTTTCGGGTTTTAAAGGTGAGGTCATCTCAGGAGATATCAACGATAAATCTCTTCTTGAAGAACTTGCTTCTTATAAGTTTGATTTTATCTTTCATGAAGCTGCAATTTCCGATACCACCGTAAAAGATCAGGCAATTATGATAAAAACCAATGTCAATGCTTTTAAAGATCTTCTTGATATGGCGGTGTCTTCCCATGCAAAAATGATTTATGCTTCAAGCGGAGCCACTTACGGAGATGCTCTTTCTCCCCAAAGAGTAGGGCGTGAGAGTCCGGGAAATGTTTACGGATTTTCAAAACTGATGATGGATAATCTCTCTTATGAGTATATAAAAAGATATCCGCATCTTACGATTGTAGGTCTTAGATATTTCAATGTTTACGGAAGAAGAGAGTATTTCAAAAACAAAACCGCCTCGATGGTTTTACAACTTGGTCTTCAGATACTTTCTAACAAAGCTCCAAGACTCTTTTACGGTTCTGATAAAATACTTCGTGATTTTGTTTATATAGAAGATGTTATTCAGGCAAATATCAAAGCGCTTGATGCCAAAAAGAGCGGTGTTTACAATGTGGGAACGGGTATTGCCAGAAGTTTTCAGGATATTGCCGATATTTTGCAAAAAGAGACAGGTGTTGATCTTGGAAATGATTATTTTGAAAATCCTTATGACAAAAAAGCGTATCAGACTTTTACTCAGGCGGATATAGAAGACAGTATAAAATATCTTGATTATAAACCCAATTTTTCTTTGGAAGAGGGTATCAAAGATTATCTGCCTTATATCAAAGAAATATATAAAAACGAAGTTTTGTAAATGGAAAGGCTTTTAGAAAAAACTCCCAAGATTTTAGTCATCGGCGATTTGATGATCGATCACTATCTGTGGGGGAACTGTGAGCGGATTTCACCCGAAGCGCCGGTACAGATAGTGGATATATACAAAGAGAGCAAAACTTTGGGCGGAGCCGGAAATGTTATAAACAATCTTCTCTCTTTCGGGGCAAAAGTCGGTGTTATGAGTGTGTTGGGAGAGGATGATAATGCCAGATATATAAAAGAGCAGTTTATAAAAAAAGGTGTCAAGGATGAGGGGCTTTTTACAAAAAAAGACAGGAAAACAAGTAAGAAGAGCCGTATAATAGCGCTTCATCAGCAGATTGCAAGAGTGGATAGAGAAAGCAAAGATGATATAGACAAAGAGAGTCAGGATAAGATTATCAACCGGTTTGAAAAAATTATTTTTGAGTATGATGCGATTTTGCTTTCCGATTACGGCAAAGGTGTTTTGACCGATACACTTACAAAAAAGATTATCAAAAGTGCAAGAGGGAAAGGGATAAAAGTATTTGTTGATCCAAAAGGCAATGATTACAGCAAATATAAAGGTGCGTTTTTGATCACTCCGAATAAAAAAGAGGCATCTATCGCAACCAAAATAGATATAAAAGATGAAAACTCTTTGAAAGAGGCGGGTTTTAGGCTGAGAAACGAACTTGAACTTGATTTTGCCGTTATTACGCTTTCGGAAGAGGGGATGGCGATTTTTGGAGAAGAACTTATAAAAATTCCTACCGTTGCAAAAGAGGTTTATGATGTTACGGGTGCCGGAGATACTGTTTTGGCGGCTTTTGGATATGCTTTGTCATGCGGTTTTGATATAAAAGAGAGCGCCTCTTTTGCAAATTCGGCTGCTGCTGTGGTTGTAGGCAAGATAGGAAGCGCAACAGCCTCTATCGATGAGATCATAAGATACAATCAGTCTCTCCACTCTTATGAGAGTGGCGGCAAGATCGTTACCAAAGAGGAGATTGTCAAAATCATTCAAAATTCCAGACAGAAAATCATCTTTACAAACGGCTGTTTTGATATCCTTCACAGCGGACATGTAAAATATCTGCAAATTGCCAAGAGTTTTGGGGATGTTTTGATAGTGGGATTAAATTCTGATGAATCTGTCAAAAGGCTCAAAGGAGAGAGCCGTCCTGTGAACTCTTTTGAAGACAGAGCCTATATACTTTCGGCGTTGGAGTGTGTTGATTTTGTTGTGGGGTTTGAAGATGATACTCCCTATGAGTTGATTAAAAGTATAAAACCCGATATTTTGGTAAAAGGCGAAGATTACAAAGATAAAGAGGTTGTAGGAAGAGATATAGCAAAAGAGGTTAGACTTGTGAATTTTGTGGAGGGGAAAAGTACAACCAAAATCATAGAAAAGGTTAAAAGCAGATGATGGAACTTATGGGTATGATCCAGACACAGATGCAAGAGCATCAAAAAGTGGTGCAGGAGAGTTATGATACTTTGCAAAGTTATATCTATACGGCATGTATGATAGCGGCTGAGACGGTAGTAAGAGGAGACAAGATACTGATCTTTGGAAACGGAGGAAGTGCCGCCGACGCACAGCATATAGCCGCAGAACTTACCGGAAGATACAAAAAAGAGAGAAAAGCCCTACCGGCGATAGCTTTGACCACCGATACTTCCGCACTTACGGCGATAGGCAATGATTACGGTTATGAGTATGTTTTTCAAAGGCAGGTGGAAGCTCTTGCAAAAGAGGGGGATATGCTGCTTGGAATCTCTACAAGCGGAAACAGTGAGAATGTTATAAGAGCTTTGTATGAGGGTAAAAAGATGGGCTGTAAAACAATCGGTCTCAGTGGAAAAGAGGGTGGAAAAATGGGAAAGGTATGTGATCTGAACATCATAGTTCCATCCTTTGATACGGCAAGAATTCAGGAGATGCATATAATGATAGGGCACATCATCGCTCAGGCGATAGATGATGCCTTTTAGGAGATTTCGGCTACATCTAGTACCCTTTCTATCTTTTGGTTGATATTTTCCTGGTGAATCGGTTTTACGATAAAGTCAAATGCTCCAAGATTGATGGCTTCTTGTTTTCTTGTTTCGTCCGTTGTCAGGATAATGATAGGCATATAACTAAAATCAGGACGGCTTTTTAGATTTTCCATAAATTCTATACCGTCCATGATAGGCATTTTTATATCCAAAAATATCAGATTTATATCTTTATGGGTGTTTAAAACCTCCAAAGCCTCCAATCCGTTATAGGCTTCATATATTTTGTCTATGATTTCATTCTTCTGTAAAAATGTTTGCATAAGCTTTTGATTTATTTTATCATCTTCTACAATTAATGCATTTATTTTGTTTGACATATTAACTCCTTATCCTTACTGTAATGCCAGATAGATATCCAAAAGAGACTGCAGGTATTCTCTGTTTGCACTGTTTTTCAATACATCATCACAATATTTTTTGTCAGTACTTTCAATATGTGAGTCGTTATCTACAAAAAGAAGGATTGTAGTATGTTCTCTTTTTTCATCAGATTCTATTTCATCCAGATTTTTTCTAAATTCTGCCAAACTGAATCCGCTTATCTCTTTGTCTATCATGATCATCTTATAACTGTTTTGTTTTATTTTACTGTAAAAATCCGATACATCTTTTGCGGTATCTATCGAATCGTTCAGTGTTGAGAGTACTTTGTGAAAAATTTTGGTTTCTATAAGGCTCTTTTTGAAAACAAGAATATCTTTGTTTTGACTGTTTTTAGAAACAGTTGTATCCTCTTTTTCTGTGATTTTATCGACAGGTGTTAAATCTTTTTTATCATTTTCAATATTTTCAATATTATTGTTTTCACTGTTGCTGTCATTTTTCACATGAGAGATTTTATCCGGTATAAACATATTAAGAACCAGCAAAATATCAGCTTTTTTAATTGGTTTTGTTATATACTCATCCAGACCTTCACTCAAAAATTTCTCTCTGTCTCCCTTGAGTGCGTTTGCCGTTACCGCTACGATAGGTATATGAGGGAGATTATTCTCTTTTTCGTACTCTATTATTTTATGTGTAGCTTTTATTCCGTCCATGACCGGCATTGCTATATCCATAAAGATTATGTCGTAATTGCCTGATTTTCTTTTGGCTACCGCCAACATTCCGTTATTTGCTATATCGACTTTGATTCCCAACTCTTCGAGTGTTATTTTTATGAGTTTTTGATTTATCTCATTGTCTTCTGCTACCAGTATTGAGGCGTTAAATCTGTCTCCTTCTTTTTTGGGTTTTTCATCGGATGTTGAAGCAACCTGAATTTTTCTCTCATTTAATTTTGGAATCAGAGATTTACACTCATCAAGTTTTTTAACCATTTTGGTAACATTGAGAGGTTCATATACAGGTTTTAGATATTTTGAAGACAAATGTATGGATTTTGACTGATAAGAGGATTTCATTATCAGTAAAACAGGAATATTCAATGTCTGATAATTTTTAATCTCATCATTATAAATGGTATCGTAATCTATGATGATGAGATTTACGGCAGAATTTTCTATAAGATAGTTGACTTCATTAAAATCGGAGAAAAAGAGAATATTTGCTCCAAAATATTTCAAGTAATTATAAATATATTGAATATGTTCTTTTTGCTCTTTTGCAGGGGAAAGCATGGCGCAGTTATAATATCCAAAAGCATTTTTATAATCTCTCTCTTTGGAAGGAACTTTTGTAAATTCAAGAGTAAAGAAAAATTTGCTTCCTTTTCCCTCCTCGCTTTCAACTTCCAGTTTTCCGCCCATCAGTTCTATAAATTTGTAAGAGATTGTCAGTCCAAGACCGGTTCCTCCGTATTTTCTGGTTATTGTAGAATCGGCCTGTGAAAATGCGTCAAAAATATGTTCTATCTTGTCATCGGTGATACCTATACCTGTATCGCTTACGCTGAAAAATACTTTGGCTTTTGAGTCATCTTCACTTAGATTTCTTATCTCTATATTGATATAACCGTTTTCCGGTGTAAATTTGACTGCATTGCTCATCAGGTTGATAAGAACCTCTTTTATTTTTGTCGGATCTCCTTTTAGATAATAGTTTAAAGAGGGATCCATAAAAAATGAGAGATGGATATTTTTTTCGGCTGCTTTTGGTCCGTAAACTTCTATGGCATTTTCAAATTCATGAATAGGAAGAAATAAAATATCCTCTATCTCTATTTTGTTGCTCTCTATTTTGGAGAGGTCAAGGATATTGTTTATAATCGTAAGCAGATTGTTTGAACTTTTTTCTATTACATCAAGAAAATCTTTTTGTTCTTTGTCCATTTTGGTATTGTTAAGAAGCTCCGTAAATCCCATGATTCCGTTTATCGGTGTTCTTATCTCATGAGACATATTTGCCAAAAAGATACTTTTTGCCCTGTTTGCCTCTTCGGCTCTTTGTTTTTCTTTTGCTATTTTTTCTACGGCTTTTTCTATCGCTTTGTATGCTTTTAGAGTTCCGTCGATAGTGGTCAGATCGACTTTTTCTTCAAACTCTGCAAAATTGACAACTTTGTCAAAAACTTTTTCAAGTTCTTTGATACTGAGAATTCTTTTTGAAAGAGAGTATCCCAATATAAAAAGAAAAAGTGTCAGTATCCAGATAGAAAAAGCGACGATAAGCTGAATCATTGTCTGTTGCGAATAGGCTGCTATATTTTTATTCAGAGCCTTTTTCATTATGATTGCTGCATTGTTTAGAAATGTTATTTTATCAGTTAATTTTTGAAACCACAATGTCGGATCTACCAAAAATTCTCCGTTATTTACTCCTCTTATAAATTCAACTCTTGCCTGGTTTGCCTGTTTTAAAATATTGTTTTTATCTTTTATCAAAGTTTCAAGAGCAATTTTGGTTTGGGAATCGATTATTGTATCTGTTTTGAATTTCCCTTCCTGAGAGTGGAGATCCAGCCATGTTTTGAGTTCGCCGTCTTTTACAGGTACATAGGCGCTTAAAAGTTTGGAAACAAATCCTCTCTCCTGACCGGTGTATTCCATACCGGAAATTGTAGAGATATAGTTGGATATCAAAGATGTTATTGTAGGAGTCAGGTTATAGTTTAGATCTTTGGAAAATTCTTTGAAAATATGTGAATTTATTTTACTGTAATAGGCAAAAAAGATGTCATCAAATTTGATACTTAAATTATCAACCTTTTTTCTCATTTCGGCTATCTTTTTTAGCATAGAGATTAGTGAATGTATCTGTATGCTATTATCAGATTGTGTGGTTTCATAGGTTTGAAAGAACTTTTTTAGAGCTTTGTCGGTTTGCAGTCTCTGATTTTTCAGTTTCTCTTTTGCGATAGTTCCTCCACTTCCCAAAAATGCTCCTGTAAGACCTCTCTCTTTTGCTATGTTTATTGAAACATTTTTTAAAACTTCATCATTTTTTAATATTTTTGTCAATTTTTCTGTTTTGTCATACTCCTGATAGGAAGTATAAAGATAGTATGAAGATGTTGCAAACAGGAGTGAAATGGGTAATAATCCTATCAATTTTAAAGTGGTTGAAATTTTCATTTTTTATCCTTATTTATTTTTATATTTTTACATTCGACTAAATTTTTAAGTTCGGGTATTTTTAAAATTTCTAATATTTTAGTCTCATTTTTTTTCCTGTCTATAAGAAAAAGTGCTTTTGCTTCTAGGCATTTTGCTTTCAGATTTCCTCTCTCAGCCGCCTTTTTTATATATTTTAGTGCGATTTTGGGATCTTTTTTTATGCCCTGTCCAAAAAGATACATCTTTCCAAGAAAATAATTTGCTTGTAAAGAGTCCTCTTTGTTTAAAGCTTCTTCAAACAGTTTTCGTGCTTCTATAAAATCTTTTTTATTATAAAAAACGATTGCATCTTTTAGAGTGTTGCTGAAAATATTGAGTGATACAAGAGTGATTAATATCAATTTTTTTATCATATACTGTTTCCATATAGTGCTTCTTGCATACTTTTACCATGCTCTTCTATCTCTTTTGTCTCTCTTAGCAATTCGTCTATTTCGTTATTATCAAGAAGTGTATGCATGGTTTCAACTTTATTGGCAATTTCTTTGATATTTAGAATGTTTGCCGCACTTTTGATGATGTTTAGTATATCGGCGATTTTTGTATAATTTTTATTGACAATATATTTTTGAATCAATACCGTATTTTTGTTTATATCATTTATAAAATCCTCTATAAGCTCTTTTTCTTCGTCATCAGAGATACCGAGAGTTTCAAAACTCTCTTTTATAGAGAGGGTTTGGATATTCTCTTCTTTTGGTCTGTCTTTTCGCATCTCTTTTTTGAGTTTGAAATTTTTACTGAAATTTTTTGGTTGGATTAAATCTTTTTCTTCCGTTTTGTCTTTTGTAATAAGATTTAAAAAAGTATCTTTCAGTGGTTTGTTGCTTTCTGCTTTTTTTTCTGTATCATCCAAATTGAAACTGAGAGATTGTCTGTTGTCTTCTTTTGTTTTTATTTTGGATTCTTTCGTTGTAACTTCTTTTTTCGTATCAAAAATTGAGGAAAAATCTATATCTTTTTGGATATTTTCCTCTTCAGTTGTACTCTTTGGAGTTTCATCATCAAAAAGAGGTGGAGTTTCCTGCTCGTTTTGTTCCAAAACGGAGTTGGTGTCTTCATCCTGACTCTCTTCTTGGAGTAATTTATAAAAATCTTCTTCATTATTTTTATCATTTTGTTCTTCCTGAACAGGTTCATTAAATTTTGCGAAAAAATCAGGAGGAAAATCATCTTCTTTATCCTCTTTTTTCTCATCTTCACTCTCTTCAAAAGATTTCGCAAAAAAGTCATACTCTTTTTCTTCCTCTTCCTCTTTCTCCTCATCCTTTTTTATTTTAATTTCCGGAATTTCATTGGTAGAGAATATCGACGGTTTTTGTTCTTCTGTATCTGAAAGAGGTTCTGTGTCTTTCTTACTGCTCTCTTCTTCCAACAGTTTGTAAAAATCCTCTTCGTCATTTTGTTTTTCATCTTCAGGTTCGCTTAATTGTGCAAAAAAGTTCTCCTTGTTATCCTTTTTGTTGTCTTCAAATGTTTTTGTAAAGAAATCTTCTTCTGTTTCTTTTGTCGTTTCATCATCGGAAAACAGTGATGGATCCTGTTCGTCCATATCCAAAAATGATTCGGTACTTTTGTCATTGTCGCTTTCTTCTTCCAACAGTTTATAAAAGTCATCTTCATCGCTGTCATTTTCTTTTGTCTGAAATTCATTTTGGGTTTGAACTTCTTTGGTTTCCAAAGGTTTAAAAAGCTCCTCTTTTGGAACTTCTTCTTTTGGAGGATTTTCCTCTATCGGTGTCAAATTTGCCATATTCTGTTTTGTTTCTTGGGTATTGGCATATTCGTTTTTGCTTTTTTGCAAAAGATCCATTGCTTCGGTATCTACTGTTTTTGGAGAAATTGCAGGTTGAAAATCTTCTGATGATTGATTGTTGAAAAAACTGTTTATAAACTCCACACTGTAAAATTTACTGCTGCCGCCTAATTCATTGATCAAATATATCTCTTTGATTTTAAGTTCACTTTCAATTACTTGAGAGTTTTTTAAAGTGATCATCACATTTTTATTGGGTGTTCCGCTGTGAAGAGTGTATTCGATCCATGAAAAATTTTTAAATTTGTATATATATCCTGTTTTTTCGACAAAAAGGTCTGCCACATCTTTGTAAATCGCTTTGAACTCATCAAGATCTTCAAAACCCAAAAAACTAAGCATAGTTGAACTCATGCCTAAAAAGTTACTGTATTTATCATAGAGAATCAAGGGTAATCCTTTTACTTTTTTAGACGCTTTGCAAGGGAAGCAGATACTATTTTTGAAAGCTCCTCTTCGGAAGCATTTTTGATATTTTCAAATGTTTCAAAATAATCAAGTAATTTTTTTATTTTTGCTTCTGAGATACCTTTTGTTTTTAACAAACCAATCTCTTTGTCTTTTTTTAATTTCTGTTTACGGTGAAACGAAATAGCAAATCTATGGGCTTCATCTCTTAGTTTTTGTATAAACTGAAGCCTTTTGTCCGACTCGCCAAGTTTTATGATACCGTTTACAGAATATAGAGTATCTTTGGCTTTTCCTTTTGCCCTGTGGGCTTTTGCGTCTATTTTTTCTTTAGCTATCGCAATAATATCGACATTTTGCTTATATTTTTGAATAATTTTAATAGCTAAGTTTAATTGTCCCGCTCCGCCGTCTATGATCCAAAGATCAGGAGGCGGATTTTTGCAAAAACTTTCAACCCTTTTTTCAAGAAGTTCTTTCATCTGATCATATTCGTTTTTTGCCTTTAAATTGTAGTGTCTGTAGGAGCTTTTTTTAAATTCTCCTTCCCATTTTACCATCGCTCCCACGATTGCCGTTGCCTGTATATGGGATGTATCGAAAATTTCGATAGAGTTTGGAGTGTTTTCTAAATAAAAAAGTTTTTTTATCTCTCTTAAGAGTTCGTCATTTTTTTTGTTTTTTTGTTTTTCGAGTTTTAAAAGTTCATCGGCATTTTTCAAAGCGATCTCTACAATAGCCTTTTTTTCTCCTCTTTTTGGAACTTTTAGAGTGATGTTTTTTGAAAATATCTCTTTTAAAACATCTTCTATCTGGTATTGTTCTTCAAACTCTTCATAAATGTATATTTTGTTTACAAAAGAGGGGATATCTTTTTTATAGTACTCCAAAAACGCTCTTTTGTATATCTCGTCTTTGTTAAAACCGGTGTCGGATTTTAGGATATTGTGAGAACTTGATACGACTTTGCCCTCTCTGATAAAAAGTCTTACGATACAGGCTCTTTGGCTTTCTGTTTTTAAAACTATCACATCAAAATCCTCTCTTTTTGCTATATCCAAGGAGGTGTGGATCAAAGATTTTGATATTTTGTTGATTCTGTCCCGAAAGAGAGCCGCTTCTTCAAAAAGGAGATTATCTGCATAAAAATTCATCTTTTTTTCAAGCATAGATATAAGTTTCTTTTTATCCGAGAGTATTGTAACGGCCTCTTTTACTGTCTGAGCGTATTTTTCCTTTGAAACTTTGCCTTCACAGGGTGCTAGACACTTTTTGATCTGATAAAAAAGACAGGCTTTTTTGTTTTTTAGAGAGCCTCTTTTTTGAACAAGAGGGAAAAGATCATAAATGGAGTCTATTATCTCTTTTGCCGATGATGAAAAAGGACCGAAATATTTTATCCTGTTTCCTTTTATAACTTTTCTTGTTATCTCAAACCGCGGATAATCCAAAGAGAGATCTATATAAATGTAAGGATATGTTTTGTCATCTCTTAAAAGAATATTGTATTTTGGTTTTAACTGTTTTATGAGAGAATTTTCAAGAATAAGGGCATCATGCTCACTGTTTACAACAAGATACTCTATATCTTTTGTTTTGGAGATCATGTTGTAAATACGGGCGGAGAGAGTGGGGGAGGGAGAGAGCGTCGGCGTAAATCTAAAATAGCTTTTTACCCTGTTTTTTAGATTTTTAGCCTTTCCGATATACAAAAGCCTCCCGCCTTCATCAAAATACTGATAAATCCCAGCACTTGAAGGAAGTTGTTT
>Ga0256914_1001688_pt1 | contig 19385 bp, 15 predicted proteins | sample HulkmetaG_FD_191571 | JGI IMG/M metagenome (GOLD analysis project Ga0256914, IMG submission 191571) | Hydrothermal chimney microbial communities from Main Endeavour vent field at the Juan de Fuca Ridge, Pacific Ocean - Hulk | ecosystem: Environmental > Aquatic > Marine > Hydrothermal vents ... | reverse complement strand
TCCGCGTTTGCAGTTCAAGGAGATCTTCGGACTGGGGATCAAAGTAAGTTTTTAAGAGGGGTCCAGTAAACTCCTTTTTTTTCGTTGTCAGGATTTTCGGGATGGAGGATCTCCCCGAGGATCCGGAGTGTGTTCTCCAGGCCGATGCAACTGTGATCGTAAAAGACCGGGCCGTCGACAGCCACGATTCTGGGCGGCTCTTCACACTGGAACACCGATGAGAGGTAAGCTTTGTCCAGTGCAGCCGCTTTCTGAAGGTTCTGCTCGAGCGACAGATGGGGATCCCCGGTAATCACCACGTCGGGAGGCCTTTCGAAATAGGTGTCAGTAAAGACAAAAGAGTCGTCACCTTCGATGAGGGGTTGTGCTCCGACCAGCCGGAGCAGATCGCTCAACCAGCGTCCGGCCAGTTGCAGGTGAGGCCAGTTGCGGAGGATGGCCACAGTCACCTCTTTTTTCATCAGGCTGCGTCGGGCTGCTTTTTTCAGTCTCTTTCTACACAGTCTCACTTTCTCGAACGCCTTTTTTTCATATCCGAACAGTTTACCCACCGCTTCCATATCGTGCAGCAATTCCTCCAAAGTGTGAGGATACACATCCACCAGCCGGCATCCCGGCAATCCGTCCTGTTCTAGTATTTGTTCCGCTTCTTCCAGCGACAGGCCAGAGAGGTTGAGTGCTCCCTCCGTAAGCAGGTGGGAAGGGGCCAACTCCCTCAGTTTGTTCATGTCCACATCCCACAAAGAAAGGAACATCTCTGAGAGGGTGAGCTGCTCCTTCTCCTTGCTGCTCCAAGGACGTGTCACCACCGGCACCTGTGCTGGGTCCTGCAACACGAGAGAGTCATGCGAACAGCCTGCCACCCAATGATCCAGCTCAAGATCGAGCAGCAACTGTGTCGCCCAGGGAGTCAGGGATACGATTCGGATCTCCACTTCCGCAAGATCTTTGTAAATTCCTCACAAAAGGTATACCGTTCGAAATCTACGAAAACGAAATCTACGAAAAAAAGAGGGTGCAGGAAAGAGGTGCACGCCGTAAAACTGACATTTCTTATCTTCCGGAACCATGAACTTCCCTATTTTTGCTTCAAAGATCAAGGATGGCATTACTGGAGCAGAGCTATTTTGTCCTTTTCCTGATCATCGCCCTGGGGTTTCTCTTAGGGAACATCCGCATCCGGGGTATCTCGCTGGATGCTTCCGCGGTTATTTTCGTGGCTCTCCTTTTCGGTCACAAAGGCTTGCTGATCCCCCGGGACATTCAGTACATCGGTCTGGTCTTGTTCATTTACACCATTGGGTTACAGGCAGGACCGGGTTTTTTTCAGGCCTTCCGTCAACAGGGCAAGCAATTGGTGGTTGTGGCTTTCATCCTGGTACTTACCGGCTGGGTCACCGCTCTTTTTCTGGGGGAACTCCTGGATCTGGATCCGGCGTTGGTAGCCGGTCTTTTCACCGGGGCGCTGACCAGTACACCCGGCCTGGCCGCCGCCGCCGACGCCACCCATTCCCCCCTGGCCTCCATCGGATATGGCATTGCCTATCCTTTCGGGGTGCTGGGGGTTATTCTGTTCATCCGGTTCTATCCCGTGCTTGTTCGTCTCGACCTGAAAAAGGCCGAGAAAATGCTCGAGGAAGAAACGCGGCAGCAATACCCTGAGGTACTGCGAAAGAACTTCATCGTCGAGAACGAGAACGTAACGGGAAAGACCATCGGCGAACTGCGAATACGTTCAATGACCGGTGCCAACATTTCCCGTGTGCTCAAATCGGACAATGCCATCACACCTGACGAGCATACCGTTCTGGAGGCAGGCGATGTGATCAGAGCCGTGGGAAGCCGGGAAGCCCTTGAAAAGGTGCAACTGCTCATCGGTTCAGAGACCGACCGTGAGATCCCGCTCGGCAAGGATTACGAAGTACGATCGGTGCTGGTCACCAACAAAAAGGTGGTGAACAAAACGCTGGCCGAACTGAATCTTTGGCATCTGTACCATGCTACCGTCACCCGCATCCGGCGCAGTGGCATCGACATCGTACCTACTCCCTCCACCCAGATCCGTTTCGGGGACAAGCTGGTGGTGGCATGCAGCCGCAGCCGCATGCCGCAGGTGCTGCGTCTGTTGGGAAACGATGACAGGAAACTGTCCGATACCGACTTTCTCCCCGTGGCTGTGGGTATCGTAACAGGTATCCTGCTGGGCAAGCTCAACATCGGCATCAGCGGCGGCCCTTCTTTCCGCCTGGGGCTGACAGGAGGGATCCTCATTACGGCGATGGTGCTGGGTGCTTTGGGCAAGACGGGACCTGTCGTCTGGACCATGACGGGCGCAGCCATCCAGGTGCTGAAACAGTTCGGTCTGCTGCTCTTCCTGGCTACGGTAGGCACCCATGCGGGGGCACACCTGGCCGATACCTTTGCCAGTCACGGGATCACTCTTTTTGTTGCAGGAGCACTCGTGACCCTCCTGCCCATGCTGGCTGGCACCTGGGCAGGCCACCGGCTTTTTGGTCTCAACCCCCTCAAACTGCTGGGTACTCTCACCGGCGGGATGACCAGCACACCCGGCCTGGCCGTCGTCGACACCCTCACCTCCTCCAATGCTCCCCAGATCGCCTATGCTACCGTCTACCCCTTCGCCATGGTAATGATCATCCTCCTCGTCCAGCTTACCACGCTCTTTTAAGACCCCCGCAACAGGCAAACTTCCATTTGGAAGGACTATTTCTATCTTTACCACCGTATGAAAGTGTCCTACCACATCGTGATCGGTTCCGGTTCCTGGGACAGTGCGGCGGTATTGCACTTTTCGAAAAGGTCTCTTCGGTGCTTGTCCCTGAGCAGGATCACAGGCTCGCTCTCTTCGATTTCCCGGGGAGCAATTTCCGGTTGCACCGCCATCTTCGGTACCCGCATCGGAGGATACCCCGGCACCTGCCTCCCGGACGCGACCACAGTACAGCCCAACCCGGGCGTCAGTCTCTGTTTCACCGTTACCACCCCGAAAGGATATGTCAAGTCGCTCACACCAGCGAAAAAGAGAGCATCCCCGGGAAAAAACAGAAAATCCAACGCCTTTGAAGATGGAAGAACAAAAACATCCAACCGACATTTCCGCTTTGGTAGCGGCTCAGAAAAGCTTCTTCGCCACAGGGAAAACCCGTGATCTCGCCTTTCGGCGCGAGCAGCTGCAACGGCTTTATCAGGTGATACAGGACCATTCCGGTGAGCTGGAGGAGGTGTTCCGCAAAGAGATGAACAAAGGGGCTTTCGAGGCTTACAGCACCGAGATCGGGCTGGTGCTGGAGGAGATCCGTTTCCATTTGAAGCATCTCCGCCGCTGGGCGCGGCCCCGACGCACACCGACCCCTCTGCTCCATTTCAGGGCCTCTTCCCGTATTGTTCCCGAACCTTACGGCACCGTTCTGATCCTTTCTCCATGGAACTATCCTTTCCTGTTGCTTTTCTCACCCCTCATAGGAGCCCTGTCGGCAGGCAACTGTGTGGTGCTGAAACCGACCAGCCGTTTGCCCATGCTGGCCGGTCTTTTTGGGAAGATCATCGAAAAAGCCTTCGAGCCGGAATATGTCACTCTGCTCACAGGCGGACATGATGTAAGTTCCTGGCTTCTGGAGGAGCCTTTCGACCATATCTTTTTCACGGGCAGCACCCAGGTGGGCCGCAAGGTGATGGCCGCAGCCGCACGTCATCTCACACCCGTGACCCTCGAGCTCGGGGGCAAGAACCCCTGCATTGTCCATCACGACGCCCATCTTGAGGTGGCTGCCCGCCGCATCGTCTGGGGCAAATTCATCAATGCCGGCCAGACCTGCATCGCTCCCGACCATCTGCTCGTCCATGAAGCGGTCAGGGAAAAGTTCATTCCTCATCTGATCGCGACCCTGGAAAGGTTCTACGGCAAAGATGCCTCCAAGACGGATGACCTGACCCGGATCGTCGGCAAGGAGAACGTCCGTCGTCTGGCGGCTTTCATCCGGGAGGGCAAGGTCCTCTATGGCGGCCACTACGATCCCGACCGTCATTACGTGGCACCTACTCTCCTCGACGGCATCACCCCCGACCATGCCGTCATGCAGGAGGAGATCTTCGGTCCCGTTCTGCCCCTCCTGACCTACCGGAACGAAGAAGAACTTTTCCGTCTTACCCGTCGTCATCCCGACCCGCTGGCCCTGTACATCTTCTCCCGCGACAGGACCTTCATCAGCAGTGCGCTGGAAAAGATCCCTTCCGGGACGGTGGCCATCAACGAGACAGTGATGCAGTTCGTACATCACCATCTTCCTTTCGGCGGACGGGGGAAAAGCGGCATGGGTGCCTACCACGGCAGGTTCTCTTTCGACACCTTCTCGCATTACCGCGGTATCCTGGACAAAAAGATACGGCCCGATATCCCGCTGCGGTATCCGCCATATACTTCCCGCCACTTGAAATGGATACGAAGGTTCCTCCACTGAGCACAATTATTTTCTTTTTCACTATTTTTAACTCATGCTTAAAGAAGGCAGGGTCATCAAGGCCACGGGACGCTGGTTCACGGTGGAGACACCGGAAGGCTCAAGGTACCGTTGCGCCGTCAAGGGCACGTTCCGTCTAAAAGGGAAAAGAACTTCCAGTCCCGTGGTGGTGGGAGACCGGGTACGCTTTGAGCCTTACAATGACGGCACTGGTCTGATACGGGAGGTGGAGCCAAGAAAAAATTACATCATCCGCCGGGCAGCCAATCTCTCGCATGAATCCCAGATCATCGCCGCCAATATCGACCAGTCCATGCTCATCTGTTCGCTGGTACAGCCCCGTACCCTGACAGGCTTCATCGACCGCTTTCTGGTAGCCGCTGAAAGCTATCGTATCCCTGTCATCCTTGTCTTCAACAAGATCGACCTGTATGGTGAGAAAGAGATGAATGAACTGGAAGAACTTACCGGGATCTACCGGGATGCGGGATATGAGGTGCTGCACACTTCCGTGCCGGAGAAGAAAAATCTCGATCTTTTCCGGGAAAAGCTCCGGAACAAGACCACGCTTCTTTCCGGCAACTCGGGCGTGGGCAAATCGTCGCTCATCAATGCCGTCGAACCGGGGCTGAACCTCAAGACACGTCCGGTATCGCACTACCACAAGACCGGACGCCACACCACCACCTACAGCGAGATGTTCCCTCTCAGCTTCGGGGGCTACATCATCGACACGCCGGGGATCAGAGGGTTTGGCCTGGTAGAGATACAAAAAGAGGAGATCTATCATTTTTTTCCCGAGATCTTTAAATATTCCGCCGGATGCGAATATTACAACTGCACCCATACCCACGAACCCGGCTGCGCCGTCCGGAAAGCCGTAGAAGAGGGAAAGATCGCCCTCTCCCGGTACAACAGCTACCTCGACCTTTTTTTCGATGAAGAAAAGAAATACCGATAATCCTCCATGTTTCTGGCGAAATTGCTATTTTAGAAGTTCATAATCCGGGATCCTTTCCGGCTGCAGAGGGTCAAAGGAACATCTGTCCATGAAAAAGATCAACATACTGATCCCCCTGATCATCGTGATCGTGATCATCTCGAATGTCTATTACTACCTCAATACCTATCATCTGCAGGTCAATTTCCAAAAGAATTTCCTTCTCAAGCAGACCCAGATCTCCGGATATGAGATCGAGAAGACCGGGCAGGATTTCATGAGCGATCTCAACTTCATCCTCTTTTCGGAGAACATACACAATTTTTTCACCGATCCGGTGGCCCGCGAGGAGGTGTCACGGAAGATCGAGATCTTCTATACCAAATACCAGAGCCTGATCTCCGGGATCGCGCTCTACGACGATCATCGCAATGCTTTCACTTTTTACAAGGACGACAAGAACAAACGCATTTCCAATATTTTCATCACACGGGAACAGAAAGAGCTTTATCCTCATGAGAAGATCATCCGGGAGAACGGCAAATATGCCTATTACCTGCCGGTGTTCACGGACAACAGGGTGACAGGGAACATCGTGGTCAAGCTTGATTACAATCGTTTCATCAACACGGTGTTCGAGAAGTCTCATCTGGGGGACATCCAGTGGCAGTGGATCCTGGATGAAGAGGGGAACGTTCTTTTCAGCAACCTGGAGACCGACAGTCTGCGCATTCTGGAACTGAACAAGATAGCCCAGGATATCAGCAACGGTTTTCAGGGAGCGCTGATGCACAAGATGTATATCTCGGGCAAGGAGACCACCGTGATCAGCGCGTATTATCCCACCAATTTCCTGGGCCGCGAATTCGGTATCGTTTTTTCACTGCAGACCGACATCATTCTCCGGAACATCATCACCAACGCGCTCATCCTGGCTTCCCTTACCTTGTTGCTCATTCTTCTGATCATCATCCTTTTTGTCCTTTTCATTCGCAGGCAGCGGGAAGAGGAGAGAGAGATCAAGCGGTCGGAAGAGAATCTGCGCAAGATCCTGAGCAAGCTGCCGATCGGCGTGATGGTGATCGACCGTCAACGCAAAGTGCTGTTCATCAACGAACGTGCCCGTTCCACTTTTTCCGTCACCCAGGATCCTCCGGATGTAGGGAAAAGGCTGGGAGAATGGTTCTTTGTGGAACATCACGATGAGATCAAGGCTTTGGACGGTCTTAACGTCGATTCCCGTAATTTCCTGATCCTCCGCAGGGACGATGCGGAATGGGTATTGTTGAGGGAAGAGATCCCCATTCTTTTCCAGGGACAGGAAGCCACCCTTTACGCGATCATCGATGTGACTCCTCTGGAGAAGGCAAGGAGAAGAGAGGCCGCTGCGGTCAAGGCCAAGACGGAACTGATGCTCACCATGAGCGAGGAGATCCGTCTCCCCCTGGGTAAGATCCTGGAGAAAACGCGCGAACTTCTGGAATCGGGAGAACGTCCTGACCCTTCTTTCCTTGAAGAGATCCGTTTCTCCACCGACCTGCTGCTGGCCATTGTGGAGGATATGCTTGAGTTCTCCCGCATCGAGGCAGGAAAGATGATGATCGAAGAAATTCCCTTCCGCCTCCGTAAGGAACTGAAACTGGTCTTCAACAAACACAAACCGGCCGCCAAAAAGAAAAACCTCCACTTCTACACTATTTTTGAAGAGAACATTCCCGACAACTTCATCGGTGATCCTTTCAAGATCCGTCAGGTGCTGACACGTCTCATTGAGAACGCCATCCGTTACACCGATGAAGGGGAGGTGAGGATCCGCGTTTTCATGGAACAGAAAAAAGACCGGAACGTCCTGATCGGTTTTGAGATCTCCGATACGGGGCGGGGTCTCTCACCAGAACATTTGTCGCTTTTCAATTCAAAAGAGGTCAGTCCGGAAAACAAAGCCATTGCGAAAGTAGACAAACAGGGAGGGGGTTTGGGCATTGCCATCACCATCCAGCTCATTGAGATGCTCAACGGGGAAATCCGTTTCCGTTCGCCGGCCGTATCATCCGATGAGCATGTTCCGGCCCCCGGCGGCCCCGGGACTACGGTCACCGTCCGTATCCCTCTTTTCCTGGATGAAAAATACAACAAGGAAGTGAATACCGAACAGGTGACCAGCTATTCCCAGATCCGCGTACTGCTCATCAAGGACAATGACAACGACGATTCGGACGCTTACATCCGCGATTACCTGAAACATTTCGGCGTGCAGACGACGCTCAACTTTTACATGGACAAAACGGTCCATCTGATCGAACACAATGCCAACAAGCCCCCTGCACGTTACCATATCCTCATCATCAAGGATTCACCGACATTCGATGGTTTCGCCCTGCTGAAAGAGCTGCACGAAAAAGGTCTGACCCGTAAGTTTCTGATCCTGGTGATCAGTTCCAATGACCAAAAAGGCAACTATGCACGGGCTCGCAAGTGGGGGGCCGACTATTACCTGATCGATCCGGTACAGGGGTCCGAACTGTTCAACATCCTGCAGGATAATTTCCCCCATATCCGGCCGGAGCAGACCAGCGACCTGCCTCTCGAAGAGATCAGTCGGGACAAGAAGATCCTGGTGGCTGAGGACAACCTGGTCAACCAGAAGATGATGCAGGGTTTTTTCAAAAACCTGGGGTTTGAGATCGACATCGCGAATGACGGGGAGGAGGCTGTTGAGATGGCTACCCGCCGCGAATATGATCTGATCCTCATGGACGTGATGATGCCCAACATGGACGGCTGGGAAGCCACGGAAGCTCTTCGAAAGAGAGGGATCAACACACCCATTGTGGCGGTGACGGCCGACGTGACCGAAGAGGCTGAACGGCGTTCCCGAAGTGTGGGGATGAACGACTACCTCACCAAACCGGTCCGTTCCGAGGATATCAAAAAACTCCTGATACGCTGGCTCTCCAGTAAACGGAACGAAGGATCACAACAGTGACCCTGTCGGGACATCCTTCTGCTTTTTTTACGATCTTTGTCCGGCGAAAAGAACGCTTCCATGCCTGAGAGCCTGGACATAGTGACCTATCTTGAATTGGCAGAACATTTCCCCGTTGCCGATGTGAGGACACCTGCAGAGTACCGGCAGGGACACATTCCCGGAGCGGCGAACATACCGCTCTTTTCGAACGAGGAAAGGGCGCTGGTGGGAACGATATACAAACAGAAGAGTCCGCGTCAGGCTTTCGATGAGGGGTTGCGCATCACCGGCCCCAAAATGGTGGAGTATGTGAAGCAGGCCCGCGAGCTGGCACGGGACAATACCCTCATGCTGTACTGCTGGCGGGGAGGAATGCGCAGCGGTTCGATGGGATGGCTTTTCGAGACCGCCGGCATGAGAGTCTATCTCCTGCAAGGCGGTTACAAAGCCTTTCGGCGTCATGTGCGGGAGAGCCTCGCCCGGCCGGCCCGTCTCATCGTGGTAGGAGGGATGACCGGCTCGGGAAAGACCGAGATCCTTCACCATCTCCGGGAGATGGGCGAACAGGTGATCGATCTTGAAGGCCTTGCCCACCACAAAGGTTCGGCTTTCGGCGCTCTCGGACAACCCGACCAGCCTTCGACCGAACACTTTGAGAACCTCCTCTTTGATCAATGGAAAAAACTCGATCCGCAACGCCCCATCTGGGTGGAAGATGAAAGCCGTTCTGTAGGAAAGGTCTTCATCCCCGAAGAACTGTTCCGGCAAATGAGCCGGGCTCCTCTCCTGGACATCCACGTCGGAAAAGAATACCGCATTGATCGGCTCGTGAGGGACTATGCGCTCTTCGATCCTGCTGAGCTGTCAGCAGCCATCCGCCGCATCGAGAAAAGACTGGGAGGCCTCAACACACGCATCTGCATCGAAGCCATCGAGGCGGGGGATTTCAGAAAAGCCACGGACATCCTGCTGGAATACTATGACAAATCGTACCGGCATACCATGAGCCGCCGACAAAGCGACAGGATCATCCCCGTCGATCTGAAAGGGAACGATCCAAGAAAACATGCGCAAGTCCTGATCGAAATGGTGCGTTCCCGCCGGATCATCTGACACGAAGGAAAAAATCAGCCACAGGCTATGTTTTATAACATATTTTTACTACATTGCCTGTAAATCAAATTTTTAGTGCCATGATCGAGACCTTCGGCTACATCACCAAAGAAGAGAAACTCCACACACTGGATTCCAACATCATGGGGAACACCTTCGTGCTGGAGGCAGCGGCACCGTTCCCCGGCTATCATGGTGAGAACGTTCCCGGCTCGGACAAACCGCATTACATTTTTTTCGTGACACGAAAGGATTATGGTTTGGAGAAGATCATCCGTACCGGCAGGGAGATCCGTAAATTCTTTCCCGCTCCTTTTGGTGCCCGGCCGGCAGAGCTGCAGTTGTACAACACCAGCTATCCGGCCATCCGCATCCAACATCTGGAGAATTACGGCATGATCGAAGAATTGCAGCGTTGGTTTGCCGATATGGGCATCCAATTCCTCAAGAAGAAGAACTTCAACGACAAAAGTCTGATCCGTGTCACCAAACAGTTCCGGTTGGAGGAGATCGAAAAAGGGATCTTCCGTGATCTGGAAGATCCTCTGATGCATTACGTGGAGATCCACACCCATCTACCCTGGAAGATGTTCGAGGCTGTGACGATGCATATCAAGCACAATGTCTCGAACAACAATTTCGATGCGGCCACGGGCGTGCTTTTCATCCGTGATCTGGTGGATGTGGTCCGCATCTATGAAAAAGATCCGGGTACCGAACGCCTGCGCATGCTGCGGGAGAAATACATTTCGGAGATCGAGAGATTACAGTGATCTCTCATTCTTCCACCGTCTCCACCCTGTAAAGCTTATCGGAACGACGCACTTTCTTTTCTACCGGCAGGGAGCATCTTTCTCCTTTTCGTGCGACGGTCACCGGTCGTCCGTCGACACGCAGTTCTTTCACGGTTGTCTCGATAACGCCGGTGGTAGGGCCTGTGATAAGGATCTCATCTCCTATGTGCAGATCACCGGCTTCGAGAAGGAACTCGGCCACTCCCGCCCTGGCGAAATAATTGGTCCCCTTACCGGTATAGGTTTTGCGTCGGGTAGCATGGGAACCATAACGGTCGCTCCATTCTCCCAGTTTTCTTCCGAGGTAATAGCCGTCCCAGAAGCCTCTGTTGAAGACCGTGGCCAGGCGTTCTTTCCACCGGTTGATGCGTTCCGGAACGTAGCTCCCTTCCTCCAGGGCTCGTAGTGCTTCGTCATAGACTGCGGTGACGGTATGGACGTAATCTGCCGAGCGGGCACGTCCCTCGATCTTCAGCACACTCACTCCCGCCGCCAGCACCTGATCCAGGAAATCGATCGTGGCCAGGTCCTTGGGCGACATGATGTACTCATTGTCGATCTCCAGTTCATAGCCCGTCTCCTTATCGGTGACGATATAGGAGCGGCGACAGGTTTGCAGACAGGTACCCCGGTTGGCCGAAGCGTTGTATTCATGGAGGCTGAGGTAACACTTGCCACTGATAGCCATGCAGAGGGCGCCGTGGGCGAAGAGCTCCAAACGGATCCGTTCTCCTGAAGGCCCGCGAAGATTCTGTTCCCTGATATGGTCGGCGATCTTCCTGATTTGTTTGAGGTTCAGCTCACGGGCCAGCACCACCACATCAGCATAGTCGGCATAGAATTTCAGAGATTCGGTATTGGAGATGTTGAGCTGGGTTGAGAGATGTATTGGCAAGCCGATCTCACGGGCATACAGAAGGGCCGCCTGGTCGGTCAGGATGACGGCATCCACACGGGCTGCCCGGCCCGCATCCAGGATACGCCGCATCAAAGGCAACTCAGGATCGTAAAGGACCGTATTGACCGTAAGATAGGCTTTCATCCCATGCCGGTGAGCCAGCTTCACGATCCCGGGCAGTTCCTCCAAACGGAAATTGCGGGACGAACGGGCCCGCATGTTGAGCTGCTTCACACCGAAATAGACAGCATCCGCTCCTCCCTGGGCCGCCGCGAGCAACGACTCCCTGTCACCCGCCGGCGCCATCAGCTCCACCCGCTCCCTGAGGATACGTTCCATGGCCTCCCTATGATTACCTGGGTTTCTTGGGAAGGACGATCCGAAAGACCGTCCCCTTGCCCGGCTCCGAATAATTCACAAAAAGCCTGCCGTCGTGGTATTCCTCGATGATCCTTTTCGAAAGGGAAAGTCCCAGTCCCCAGCTCCTGTGTTTGGTTGTATATCCCGGCTTGAAGACCTCCTTGTATTTGGACTTGGGAATACCTACTCCGTAATCCTTCACGTCCACATAAACATACTGGGTATTGTCGGTAAGGAATATCTGGACCTTTCCCTCGCCTTTCATGGCATCCACAGCGTTTTTGCTCAGGTTCTCTATCACCCATTCGAACAGCTCTTCATTGATGGGCACGATCAATTCCTCCTCCATGCTGAAGTCCAGTTCGAAGCTGATCTTCTCGGAGGTGCGTTTTTTCATGTAATCGATGGCATTGTACAGTACACTTTTGATGTTGGTCTCCCGGAGCATGGGTCGCGAACCGATCTTGGAGAACCTTTCGGTGATCTTTTCCAGACGTTTGACATCTTTCTCCAGTTCCCGGACCAGAGCCGGCTCAATGTTCTTGGCCTTGAGCAACTCCAGCCAGGCCAGAAGAGAAGAGGTAGGAGTACCCAGCTGATGGGCCGTCTCCTTGGTGAGGCCCAGCCACACCTGATCCTGCTCCGAACGACGTGCCGCACTGAAAGCCAGATAAGCCACAAAGATGAAGAGTATGATCACCAGCAACTGGACATAAGGAAAATATTTCAACTTGGTCAGCAAGGTCGAGTCCTCATAATAGATGACATTTCTGGAACCGTCACCCAGATCGATCTCGATAGGTTCGTGTTCCCGTGCCATTTTCTCGAGCTGGTGCAGCAAATCTTCCCTGTTCTTCAGTTTTTTTTCGTCAATGTTGCGGGAAGCTACCACGACCGTATCCTCGTTGACCAGGATCACCGGCACCGTGGTGTTGTTCTCGATGACCTCCAAAGGGAAACCGTAATCCCCTTCCGTCTGGTCCAGATCGATGAGCTGACGAATGGCACCGGCCCACAGTTCCACTTTCTTCCGCTCTTCCTCCTTCAGTCTCCGAACCAGATTGTTGGTATAATACAGCGAGGAAAAACCGATGATGACAGCTAACAGGAACAATAGGAACTTCCAGCGCATAGCCCCCTCTCTTCTTTATGATTCAGACAGAACCTCAAAATTGAGAAAATTTTCCCGTTCAAGGACAATTTTCGAGGAAATTCGGTAAAGAATCAGGTTCTTCCTCTTCTTCCCATATCAGGCGAAACTTTCGGGTCGAAGAGTCTTTTCCTTCTCTTTTCGTACCGGTGGTAGTTCCGCTATCCGGCTTCTCTTCCGGCCAAACCACTCTGATTTTTTTCTCCGTATCCCTGTTCACGGGGAGAGTATCTTCCGCACTTTCTTTTTTGAAAAGAGCTTTCAACTCTTCTTTTTCTTTTTTCAGCTCCCGGGACATTTTCTGCCTTGTACGCCGGCGGTCGTAGCTGATGCGGGTCCGGTTCCCGTCGCTGCGATAGATGAGGAAGAGACTGGTATTTCTTTTGCCCGGCTCCACTACCAGATCCAGATCTTTCCCCTGGTTCGCTTTTTTCGCTTTTCTGGCAAGATAATCCGCCAGGTAGACCCGGATATGATATTCAAATCTTCCGTCAAAATGGTGTTTCCCTCCAATATCGAGATCGAATGCCGATGAATTCACATGCATCTGCGGAATCACCACGGTCTCATCCCGGATGAACACCTCGTTCTCCAGGCGTGAGAAACGGATCTCTTTCAGTTCCGACAGCCGGATGAAGGTAGATAGTTTGTACAACGGTTCAAAACCGATGAGTGCACCGTCGGAGAGGGTAAGATAACTGTCCGAAAGGATCGATTCCGGGATCACTTTGCCTGACGTGTCAAACAAAGCCTGCATGGCGATGTTTCCGGTCACTTTTCCGCGCAGGTTTTCCGCCCGGATGAAATCCTGACCGAAGTTACTGAACGAAGCAAAAAGCCGGTGGACATCGATGCCTGCCAGCTCGGCATAGGAACGAACGTCCAGCTTACCCCCTTTTTCGAAACGGATCGTGAGTTGTCCCCCGAGAGAACCACCCAGGGCCTCAGCAGAAAGCCCCCTCATTTGAAGGACTGGATCGTGATAGAGAAGTGTTCCCCTCAGGTGCAGGCTCTCAACTCCCTCGTAAAGGAAAGTATCGCAGGAAAAATCCAGGGAAAATCGCGGCAAAGGATCTTTGACCACTTCGTCCGGTAAACCTGGCCGGGGAGGCTTCCGGAAAAAACCGATGAGCGTATCCAGCTCGACACGGGTAGTGGCCAAAGTTCCCGTGATCTGCAACGGGATCTTTTTTTCCAGATAATCATCCATCCGTGCCACGAAACCATTCACTTTCCAGAGGCTTCCGGCCGCATGGAGCCCGGTTGCCTGAAGATGCAAGCGGTGATCCTCGAGGATCTGCACTCTGGCCTCCCTGCCCGTGATCTCACCCGGCAAAAAGACCTGAAAATCCTTCAGAAGAATGTCCCCCTGCAGGCCGACTTCCCGAAAGGAGAACTTTTTCTTTCTCTCAAACAATCTGTAAGGAATACTTACCTGAAGGGATACTTCCCCTTTTCCTTTCCCGAAGACCCTGTCACCTCCGAAAAGGGCGTTCCATTCGGGCAACGCCAGGACACCGCTGAAACGTCCGGTCAGCGGGGAATCTTTTCCTTTCCACCCGAAGTTACCTCTTAATTCGCTGGATCCATGCACAAGGGACAGGTCGGTGATCTCCAATGAGTATCTCGTGCTTCTTTTCTCGCCGCCCGAGGCGAGAAGATGACCATGCCAGGAAACGAGCCTGACCGGTTCAGGCAAGCTCATCTTCACTGTTTGCCCGAAACCTTCGCCTTTGACCTTCAACGACCAAGAAGTACGACCAGATGTTTGCGCCTTCAAAACACCATGCAGGTCAAATGATCCCCCTTCCACCGGCAATGATCCCTTTTCCATTTTCAGCAGGCCCGAACGGAGGAGGATCGCCGGAGAGATCTTCCTGACTGAAAAATATAAATGCAAGTTCCGCTTTAACCATTCCCCCGAAAAAGCGACCTCAGGCAGCCTGCCGGAATGCAAGCTCCCCTCAAAGGAGAGGCCTTCCCCTGGCTGCTGTTCGATGACTGTACTGATATCGATCTCTTCCCATGTAAAAGGTTGCCTTTCCGTCAGTGCCCGCATGTGAACCGCTTTCAACCGTAAGATCTTTCCCTGCTGGAACCGTCTTTCAGAGAAAGATGCTCTCGCCACAATCCCTTCGAAGAGCTTTTTTCCTCCTTCGCCGTAGTATTTCACCTTCACATCCTTCATCCTGATGTTTCCTATCTCCGTTCGCGTTTGCCGTTGACCCCCGCTCCCCCCTTTTTTGAAGATCTCCCAGTTACGTATCCCTTTCTTCGTCGCAGCCAGTTCCAGGGATCCGCCTTCTATTTCTACGCGTTCAATCGTTATTTCTTTCTTTACAAGCAGGTTGTATATGTTAAGGTCAAGTACCACTTCATAAGCATGAAGAAGTGTATCCGGCAGTTTCCGCACTTTCCTGTAAGGCAGGGACGAAAGGATCGTAACTTCTTTGAAAGTGACCGAGATGTAGGGAAAATGGCGCAACATTCCCGCCTTTACCCCTTTCACTTCTGCCGTGGTATTGATCTTCTTGTTCAGGTAAGCAATAGCATGGTTCTGTATATCTTTTCTGTAAAGGTATACCAACACGCTCCCTGCCATGGTCAGGAAAAGAAAGGATGCAAGAAGAATGAGGGATGTCCTGAACAGTCGTCGCATGGCAGCGGATTTTGAGGGAGGTTCAGGCACTCGTCAGTCGATAAGCAGGAAATCGAGGTTGTCGTGGGAAGTAAGTTCCACAGGGCGCATTCCTTCCCTGAAAAGGCGCATGGGACGGGGTCCCTGGAGGCGCAGGTGCTGACCTTCGCGGTTGAGGAGAGTTCCTTCCCTGAGACCGGCCACATAGATGTCGGGATGCAGTTTCAGGAATTCACGGATGCGCATCTCGCGGGTTTCTCCTGCGTGCCCTTCAGGGTTTGCATCCAGGTAATGGGGATTGATCTGGAAGGGGATCAGTCCCAAAGCCTTGAAATCATAGGGTTCGACGATGGGCATGTCGTTGGTGGTCATGATGGTCGGACAGGCCAGGTTGCTGCCGGCGCTCCAGCCAATGTAAGGCACACCAGCCTGCACCCTCGTGCGGAGAGGATCCAGCAATTCCTTTTCCTGCAGGGTCCGTAGGAGATGCCAGGTGTTCCCTCCTCCCACCACGATCACCTCCGCTTCTTCCACTGCTTTTCGTTCATCCGCGGCACGGTGTAAAGAGACCAGCCGGTGCCCGATCTCCTCAAAAGGCCGGGCTGCCTTTCGCTCGTATTCGTCCCATGAAAAAGTCACTGCTGCATAGGGAATGAAAAGGAGCTCCTGCTCCTCCCCGCCCAGGAAATCTTTGATCGCTTCCAAAGCCCATTCCAGATAATCTTCTCCGGCATTGGTGGAATTGCTCAGCAACAACAGTCTCATGTCTTCGGTTTTTGGGATGAAAACAGGCTAAAAATAGTGAAAAAAAAGGAGCTGCCGAGGACAGCCCCTTCCTGTTACCTGCCGGAACGGATCTTTCAGAACTTGAACCCCAGTCCCACTGCCAGGGGATAGACCTCCGGTCCTTGGCCGTTCTTGAAGAGAGGGATCATGCTGTAATTGGCATATACCTCAAAGTTGTCCACCCCCATACGCACCGTCAGGGCATATTCAAGAGGAGAAACGTTAAAATCCCCCTTGTTCTTTTCTTTTTTCTTGTCTCCTTCATCAAACCATTTCACCTTGGTGAGTGAACGGCACTTCAGGCTGCCTATCACACCCACCCCGATGCGGAAGCCGTCGTTGTAACGGCCCGTATGGAATTCCATCAGAAGAGGTACCGTCACGTAATCGACCACCAGTTTCGATTTTTTCAGGTTCTGGGTGTAAGGTTTTTCCACGATCACCCCCGAGGAATCCTTCATGATGTTGTTGTTGTTGGCAAAACGGTAGTTGTTGTGCCGCCATCCCAGGCCGGTCACCATGCCCAGTCTGCCGTTGCGCGTCAGGTTGAAGCTGTACTGGAACAAGTTGTAATTGATGTTCCAGGCCTTTCCGTCATAGATGCTGAGGAACCCGCCGGGGAACTGATGATCGGTATTGAGGTAGCTGTTCATGCCGACCTCGATCCCCCGCCAGTGACCCACGAACTTCCGGCGTCGTCTTGTTTGCACCTCTTCCGTTTTCCTTCCGTCATCACGTATTACTTTGATCATGGATCCGTCTGCTGTCTCAATGATCTTCACTCCTTTTTTTCCCAACCGTACCACAACGGTATCCTCGTCGTCGATCACCTGGAGGATCGGTTTCTCCCCAATGCGTACCTCCGTACGGCTCGGGCTGTCGTAGACTTCTCCCAGGATGATGTGATCACCCTCTTCCTCGCGTGCTGTTCCTTCACCACCACCCGAAATCAAGGTATTTTCATCCATCACCTCCGTACGGCCGTCGTCATAAATGATCACCACCTTGTCGCCGGCTTTCACGACCACACTATCACCGATGGCAGATTGGAGCGTATCTCTCACCAGGGTATCACTTTGCTGGCCCCACAGAACAGACAACCATCCCAATCCCAATATCAGAACAATCACTTTTTTCATATTTCCGGAATTTTTGTTTTCGCTGGTAGGACGTTCCTTAACGAAAAAAGTTACGATCCCTCAGCGATCACCTCCTTTTTTCCGCACATAGCTGAAAAACCTGGAATTGACCGCCACATACTCCACCCCCTTTTCCCGGTTTTCCACCACCTCGTAGGAAAGGTCAAGACGTGTGGTGTGATTGAGACGTTCCAGTCCCTGAACGACCAGCACCTTTGGATTGACTTTTTCCTGAGGGATGCCCTGTCTGAAGATTTTTCCGAGGAAAGCGGGTTTCTTTTCTGAGGCGGCTTCTTCTGCGGTCAAAGCCGGAAGTTGGGTGTTCCCGGAGAACCTTGCCAGGCGGTCGGCCCGGGGTGAGAAGCTGAGAAAGGCGGTACCCGGGATTTCACGCAAAGGCATAGGATGGAGAGGCCCGGGTCTTCTTTCATCGCCTGCCATCTGTCTTCGTGTTGCCCCGGGCATGCTTTGTGCTTTTTGCGGCACTTCGCTTTTGCGGTCTGCAGGGAAGACGGAAGGTCCGGCCGTTCCGGCGTCATGTACAGCTGCCGCTGCGGCCGCCGCTTTTTCTTTTTGCGGAGTGATCACCGGAGTGGTAGCATCTGCGGTGACAGGATTCAGATGGTTTTGCCTGCGCCCGACGAGGAAAAAGAGGCTGACCAGCAGGGCCAGGCCGGCAGCCACCCCGGCATACCATCCCACATGCAGATGACGGCGACGATAAAGATGCCGCTTCTGCGGATAAGTTTTGCGGGAAGGTTTCAGGTAAACCCTGGCATACGACCGATAGAGATCCCGCGCTCCGGGGGTACGGGCCAGATAATCGTCGAGCCGTTTTTGCTGGTCGGCCGTGAGCTCACCTTCATGCGAGGCGATCATGGCCTCTTCGGCATTGATCTCGTCAATGCTCTCAAAGGAAAGGTCAGGTCTTTTCAGGGCATCCTTGCGGGCAAAGGCCCTCTGCGGCGGCCGCAGCGGCAGCCATTCCTCCACGGTCTCCTCCTCCGCAAGGCCTGGATGGGCATCAAGGAAGCGCATCAGCTCAACCCTCTCTTCCTCATCCAGCCGGCCTTCGGCCAGATCGAGGAGATAAGCCTCGTAATTCTCCAACGTTATTTTTTCATCCTTCTTCATCAGATCACTGCCTCCAGACTCCCTATGTAATTCTTCAGGAACTTCCTTCCCCTGAAGATATTGATCTTGACCTGCGCCTCACTCTGGCCGGTGATTTCCCCGATCTCCCTGTAGGAATAACCTTCGTAATCGCGCAGCAACACCACCACCTTTTGATCGGGCGGCAGTTTCTCAAGAGCTTCGTGAAGGATGTCGTTGAGGTCGGGCGAAACCATCTCTTCCGATCTCTCTGTCGTGGTCTCTTCCATACTCACCATCCGGCGTTCTTTGCGCAGGCGGTCGATCATCGCATGATAGGCCGTGGTGAACAGGTAGGTTTTCACTTTTTCGTACGACACCTCCTCATGCCGCACCCACAGCCGCTCATAAGCATCCTGCACAAGGTCTTCCGCCATATCCTGCCTTCGCAACGCAGCCAGCAGGAAACGGAAAAGCGCATCTGCATGGGCATCGACACTACGGTTGTACTCCGCTACGGTCATAGAATCCGGTGGTGTTCGGGATTAAGACGATCTTCTTCCGGGAAAGTTACAAATTTCCCTTCTCATCAGTTCTCTTTCCCAGGAAGAAGGAACTTTCTTTGTTTTTCCGGGAATATTCCGTAATTTTGACCGAACGTTCAGTCAACAACGAATGAGTCCGCGACGATCGGAACAATGGGCCGAGATCAGGCACGAGAAGCGGGGCAAGATCCTTTCGACCGCATTGGAGCTTTTTGCCTCAAAGGGCTATCATGGCACCACCATCAGTCAGATCGCCGGTAAGGCAGGGATCTCCAAAGGGCTGATGTACAACTATTTCTCCGGCAAGCAGGAACTTCTTACCGAGATCCTCACCGCGGGGATGTCGGAGCTCCTCCAAGACCTGCAACTGGTGGAGGGCGAAGGCATCACACCGGAGAATCTCCGGAAATATGTGGATACCACCTTCCGGAAGCTGGAGGAGAACCCAAGGTTTTACCAGCTGTTCTTTTCCTTGATCATTCAG
>Ga0256914_1001687_pt1 | contig 19393 bp, 18 predicted proteins | sample HulkmetaG_FD_191571 | JGI IMG/M metagenome (GOLD analysis project Ga0256914, IMG submission 191571) | Hydrothermal chimney microbial communities from Main Endeavour vent field at the Juan de Fuca Ridge, Pacific Ocean - Hulk | ecosystem: Environmental > Aquatic > Marine > Hydrothermal vents ... | reverse complement strand
TAGGGATAGCCAAAGGAGTTTTCCGCGAAAATGAAAGGCTCATCCTTACCAATCTTAGAGATCTAGTCGATTATCTCGAGGAGATTGACATGGCCACCGTCATTCTCGTAGGGCGGCGGGACACGCAGATTTTAGATACCCTCCTCCTCACCCCCCGAGGCTACGGCCAGAAATACAAGCTGGATTAACACCATCTGAGAGACCAAGATATGGCAATATTTTGGATTTGTTTTTGCCTATCGACTTATACATAATTTCCAAGTTATCATAGATTGATGCTTAAGCTTCCCATTGGTATTCAGAGTTTTGTCAATATTCGTACCGAGGGTTATTACTACGTAGACAAGACCCCTTTTGTTCACCAATTGGTTGAGACAGGTAAATACTACTTTCTTTCCCGCCCACGCCGTTTTGGAAAAAGCCTTTTCCTTGATACCCTGCGCCAGGCCTTCCTCGGGAATAAAGAGCTGTTTGACGGCCTCTATTTGGAGAAAAATTGGGACTGGTCGGTAAAATACCCGGTGATATACATCAGTTTAGGAGCAGGGGTCATAAAATCTTTAGAAGAATTGAGAGAGACCTTTCTCTCCCTCATCAGACGACACGCCGCACAATACCAGATCAAAATTACGGAAAAGCTTTATAACAAGCAGTTTGAAGAGCTAATCCAAAAATTAGGGGAAAAAGAAAGTCAGAAAGTCGTTATCCTTATCGACGAGTACGATAAACCCATCCTCGACAATATCGAACGCTTGGACGCGGCCTTTGAGATTCGCGAGGCCCTGAAAAACTTCTATTCGGTCATCAAAGATGCCGATCCTTACCTCAAATTTTGCTTTATTACCGGTGTCTCCAAATTTTCCAAGGTTTCCATCTTTAGCGGCTTAAATAATCTCAAAGACATCACCCTTGATCCTGCTTACGCTACCATTTGCGGTTACACCCAGGAAGAATTTGAAACAGTTTTTGCCGACCGCCTTAAAGACCTTGATCTTGAAGAGATCAAGCTCTGGTACAACGGCTACAACTTCCTCGGCGAACCAGTCTATAATCCCTTTGATATCCTTCTTTATCTCGATCTGTGCGATTTTCGCCCTTTCTGGTTTGAGACCGGCACGCCCACCTTTCTCATCAAACTCCTCCTGGAGAAGAACTTTTTCCTACCGGAACTCGAGGGGCTTGAGGCCTCTGAGGCCTTGCTCTCCAGCTTTGACCTAGACTTCATCGAACCCGAGACCCTGCTTTTCCAGACCGGGTATCTCACCATCAAGAAGAGGCTTCGCACCGGACCGCGCACCCGGTATCTGCTGGCCTTCCCCAATCTCGAAGTGCGCATGAGCTTTACCGATTATCTCCTGAACTACATCACCAAAGACCTTCGTGGGAAAGAACGCGCCTTAGATACCGTTTACGATGCCCTGCTTGAAGGGCAGCCGGAAAGGCTTGAAGAGGTCTTCCGAAGTGTCTTTGCCGGGATTCCCTATGATTGGTACCGCAAGAGTGAGATTCAGAAATACGAAGGGTTTTATGCCAGTATCTTTTATGCCTATTTTACGGCCTCAGGGTTAGAGGTTCGGGTAGAGGAGACCACCAACCGTGGGCGTCTTGATATGGCCGTGCTGGCCGAGGGGCGGTGTTATCTCTTTGAATTTAAAGTGGTAGAGAACGAACCCCAGGGTCGAGCCCTTGAGCAGCTCAAAGAAAAGGCTTATCACGAGAAATATCAGACCATTTGTCAAGAGATCTATCTCATTGGTGTTGAGTTTAGCAAGAGCGAACGTAACCTGGTTCGCTTTGAGGTAGAAAGAGTTTAAAAATATTATTTTTCCTTTCAAGGAGCCAATCATGTCTCGTCTCTTAAAAATTTTGGGTTTTTTGATCGCTATTTTTTTACTGGTCCTGGCTGCGGTCTTCTTTCTGGCCAATCGTTATTTAACCGAAGATCGAGTAAAGGCCTTGATCATTCCGCCGCTGGAAGAGGCCACCGGTCTCAAAATTTCAATCGGGCAGATCAAACGAAAGGGTTTTACCAGCGTAAAGATCAGCGAGGTCAAGTTCTCTGATCCGGAAACAAACCAAAAGGTGATCGGGGTTGAGGAATTAAGGCTTTCTCTCCGATTCGTTCCCCTCCTTCGAGGTGAGGTGGTTGTAGGCGAGCTCCTTTTCAAAAGGCTTTCTCTCTTGGTGACACGGGAAGAAGATGGTCGGTTGAATCTGGAAAAGTACTGGCTCAAAGAGGAAAAAAGAGGGGGCCCCAAAAAGCCTTCTAAACCGAGTGCGCCTAAATTGGCCTTTATCTTTCAGAACCTGAAGATTCAAAGGGCTCGAATCGCCTTTTTAGACCGTAAAGGCGAACTGCCCCCGATAAAAGCAGAAATTTCCTTCGATACCAACTTAGCTTTCTCCCGCAAAGGCCTTGCCCTTAAAGGGCAAGGCGTTCTCTCTTCTCTGGAGGTAGCCTCTTTCCCCTTAGGTCGCCAAATTTTCTTTACCGTTGATTTATTTCCGCAAAAGGCCCGAATACGTCTGACCAAGGGTTTCCTATTAGAAGGCAAAATCAACGGAGAGATCCATTTTTCAGGACAAGATCTCAGAGGAGAGGTCTTCCTTTCCCGCGCTTCCTTTGAGGCCTTAGGTAAATTCGCCGAGCACATAAGACCTTATAGCTTCCCTGAAACAGAGCTACCATCTATCTCCGGGGCCTTTGACCTCAGGATCGATCTCTCCGGGACCATGGCTAAGCCTTCTTATAAGGTGACCCTTTCGCCCAACCCTTTGGCCGTGGAATATCCACCGTATCATTTAGAAGTAAGAGGGGAGGCCCTTTTGAGTAATAATATCCTTCGGCCAGAGTTCTCCATAGGGCTTAACGGAGAATCCTTCAAACTTAAGGGCCTTGTCTCTGACCTCGATCAATCCCTACCCAAGGTCGATCTCCTGGTCACGGCGGAAAGGCTAAATCTAAAGCCCCTGGTCCCGGAGAAGAGATCAAGCCAAGCCCCCAAAGGGTCTTCCCAAGGTTCGGCCTCTTCGCCTTTTCTCTTGATTCCAGCCCAAGGGAGATTGCGTTTCCAAGTGAAAGAACTCTGTTATCAAGTATGTAGCCAAGATGTTTCAGGAGAAGTTGTCTTTTCACCCAAAGTGGTGGAACTCAAGGACCTCCGGTTGATCTTGGCCAAGGCCCAGGCCCAGATCACCGGGAAAATGACCCATTTGGTCAAACAGCCTCAAATTTCCTTGAATTTTTCTCTGGCAGGGATGGAGCTCCCTTTATTACTCCAGGATTTATGGCCAGGGAGTGCTTACGTCTCTTCCGGCAAGGTTTGGGCTGAAGGGGTCTTTCAGACCAAGGGAGTAAATTCTTTGGCCTGGCGTAAAAATTTATCCGGCAAAGGGGTCACGGTATTTGAAAATTTGGGTTTTAAAGAAAGTCCTTTAAGTATCATTCTGGCCAAGGTCTTAAAGACCCCAAAGCTCAAGCAACTTCGTTTCCAGAAAGGGAAGGCCGGCTTTGTCGTAAAACAGGGGCAGATCTCAGTCCAAGGCAAGTTTTATCAAAAGGAACTTAAGCTATTCCTCAAAGGGGAGATAGGCCTTGATGGTCAATTAAATCTAAGGCCCCTTTTGGTCTTTGAAGGCCCTTTGGCCTCTGAGCTTAAAACGAGGTTTCCCCCAGCGAGGTTCTTTGAGAAGGGGAAATCTATCGAGATACCCTTACAACTCAAAGGGACATTTTCTAAGCCTAAGATTTCCGTGCCTCTTCAACAAGAACTCCAAGAGAAGATCCAAGAAAAGTTCCTTCAATTTTTGGGGAATTAGTCTTGACGAGAACGTTCCACCGTAATCACGGTGTGTACGTTCCCGCGGGGGTGAAAGTCTCCTACTACTTTGAGATACCTAGGTTTGAGAAGGTGCCAAAGGGCATCAAAAATCTCGTTAGTGGCTGCCTCATGGGAGATATATCGGCTGCGGAACTTGTTTAACCAGAGCTTTAAGGATTTCAACTCTACGATATAACGGTCGGGGATATAACTTAGACGGATGGTAGCAAAATCTGGATAACCCGAACGGGGACAGAGACAGGTGAATTCCGGGAAGGTAATCTCTATCAAATAATCTCGATCAGGATAGGGGTTTTCCCACGGCTCAAGCTGGGCCTCTTCGATGGCCTTTTCTCCGTATTTTTTCTCTTCCATATTTAATCCAAGTTGTTTTCTTGAAAATATAGTTCATTAGCGGTTAGCTTCTCAACCTCTGCTTTAAGGCCTTATCGTCTGGTTATTTTTGGTACTGGACTTAAATTTCTAAGTGACGGTCCCGGGTTTTCTTGAATACGGGTCAAACCAAAGCAGGAGGGTGATATGGAACTAAAATCCCTGATTAGGGTTGGAGATTATGAATGGGAGATCCCTCAAAAGGGGAATATGCGGGTCCCGGGGAAGATCTTTGCCAGCCGAAGGCTGATTGAAGAAATGGACGAGAAGGTGCGGGAACAGGTGACCAACGTGGCCTGTCTACCGGGAATCGTAAAGGCCTCACTGGCCATGCCGGATGCCCACTGGGGATATGGTTTTCCGATTGGAGGGGTGGCGGCCTTCGATCCAGACCAAGGAGGGATTATTTCGGTAGGTGGGGTTGGCTATGATATTTCCTGTGGAGTACGTTGCCTGCGCACCGGGCTTAAGCGCGAAGAAGTAGTTCCTGTTCTGGAAAGACTGGTCGAGGCCTTGTTTGCCACAGTCCCTTCTGGCGTGGGGTCTGAAGGGAAGATTAGGCTCTCGGTGGATCAGCTCGATGAGGTCCTTGTTGGCGGAGCAAGATGGGCGGTGGCCAAGGGCTTCGGAGAACCAGAAGACCTAGACTATATCGAGGAAAGGGGCTGTTTAGCCGGGGCAGATCCGAGCTGTGTTTCTTTAGAGGCCAAACGTCGACAGCATCGTCAAGTAGGGACCTTAGGCTCAGGTAACCACTATTTAGAGATTCAATATGTAGCGGAGATTTATGATCGGGCAGTGGCCGAAGCCTTTGGTCTTGAAGAAGATGATGTGGTCATCTCCATCCATTGCGGTTCCCGGGCCCTAGGGCATCAAATCGCCACCGACTATCTCAAGGTTCTGGCCAAGGCAGCTAAAAAATACGGCATTCCTATTCGGGAAAAGGAATTAGTATGCGCCCCGATCAATTCCCCGGAGGGCGAGCGTTATTATCGGGCCATGGTCTGCGGGGTTAATTGTGCCTTAGCCAATCGTCAGGTGATCTCGCACCTGGTCAGAGAGGTTATGAGTGAGTTTTTCCCTCAAGCCAAAGTCACTCTGCTATACGACGTGAGTCACAATACCTGTAAGATCGAAGAACATCGGGTAAATGGGGTGAGCAAACGCCTTTATGTCCATCGCAAAGGTGCCACCAGGGCCTGGGGGCCTGGGAGGCCAGAGCTTCCAGAGCGTTATCGAAAGGTCGGTCAACCGGTGTTGATTGGCGGGACCATGGGCACAGCCTCTTATATCTTGGTGGGGACCAAGGAGAGCGAAGAAAAGGCCTTTGGTTCGGCTTGTCACGGGGCCGGGCGGGCTATGAGTCGACACCAGGCCCTTAAGCGCTGGCGTGGTGAACAGGTGATCGAAGAGCTGCGTAAACGGGGCATCGTGGTCCGAGCCAAATCCAAACGCGGTGCCGCCGAAGAGGCCCCAGAGGCCTACAAAGACGTCTCTGAGGTAGTGGAGTCTGCCCATCGCGCAAAGTTGGCCTGCAAGGTCGCAAAACTCTTGCCTATGGGTTGCATAAAAGGCTAAAAAGAGAGAAACCCTTTGGAAGGAGGGAGAGCATGGGGGAGGAATGCATCTTTTGTAAGATCATAAAGGGTGAAATTCCGGCGGATTTTGTCTACCAAGGGGAGCGGATTGTGGCCTTTAAAGATATCAATCCGCAGGCCCCAATCCATATCCTGATTGTGCCTAAAAAACACATTCGCAGTGTAAATGATCTTACCGAAGAAGATGCGCCCTTGATGGCTGAGATGATCATGGTGGCCAAACAACTGGCCCAAGAGCTTGGGACGGCCAAAAGCGGCTACAAACTCTTCTTTAACGTGGAAAAAGGCGGAGGGCAGCTCATTTTTCATGTGCATTTACACCTCATCGGAGGCTGGCAATAGGAGGGGAAATATGCAGACTATCACGGTCAAGACCCATCGTCAGACCGAATTAGTCGATATAACCGACGAGGTCCAAAGGCTAATTAATCTAGAAAATGGTATATGTTATCTCTATTGTCCTCATACCACCGCTGGTTTAGTGATTAATGAGGGAGCTGATCCAGCGGTGGCCGAAGATATTCTCAAGGTCTTGAATCACGTTATTCCTTGGCAATTTGATTACAAGCACTTGGAGGGTAATTCTCCGGCCCATATCAAGGCGGCCCTAACCGGCCCGGGGCTCTTCGTCTTTATCGAAAACAAACGGCTCAAGCTTGGGACCTGGCAGCGGATCTTTTTGGCTGAATACGATGGCCCTCGCACGAGAAAGGTGTATGTAAAGATCGTACCGGATTAAGATCGTTGATCTTGGTCCTTGGAGCCCTTCTTTCTTGGAATTAGAATGGAAATGGCTCAAAAATTCGGATCTAGGAGGTTTCATGAGTGTCAACAAGGTGATTTTGATTGGCCGCCTTGGGGCCGATCCAGAGATACGATACACCGCAGATGGGCAACCGGTAGCTACCTTTCGCATTGCCACCAATGAAGTCTGGGTCAAAGACGGCCAGAAGCAAGAACGTACAGAGTGGCACCGTATTGTGGCCTTTGGCCGCTTGGCGGAGATTTGTGGTGAATATCTCTCCAAGGGCCGGCAAGTATATATCGAAGGCCGGTTACAAACCCGGTCTTATGAAGATCGCGAAGGGATCAAGCGCTTTGTCACCGAAATCGTGGCCTTGAATATGCAGATGCTCGGTGGCAGGAAAGACCTCTCCCCTGCTCCGGAGATGGAACCCTCTTTTAGTGATGAACCCCCGCCGGATGAGGATCTGCCGTTTTAATTTGGTTATAGCCAGTGGCGGGCGAAGGCATAAAGCCCGCGCAGGCCTTCTAAATACAAGATCTCCTGTAGATAGAGCCAGAAGAGTAGTTTTACGCCTAGTACCACCAAAGCGGTCAATAAACAGAGGAGACTTACTGACTTTTGCCAAGAAGGCCAAGGGAGGTCCCGACTGCTTAAGGCCAGAGGATCGAAGCCGCGGGTGAGCAAGGCATCGGCCAGATCCTGTGAGCGCCTAATGGCCCCGGAAAGCACCGGCAGGACCACCGAAAGCTCCGTGCGGATGCTTTCATAAAGACCACAGGCCAGGGGACGATAGCCTTTTAGTCTTAAGGCTTGGCGTACTCGACGAAGTTCTTCGGCTACCACCGGCAAGAACCTGATGGCTGATACAGAAAGAAAAGAGAGCCCTTGAGGGATGGGGAGACGAGAAAGGGCCAAAAATAGGTGCTCCACCGGGGTAGAAATACACAAGGAAAGCCCGGCAAACATTCCGGCTAGGAAACGCAAGGCTTGGACTGCTCCGTAATAAAGCCCCTGGCGATAGACGGCAAGCCCGTAAAAATCTCTCCCCAGAAATTTAAAAGGCGGGATTACATAAAAGATGACGGTTCGGGGGAAATTCTGATAAAAAAGCCCCTGACTCACCATAAGCCCCCAGGTGGTGAGAACAGCCATGAGGAGAGAGCCTTTTAAATGGAACCGGGAGGGCTGGCCTAATAAAAAGAGCAAAAAAGAGATACCAGCCAGGGCTGCTAAGGAAAGGGCCTGATCAAGGGTGACGGCCAAAAGGGAAATGGCCAGGACCAATAAAATCTTGGTTCGCGGGTCCAGGCGTTTAAGCATTAGGATCCCTGCTTAAGACACGTTTGGGCATTTATATCACAAATTATACGACCTTGGTCTTCAAAATAGATGATTCGATGGGCAAAGGCCTTGGCTGCAGCTTGATCATGGGTGGAAAAGATGATTAGCTCAGCGGCAAGGGCCGAGAGCACGGTATGGACATTTTTTTGGTCTTGGGCGGTGGTGGGTTCATCAAGTAATAACACCTGGGGGGCACCGGTAAGCAAAGAGGCCAGGGCCGTGCGTAGTCTTTCTCCGCGGGAGAGCGAAAAGGGTGGTTCAGGAAGACGAGGAGAAAGTCTGAGGGTAGAGGCCATTTTACAGACCCGATCTTCTCTCTCTTTGGTCGAAAGCCCTAACATTTGCGGGGCGAAGGAGAGTTCTTCGTAAACCGAAGGGCGGAAAAGCATAAGGTCCGGGTCCTGAAGCAGCATAGAGTATTTAAGACGCCCGGGCTCTCTTCGGAGGTGATAGACAATTTTCCCAGAAGAGGGCTTGAGCAGACCGGCCAATAAGGAGAGAAAAGTGGACTTCCCGGTACCGTTCTCGCCGAGGAGGGCCACTCGTTCCCCTCGATAAAATGTAAGCTGAAGACCTTCAAAGAGCCTTTCCTTCCCTGGGTAAGCAAAACATAAATTTCGTACTTCAAGGGCAGGTTCTGAGGAAGGAGATTCCTTGGGAGGAAGGGCCCGATAGTCTTCTTTCGGCGAACCAAAGTCTTTTGGTGGGCCGTCGTAGATTATTCGGCCTTTCTCAAGGGCTATAACCCGGTTGACCAGGGGTAGAGCCTCCGAGACGCGGTGTTCGACCAAGATAATAGTAAGGCCTTGGTCAGCGAGTTTTTTGAGGATCCTTAGGACTTCTTCGATGCCACGGGGGTCAAGTTGAGAAAGGGGTTCATCAAGGAGGAGCAATCGCGGTCTGACCGCTATGGCAGCGGCTATGGCCAACCGCTGACGTTGACCACCGGAAAGTTCGGCTGGTGAGAGATCCTTTAAAGAAATAAGGTCTACGAAGGAAAGGGCCTCTTCCACGCGGTGATTGATCTCTTCTGGATGGAGACCAAGATTTTCTAAGGCAAAGACCACCTCTCCGGCCACGGTATCTGAGATGAGCTGAGAGGTAGGATTTTGAAAAACAGTAGCTACCTGAGGAAAGGCCTCCTGTGGAGGAAGAGGGCCTTTCCTGCCGAAGAGATAGACCTCACCGATGAGTTCTCCTCCGGATTCGTAAGGGATGAGCCCGTTTAGACAAGAAAGGAGGGTGCTTTTACCGCAGCCGGTCTCCCCACAGACGAGGACAAATTCCCCTTCGGCGACAGAAAAATCTATTCCTTGTAGTGAAGGCACTTGCCTCCCAGGATAGGTGTAGGTGAGACGATGAACTTGCACAAGCGGCTTGGCTCTTCTCAAGAAAGGCCTATTCCGGTGCGTTATACTCATGAATTTGAAGGGTTGTTTTGGGAAAATCGGTGATGATCAAGGCCGAGATAAAAGTTTAACCAAGAAGAGGTCCCAGCCAACCCCCAATCCCGCGGGGGGATAAAGCCCTCCTTCAGGGTCTTTTCACGCCCTAAGGCCTTGAGTCTTTCATAGACCTTTACATAAAGACAACGTTTACGGAAGGGATAGACTTCACACCAGCCGTCAAAACTTCCGCCGCAAGGCCCATTTAACAGGCCCTTGGCACATTGACTTTGGGGGCAGAGATAGGTCATCTCCGCCAAGGTACAATCCCCGCACTCCCGGCACTCGAACATAAATCCTTTCAGGCGATATTCTATCTTGGTAAAGAGGTTTTCCAGACGGGATCCTTTGATTTTACGGGCCAATTTTTGGGCCAGGCCGTAAAATTTCCGCCCGGGTTCAAAAAAGAGGTCGTGAAAAAACTGGTTGATCAAAAAGGAAGGGGGAAGCTTCTTTGGTCGAGGGACAGGGTTTAGTTCTTCGGTGTTGAGTCCGGTCTCAGGGTCTTCTCGAAAAAGATAGAAGGTGTTTGGTAAGGAATCTCTGAATTCTGGGATGAACTCCACCCAACGAGGGGTGTATTCTTCGGCTTTATCCAAGAGGTAGACGATGTCTTCGTATTTGGGCCTGGCTCCGCAGATATGGACGCCGTCGTAGCCCAGGCCCTTTAGCACCGCTATCAATTTAGCGGCACGATCAAGGGCGGCTCGGTAGCCTCCATCCGGGGCCTCGGCCTCTTTTTCTATCTTGGCCAAGAGTCGGTCTGAAATACGACAACCAGGCACCGCTCCTCGATGAATAATGCGGGCCAGCCGTCGGTCCATAACCAAGACCCCGCCCAAAACCGGGATATTCAGGCCTTCAAGGCGCATATAACGGCGCAGTTCATCAAATTTACGGACATCAAAGCCGATTTGGGTTATCACAAACCGCGCCCCGGCGGCCACCTTGCGATGGAGCTTGAAATATTGGGTCATCACCTCAGCCTCGTAACGTTTGAAGGGTGAGATGACGCAACCTTTAAAAAAGGGCATAGGCGGGAGCTTGACCCCACCACCCGGTTTTTCCGGGGAGAGTTCATAGCCCTTTTCCATCTCGGTGATCAGACGCAAGAGATGGACGGCATCAAGATCAAAGACCGGTTTGGCCTTGCCCATGAATCCGTAGCGGGGGTAGTCCCCGGTCATAATAAGGAGGGTATGAAGTCCTTCACGATCCCGGGCAAAGAGGGTGCTTTCTATTTGATTACGATTTTTGTCCTTACAAGAGAAATGGAGGATGGGTTCAAGCCCCAGGCGTTTTATCTCCCGCCCAATGGCTGCTGGAGAAAGGGCCGGGTGTCCACCGGCGTTTTCCGTTACCGAAAGCCCGTGAAGGCGCTGGTCTTTCGAGGCCTCTTCGACAAAGACCATGATATCTTTGAACTGTCGGAGTCTGGTGCTACGCCCGGGGACCAGCTCGAAGGTGTAGGTAAAGCTAGAAGGGTCAGCTAGACTTTCTTGAAAAGATTTGGAAGCCACCGCTAATTTTCTCCTGTCAACCCAAGGGCCTTTAGCTTACGATAGAGATAACTGCGTTCCAATCCTATGGCCTCAGCCGTGTGAGAAATGCTTCCGCCAAATTTGGCTATCTTACGACGTAAAAACTCTCGTTCAAAGAGATAACGGGCCTGTTTGAAATCATCGCAGACAAACCAAGGTTCCTCACCGGTGGCGTATGGAATCGGTTCTTCCCCGGAGCGGAATTCAGCCGGGAGGTCCTTTAGGGAAATTTCTTCGCCAGAGGCCATGATGACCAGACGTTCGATCAGATTTCTTAGTTCACGAATATTCCCTGGCCAGGGATAATTCTTAAGGGCCTCCATAACTTCTGGGCTTAGGCGTTTTTTACCCAAACCGGTATGAAGGGCCAATTCGGTGAGGATCTCTTCGACTAGGATGGGGATATCTTCCTTTCTTTCCCTCAGAGGAGGAATGGTGATGGGTACCACGTTTAGGCGAAAATAGAGATCTTCTCGAAAACGTCCGGCTTTGATTTCTTCTCGGAGATCTTTGTTGGTAGCGGCGATCACCCGCACGTCAACCTCGATCACCTTGGTGCCTCCCAAGCGTTCAAAACGTTTTTCCTGGAGGACCCTTAGGACTTTGGCCTGGGCACTGAGACTCATGTCGCCGATCTCGTCTAAAAAGAGTGTCCCCCCGTTGGCCAACTCGAATTTTCCCCTCTTGGCCGTGGTGGCCCCGGTGAAGGCTCCCTTTTCATGGCCAAAAAGCTCGCTCTCGATGAGTTCATCGGGGATGGCGGCGCAATTGATCTCCACAAAAGGTCTGTTACGTCGGGGGGAAAGGTCGTGGATCATACGGGCTGCAACCTCTTTCCCCACCCCGGACTCCCCCATGATGAGCACTGTAGCATCGGTAAGGGCCACCCGTTCGATCTCGGTCTTCACCTTCTTGATGGCCGGGCTTTCACCAGAAAGCCCACGGGCAAGCTTGGCCCGGAGGCGAATATTTTCCTCTTCCAAGGCCCGGAAACGCAGGGCATTGGCCACGGTGACCACTACCCGATCGTAGGAAAGGGGTTTTTCCAAAAAGTCAAAGGCCCCGAGCTTTATGGCCTGGACCGCCATCTCTACGGTACCGTGGCCGGAGATAACGATCACCGGTAAGGCCGGTTGTTTCTTTTTGAGTTCCTTGAGGATTTCCAGCCCGTCCTTGTCCGGGAGCCAGACGTCTAAGATCAAGAGTTCCGGGCTTTCTTCTTGGAGGCGAAAGAGCCCCTCTTCCGCGGTATGGGCCGTAATGACCCGATAGCCCTCATCTAGTAAGATGTCGGACAAACTCTCCAGGATGCTCTCTTCGTCGTCGATGATAAGGATCTTTTGTTTCATGATCAGGCCTCAAGAGGCAATTCGATGATAAACTTGGCCCCTTGGGGTTGATTTTCCTCCACATAGATCCGACCTTTATGTTCTTGGACGACCGAGTTGACGATGGCCAGCCCTAAGCCACTCCCACCTTGACGGGAAAAGTAGGGTTCAAACAGACGCGGGCGGATCTCTGGCGGAATCCCTGGGCCGTTATCAGCCACTTCGATACAGGCCTTTCCGTCTTTTTGGGAAAGACGAATGGTGATCCTCCCAGCATCACCCATGGCCCGAATGGCATTGTCAAAGAGGTTTAAAAATACCCGTTTCATCTGTTCACGATCAAAGGAGAAAGGGGGTAGACCGTCACCTTCGACCTCAAACGTGATCCGCGGATGTCCTTCTCGATAGAGATCGATCACCTCGTGGATGACCTTTTTTAGATCCTCGGTCTCAAGCTTAAGCGAGGGGAGCCTGGCAAAGGCGGAAAATTCGTTGACCAGGTGTTTTAGTTCTTCGACCTGTTTTTCGATGGTGGTGGTGCACCGTTCCAGGATCTGACGTTCTTCTGGGCCGAGCTTTTCCAACAATCGCCGACGGAGGCGCTGAGCAGAGAGCTGAATAGGGGTCAAGGGATTTTTGACCTCATGAGCAATCCGTCGGGCCACCTCTCGCCAAGCCGCTAGCCTCTGAATCTTTTCTTTCTCAGTTATGTCCTCAAAGAGGCAAAGATATCCGAGGTTTTCCCCCTTTTCTGTCTCAAGCAGGGTCACCGTTACGGCCAGAATGACCCTTCGACCTTTAATTTCTACTGTTACCGGTTGTTGGACCAGACGTTGGGGGTTTTGTCGGACCGCCCTCAACATCTCTTGGGCTTGCTCTCGATAGGCCTCGGGTAAAACTTCCCCCATGTACCGGCCCCAAAGCCTGGCCTGCGGGGCCCCGAAAAGTTTGGCGGCTACGCGATTGATCAGGGTGATTCGACCTATGTCGTCAAGGGCCACTACCCCAGCGGTAATATTGGCCAGCACCGTCTCCAGATACCAGGTCCGTCGTTGCAATTCCTGATTGGCTTGATTCAGGGCCTGGGTCGTCTCTTCCACTTTTTGTCGGTACTCACGGAGTTCCTCAGTCATATTGCGAAAGGCCCGTACCAGACGACCTACTTCATCCGGGCTTTCCGGGGGAAGGTCTACGTCGAAGTTTCCAGCGGCAATCTCGCTGGTGGCTTCAGCCAAGGCCTGTACTGGCTCGGTCAGACGCCGTGAAAAACGCATCCCAAACCAGATAGCCACAAAGATGGTAAGGAGGGTCACTAAGAGGAGAATGAGGAGCAGAGAAATCTTCAAAGGGTCTTTAAAGAATTTCAACTGACGGTAGGCCTCTACCCCTCTACCCACATCACGAAGGAGTTTTTCTAATCCAGGATCCAAAAAGACACCGGTGGCCACAGCCACTGGCTGGTGGCGATATTTGGCCGGTAAGATGACCCGCAGGAGGACTTTGTCGCGGAAACGACTGGTCTCGGTGGCTGGTTCCTGCTGGTTGATGACCTTTTTTAGCAGGGAAGGGGGGAGGCCGAGGCGGAATTCGGGTTTTTTGCTATAAGAGCCGGTTAATAACTGCCCGGAAGAGGCATAGACCTCTAGACTATCCAGATGGAGGCGTCGACGCCATTCTCGAACCCTTTTGCTCCGTAAATAAGAGGTCTTTTTCAGGTAACGACGTACGAATTCCTCGGCCTTTCCCGCCAGTTCTCGTTCCTTTTCTTGATAGAGGGACTGAGCCTCAAGCAAGGCCTCTTGTAAACGACGATCGAGATTGCTGCTAAACCAGTATTCAAGGCTGGTATCGATAAACTTAAAGGCCACCAGAAAGAGAAATACAGTAGGCACCAAGGCCAAAAACAAAAAGGCCACGGCAATGCGCGTACGCAGACGTTCGGCCAGCTTTCCCCTTTGGCGTTCAAAGAGAATCTTGAGCACGTTGCGAATGACTAAATAGCCCACCAAGAGGAGGAGGATGACGTTGAGGTGGATGAGGGCGTAGACCACCAGATTGGCCTCACCGGTGGGCACCGCCCGAAAGACGTGTATTTCCACAAAAGAGAGGATTCCCAGGAGAAGGAGGGCTGCTCCAATAATAAAGATTTCACGTCTTCGTTTACGACGTTCTCTCTGGATATCAAGGGACATAGTCTAGAGTCGGAACCGTATACTTTCCCAACCCGACTCCATTTTACCGCCGCCGAAGATAAAATGTAACATCTTGAGGGGTATCTTGAAGGGGAGAGGAGGATTGGCTTCCTTTTGAAGGATTACTTTGATCTTTAAACGATAGGTGCTCTGGCGTTTGAGTTTATCCAACGGGATGAGGGGGAGATTTTCAAGCTTTCCTGCTTCTCTTAAGGCCTCTTCCACCGTGGGGACCCTTTGGGGGATGATGGCTGCCCCTTCATATTGGACTAAATAGACGTTTTTGACCGCCTGGTAATAGACCAGACGGTTTACCTCTTGCTCCAAGATGATCTTGTCCCGGAACAGTCTACGCAGGCGGACCAAGACGATCTTAAATTGAAGCCTTAAGGCCACACCATGTCTCAGGGCTTCATCTATGCGTTCCTCTGGGAGATCTCCTCCGGTTTGGCAACTAACTACTAGATAACCCTCTTCCGCCCCCACACGCAGGTCATAAATCTCTAACGCCAAAGAGCGGTTTATCAAGATGAAAACAAAAAGGGAGATCAATATGAATAACTTGAGGCCTTGCCTCAACACCTAAAACTCCTTAAGGATCACGTCTTCTAATGGTTTGCGTGAAGAGGTTTGGCGTCGATGTTTGGGATGCCCCAAGGCCACCACCGCCATGAGATCGAGGTTTTCGGGAAGTTCAAGCAAGGCCCGCACTTTATCTGCATTCTTGAGGATTTCTCCCAACCACACGCCACCAAGCCCCAGGGCGTGAATGGCCAAGAGCATGTTTTGGAGACAGGCCCCCATGGCTTGGTGATCCTTGACCTCGTGGTACATGGCCTCTCTGTCCACAAAGACCGCGATCACCACCGGGGCCTGACGGATGATCTGACCGTATCGGGTGAGTTCGGCCAAGGCCTCACGCTTTTCCTTGTCCCAAACAATGGCAAAACGCCAGGGCTGATTATTGAGCCCCGAGGGGGCCCAAGTACCCGCCCTGATGATCTCTAGCACCATGTCACGTGGGACCGATTCTTCAGTAAATTCGCGTACGCTTCGGCGGCTATAAATGGCCTCTAGGACCGGATTATCGGACTGCGGTCTCTCCATGGCTGGTCAAAAACGCCTCCTTTTCTCGTTGAATTTGTTGACGGATTTGGATAAGAAGGGTCTGGTCTTCCTTATAGGAGATGGTCCCGGGTTCCCCACGCAGACGTCGGGCCAACCCGGCGGCCAAGAGACCTACATTTATGGCATCCATCACCGCCCGGTCGTCCTCGATGGCTTTATCCCCTCGTCGGGAATAGGCATGGGCCCAGGGGGGTAAAATGGCCCCCATGGCGTTGAGTGCCGTAAGGAGATAACCACCGGCCAAGGTCAGACCAGCATCAGCCCCCACCGTGATGACCCCAACCACCTTGCCCTCCATATAACTGGGCTCTCCGTAGGCCACCATGTTTTCCAGAGAGGTGAGGCGGTCGATCAGGTTCTTCATTAGACCTGAAGGAGCGTACCAATAGACCGGGGTGGCGAAGATGATCACTTCGGCCTGGTGGATCTCTATGAGGAGTTTCTTGCCATAGTCATCAAATATACATGGAAAACGACAATTGGGTTCTTCATCCTGGATACAGCCCTGGCAAGGCTTAATCTCCCCTTCGTAGACGCTAAAGAGCTCGGTTTCCAATCCTTCTAAGCGAGCCCCGGCCAAAGCACACCTCAAGAGCATTCCTGTACCGCCATACGGGTGAGGAGACCCCAAAATCCCTATCGCCTTCATTATTTCTCTCCTAAGACTTCGTACCAGAACTTGGGCAAGGCAAAGGAAGCCCGATGGACCTCGTGAGAATAATATTTACACCCTTTCGGTTCCTCCCTCCTCGGTTCCTGTGGATCTAGTTTAGGGCAGCGCAAAATATAGGCATTATCCCCGCCAAAGGAGGGGATATCAGCCCGGTAACAAAAGACCTCTTCTTTGCCGTAGACCTGAATAAAGGTCCGGTAGGTCCATTCGAGGACGTTTTTCATGGTAAAGGGAGTAGCAGCCTGCTGAACGACCAGCCCCTCCGGAGCAATCCTTTGCAATAGGCGATGGAAATCCTCACTGAAGAGAGAATGGGAGAGTTCCAAGACAAAATCTCCAGAGGGTACGTCTGGGTCGGTGGAGTCAATAATGATTAGGTCAAATTTTTCTTGGTCCTCTTCGGCTATTTTTTGGACCAGTTTGTAGGCATCAGTGATCATGAGCTCCAGCCGATCGTCTTCCGGGGGCAAGAGCTGAGGGAAATATTTCTTGACGATCTCCGGGACCCGAGGGTCGATGTCGGCAATGATCACCTTTTCTATATCTGGGTATTTCAATAGTTCTCTGGCCGCCCCAAAGTCTCCTCCGCCACAGATCAAGACCCGTTTTATTTCCCCTTTAGCCCTAGTTTGGACCGGGACATGGACCAAGGCCTCGTGATAGATGAATTCGTCTCGGGTGGTGAATTGTAAGGTCCCGTTTAAAAAGAGGATACGCCCCCAAAAGACATGATCCATGACATAAAGGGTCTGGGGACCTCCCTCGGAATGGATGATGTTACCGTGATAGAGATAGAAATAATCTCGATGAACCGGTTCACCAATAAGGAGACGAACGCCCTCCCCTTCGGTCGGAATAGAATCAGCCATGATCGCCATAACCAGCCTCCCTGAAAATTCTTAGCAAGAATAGCCCAACAGAAATTTAAAGAAAAGGGGTAGGAGAAGCTTTAGGATGAAAGACCGAGAAATGGAGACCCAAAATGGCCTGGATCGTAATTAATGGCTTTGACAAAAGAGAGAATTTTTTCTAATGCTCTGGGAGATAATTTTTTGAGAATAAATATGATCAAAATTTCTGTAAGGGTATGTTCAACGCTGTTTTCCGTCAAGAATAGAGTATATCCTCTTGTAATCCCTAGATTTTGAATAAAAAAAGAGACAATGGCATTTTAAATTCTGGCAAAGGAGGACTATAAAAGCATACCCAAATGTTAACCTGAGTCATCAGGTTGAGCCGGCATATCTAAACCTATAATTATTTAAGGAGGTGTCCGATGTCGAGGTTTATCATTGAACGTCCTTTGCCTCATGGGGGCAGGCTGGTGGAAAGAGTCATTACTGACAAAGAAGTAGCGAAAAAGATGATTAAAGGCTGCCCCTCGTATGAGATCAAGCCCACTTTACACTACGAAACTCAGGTCCCGGTACGCAATGTCTATCGTGAGATCATGTCCATTTGTTACGGCTTCTTCAGCCCGGTTGAGGGCTCGATGAAGCAGGCGGAAGTAGAGCGTATCCTCAAAGAGCGCCGTCTGCTCAATGAATGGATCTTCCCCTATCCCTTGGTCTTTGACATCAGCAAAGAAGATTACAAGAAACTCGGTATAGGTCCTGGTGATCGTCTGGTCCTCAATCTGAAGGGCAAACCTTTTGCTATCCTTGATATCGAAGAAGTCTGGGAAATTGACAACCACGAGGAACTGGCGCACAAGACCTTTGGCACACCGGAAGATAACCCTGAAGTGGTCAAAGAGCCTTTTAACAAGAAACACCCTGGTTGGGTAATCTATCGCAGCCTTGAGTCCATCGTCTTGGCCGGTAAATATACCATCATTAACGAGCCGAAGTTTAAGCCTCCGTTTGATCGTTTCTGGTATCCGCCGCGCAAGGCCCGTGAAGAATTCGATAAGCGCGGTTGGCGTACGGTGATCAACCACCAGACCCGTAACGTCCCGCACGTGGGTCACGAGTTCTTGATGAAGTGTGCGGCCTTCACCGGTGACGTTGAGCCTTGTCACGGTATCTTGGTCAACGCCATTATCGGTGTGAAGCGTCGTGGTGACTATCCGGACGAGGCCATCGTCGAAGGACACGAGGCCGTCAATCTGGGTGGGTACATCAAGCCTGAGCGTCACCTGGTGAGCATGTGCCTCTGGGATATGAGATATGGTAACCCGCTTGAGTCCCTTCTCCACGGTATTATCCGTCAGAACATGGGCTGCACCCACCACATGTTCGGTCGTGACCACGCGGCGGTGGGTGAATACTATGACAAGTGGGCCACTCAGATCCTCTGGACCAAGGGTATCCCGAGCTTTGGATTCCCGGCTCCGCCTACCGATGTACCCTATGGTCTGCACATCAGGCCTCAGAATATGCGTGAGTTTTCCTATTGTCCGACCTGTAAAGAGATGGCCTACAGTGAGACCTGTGGGCACAAGCGTGAAAAACTCTCCGGTAGCTTCCTCCGCGGCATGGTGGCCGAAGGTGTTCAGCCGCCGGCGATCATCATGCGGCCTGAGGTCTACAAGGTCATCGTAAAATGGTGGAAGCATTTCGGTTATCCGTTCTGTAACGAAAAATACGTCATCAATAAGGAAAAAGAACTCGAAGTCGATCTCGAAGACCTTTAAAAAATAAACCTTTGGAGGAGGTTAAAAATGGCCTATTTTATGGTAGTGCTTTTGGACGATAGCCGGATGAGTAAGATCCGGGGGACCGGTTTGGAAGAAAAGATTCAGTACATGTTCGGCGGAGAGCTGCGTTGTTTAAACGTAGAGGTCTCCGAAGAATTGAAGGACAAGATTCTCAAGGAGTTTGATACCGCTCGGGTAGACTCCCGTGGGGCCATCACCGACGTGCCGGTGGCCTTTATGAGGGAGCTCTTCAATCAGGTAGCAGAGAAGAAGTCCCTCGGCCCGGAGGTAATCGAAGGCGTATTGGCCAAGGTCGATGAGATTAAAGAGCTTGCGGCCAAGGAGTCTGAATACCTGCCTCCGCCAGAAATCGATTAAACTAGCTTTGGTCTAGGTAAAAAGCCGCCCTTTTGGGCGGCTTTTTTATTTGTAATGGTTAATGGTAAAGATAGGCCTTGAACGAATAGTTGAGGAAAGGCCCGCTTGGCTAAGAGATCGCCGGTTGGGGCTTTTGTGTCATCAGGCCTCGGTCACTAGAGACGGTCAG